>Ga0335071_10001030_pt1 | contig 30154 bp, 26 predicted proteins | sample Lox_Sample_15_FD_206724 | JGI IMG/M metagenome (GOLD analysis project Ga0335071, IMG submission 206724) | Soil microbial communities from Loxahatchee National Wildlife Refuge, Florida, United States - Lox_Sample_1.5 | ecosystem: Environmental > Terrestrial > Soil > Wetlands | place: USA...
ACAGCCCTTCAGCGCCAGTCCTGCGCAAATCCCGATCATGCTCTGTTCGGCGACCCCGACGTTGATGAAACGCTCCGGGTACTGAGCGCTGAACTTCGCCATGCTGCCGGCGGGCGAGATGTCCGCGACAACGATATAGACGTCGGGATTCTTCGTCGCCTCTTCATAGAGGGTCTCGGCGAAAACGTTTCTCACGGCGCCGCCTCCAGTTCCTTGACCGCCTTCGCATACTCGTCCTTGTTGGGCGAGCGGTAGTGCCAGATGGGCACGTTTTCCATATAGCTGACGCCCTTGCCCTTCGTCGTCTTGGCAATGACGGCCAAGGGCTTGTCACCCCGTCGCCCGGTCACGGCGTCGAAGATGGCGGCAGAATCGTGCCCGTTGACCTCGACGGCTTCCCAGCCGAACGCGACGTACTTGTCCAGAAGCGGATAGAAGCTTGGGTGCGTCTCCGACGTCCGTCCCAGGCTCTGGAAATCGTTGTTGTCTATGAACGCGACGACGTTCTTGAGGCCCAGGGAGGAGGCCATCATCGTCGCTTCCCACGTCGATCCTTCCTGGACTTCGCCATCGCTCAGGACCGTGTAGATGACTCCGTCCCGCTTGCGTCCCCGCTCGGCAAGAGCCATGCCGACCACCATGGACAGGCCGTGCCCCAGAGATCCTGTGGCCGCCTCGATCCCGGGATTCCCGTAATCCGGGTGCACGCCCAGCTTGCCTTGCGGCGTGCAGTAGGCGTCGAGATCGCTGCGGCTGAGGATGCCCTTATCTTCGAGGATCACGTACTGGATCATGCAGCCGTGGCCCTTCGACATCAGAAACGTATCGGGCGATTTCCCACCCGAAGCGCCGCTGCGCATCAGTCCGTAATAGATGCAGTCGACGATCTCGGTGCACGAATATGCGGAGCCGATATGCAGGGCCTGGACCTGCTGCGAAATGTCGAGGATACGCCGGCGGAAACGCCGGCAGCGTGCCCGTGCGGCGGCCGCGTCAAAGCTGTTTGCGCGCAGAACCATCAAATCGGCTCCATCTATTCGATAATCGTCCAGTACCAGTCACCGGTATAGCCGGCCTCGGCAAACAGCTTCAACCACCCCTCCGGGTAGTCGTGAAACTTGGCGGTCAGAACCCAGTCCTCGAACAGCGCCTTTTGCTCCGGTGTCCGATAGGAATCCACCTGGACGAAGGCGCGGCCGCCCGACAGACGCTGGATCTCCTGCAACGCCTTGATGCAGTCACGGCGCTCCAGATTGTGGATCGTATTGAGGGAGATCACGGCCTTGAAGCTGCCGTCCGGGAACGGCAGATCGACGGCATTGCCGAGGTGGAGACGGCCGACAACCTCCGGCTCGCAATGCATCAAGCCGTAGCGCGAGACGTCGAGGCCGAAGACCTCGAGGCCCGGGCAGACCTTCAGGAGGTCCTTGACGAGAAAGCCCTTCGCGCAACCGACGTCGAGCACGCGGTCACCCGGCCGCAGGCCGAAATGTTTCACCATGTCCTCGGCGACCGGAACCCATCGCCCGTCGTAGCGATAGCCGCCGTAGCCGTATTCGCGCGGCCCGTCGAAGTACATCTGCCCATATTCACGCGATACGCGGATGTGCTCGTCGGTCTTCGCGTGCGCACGGGCCTGGAGGTTGCGCTTGCCCTTTGGCAGCTTCGACAAAAGGTTGATCTCGGTCATGTGCGACTCTCCATCGCCTCCCGATGCGTCCGCGCAAGTCCCGCGGCCAGGGGGGTGTAGGCGAAATCGGGAAATGCCTTCAAACAGTCCGTGATATCGAAGAACCGGTGCAGCAGATGCGGCCGCGGGCCGGGACGAGGCAGTGACTTCACCTGTGCCGGGGGATCGAACTGCGCCGCCACCATCCGTGCGATCTCGCAAAACGGAACCGAAGCACCCGTGACCGCGTTCAGCGCGCCTTTCGAACGCCGCAGGAGTATTCGGGACGCGAGGCGGGCCACGTCGTCGACGAGCACGTGATCGCGCTTTTCCTCACCCTCGCCGAAGATCGTGATGGGTTCGCCCTTTGCGGCCTGCCGCCGGAACCGGTTGGGGCCATAGCCCGAATGGGGGTCGGCCGCGCCATAGATGAGAGTGGGGCGAAGCACCGCAAACGGACCGGCCATGGCCGTCCTTAGCATCAGCTCGCGCGCCGCATGCATCATGCCGTGCAGAGTCGTCGGCGCCATCGCCGAGCGCTCGGTGACGGGATTTGCGTCGTCAGCGTAGACAGCATCGGAGCTGATATAGAGAAGGTGCTGCGGCGTGACCGTCTGTATGGCCGCGCAAAACGCCTCGGCCATGCGCAGGTTCAGCATCAGCTGTTCGACGGTCTTCGCGGGGGCGACGGCAGACACGAACACAAGGCTGTCCGCCGGACGGATCACGTCGCGGAGACGGGCCGGCGCATCGCTGGACAACAGGTCGACCTCCCGACGCGTCAGCGGAAGCACGTCGACCCCGTCTTGCCGGAGCTGTGCCGCGATCGTGCGGCCGACGAATCCGCCGGCTCCCATGATCACGGCCCGTTTGGGCCTTTCAGGCCGGGGGGTCAGATGTTCAAGCATGGTGGCGGCCTTTCGCCCGGTACACCGGCACGCCGAGCGTCACGTAGTCCAATCCGGCGGCGGTCACCGCCTCCGCGCCCAGCACCTTATACGGATCGACCACGAGCCTGCCACGCATGGCCTTGAACACATCCTTGGCGTCTAGCTGCCGGAATGCAGGCCATGGCGTCATGATCGCCAGCACATCGGCCCCGCGCGCCGCTTCGAGGGCCGACGAAGCTCCGTGCAATTTCAGCTGCGGGACTGCGGACGGTTGTACCACCGGATCATACACCTGAACGCGCCAGGGATGGAGATGTTCGAGCAGAGCGATGGAGGGCGAGTTCTTGGTCGAGTGCGTGTTTTCCTTATAGGCGAGGCCCAGGACACCGACCACGGCATCGGGCTTGTCGGACAGCACCTCGCGGTGCAGCGTTCGGAGGACCCAGTCGCGGCGATGACGGCTGTTGTGTACGAAGGCTTCCACCACGCGGGCGTCGCTTCCAGTCTCGCCCGAGAGCTGGATGACGGTCGCGAGATCTCGCTCCAGATTCCCGCCCGCGATTCCCAGCCCCGCCGCCAGGTACGAGTACTGCCCGATGCGGCGGTCGAGCTTCAGTGCCGGCGCGATCTCGCTCCAGTCGGCCCCGATTCGTTCGCTAAGCTCGGCCAGCGTGTTGGCGACGCTGACGGACGCGACAAGACACATATTGATCGAGATCTTCGCAAGTTCCGCGCTTTCCAGGCGCATCGGAAGAAGCGGACAGCCGAACGCCTCCAAGAACGTCCGGTAGGCGGCGGGAATCGGTGCCGCAGGATCTGCGCAGCCGACGATGATGCGCTCGGGCTGCGTCGCGCGCTCGACCGCACGCCCGAAAATCAAGGTTTCGACCTGATAAAACAAGATGCGGTCCGGCTTCAGCCGCGCGCGCGTGAATCCCGGCGGCACCTGGCTGAGAATCACGGCGACCGCCCCCGGCTTCAGGTGCCGGTCCACGAGGTCGAGCAGCCGTTCCAGAGGCCGCAGGTCACTACCCCCGAAATCGTCGGTGGGCACATCCGGCGCCACGTATACGACATCGCACTGCCGCAGCACCTGAGGCTCCGCGGAAAACCGCACTCGGGGGCGATTCGCGGCCAGAAGTTCCGGCAGATCCGGTTCGACCACGGGCAACGTACCCGATTCAAGCCGCGCGACGACTTGAGCATCCGGATCGAAGCAGATGGTCTCAAACCCTTTGCTGGCCGCCGCAAGGCCTGAACACAGGCCGAGATGCGTCATACCCACATAAGCAATGCGAGGGCCTGTCACGTCGATGATTCCTTGATCGCCTCGGCGCCGAGACGCCGCAGAATACGGTTCAGCCAAAGATCGGTGCTCAAGCTCGTGGCCGTGCGGCCGGCGCAAAGCCCTTTGAAATGCGCATACTCCAGCGCCCAGGTCGGATCGTCCTGGACGAGGGTGACCGAGTCTTCCGGCGGCCGGCCGCTCGGCAGGATGCGAAGCCGTTTGGTGAACGTGCTGGGCCCCCACTTGCACAGCGACCGGATGTGCGCCGTTCCCTTCTCCGCGAGGATGTCGCAGGTGAAATGATTGCGCCACGACAGTAGCGTCATTTCGAACTCGAGCTTCGGCCGGGTCGTCTCGGAGCCGAACACGACGTGGTCCGGTGCGCGGTTTTCGAAGCGGCTCGCCGAGATCACCCGGAACGAGTCCCCGAGATCGCCAAACCAGAACTTGGCCGTATCGAGGAGGTGCGATCCCAGGTCCGGCAACACGCCCGCCCCCTCGTCGCGCCACTCCGATTCCCTGACCAGCCGGGCGGTTCCGTTGCCGTAGAACATTCGGCAGCGGTACACCCGGCCAAGCTCGCCCGACTGTAGCAGATCGCGCATCCGGACATAGTGAGGCTCGAAGCGATGATTGTAGGCGGTGTAACAGACCGCTTTCTTGTCCCGCGCGATCGTCTCCAGCCGCGAAATTGCCGCGTCATCGGCGGCAAACAGCGGCTTTTCGACGAGAACGTGCTTCCCGTGCGACAGAAGGTATTCGAGCAGATCGATCTTTGGCGCATCGGGAGTGCAGATCAACGCCGCGTCGAACGCTCCCAGCGGAACATCGCGCACGGACTTGTACTGGGCATCCGGGCTGACGGGGTCGACCACCCCCACCGCGTCGGGCCCGGCGATCTTGAGCCGCTTCTTTCCCTGGACGCCAAAGCCGGCGACGATGACGCGCATCATCCTTGGTCCCGGCTCTTATCCGAACACTGCGCGTTTTTCTATGCGATCGAGCGCTTCGGTAACCTGGACCGGTTGCACCGGAATATTGCCGTCGTGCTCGCATTCAACGGCCGCGGCAATCGAGCCGATGACCGAGGCGATCACCTCGTTGCCGGTTGCGACCATGGACAGCGTGGCATAGGCCAGCAGGGCGTCGCCCGACCCGACCGCATCGACGACGTTCTGGGCGAAGCTGTCGACGACGAAGAACGAGCGCACGTCTTCCTGGGCTTTGGGAACGCCGCGATACGTGATCAAGCCGCGCTCGCCCATTTTCAGGATCAATGTCTTGCATTCCGCCTGTCGGTAGAGCTCGAGTGCCAGCGGCCGGACGACCGAATCCTGATCACCCAGCGCGAAGCGTGCCTCGCGCTCGTTCGGGGTGATGAGGTCGAAACCTTTGAATTCCAAAATATTTCCCCACCGGCTGGCGACCTGGCTGTCGGCGACGCGATACACATCCGGTGGAATCGCCTTGATGAGATCGGGGATTGTGTGGCGGTTGAAAATCCCGTGGCGGAAATCGCAGAAGGCAACCGCCTGGGCACCCGTGTTCGCGACATGCGCGGTCATCTGGGCGAGAATCTTGTCGGAAATCGAACGATTGTCGACGCGATCGACCTTGAGCAGCCGGTAGTGATCGGCAATGAAGGCGTTCTTATTCGTCGTCGGCCGGGTGCTGTCGACGATCGCGTTGACCTTGATGCCGGCGCTCGCCAGATCGTTGAGAACGAAATCTTTGAGACTGTCGTTCCCAAGCACGGTCGTGAATGTGACCTCCGCTCCCGCCGCCCCGAGATGCTTGGCGACAATGCCGGCGCCACCCACGTAATCGTGCTGTTCGTCGAGGCGCACGCTGAACGTCGGCGTTTTTGTATTGCCCCCGATGAGGGTCGTGTAGGAATAGCTGTCGACGATCGTATCGCCGACGACGTGAACCTTGATCCCCTTCAGCTTCAAGAGGGCCGCCCGAAGATCCGAAAAATTCAGGCCTTCGGCATCGAGCAGCGCCATCAGCTTGTCGGTCGACAGGTCGGGCGGCGTCTTCTCGATAATCGCCGACGATGAATAGACGATGTCGCCCGGCGTGTAGATGAATTCGCCGCCGTAGCTCTCGAGAACGTTCAATTCTTCCTTGGTCCGCGGATCCATTCCGCCGTTCACGTATTCGTACCCTTTGGCGAAGAAATCCGGCTGGATCAGAGACAGGTTCTTAAGCGGCTTCGCTTCGGTGTCGATGACGACGTAGTCGACGCATTCCAGGGCCGCGAGGTTCATCGCCCGCAGCTCCTGCGGCACGAAGGGGCGAAAGTTCGCCTTCGCGATATGCCGGTCCGCCGTGAGGCTGGCCACAAGAACGTCGGCCTTGCTCTTGGCGTACATCAGATGCCGGATGTGCCCCGGATGCACGATGTCGAACGTGCCATGGCACATGATCACCTTGCGCTTGCGCGGCCGGGGACCGATCTCGGCACAAAGCGCCTCGACCGTTTTGACTTTGCGTTGCAGCTTTCCTTCGATCATCGGGCTGCCCCCGTTCGGGCGCCATCGCTCGAGAGGTAGGTGAACCACGTCTTCGTCGCCTGGGCAATCGAGGACGGATCCCAAAGCGGCGCGTCCCGCCAGTAATCTATTTCGTTCAGGATGCGCTGCACGCCTTCTTCGAAGCTCACCCTCGGCTTCCAACCAAGATCCTTGGTGATCTTGGTGATGTCCGCCCACGTGCAGTCCGGCTCTCCCGGACGCTTGGGGATATACGTCACGCGGCCGCCGAGCAACTCGACGAGCCGGTTCACGCTCTGCGGGTTTCCTGCCCCGAGGTTCCAGTAGTCGCCGACCCGGTCCGTTTCGGCGGCCGCGAGGAACGCCTCTGCCACGTCCGTCACGTAGAGGAAATCCCGCCGCTGTGTTCCGTCGCCCACGACGGTGAAGGGAGCGCCCGCCAGTTTTTGGCGAAGGAAAACCCCAAAGACGGCGCCGTACGCGCCCGAGGTCCGCGACCGCGTGCCGTACGCATTGAATATCCGGATCGCGTTCACGGGCAGCCGGTACACGTTGTGCCAGTGAAAGGCCGCCATTTCCCCCTGATATTTGCTCAAGGCATAGGGATATTTGGGATTGATCGGGTGATCCTCGCGGGTCGGCACGTCCGCCAAGCCGTAGCAAGACGAGGACGCCGCGTAGACGAATTTCCGGACGGCCGCGGCCCGCGCGCATTCGAGCATGCGCACCGTTCCTTGAACGTTGATATCCATGTACTCGATCGGCCGCTCGATCGACGGGACGATGTCGCCGATGCCGGCGAAGTGAAACACATACCGGCAGCCGTCAAAGAAAGGATCGTCGGGAGCGAAAGACCGGATGTCGCGCTTCTCGAGGACGACATCCCCGCTCTTGGCCAGATGCGCGAGATTTGCCTCGCGCCCGCCGATCAGACTGTCGATCACATGGACACGGAATCCCCGGCCGACGAGGACATCGACCATGTGACTGCCGATGAAACCGGCCCCGCCCGTGACGACGGCAAGCGGACGCGACGACATCAGGCGGCACGGCTCCGCTTCAGAACCCGGACGTTATGATACTGATCGTCGGTCATGCTGTTGGGGAGACGGCCCTCGCGGAAAGCCCGGCAAAGATCCCGCACCGCGTCCTCAATGCTGCGTTTCGGCTTGAAGCCGATTTTGCGCCCGATCTTGTCCGAATTGACGTGATAGGACCGCATGTCATTGGTCGGCGTGGTGACGATCTGGATATCGCCCTTCTCCGGAAACTCCTGCTGCACCACCTTTTTGACCATGCTCGCGATGTCCATGATCGTGTGGTTCTGGTAGCCCGCGTTGAAGATCTCGCCGGCGATCTTCTCGTCGGGAACCTCGAGCAGAAGCTTGTACAGGTCGCACATGTCCTGCACGTGCAGGTTCGGCCGCTTCTGCTCGCCGCCGAAGACCGTGATCTTGCCGTTGTTGACGGCATGGTTCGTCAGGATGTTCACGGACAGGTCGAGGCGTTGCCGCGGACTGTATCCGCACAGCGTGGCCGGACGAATCGTGACGCACACGAACTCCGGCGATTGGTGCTTGAACAGGACCGGCTCACACAGGCCCTTGAATTTGTTGTAGAGCGTCAGCGGCACCAGCGGGTGGTCTTCGGTCACATCGGGTGCATCCGAAACCCCATAGACGGAGCTCGACGACGCGTAGATGAAGCGCTGGACGCCCTGCGCCTTCGCGGCGACCACGAGCGGCTCGAACGCGGCAAAGTTGATTGACTCGCTGAGCTTTTCGTCGAGCTCGAAGCCGGCATCGTTCGAAATACAGGCAAGATGGATGACCGCGTCGACGCCCCAGCAAGCCTCACGAAAGCGCGCCGCATCGCGGATGTCGGCTTTGATGAGCTTCAGCCGGTCGCGCGGCTTGAGTTCGCAGCCGTAGTACATCGCATCGTACACGGTGACGTTGTGACCGAGCTCCAAAAGCTGCGGGGTCAGCAGGGTGCCGACGTATCCGGCGCCGCCCGTGATCAAGACGTTTTTGAATTTCACTGTCGTATCCCTGAGTTCGTTTTCTTTTCGGTTGGTCAGGCCGCGCCGGCCTTTTGACGATACGGAATCGTAAATCCGGCGGCGGAGGCGTCCTTGTAGAACATTTCCACCGTCTCGAGCGAGTAGTCGTCATGGCTCTTACCGAGCAACGACAGCTTGTTCAGGATGTCGTTCGTGACGGTAATGATGTGACAGCCGATCTGATCCGCCTGCACGATGTTCAGCAGCTCGCGCGGGCTGGCCCACAAAAGCTCCGCCTTCGGGCGGCCCTTGAGAAGCTTGAGATGGTCCTGCATCAGCGGGACCGGGTCGGCGCCGGTATCAGCAATACGGCCGGCAAAGACCGACACGATCGCCGGCGTTTGAGGCGCAAGGTGCTGCGCAATGGCCTGCACCTGATCGCGCGTAAAGACAGCGGTGATATTGAGAGTGACGCCCGCTGCGCTGAGCCGTCCGATTACCGGGCCGGCGAATTCACGGCGCGTATTGGTCACGGGGATCTTGACGTTGACGTTCGCTCCCCATGACGCGATCTCGAGCGCCTGACGCTCCATTTGGTCGAAGTCGTCGGCGAAGACCTCGAACGACACGGGCCGGTTCGGAACCGCTTGCAGGACCTGAAGCGCGAATGCCTTGTAATCGGTAACGCCGGCCTTGCGCATCAGCGTCGGGTTCGTCGTGAACCCTTTGATCCACGACTTTTGGGCCATCGCCTTGATGCCGGCAAGATCGGCGCCATCGGCAAAAATCTTGACCTTTAACTCGGATAGCGTGACCACCAGCTTCTCCTTTTCCTGCCTGACGCCCCTGCCCTCGGCCGAACGCGACCGACAGAGGGGCATCATTCACGTTACGTCCGTGAGCGGCCCGCTTCGGGTCGAGCCGCCGTGTGCCCAGCAACATACATTTTCCCCGCCCTGCCCCGATCGGCCCTATCTCACAGGGCAGCTGCTTTCAGCGCGGTTTCCCATTTCGTGCCCGCGATCTGCAGCTTGGGGTGCGACACAAGGCAGTGCCAGACCACAGCCTGGAACGCTTCGCTATGCGGTGTCACGTGAGCCGGATTCACGGTCGGAATAACGACGACAGCGTCACCGACCTTTTTCGTGTAGCCCGTGTCGCGACCGACGACACCATAAATCTTCAGGCCGCGTTTTTTTGCTTCGTCGAGCGCGCGTACGAGATTTACGCTGATATTCTTCGCCGCATCCCCGCCGCCAACCGAGAACACGAGAATCGCGTCCTTGCTGTTCGCGCGACTGACCGCGAGCCAGCCTGAGAACACCGTGTCCCATCCTTCGTCGTTGGTCCGAGCGGTGAGTTCGGACACATTGTCCGTCGGCGCATAAGCCTCGATCCCGCACAGTTTGCGGAAGTCGTTGACCGCATGGCTGCAATTGCCGGCGCTTCCGCCGACACCGAGGAGAAACAACCGCCCGCCGTTCTCGCGTACGGCTGCAAGCCCATCGGCGATCCGCTCGACGAGCGTCCGATCGATGTTGGCGGCGATCGACGAAGCCTCGCTCAAAAATTTATCGACGTGTCCCAAGTCCCGGCCCCGTGCGCTCCGCCCTGCGAATTTGCTGCAACTGCGTCATGTCTTACCAGCAACGGCCACCAATGCACTAGAATTTTGTGCAATCGATTGCCACCAACTGCAGGTAGTATTTTAGCGCCGAATCCGCAGTGACGCCGCTCACTCGGCGGCCGCGAGTACGGCCGCCGCGATCCTTGCGATGGTCCCCTCGTCCAAATACGGGTGCATTGGTAAGGCCATGATCTCGTTGCATATTTTTTCGGCCACGGGGAGAGAGCCGGCGCCTTGCCCGTACGCCTGATAAGCCGGCTGGAAATGAAGCGGCTTGGGATAGTAGATCGCCGTGGGGATGCCCTGACCGGCAAGCTTCGCGCGCACCGCATCGCGGCCCGCCACGCGGACGCAATACTGCGCCCAAGCGCTGAAGGCGCCGGTCTGCCGTGCGGGCAACACGACGGCGCGGCCCGCGAGATGCCGGTCATACAGGGACGCCCACCGCTCGCGCGCCTGCAGCTCGTCGGCGAACACCTCGAGCTTGGCGAGAAGGACCGCCGCCTGCAGCGTGTCCAATCTGCCGTTGGTCCCGATTCGGACGATCTCGTAGCGATCCTCGCCGGCGCCGTGCATCCGGATCGAACGCAGGATCTTCGCGCGCCCCGGATCGTCGGTGAAGACGGCCCCACCCTCGCCGTACGCGCCGAGCGGCTTGGCGGGGAAGAAACTCGTGGCGGTCACCGGAGCGAGCGTGCCGACGCGCCGGTTGCCGAGAGCTCCGCCGAAGCTCTGCGCTGCATCGGCGAGCACGAAGAGAGCGTGCCGCTGCGAGATCGCATGGATCGCCGCGTAATCCGCCGGCAGGCCAAACAGGTCGACTGGCATCACCGCGCGGGGGCGGAGCTTTCCTTCGCGCTTGATGCGGGTGATGGCGGCTTCGAGCGCCGCCGGGTCGATATTGTAAGTCGCCTCTTCCACGTCGACGAACACCGGCGCGGCGCCCAACGACACCACGACCTCGGCGGTGGCCGGAAACGTAAAGCCGGGCAGGAAGACCGCATCGCCGGCGCCGATCCCTTCGGCCATCAGCGGCATGCGCAGCGCTTCAGTACCGCTGGCGACCGCGATCGCATCGCGCGCGCCGGCGAACGCCGCCAAGGCGGCCTCCAGTTCGTCGACTTCGGGCCCGAGCACGTATTGCCCGTGCTCGAGCACCTTGCGGATTCGCGCGTCGATGGAGGGGCGCAGGCGCGCGTACTGCGCCTTAAGGTCGACGAACGGAAGCGGTGTGTTGGTCATTCGATAGATCCTGCTGCTGGCCGCCCCGCGGCCGCGGCGGACCTTAGGCGATTCCGATGCGGCGCGCCAGCCGACGTGCCGCGAACTGCCGCTCGATCACGCCGCTGATGTAGGCGATCTCGGCGGTCCCCAGCGTCACCGCGGACGGCAGGCTGATGCCGCCCTCCGACAGTCTGTCCGTGACCGGGAACGAACGGTTGCCGGCATACGCGCGATAGGGCGGCATCACGTGCAGTGGATAGAAGAGCGGGCGCGTCTCGATGCCGGCCTTGTCGAGCCGGCCCGCGAACTCGTCGCGGCTGATGCCGAGGCCGGCGAAATCGCCAATCACCGAATATGCCCAGTAGCTGTTCAGCAGCTCCGGGATGGCCGCCGGAATCGTCAGGCCTTCGATCTTGCCCAGCCGGGCGCCATACTCGCCGGCGACGCGCAGCTTGCCCGCGAGAAACTCATCGAGGCGTTCGAGCTGCGCGCAGCCCACGGCCGCCTGGAGGTTGGTGAGTCGATAGTTGTAACCCACCTCGACGTGCCAATAGCGCCTGGCCGGCTCCATCCCGTGGTCGCGCAGGCGCCGGGCGCGCTGAGCCACCGCCGCGTCGCGGAACACCACGGCCCCGCCCTCGCCGGTGGTGATCAGCTTGTTCGAAAAAAAGCTGAACGTGCCGGCATCTCCGATGGCGCCGCACGGCTTGCCCTTGTAGGCCGAACCCATGGCCTCGGCCGCGTCCTCGATGACGAACAGCCCATGACGCTCCGCGAGCGCGAGGAGCGCGTCCATCTCGGCCGGCTGGCCGTAAAGGTGGACCGGCATGATGGCCTTCGTGCGCGAGTTGATGGCCGCAGCCGCCGCGGCCGGATCCATGTTCCAGGACTGCGGATCGACGTCGACGATGACCGGCGCGGCGCCAGCTTGAATGACCGTGTTGATCGTCGCGGCAAACGTCAGGTTGGGAACCAGCACCTCGTCGCCGGAGCCGATGCCGAGCGCGAGCAGGGCCAGGTGCAGCGCCACCGTGCCGTTCGACACGGCAAGCACATGCTCGATGCCCAGGCGTTTCGCGATCTCCGCCTCGAAACGTTTGACGAAGGCACCTTGCGAGGAGATCCATCCTGTCTCGATGCACTCGGTCACGTATTTGAGTTCGTTGCCCGACAGCGACGGCTCGGCCACCGGGATGCGGCGCTTGCGTGCGGGCGAGGCCAATTCGATGGGGCGGCGGTCCGCGTCGAGCAGCGGCACGAACCCGCCTTCCGAGAGCCGCCGATCGATATCGGCTTGGCTTGCCGAGACAGGGAGCGCGCCGTTGGGCCGGACGGCAGCGGAGACAGGCGCGTCCAGCGAGTGGCCGCCGGCGATCGCACGTTCGATCGCCGCCGGGTCCACGACCCCCTGATAGCGTCCCGCCGCGTCCACGGCGAGAGCCACGGCCGGGCCCGGGCCGTCGAGAGCCGCCAAACCGGCCCGAAGGCTGTCGCTGTCTTTGATAGGGTTCAGCACTGAGCCAAGCTTCCTTCTGGCATCCGTCCGCGGGCCAGCCGCCGAGTGCCCCGCCGTCCCCCAAAACGTCCGCGAGGGCCGGTTAATTCCCTCCCTTTGCGGCGCGCCCCCGATATAACGAGTTTGAAGCAGGAGGGCAAATCCGCTATGCCTTCCGGGCTTTTACCGCTGCTGAACCGCTCGGGATCGGGCCTGGCTTGATGATCTTCCAAGACGCCGAGATGGCCACTCTCCCGTGACGCGCAAACGGCTTGCGGTCGCCGCCAAAGCAGCGATCACGCTCATCATCATATGGTTGCTGCTGCGTCACGTTGAACTGGCCCCGGTGGCCTCGCGCCTGCGGCACCTTGGCCCCCCGGAGATCATCTTGGCGCTCCTGCCGTTCGCGGCGCAAATCGTACTGGCCGCGGAGCGTTGGCGAATCGTCTGCACCCGGCTCGGCGTCGGATTGCGGTTCGTGCCCGCGCTGCAGATCGTGACGATCGGAACGTTCTTCAATCAGACCCTTCCCTCCGCTGTCGGCGGCGACGCGATGCGCGTCTGGCTGCTGACGCGCGACCGGGTTTCGCTCGGCAAAGCAGTCAGTACGGTTCTATGCGACCGATTACTGGCTTTGGTCGTTCTGACGGGAATAAGCGCAGCGACGCTGACGCTGTTCTACGAGCGCGTGTCCGACCCACATGCCCGATATGCGGTGACCGCCTTCGTCGTCGCCGGCCTTGTGAGCTTCGCCGCATTTCTTGTCCTCGGCACCCAGATCGCTCATCTGCTCCGCCGTTGGAAATTCAGCCACCCCGTCGGTGTGCTCGCCCACGACTTCCATCGGCTGTTCACCGCGCCTACCGTCGCGCTCAGCCTGATCGCATGGTCACTGGCGATTCACCTTCTGACCATCGGCGCGGCCTGGGTGATCGCGACCGTGCTGTCGATCCAAGTAAGCCTGCCCGATTGCCTGATCATGATTCCGCCCGTCGTGCTGATCTCCATGCTGCCGGTATCGATCGCGGGCTGGGGGGTCCGGGAAGGCGCCATGGTCGTCGGATTCGGGCTGGTGGGCGTCGCACCCGCCGACGCATTGGCCATCTCGATCTGCTTTGGCATCGCCAGCATTATCGTCGGCCTGCCCGGTGGGATACTGTGGCTTTGGAATCGCCAGGCCACGATGGCCGAGATCGCCTCGGCACGGGACTGATGCGCGTCAGCGAGTTGCCCTAATGCCCCCTCGCATCGCAGTGCTTCTGCCTTGCCGCAACGAGGCGCCCACCATATCCGACGTGATCAAGGGATTTCGGGCGGCGTTACCGGATGCCGCCGTGTACGTGTACGACAATGCGTCGAATGACGACACGAGCCTCGTCGCCAGCGGGCACGGCGCCATCGTTCGTTACGAACCGCTGCCGGGAAAGGGCAACGTCGTGCGCCGGATGTTCGCCGACATCGAGGCGGATATCTATGTGATGGCAGACGGCGACGGCACCTACGATTCGGCCGCGGCCACATCCATGATCGAGCTCCTCGCGACGCAGCGGCTCGACATGGTCGTCGGAAAGCGCGCGGCCGCCGAAGATACGGCGTATCGCCCCGGTCACGCCTTAGGCAACCGGGTGTTCACTTGGTGCGTCTCGTGGCTGTTCGGCAAGCGCTTCACCGATATTTTTTCGGGGTACCGCGTTTTTTCCCGGCGGTTCGTAAAGTCGTTCCCCACCGTGGCCAGCGGCTTCGAAATCGAGACCGAGCTGACGGTCCACGCGCTCGAGCTGGGGCTGCCTGTCGCCGAGGTGTCGGCACCGTACCGGGGACGGCCACGCGGCTCGGAAAGCAAACTGTCGACCTGGACCGATGGGCTGCGGATCGGCCTTGCGATTCTCGTCCTCTACAAGGATGTGCAGCCGCTCCGGTTTTTCGGCTCCATCGGCGTGCTGCTCGCCGCGACGTCCCTCCTGCTGTCGGAGCCGCTCCTGGTCACGTACCTGCAGACCGGGCTCGTGCCGCGCTTTCCGACCGCGATCCTCGCGACCGGGATCATGATCCTGGCGTCGCTGAGCTTCACCTGCGGCCTGATCCTGGACAGCGTTGCGCGGGGCCGCCGGGAGCTGAAGCGTCTTTTCTATCTGGCGCTGCCATCTCCGAACCGAGACGGCTGACATGAGCGCTCCCGACCTCGCGCCATCATCGCGGACGGCGAGATGGCTTGGCCGCGTCCATATCGGCCACATCCTCGTGTTGGGCTTTCTGGCCCGTCTGTTCGTTTTCGCCGTGCTCCCGGATCAGCATTTTGCCGATGCCCGCGCTTATGTCGACACGGGCCGCGCGCTTGCGACCACCGGCTTCATGTCGGTGACGAACTATATGCCGCTCTATCCGCTCTGGACGTGGGTATGGGGCGGAGCCTGGGGTGTCAAAATCGGCGACATCCTCGTCTCGACGACGATGATCTGGCTTATCTGGCGACTGGCAGCTCTCGTCACCAAAGACACCGCGGCGGCGCTGGTCGCTGCGGCCGTTTCGTCGGTCTATCCGCATTTCCTGTTCTACGCCGTCAGCGGTCTCACGGAGTCCCTCTACACCTCGCTCCTGCTGAGCGCGTTCCTGTGCTTTTACGAGCGACGGTTTGCGGGCGCGTCGGTTTTGCTCGTCCTCACCATCCTGGTGCGACCCACGCTCGATCTCCTCGCCCCTCTCCTGATCGCCAGCTTCGTCCTCGCGGTCCACCGCGGGTCGGCCCGCGATGCCGCGTACCGCATCGCACAGTACGCGTGCATCTACGTCGTACTGATGACTCCGTGGTGGATCGACAATTACCTGCACTACAGGTCGTTCGTCCGGCTCGATCTCGGCGATGGAATCGTCCTCTATTCCGGCAACAATCCGATCAATACCAGCGGCGGCGGCGTGGTGGGCGGGGAGAAGGGATCGGACGCCGACATGTCGGCGTTCGCCTCGATCAGCGATCCCGTAAAGAAAAACGCCGCGCTCGAGCACGCGGCCTGGGACTTTATCAAAGCAAATCCGGAGCGCTTCATCGCGCTGGCCGGCGTAAAATTCGTCCGATTTTGGCGTCTATGGCCCTACGCCGGCGAATACGAGAAGCCCTGGATCATCGCAGCTTCCTTGCTCTCGTACGGTCTCGCGCTGAGCGGCTCGATCGTTTACTTGGGTCTCGCCGGACCGCGCAATCTTCGTGTTCTGGTGCCGGTCCTGCTGCTGGCGACGTATCTGACGGTCGTCCACATGGCGACCATCGGGTCCATTCGATACCGCTTTCCGCTGGAGCCGTTCATCGTCATCTGTGGGACTGCAGGGGCGCAGCGGCTGTTTGATGCGCTCCGGTCGGCACGCCCATCCGGGGCTCGCTGACCCCCGCGCCAGCTCGCGCCCAAGACAACAGGCTAGAAGCCGGCTGGACTCCCGATTCCGGGAGCGGACCCGGCCGACGCCGGCCGCGGGTGGCCATTCTGGTCCGCGCGCGCCGCCGCGATGCCGACGAGGATCAGGCCAACGGCAAGAATAAGGGCGTGTACGCGATTGATGGTCATCGTTCCTGTCCTAGGGCAGAAACGGACAGGGGGCGGGCCTTATTCCCGCCCGAGCGTGCCGTTCACCGGAATACGCCCATGTTCGGAGAAGGAGACGGGGGAAGAGCAGCTCCAGGAACCGGCCCGATCGGTCCAAGGGCGGTCGGTTGCGCGGTCGAGCTTGCCGGAGGCGGCGCACCACCTCCGGTTCCACCGCCCTGCTGGGACTGAGTTCTGGCCCGCTTTGCGACGATATAGGCCGACTCGACGTTAACGATTGTCGACCCGTAGGCCAGCGGCTTGCCCGTTGCATCCTCCGCCAGCACCTCGACCCGGTGCTGATAGCCATACCGGGAAACCGGGTCGAACCGCGTGAAATCGCCAAGGCATGGCCCGGCGTAGGTCTTGGCGGCACCCTCGGGAATTTCCGTCTTGCTGGTCAGAGGAATCTCTTCGCGCCAGGGCGTTTGAAGCAGCACGTAGATGTCTGTAATCTGGACAACGTAAGTTGTCGTCTTGTCAGGGACATTTCCCAGCTGGATCGGCGGCGAGACCCCGATATTGCAGAGGTTCTCAATGGCAAAGCGGGTGCTGACCGACAGGTGCGGCAAATCGGGAAACGGCGGCGCGGGGCTGTTGCAGCCGGCGAGTGTCAAGCCTGCGGCCACGGCGCAGGCTAATCTCGTCCGGTTCTTCGCAAACCGGCCGTCGCGCGGCCAAACGAACGTCGAACGCCCCATAGGGGGGTTATATCGGTGAATGCGTAAACTGGTAAAGCAATGCACGCAGCCGGCCAGCGCCCGTGAAATGCCTCACCACCCGTTGAAGTGCCACGACCGGGTCGCAGCGGCCCGATCGCGGATACGGCAGCTGGCTTTGTGCGCCGCCCTAAGCTTTGCGCTATGTGCGTGTGGCTTCGAGCCGATGCTCGCCCCTCCGGCCGGCGGCCAAAGTTCGATGGCGGACGCCTTTGCCAAGATCAAGATCGGATACGTCCAAGACCGGTCGGGCCAGGTTCTGCGCAACGATCTCGTCGAGACACTGAATCCCGGGGGCGAACCCAGTCAGCCCGCGTACACGCTGACGATCAAGATCGAAGAGCCGCAACGAAACCTGGCATTTCAGCGGAACAACAGCGTGTCCTTCGTTTCGTACTCCGTCATCGCATATTGGTCGCTGGCGGATCAAAACGGCTCGACCGTGTTTTCGACCTATTCGAGCTCTTCACTGCAGTATGCGATCTCGAATTCCCAATACGCCACGGCGGTCAACGCGCAAGACGCTCGCGATCGGGTCGTACTCGATATCAGCCAGGACATCCGCAATCAGCTGGCCCGATACTTCCTGTCTCAAAGGCCCACCGGCCAAGCTTCCAAATAACGGCGTTCAACCGCCGGGGTTGGCCTCGGTGTCGATTTCACCCAGGTTCCGGAACACCATACGGACCGTGAAGAAGGTCTCTTCGGGGTTGTTGACGCTCCCGATGAACCGGCGCTGCACATCGGCTTCGAAAATGAAGCACTCGTCTTCGTAAACGGCACCGACGCCTTCGATCAGCTGGCCGGCATCGACTCCCAGATTGTACGAATCGTATACCTGGAACCGCCATCTCGGCGTCAGGCGCGCGTAGGCCGACAGGCTGATCTGCTTGACGTCGCTCGTGAGCGTGACCGGCTGCGTCGACGCCTTGATGAACAGATAGCTGATGGACGCGGCCGCCACGTTCTGGGGCCCCACCGTCACGGTGGGACTGAAGGTTTGCGTGACGAGATGCGGGTCGAACTGCCCCAACACGCTCGACGTCACCCAGGGATGAGGCTGGGCGACGATCTTGGTGACATAGCTCGACTGTTTGGCATTGAGCCCGGAACCCGCGGGCATCGCAGGGTCCGGTTCAAGGCGATAGCTTTGGCCAACGAAGACCTGAAAACGGCCGCCCTTGTAGCGGGTGAAGTCCGTGTTCAGGCCGTAGTTGACCCGCTGTCCGCCATCGACGCGGTCGTAGCCGGGAAACCGATTGGCCAGGAACAGGTTGGTGGGATCCAGGGTGACCCCGCGGCTGTCTTCGTTCGGAAACGCCCCCTGGGTGCCCATGTTCGGCGCGAGATCGATCGTCGTGACAGGCTCGAGAATCGTCTGCCAATCGCTCCCCCGGCGCACGAAGGGATCACGCCATCCCAGGGCCAGCTGTGGGAACAAACGTCCCGTGTAGCCGGTTTGCGTCGGGTTGAACGGGTCGTCGGGCGCAAGGTTGATCCCCGAGGCGTGCCACACATCGCCCTGCACCGTCGCATCGAGCGAGTAGACCTGGCCGCTGTTCGTCACATATGGCAGATGCCAGCCCGGCCTGACCGTCAGCCGCTGGTCCTCCGTACCGGTCCGGCGCAGGATCTCGAGGGTGCTCGAATCGAGAGTGTAGTACTGGCCCTGAGGCCCCTTATCGCCGACGTAATGGTAGTCCAGCGACGGAAGGACGTTGGGCGCCTCGGCCGGGACATCGGTCGGCAACAGGCCCTGGAACGAGTACGCGTTCACGACCGCGTAGCTGTTCGACGCCGGTCCGAAGAAGCGCTCTGCGTACAGGCGCGAGGTCAAGGCGTTATAGTTCGGAAACTGGAAGCGCGAGAGCAGCGAATAATTGTCGAGGTAGTACCTGTCGCTCGCGCGCGCAACGTTGAACCCCCAGCGGTCCTCGTTGTCGATGTCGAACAACCCGTCCCCTTTGATGTGCCCCCGCCAGTCGTAGGTTTGCGTCGTACCGGTCGGATCGACGAACGTGTTGTGCGTCTCGGGCTTCACCCAACTGCCATTGATGTCCATGTAGCCGTCCGCGGTTCGCTTACGATAGTCCGCGGCAATGACGGGGTTGTCGTTCGGGATGAAAATCGGAATGAAGGTGACGTCGCTCGTGTTGTCGATCACCTGATAATATGGCACCGGGATGCGCGTTCCGGTCGCCGTGGACGAAGAATAGGACGGCGTGAGGAAGCCGCTCTTTCGCCCCTGCGTACCGTCAGGGTGTTCGAGATAGGGCGTGTAGAAGACCGGCACGCCGCCCATCTCGAGCCACGCGTCCCGATACGAAACTTCTTTTTCGTCCTGGTTGTGCTCGATTTTGGCCGCCTTCAGTTGCCAGAGCGGCGGCGCGCTCGGGTCGTCGCGGCACAGCTCGCAAGGGCTGTACACCGCGTCCCGGCCCGCGGTGACGTTCCCTTCGAAGCGGCGGCCGCTCACTGCGGCCATCCGCGAGCGGTCCTGCAGAATCGCGCGTAGATTCTGGATCACGCCGTTCTTCAGATCGTCGGCGAGCTCCATGTAGTTGCCGAACACGACGTCGCCGGTCGGCTCCATCAGCGTGATGTTACCCGACGCCGTGACGATCTTCGTGAGCTCGTTGTAGCTGACCACATCCGCGCGGACGATACGGTCACCGGAGGTGACCTCGACGTGGCCGCGCGCCGTAACGATATGCAGGTCGCGATCGTATGAAACTTCGTCCGCCGTCAGCAGGACAGGCTGCTGTTCCGTTCCGGTGCCGCGGAACGATTGTCGTCCGACGCCGACCTGCGCCGCTGCCTGCGACGAAATTGCCCAGACACCCAGGACGAGGGCGCAACAGGCGAGACTCCGGGCCCGAGCGGCGGTCTTCGCAAAATCGATTCGGTCCATAGAGCGCCGCCAAAGGGGACGTGCCGGAGTCGCGATCGGCTCATTGTCCACACCACCGACGCATATGCAACGTCGGCGTTCCAGATTCGTGAAGCGCGGCCAAAGGGTTGCCCTGCCGGTGAAGCCGCTTGCCCCGTCCGCCCTCACCTGTTAACTGCATCCGGATGCAAGGCGCGATTCGAATAGCCCCCTCGCTGCTGTCGGCCGACTTCACCCGGCTTGGCGATGAGGTGCGCGCCATGACGGCGGCCGGCGCGGACTATCTCCACATCGACGTCATGGACGGGCATTTCGTGCCGAATATCACCATCGGCCCCGGCGTCGTGAAGGCACTGCGTCCGCACTCGCGCCTGCCGTTCGACGTACATCTCATGATTGCGCCGGTCGACCCGTACATCGCAGCGTTCGCGGACGCGGGCGCCGATATTCTGACCGTGCATCCGGAGGCCGGGCCGCATCTTCACCGCACGATCCAGCTGATCAAATCTTTCGGCAAAAAAGCCGGCGTCTCGCTCAATCCGGCGACGCCGATCGAAGCCATCGAGCATGTCCTGACCGATATCGACCTGGTGCTGGTGATGTCGGTCAATCCGGGATTTGGCGGGCAATCTTTCATTCCCAGCCAGCTGGGCAAGATCCGCTCCCTCCGGAAGAAAATCGACGCCATGGGACGTGCGGTCGACCTCGAAGTGGATGGCGGCATCACGGCGGCCACGGCTCGCGAGGCCGTCGCTGCGGGAGCCGATGTGCTCGTCGCCGGAACGGCGAGCTTTGCTGGCGGCCAGACGGCCTATGCGGAGAACATTCGTCTGCTTCGCGGCGGCTGATTCGGGCGCGGCCGAACCTCAAGACTCACGAGATGATCCAGCGGTTGGCGTCCTGGGTATACAAGAGGCCCCTTTACGCGCTCACGCTTGCCGGCCGGGTGCCGCAGGTGCTGTCGTGCCTGCCGCCGCCTGACAAATCCGGAGATGCCGCACGCGGCCGGCTGATTCTCGGCGGGGCCCTCGTCTGCGGTGGCCAAAAATTCGCCGCCGCACGGCCGAAGTGGTTCGATCCGGCGGCCGACCGCCCGGCGCTCGCGGCACTTCACGGGTTCGGATATCTGGCGGATCTCGCCGCCGTCGGGGAGAGCGCGCGCGGATGCGCCAGCGCTCTGGTGGGGGACTGGATTGCGTCCGGAAGCCAGTGGCACGACGTGACCTGGGCTCCCGAAATCCTGGGATCGCGAATCGCGGCGTGGCTTTCGCACGCGGCGCTGCTGTCGTCCGCAGCCAACCAGGCGCCCGATCGCGCGATCCTGAACTCTCTCGCGCGCCAGACGCGGCATCTGGCGCGTGTCGTCGCCGGCGGCCGGGCCGGCGTCGCGCGCCTCGATGCCTTAAAAGGCCTGATCTACGGAGGGGCATGCGGGATCGTATCCCGGCGCGCTCTCGGCCGCGGGCTGCCGATCCTGCGCCTGGAGCTCGACCGCCAGGTCCTTGCCGACGGCACGCATGCCGAGAAATCGCCCGCCGCTCAATACCGGGCGGTCGCCGATCTCGTCGACATCCGGGACGTGCTGCAGGCGGCGGGACATCCGGTGCCAAAGGAACTTCACGACGCGATCGGTCGAGCGGCGGCGATGTTGAGTTTTTTCCGCCACGGCGACGGCGAATTGGCCCTTTTCAATGGCGCGGCGTCCGGGTCGGCAAAGGCGATCGATGCGCTTCTGATGCGCTCGCGCAGCAAGGAGCCTGTGCCGGTCGCGGCCGGCGACGGCGGATTTCAGCGACTCGCCGCCGGCACGACCGTGGTGATCCAGGACGTCGGAAAACCGCCGCGTCCGGGCCTCGACACCGCCGCCCACGCCGGCTGCCTGGCATTTGAAATGAGCGACGGGTCCGACCGGCTGGTGGTCAATTGCGGTGCTGCCGCCGGCGTCAACGGGGAATCGCTGCGGACGACGGCCGCTCATTCGACCCTGGTCGTGGCCGACGTCAACAGCGCCGAAGTGACCCCCGGCGGCGGGTTAGGCCGCCGGCCTATGCACGTGGACGCATCGCGCGACGAGACGGACGGAAACATCTGGGTGACCGCCTCGCATGACGGCTACCGGGACCGGTTCGGCCTGACGCATCGGCGGCGGCTTTATCTATCGGCAGCCGGAGACAATTTGCGCGGCGAGGACACGCTCGTTTCGACGGAAGGGGCGGCCGCGCATGAGTTCGCCGTGCGCTTCCATCTCCATCCGGACGTGAAAGCCTCGATGCTGCAGAACGGCGCGGCCGTTCTTTTGCAAACGCCGTCCGGTCGCGGATGGCGGTTCCAGAACAGCGGCGGGACACCACGCCTCGACGAAAGCATCTATGCGGCCCATGACGGTATCCGCCGGAGCCAGCAAATCGTCATCGATGCGGCAACCCAGCGCGGGGGCTCTGTCGTGAAGTGGGCGTTCCAGAGAGTGTCGGAGAGGTAAGGCCGCTCTCAGGCGCCGGCGAGCGAGCGGTAGAGATCCGCAAAGCGACGTTCCGCCGCTTCTAGCGAAAACTGCGTTGCGATCCGCTCGCGGGCGGCACGCCCGCGGGCGACGCGGACGTGCCGTGCTTCGCCGAGAAGCTTCTTTATCGCGTCCCCGAGCGCCCCCCGGTCTCGCGGCGGCACGACATATCCCGTCTCGCCGAGGATCTTCCGCGCGTCGCCCACCTCCGTCGCGAGGGCCGGCAGGCCGCACGCCATGCCTTCCGCCAAGGCCGTGCAGAAGCCCTCGCCATAGGCCGAAGACGACACAACAGCGTCGCTTGCCGCCAGGAGCCGCGGGATATCGTCGCGGTGACCGAGCCGCAAGATACGCGGCTGATCGGGCAGGCGCTCCGTCCCCGCACCGACCAACAAGGCATGCGCGCCCGGGACGGAACGCATGGCCGCCAGAAACGTCTGATGATCCTTCATGGGATCAAGCCGCGCGACATGCGCAAGGACGAAGGCGTCGGAACCCAGGCCGAGCGACCGGCGGATCGTCTCCCGCGCCCGTTCGTCGGGCTGGAAGCGATCGATGTCGATGCCGTTGGGAACGACAAGCGTCCGTCGCGGCCTGTAGCCGAGCTTGAGGTGCCAGGCGAGGCCCGCGTCCGAGTTCGCCGTCACGACGTCCGGGCCGCGGGACAAGGCCGCGCCGGCGCGAACGACGAACCGGAGCTGCGCCGTGTATTGGCTGAGGTCCATGTCCGAGCAACGGAGTCCCCAGACGAGGGCCGTTCGAGCCCGCCGGCGGGAAAGCACGAGCGCGAGCGAGGCGGCGAGATTGCCATGGTACATCCAGCCCTGCACGACGTCGGGCGACGCCCGCCTTATCAGCCCGGCGAGGCGCACGACCTCGAGCGGAGCTGCAAGCGAGCGGAAATTGAATTCCCACACGGCGACCCCGGCTGCGCGCAGCCGGGGCGCGAGGGCGCCATTGGGGACGAGACTGGCAACCATGTGCTCGACGCCCGGCTCGCCGCGCTTGGTGGCCAGACTGGCGAGCATGTTCTCCGCACCACCGATATCGAGATCCGTGGTGACGTGAAGCACGCGCAGGGACCGCGTCGTCACGCCCAACGCTGCCGCCACGCTTGAAACATGAGCACCGGCCACAGCCGATATTGCTCCGCCGCCCCGCGGAGATGCGCCGTCCACAGATCGCGGATCGGCTCCGGACGGAACATGTCGTCGGCCTTCAGTGCTGCGGGCGACAGGAGCGCCTCGGCCCAATCGCGCAAAGGGCCGCGCAGCCATGATTCGATGGGTACGCCAAAACCCATTTTGGGGCGCTCGGTCAGCGCCGGCGGCACGTACCGCGCGAGGACGCGCTTGAGAAGCCACTTGCCGCCGCCGCCGCCCACCTTCAGGGCGCGCGGCAGGGTCCAGGCGAACTCGACCACCCGATGGTCGAGCAGCGGAACGCGCCCCTCGAGGCTGACCGCCATCGTCGCCCGGTCGACCTTCGTCAAGATGTCGTCAGGCAGATAGGTCATCAAGTCGAGAAGCTGCATGCGGTCCATGAACGCGGGCACTTGGTCGGCCACCGACCCGTCCCACAGGGGCGTTGGCGGCTCCGTCCCGTGGCGGATGACCTGCTGCGGATCGTCCCATTGGCTCACCAGCGCCCGGTAGATCGCATCAGGCCCGGGGGAGCCAATGAGACCGGCCACCTTGCGGACCTTGTCGCCGAGTTGCGGCGGGCGGAAGCGGCCGGGCAACACGGCTCCCAAGCCGTCCCAGCCGCCGCCGGGGACCGAATTGATCGCACGCGCGAGCCCTTTCCGCAGCGGCAGCGGCACGCCGCGCGCCCAGCTCCACAGGCGCGTGCCCCAGAAATAGCGGTTGTATCCCGCGAACAGCTCGTCCCCGCCGTCGCCCGACAAGGCGACCGTGACATGCCGGCGGGCGAGCTCGCTCACCAGAAAGGTGGGGATTTGCGAGGAATCGGCGAACGGCTCGTCGTACCAGTCGGCGATCTTCGGAATTGTGCCGAGCGCATGCCGGGGCTCTACGATGAACTCGGTGTGGTCCGTTCCCAGATGCCGGGCGACGGCACCGGCATGTCCGGACTCGTCGTACCCGCTTTCGCGAAATCCGATCGAGAACGTCTTCACCGCGCGCGCACTCTGCGCCTGCATGAGCGCCACCACGGTGGACGAGTCGATGCCGCCCGACAGAAACGCGCCCAATGGCACATCCGCAATCATCCGCAGCCGTACGGCCTCGCGCAGAAGGACATCGAGACGTTCCTCGCCCTCCGCCGCCGACAACGGGGATCGCTGCGACGTCGCGATTCCGTCGATGGCAACCTGGCGGACGTCCCAGTAGCGCGAGAGCGTGACCTTGCCGTCCACCCCGAGGATCAGGTGCGAGCCGGGCGGCAACTTGGCGACACCCTGGTAGATCGTCAGCGGCGAGGGCACGTAGGCATGACGTAAAAACCCGACGACCGCGTTACGGTCGATCTCGGGTGTCCAGCCGGGCACGGCGCGCAGGGCCTTCAGCTCGGACCCGAACAGGAACAAGGGCCCGCGTTGCAGGTAGTACAGAGGCTTGATGCCAAGCCGGTCGCGGACGAGGTGCAGCCGACGCTCCCGGCGGTCCCACAGGGCAAAGGCGAACATGCCGACGAGGCGCCGGATCGTCGGCTCGATGCCCCAATGAACGCAGCCCTCGAGGATCGCTTCCGTATCGGACGTGCTGCGAAAGTTCACGCCCGCAGCCGCAAGCTCGCGGCGCAGCTCCTGAAAATTGAAGATCTCGCCGTTGAACGTGATCGCGTACCGGCCGTCCGCCGAGCTCATCGGCTGGGCGCCCGTCGGCGTCAGATCGATGATCGCAAGACGCCGATGCGCCAGCGCAAGCCCCGCCCCCGCATCGAGCCAGACGCCGTCACCGTCGGGACCCCGGTGACGGATCGCATCGGCCATGGACCGGGCTCTCGCCTCGAGCCGCTCCGAGGCACCGCTCGCACCCAAGTCCCAGACACCGGCGATTCCACACATGGCGACGTCAGGCCGGCGCGGCGGGTCGGAGCGATGCGACGGGCGCGTCGCTCACAGCGACCACCGCCCGATAGACCGGGGCAGCTCGACACTGCGCCAAATCCCCTTCACGTCCGCGACCAGGCCTTCCGGCACGAGAAGCCGCGTCAGGTCGGAGGCGGACATGTCCTGGAACTGGCGATGAGCCACCGCCCCGACGATGCACGCGTAATTTCCGGCCCCTTGCAGCGACTTCAGCAAGCCGATGCCGTATTCGTCGACGGCCTCGTGCTCGTCGGCGAGCGGGTCGTACACGTCGGTCCGGTGGCCCAGCGCCTCAAGCTCTCGGACGATGTCGACCACTTTCGAATTCCGCAGATCCGGCACGTTCTCCTTGAAGGTCAGGCCGAGCACAAGGATACGCGCGCTCGACGCCTGGCCGCGGGCCGCCAGCGCCCGGCCGATCGACGTGGCGACGTAGCGGCCCATCGCGTCGTTGATCGCGCGGCCGGCCAGGATCACCTCCGGATGCTGGCCCATCCGCTGCGCGAGGTCTGCCAGATAGTACGGATCGACGCCGATGCAGTGCCCGCCGACCAACCCCGGCGTGAACGGCAGGAAGTTCCACTTCGTGCGCGCGGCGGCGAGAACATCATGGATCGACAGGCCAAGCCGGTTGAAGATCTGCGTGACCTCGTTGATGAACGCGATATTAATGTCGCGCTGGGCGTTTTCGATGACCTTGGCGGCCTCCGCGGTCTTGATCGAGGCGGCGATAAACGTACCGCCGGCCGTGACGCGGCCGTACACCTCGGCCAGCACGCGCGCGACCTCCGGGGTCTGCCCGGCGACGACCTTCGTGATGCGGTCGACCGTATGCTCGCGGTCACCCGGATTGATGCGCTCGGGGCTGTACCCGAGAAAGAAGTCCACGCCGGCCCTCAGTCCGGACGCGGCGGCCAGCTCCGGCCCGCAAATCTCCTCCGTCACGCCGGGATAGACAGTCGACTCGAGAACGACGATGGCGCCCTGACGCATCGCCTGCCCGACGCTGCGACACGCGGAGCGAACCGCGCCGAGATCCGGCCGATTCGCCGCATCCACCGGCGTCGGAACCGTGATGATGTAGACATCGCGGCCGATGATATCGGCCGCATCACCCGTGACCTCGAGCGAGGTGGCACGCAGCGCCGCAGGATCGACTTCGCCCGTTCGATCCCGCCCCTGCTTCAATTCCTCGACGCGGTCCTGCTTCTTGTCGAAGCCCACGACGGAAAAATGCCGGGCCAACGCCACAGCCAGGGGAAGGCCGACATAGCCCAGGCCAATGACAGCGAGGCGCGGAGTCTCTTTCAAAGGGGAGCTCGGAACTGACCGGCGGAGTACCAAAACGCGCCGCTTAGCCGGATGAAAGGCGCGTGGGCGCCAAGATACTGGGCCGAGATAGGCCGATTCAAGCCGGATGACCGCACGACGCCGTCCCTACGCCGCCGTTTGGCAGATTCGAGCCGATCCGGTAGAACCCTCCGATCTGTCCGCCGGACGCTGATTCGCCATGAAAATCTGCCAGCTTTGCGCCGTCGATTTCACGCTCTTCCACTTCCTGCTGCCGCTCTTCCGCGGGCTTCGCGCAGCCGGGCACGAGGTCGTCGGAGTCTGTGCGGATGGGCCGCTCGCGGCGAAGGTGCGGGGCGAGGGTTTCCGGGTGGAACCCATGCCTTTCGTCCGCGGCTATGACCCGCGCGACCACGTCCGGGCCTTCCGCCGGACGGTGGAGCTTTTCCGGCGCGAACGCTTCGACCTCGTTCACGTCCACACGCCGATCGCCTCGCTGATCGGCCGGTTTGCCGCCGCGCGCGCTGGGGTCCCCAAGGTCGTCTATACGGCACATGGCTTCTACTTCCATGAGCACATGCCCTGGCCGAAGCGCTCCGCATTCATGGCGCTCGAATGGATCGGCGGCCGCTTCACCGACACGTTGTTCACGCAGGCCGAGGAAGATGCTGCCACGGCGCGGCGTTACGCCCTGTGTCGGACCGGCGACGTCCTTGCGATCGGCAATGGCTCCGATCCCGCCCGGTTCTTTCCCGCGGGCCGGGACGATGCCGATCGGGTGGCGTTGCGGCGCTCGCTTGATGTCGACGAAGCCACCCCGGTGATCGCAGTCGTCGGCCGCCTGGTCGCCGAGAAGGGCTACCCCGAACTGTTCGAGGCAATGCGGAGCGTGAACGCGCGGCTGTGGGTGATCGGCGAGCGCCTGAAGAGCGATCACGCCCAGGACATCGATCGCGCCATCGACGCGGCGCAGTCCGACACGACACTGCGCGCGCGCATTCAGTTCCTCGGCTACCGCGCCGACGTACCGGCGCTGCTGCGCGCTTCCGACATCTTCGTCCTGCCGTCGCATCGCGAAGGCATGCCGCGCTCGATCATCGAAGCCATGCTCTCCGGCTTGCCCGTCGTGGCGACGAACATCCGCGGTGCGCGCGAGGAAGTCATCGAGGGAGTCACCGGCACGCTCGTCCCGGTGCGCCATGCGGGGACGCTTGCGGACGCGCTGATGCGCCTCGCCGGGGACGCGGCGCTGCGGCGGCGCCTCGGAGAGGCGGGCCTCGTCCGGGCGCGTGATCTCTACGTAGAGGAGAAGGTGGTGCACCGGCAGCTCGAACATCTTCATCTGTTGCCCGACACGGCAATGGCCGACACCCCGACCGCCGTAAAGGCCGCGGTATGACAGCAACGATCCGGCCAGGTCATGCGCTGGCCGTCGCTGGCGCGATCAGTCCGACCCTGTCGGTCTTTGCCTACAAGGGGCTGGCCCCTCTGTTCTTCGCCGTCGCGGTGATCGAGCTGGCTCTCTTCTGGCGCGACCATCGGACGCTGCCGCGGCCCCGGATAGATGCGGCCGCACTTCTGGGCGCATTCGTGATCTGGGGCTTCATCGGATCGGCATGGTCCCTCGACCCTGAGGCCAGCTGGGCCACCGCGGGGAAGCTGGCCCTGATGGGCATTCTCGGCCTGCCGCTCCTGGCCGTGGTTCGACGGCTCGACCCGGCACCCCGCCGGCTTGTGGTGTCCGCCAGCCTGTGGGGGATCGCAGTCGGATTGGCGCTGATGGCCGTCGAGGTCTTCTTCCGCATGCCGATCACGCGGGTACTGTACGCGGCGCTGCGGATTCCACATGCGCTCGATCCCAGCATGCTCAATCCGGCCGCGACCGTGCTCGTGCTGCTCGCGGCGGTCGTAGCCGGTGAGTTGCTCCACCGCCGGCGCGTACTCGGGGGGCTGTGCATCGGCCTCGCGGCGATCCTGCTCGCGATCCTCAGCCAAAGCATGGCGGCAGGGCTCGCCGGCATCGTCGCGGTCGTAGCCTTTGCCGCGGTGTACTGGGGCGGGGCCGGCGCCGGACGAGCGCTGGCAGCTCTCGTGGCTGCGGCGATTCTGGTCGCGCCCCTCCTCCCCACCCGTGTGCTGGGGCCGGCCGAGGAGTTCCACTGGCCGAACGATGCGATCCCATCCGTCTACCAGCGCATCGCGATCTGGCAATTCACGGAAACCCGGATCGACGAGCGTCCGGTTCTGGGATGGGGACTGGATGCGGCGCGCCGCATCCCTGGGGGGCACGACGGCATCAAGGCCGAGAGCCTGCACATCCAGGACCCCGTGATGCGCGAGCGAGTCGCGAAATATTTCAACAGCGGCAACATCGAGCAGATGCCGTTGCACCCGCACAACGCGGCGCTGCAGATCTGGCTCGAAGCCGGCGGCATCGGGGCCGCACTCACGGCTGCGTTTGTTCTTGCCGTGTTGTGGGCGAGCGCACGGGGGTGGGCGGCGAGCCGGCCGGCTACGGCGGGGACGTTTGCGTTTGCGATATCGGGGTTGGTGATCGCCGGGCTCAGCTATGGAATCTGGCAGACATGGTGGCTCGCAACGCTGTGGCTCGGCGCCACGTTCGCGCAATTGGCGAGCACGTCCGAAGCCAGCGGCTAGGATCGCTTCTCGAGAATGGCCCAACCCGGCGCCTGCGCACCGCGGCCGACGCGGCGCACGACGACGGGCTCGGCATGGCGCCGCCACACGCGCAGGCACTGCGACCACGTCAGCGTGCCGTCGCCGCCCCAGACCAGGGCATGGCTCCCAGGCGTCAGACGGCGCAGCGCCGCCTCGACCCGGCGCCGCCAGAACTGCGCCGCCCCTTCGCGCGAGCGCGACAGAGGCAGCCAGCGATTGGCGATCAGGCTGTGCGCCAGCTGGTCGTCGATCACGTACTCGTCAAGGCCGCGGGTCGGCGGATTGACGATCACAAACGCCTGGCGCCCGTAATCGACCTTGCCGCACAGCGTCAGCATATCGGCTTGATGAAATTCGGTCCGGGCCGCGGCCACGCGATCGATGGCCGCATTAAGATCGGCCACCAGCGACATCAGAACTGACAGCCTGGACCGCGCGCGGCGGATATAGCGGCTCCAGTCGTGCTCGTGATCGCGCGCGAGCATGTCGTAGTCATGGGTGGGAAGAATTGCGAACTCGCTCTCGGGCGACGGGACGAATCCCAGTACCCAGCGCAGCGCCAGATACTGGTACACAGGTTGCTCGGTCGCAGGCACCCGCGCATAAAACAGCCGGTCGAATACCTGGGCCACGTCCTCGGTCAGATAGTCGGATGCGAAATGGAAGCTCGGGACATGGCTCCGCAGCCGTGGCGCCTTTGCCGTAACGAGCTGCCGCACGCGTCGGAGATCGAGGCGGCGGCGGCCAAAGAGGGCCGAC
>Ga0335071_10001031_pt1 | contig 30139 bp, 36 predicted proteins | sample Lox_Sample_15_FD_206724 | JGI IMG/M metagenome (GOLD analysis project Ga0335071, IMG submission 206724) | Soil microbial communities from Loxahatchee National Wildlife Refuge, Florida, United States - Lox_Sample_1.5 | ecosystem: Environmental > Terrestrial > Soil > Wetlands | place: USA...
TAGACTTCTCGATCGCCCCGGCGTCTTACCAGACCGCCTGGTTCCGCGCGTCGTGCGTGGCCGCCTTTTTCGCATTGCTGTGGGCGCTCTACCGCTACCGCGTGCATCAGATCGGGCAGGAATTCGCGGCGCGAATGGAAGAGCGCACGCGCATCTCCCGCGAACTGCACGACACGCTGTTGCAGAGCTTCCAGGGTGCGCTGTTGGTCATGCAGTCGGCTCGCAATCTTCTTTCCCGGCGCCCCGAACAAGCAGAGAAAACCCTCGATGACGCGATCACCATGGCGGAGGGGGCGATCACCGAGGGCCGGGATGCGATTCAGGACTTACGTTCCCGACCCCCAGTTCAGGGCGATTTGGCACAATTGTTGACGGTAACGGGTCAAGGTCTGGCACGGTCCCAGGATGCGAACGGGAATCCGGTGATCTTCCGTGTGGCCGTAGAAGGGGGGCGGCAAGATTTGGATCCGGTCCTCCAGGACGAGGCTTACCGCATCGCCCGCGAATTGCTGCGAAACGCTTTCCGGCACGCACACGCAAGCCAAATCGAAGCTGAGATTCGGTACGATGATCGCCTGCTTCGGGTGCGGGTTCGCGACGATGGAAAAGGAATCGAGCGGGAAGTCGTTAAGGCTGGCGGCCGCGCCGGACACTGGGGCTTGCAGGGGATGCGGGAGCGCGCGAAGCGAATCGGCGCGCGATTGGAATTCTGGAGCGAGGCGGGCGCGGGCACGGAAGTGGAGCTGAGCATCCCGTCATCAATCGCATATGCGGCACCCCGCAGTGGCCGATTTCAGCTCCTTCGTAAGAAGAAGGCAAACCCGTGAGCACCGATTCCAGACCGATCCGGATTCTTTCCGCCGACGACCACCATCTTCTTCGCCACGGCCTAGCCTCGCTGGTCGGCGCCGAACCCGACCTGGAGTTGGTTGCGCAAGCGTCAACCGGACGGGAAGCCATCGAGCAATTCCGGTTACATCAGCCAGACGTCACCTTAATGGATCTGCAGATGCCCGATATGAACGGTATCGAGGCGATCATCGCCATTCGGAGTGAATTTCCCAGCGCCCGGATCATTGTGCTGACGACGTACGCAGGCGACGTCCAAGTGACGCGGGCCCTGAAGGCCGGGGCACGGGGCTACATTCTTAAAGGCCGCCTGGCGGGTGAGCTTTTCGAGACCATCCGCGCCGTGCATGCCGGGCAAAAGCGAATCCCCCCTGAAGTCGCCGCAGATTTGGCTGACCACGCCGGCGAAAGCGGCTTGACTGAGCGTGAGATGGAGGTGCTCCGGCTGATCGCGGCTGGGAATGCGAATAAGGAGATCGCCGCTCAGCTTTCTATCGCGGAGGAGACGGTCAAGAGCCGCATCACGAGCATCCTCTCCAAGCTTGGCGCCAATGACCGGACTCATGCCGTCACGATCGGGCTGAAGCGCGGGATTATCGAACTCTAGGACCCCCAAAAGTGGGAAAGCGCACTCTACTATCGAGTGTTTCGCTTTTGTTGTCAATCTCTTACCATGTAAACGGGACAGTTCTTTGCAGAGACTATTTTCGACTTTCGCGAACGGTTGGCCCGGTAGAGGTCTGCTGCTCCAGCGCCTGCTGACCGGCGCCGCCCTTCTTCGTTTTGGGATTGCCTACCTTAGGACAGCGCCTCAGGTTGAGCCCGTCGCACCCCAAATCATCGGAGCTGCCGCCGGGACTCTCCTTCTTTTCGGTTTGTGGACCCCGCTAGTGGGAGCGCTGATAGCCATTGTTGAACTGTGGATCGCTTTCTCGTACCCCGGCGATCCCTGGATTCCGATTGGGTTGGCGGTCCTGGGCGCGAGTCTGGCGATGGTGGGACCGGGCACCTGGTCCATCGATGCCCGGCTCTTCGGCCGGAAACGCATCCATACTCCGGACCTGTAGTACACTTCCGCGTTCGTTTCAAACTGATCTGAAGCCTCTGGCGCATCGAGTGGACAGCTTTAGCTCGAACGGCATGATTGGACGCTTATTGGGGCACCTTGCGGTCCTTATGCTGACGGATTCTTATCAGGCTCCATGGACGCTGTTTCACTTGCTCGGTGAGTTCATCCAGGTTCTCTGTAGCGACGCGGAGGTTCTCTATAGTTTCGCGGATGTTGTCATCGTTGCCCCGCACCACGGTCTGTACGCTGGCAGTCAAGCTCTTCACCTGCTCCATAGTGGATTGTAATTGTGCAAGGTCCTGCCGGATGGGCTCACGCAGTTGATTGATGGTTGAATTTACGTTGGCAACAGTTTCGTCCGTATGTTCCACCAGTGGCCCGATCTTCTTCACGACGGAATCCGCATCTTGTGTAACCAGCGCCACTTGGTCGGTGATTTGATCGATCTTCGGCGATAGCTGGGCTACCAGGGAATTTGCCCGCTGCAGGATCTCAGCGATTTGCCGGCGGTTCGTTGGACCCGATGCATCATTTAAGTTCGCCAGCAACGTTTGGGATTGCCCACTGATTTCCTTCAGTTCGCCCTGCACCTGGGTTATCAGATCCTCCGCACTGTCTGCAATGCCAGAGAGCTTCCGCGTCATATCGTCAAGGCTTACAGTTTCCTGCGAGGCGATCACTTGGCCCGCCTTGAGGCGCGGAGCGTTTTTTTGGCCCGTTGTTATCGAGATGGCCGGACTGCTCATCAGACTGACCGAACCAAGCTTCGCTACCGACTTTTCGTTCAGCGGCGTGCCTTCTTTCACCTCGAGCAGAATTTCGATTTGTGTTGGATCCCCGCTCCATGCTTTAACGGAGTCCACCCGGCCCACTGCTATCCCGCCGAACAAAACCTCCGATCCCGGTCCCACTCCTCCGGCGTAGCGCAAATAAGTCTTGTACGGCGTCAAGTGGCGTCCCCACTGCTCGTTCCCTACGTAGTACACCGTCACACCCAGCAGGAGCAAGCAAATGATAACGAATGTCCCCACCTTAGCTTCTGTGTTCAAGCTGTGCCCCTTTTCAGATACCGTTGGAAATATTGGTCAACCGCTGCTGTGTCGGCAATTTGGTCTGGAACACGATCGAGAAACTGCCGAATTCTCGGGTCGGGGCTGCTCTGGAGTTCCTCTTTGGTGCCCACTGAGATCAGCGACCCTTTGTACAGCATGGCCATCCGGTCCGCGATTCGAAACGCGCTTGCCATCTCGTGAGTTACCACTACAACGGTCATGTTGAACGCCCCTTTCAATGCCAGGATTAATTCGTCAAGTTCAGCCGCTACGATCGGGTCGAGCCCGGCAGAGGGTTCGTCGAATACCAGAACTTCCGGGTCGAGCGCAAGAGCTCGCGCGACTGCGGCGCGCTTTCTCATCCCCCCGGAGAGCTCCTGCGGGCTGAGCTTTCCAAATTCCGCCAGCCCGACCACAGCGAGTTTCATCCAAGTCATCAGACGGATCGTCGATTCAGCCAAGCATGTGAGCTCCCGCAGGGGTAGAGCAATATTGTCTTCCACCGACATTGAATTGAACAGCGCCGCATTCTGAAACGCGACGCCAACCGAACGCCGCACTTTTTTCAGATCCCTAGGTGAGCATTTCGCCAGGTCTACGCCGCTCACCAGAACCTGGCCGGATTGTGGCTGCTCCAAACCGATGATCTGGCGCAAGAGCGTGCTTTTCCCGCATCCGCTAGCTCCCAGCAGGACCATCGTTTCTCCGCGGGAGATGTCGAGGTTGATTCCGTCGAGCACGCACCGGCCGCCGTAACTGACCACCAAGTCCCGGACGGAAATTGCCGGACCAGTCCGTGTTGCTTCTGGTTTTCGGGTCATCGTTTCAGTTGCCCCTGGTTAAGTAGAAGATGGCTGTGAATCCCACGTCAGCGAGGATTACCAAAAATGTGGATTTCACAACTGCCGCCGTGGCCGAACGGCCAACGGCATCCGGCCCTCCGTGAACACGGAAACCTTCCAGACATCCAACATGCACGATGATGGTGGCGAAGGCCAGGCTCTTCACCAAGCCAGTCATAACATCGCGCAGCACCATGGAGTGCACAACGTCCTGGAGGTAAACGCTAAGCGCCATGTCCGTGCTGAAGCGCATAAAGAGCCCGCCCGCCAGAATTCCGAAGGCGTTGCTAAGAATTGTCAGGCAGGGAAGCGCAATCAACGCCCCCACGAACTTTGGAGCCAGTAGGAATTCCGTAGGGTCTATTCCCATCGTTCGCAGTGCGTCGACCTCTTCGGTGACCATCATGCTTCCGATCTCCGCCGAAAATGCCGAACCGGAGCGTCCGCTCACCGCAATCGCTGTGAGCAACGGCCCCAATTCCCTGGTAAAACCAATGGTTACCAGATCGACCACAAATTCCATCGCACCGAGCCGGCGCAGTTCGGTAGCGCCTTGCATCGCCAGAATGAATCCCGCGCAGACTGCCATGATCCCAACCATGGGAAATGCATCCACGCCGATCGCAAGCGTCTGTCGGATGACAGAGCACCACCGGCGACGATTCCCCAGAATCGGCAAAGTCCGCGCCAGACTGCCCAGGGTGTGCCCAACCTGAACGACGAGGGCGCCAACATACTCGACGTGGCGCACGGATGCGCTCCCGACACGCTCCGCAACTGAAATGCCAATGCGTTCCGGGGTCACGACGCGCTCGACTGCGGGTTTTCGGGAGTCGCACTATCGAACAGGTGCAGAAGTCGCGTTTTTTCAAGTAGGTACCGCGGCCGCTCTCGAAGCCCGATGAGATGGAAGACCTTTTCCTGGAGCCGTGCTGCCTTAAGAATTTCAACTAATACGGCGAGCCCTGATGTATCGATATAAGCGACCTCACAAAAATTCACCATCAGGATCTGGCAGCGTGGGCACTCGATGCGTTCCAGCAACAGAGCGTGTAATCCTGGTGAGGAGTCAATCGTAATTCGGCCCGAGAGCGAGACTTGACAAACGGCTTCTCGATACTCGGAGACCACCCGGATTTCTGGATCGAGCGGTACAGTCCTATTCATTCTTCGCCAGAAGAAGGCCACGAGGGTTTCAACTGAGAGGAGCAGGAACCGGCGGCTTCTTGTTGGAAAGAAGTTCCCAAACGCTCATCAAACAACACGTAGGCCGGTTGCCTCTTCTTACAGTAGGGGAGCGACGAAATCGCAGTGACCTCAGCGCCTGCCACCTTCGAGGACAGCACCTTAATCAAACTGGCACTTGCGGGGGAAGTCGAGTACTTTGCAGCCTTGATGGATCGCCACATCCCCGCCGTGAGAAAGCGAGTGCACTTCATGCTGCGGAACACACACGACGTGGATGACCTGCTGCAGGAGGTGTCATTGAAGGTCTGGTGCCACCTTTCGACATTCCGGTCAGAGTCTACCTTCCGTACGTGGATCATCCGCGTGGCGACTAACGAAGTGCTTCAGTCCTACCGCCGGGAGAAACGCTGGTCGGTTGCCCAAGATCTCGATCTCGATACCCTTCCTTGTGCGCGTGAGTCGCCGCAAGAATCTGTGGCTCGAAATGAGACCGCTCGGACTGTTCGCCGCGCCGTAGCGACGCTTCCCTCAAAGTATAGACAGGTCCTGATCCTTCGTGACCTCAAAGAGCTCAGCGAGCGGGAAGTTGCTCAGTTGCTGGAACTAAGCGCTTCAGCGGTAAAGACTCGGCTCTTCCGCGCGCGCCTCAGGCTCTTAGCAGCGCTCCGAAAATCAAAGAAACAAGGACGCGTAAGTTTGGCAGCGTAAAGCGCCCTGCAGGCAAGTTGGCAGCGGCGCTCGACATTTTGACTCGGGTGTCTTTGGTGCATCGGCATCTGTATTCCTTTGCGTCAGATCAGAATGGTCGGCCGTTTCCGGTCGCCCCTAATTCACCTTGCCGTCCTTTTTGCCTGGGTCGAAATCCTCGACACCTCGTGTCGAGTTTTCGTCTTCAGGCGGCTTTGCGGACAGCGCTCTTTAGTGTGGCTAGGTGTGGGGCCAGCTTCTTCTTTGCGTTAAAGACTCTCCACTGAACCGTGCCGATCGGGACGGCTTGCTCGGCGGCGATCTCATGGTACTCCCACGCTTCGATGAACCGCAGTTTCATAACTTCGCGCTCGTGCGACTCCAGCAACGCCATACAATGGAGGAACTCGAATGCCGGTGCTCCGCCAGGCTTGTTGTTATTCCACGTCCCAAGACGGTCTGCGACCTGATCCAGACCTACCGTTTCCACTTCGCGCGCCTGCTTGCCAAACTGGCGGCACAGAACATTGCGTGCGACTTTGAACAGCCACGCACGGAACAACGTCCGCTCTCGGACTTGCGCCGCTTTCCGGTAGACCTTAAGCATCACCTCCTGCGCGAGATCCTCCGCTAGCGCCGGTTCACAGCCGTGCGCCCGGAAGAAGGCGATGAGCTGCGGATTGAAAGTGTTGAACAGGTCTGTGAACGTGTTTTCGCTCGGGCAATCCAGGAACTTGCCCAAGATCGCCGCGTCCTGAAGGAATCGATTGTTTGCATCTTGTTCGTTTCTCACTGCGTAAGACACCCCAACACCACAGCAGCAAGCGCCATGCCAATTACAATCGGTGACGCTCCGAGGCCGCCGTTCGGGAAACGCCCGCGCAGAGTTTGGCGGGGTGCAGTCGGCGCCTCGCCGTAACGCGCCGTAGATGAGGCGCGACGTTCGCTGTTCTGCCCCAAAAGGCTCATTGAGTTTCGATCCATGACTGCTAACTAGGGTTTGTCAGCCAACACGAGATCGCGAAGCGAGCGTTTCTACCTGCGCCTCAACCTCGCACAGATCGACAGGCTTGGCAAGATACGAATCAAAGCCGGCCGCAATCGCTCGTTCGCGGTCGCCGATCATGGCGCTGGCCGTCACGGCGACGACTGGCAGGTTCTGGAAACGACTGTCGTTCCGCAATTCCCGAATGACGCTGAAACCGTCTTGCAGGGGCATCTGCAAATCCAGGAACACCAGATCAGGTGCGGACCGGCGAATCAGGTCCAGTGCATTGCGGCCGTTGACTGCTTCCAGAATTACGTGGCCCGATGCTTCCAGAAGCTCTCTCATCAGTTCACGGCTGAAGGCGTTATCGTCCACCACCAAAATAGTCATCGATCCCGGTCCATGTTATTCGGCAGCGTCAAATGGAATTGACTTCCCTTGTCGGGTTCACTGTCCACCCAAATCCTGCCTCCATGCTGCTCAACCAGGAGCTTGGTGATCGAAAGACCGAGTCCGGTCCCTTCACACACGTCCTGTGTCGCCGTCAGGCGCCGGTGGAATGTCTCAAAAATCGTCTCGTGTTCTTCAAACGGTATTCCGATTCCCGTATCGATCACCGAGATGTGAACAACCGCTTCATTCAATTCTGCAACAAAACGAACACTTCCTGTCGCTGGTGTGAATTTGATGGCGTTGCTCAGCAAGTTATAGAGCATCTGCTTCACGCGGACGCGGTCCGCATGCAATGCCAGCTCGGGGCTTAGATCGGTGGTGAGGTCTATCTCCTTTGCAGCAGCCAGCGGCCTGATCGTCGACAGCACCTCATTGGCCGCAGTACTTAGGGAAAAGTGTTCAAACTTCAGATCCAGCCGCCCCGCTTCAATCTTCGAAAGATCGAGAATGTCATCAATTAGGGCGAGGAGGTAACGGGAACTCTCCTTGATATGCCGCACAAACCGCTCCTGCTTCTGGGTAAGCGGACCGGCGGCATGCCTCGCCAGGAGGTCGCCAAACCCCACAATGGCGTTCAGAGGCGTTCGCAGTTCATGGCTCATGGTTGCGAGAAAGTTGCTCTTCAGGCGATTGGCCTTCTCGACTTCCCGGTTGCGAATCTCCAGTTCTGAATTGATCACTGCCATGTCACGCGTTTGCTGCTCAAGGCTAAGGTTCAGAATTTTGATCTGTTCTTCTGCCAATTTGCGATCGGTCACGTCCCGAATTACACACACGACCGACCCGCCGGTCTCCCCTTCAAAAGGGCTGAGGTTGATATCCACGGCGAATTCCGTTCCATCCGCTCGGACCGCTCGTAAATCGAGTCCGGATCCCATCGGGCGAATCGCGGAGTGTGCACAATACTGTTCGCGGTGTCCAGGGTGACGTCCGCGAAAGCGTTCCGGCATCAACACCTCAACAGGCTTACCAAGGAGTTCTTCTCGCCGGTAGCCGAACATCCTCTCGGCCTGGGAGTTCACGAGGACAATCAGGCCTGAGCTGTCTACCTCGACGATTCCGTCCGGCGCAGCCTCCAGCAGTCTCCGGTATCGATTGTCCGCAAACGGCCCACACAATACGGAGTTGAAATCAACACTGCGTGCCGCCATGACTCAACCAGTCCGCGGTGACGTGCGGACGTTCGTTTTGCTGCTCATCTCTACGACATTTGAGCGCTCCGGCACGACGCTCAAAGAGGAACGTCTAAACAGATTGTGTTTGTGCATCCGGTAAACGAGTGTCTTCCGGCTCATGCCAAGGTAACGCGCAGCCATGGATTGATTCCAGTCGGCTTGTTCCAATGCTCGAAGGAGGACCTCCTTCTCGAGGCCGCCAAAGCAGATTCCGTTCCGGGGAAGATTGAGATTGATGGCTTCGACGGGATCGGGATCAAGCTGCAGAAAGTCCGGCAGATCGGCAATGCCGACCTCACTCTCACGCATGAAGACGACAATACGTTCGATAACATTTTCCAGTTCGCGGATATTACCCGGCCATCGGTAGACCAGGAAGCGATCGAGAACTCCTTCGGCCAAGCTGAGATTCTGGCGTTCATGTTTGGCGCAGCTGCGCTCAAAGAAGAATTGCACGAGTTGTGGAATGTCTTCGCGGCGGTCGCGCAGACTCGGTAGACTCAGTGGAATTACGTTGAGACGGTAATAGAGATCTTCGCGGAACGCACCGTCATGCACCATTCGGGCAAGGTCGCGATGGGTTGCCGCGACCACCCGGACGTCGACCTTCGTGGTACCTGCGGCCCCGAGCTTCTGGATCTCGGCATTTTGCAGCACCCGCAACAGCTTGACTTGTAACTCCGGCGGCATTTCGCCGATCTCATCCAGGAATAATGTCCCGCCATCGGCAGCTTCCACTTGCCCTTTGCGGTTCATGAAGGCGCCGGTAAAGGCTCCTTTCACGTGGCCGAAGAGTTCGGATTCCAACAGATCCTTTGGTATCGCGCTGCAGTTGATCGTGACAAATGGTTTCGTGCTCCGTGCACTGAGGGAGTGAATTCCACGGGCAAGCAGTTCCTTTCCCGTTCCGGTTTCGCCCTGGATCAGAACGGTGCAACTGGTTCGCGCGGCTCTTGTCGCCTGATCCAATACGCCCAGTAGCTCACTCGAGCGCCCGAGGATGTTTGCAAACCCGGGCCTTTGTTCCACTTTGTCCCTGCAACGGCCCCGATCGATTCGGCGATTATGGAGATCAAGCGCCCGCTGGATGACCAGTCGTAGTGCGTCGATATCAAGGGGCTGTGTGAGATAATCCAGTGCTCCCAACTTCATTGCCTCGACGGCGGTTGCGACAGTGGCGAAAGCGCTTACAAGAATGACAACGATGCCCGGGTAGTCACTGCGCAGCTGCCTCAGCAGTTCAACACCGGAAATGCCCGGCATCTGCACATCGGTGATGACCAGGTCGGTCTCCTGGTGCCGCAGGTGCTCCAGGGCTTCCGATCCAGTTTGGGCTTCGCTGATTTCGTACGCAGAGTCGTCCAGCGCCTCCCGGATGAACTCCCGATTTACCGCGTGGTCGTCGACGACAAGAATTGTGCTGGGCATTGGTTCTGAATTTTGGATTCGTCTTGGCCGGAAGGGTGCACGAGTCTTACCGTTCCAAGTACCCGAGCGCGTTTCGCGTTTAAGACGATGAATCCCAAGTAGATCGTCTTGTCGGCCCGCAATGGCCAAGCTGACTTGGGCCAGATACATGACCAGAACTTCGTCAGAATAGTCGAAATCTCGGCACCGAGGCATGAACATCGCAGCCGGCGTCCGGACGCCCTCTCTCTGGGTCACAAATCTGAACTCTCTAGCTACATCGAAGAGGCCCTGTCGATGTTCCTGGAATCAACTTCGAGCGGCGGTTAGGCCATGGCCACATCTGAGTCGTACGTCAATTCCAATCACGTACGGGCTGCCTGCGCACCTTTAGCCGCTTTAAAGCAGCCTGGCCCCGGCATCGCCGCATTTGGGTCAGTCGCCGTGGCGAATCGGTCCGCAGCGACTGGAAACTCCCTTACCTTCGTGTCGTTGCTGGCGCTCTGGCCGCCAGATTGTGATTGGCTCGTGCCGTGCTTGTTCGGTAACGGAAGGCAGAGGAACCGATCGTCACAACAACGTCCGGCCGTATGGGTTCCTCAACTCCGGCGCAGGACGAAAGCCGTAATCATGAATCAGAATGCAAAACGCGCACGAATTGGAGAACAACAGATGCGAACCATACTCACAACACTTACTCTCGTTTGCTTGTCGGCAGCGGCGGGCTTAGCCGCTGATGCAACAGCAGGCCAAGCCACTTACGCCAGAGCGTGCAAATCGTGTCACGGAGCCGATGGAACGCCAAACCCTGCCATAGCAAAGATGATGAAGGTGGAAATGAAGGACCTGAAGTCGGCCGAAGTCCAGGCGATGAGTAACGACGAAATCAAGAAGATCATTACGGGTGGGAAGGGCAAGATGAGACCCGTCACTTCGGTTTCCGGGCCTGCCCTGGATGACGTTGTCGCTTACATCCACACTCTCAGTAAGTGATCCATGCCATCGAATTCGTGGAGATAACCGTGCTCTACGAATTAGCGTAAGTGCACGAACTCAGCGTGGTGGAAGGAATCCGGGAGACTGCGTTGCGTCACGCGCGCTCATCCGGGGCGTCGCGCATTCTCTCTGTTCGAGTGGTGATCGCTGACTTTTCGAGTTATCTCGAAGATGCTCTGGCGATGTTCTGGGATGAGCTCTGTAGTGCGACCGAAGCCGCCGGCGCGCGGATCGACCTTGTTCGCGTCCCTGGCGAGTTGTTGTGTCTGGATTGCTCAAAGAGCTCTACCGATGGCGGAAAGGATCCCCGATGTCCCGCGTGCGGCAGCGAATGGGTGAAGCCCATCGCCGGCCAGGAGTGCTACGTCGAGTCGATCGAAGTGGAAACCTCCGGAGGATGAGATGTCCGTAAAGACGATTCAAGTCTCACAAAACGTGCTGCACGCGAACCGGGGGATAGCGGAAAACAACCGGGCGGCGCTGGATGCCGCGGGGATCGTGGCCGTCAATCTGATGGCCTCCCCGGGCGCGGGTAAGACCTCGTTGATCGAGAGGACGATTCAGGGGCTCGAGGGGCGGCTGCGAATCGGCATGATCAACAGCGATACGAGTCCGGCGGCAATGGACGCCGAGCGCGCCGAGAGGGCGGGCGCGGTGACCGTGCACCTGAATACTGCCGGCAGATGCCATCTCGATGCGGGCATGGTCCGTGACGCAATGGATTTCTTGCCGTTGCACGGTATCGACATCCTCTTAATCGAGAACATCGGCAATCTTGTCTGTCCTTCGTCCTGGCAACTGGGATCGCACTGGAACGTGCTGATTGCGTCTACGCCCGAGGGCGACGACAAGCCTTACAAGTACCCCAGAATCTACAGCGGTGTGGATGCGCTCGTCATCAACAAGACCGACCTGCTGCCATACGTCTCGTTCGATCTCGACTATTTCACGCGGGGAGTCGAGCCCCTCAATCAAGGACTGAGAACGTTCCCGCTTTCATGCCGGTCCGGCACGGGCCTCGACCGCTGGTTTGACTGGATCGTGTCCATAGCCGTTCCTAAGACGGCCATGGCGCTGTAAGGAGCACATGACATGACGTGGTCGCGGAAGCCGAAGACAACAGTTGCCGCTCACTTGAAGCGCTGCGGGGTTCCCAGGCGCGAATTTCTCCAATTCTGCACGCAATTGATGGTTGCCGCGCCATTTGGCCTGGCGATTACCGACAAAGCGACTGCGGAAGAGGTCGCCCGGGAAGTCGGCAAGGCCCGGCGCCCATCGGTAATCTGGCTACACTTTCAGGATTGCACCGGATGCACGGAATCGCTGCTGCGCACATCCAAACCTGACCTGGCCGACCTGATCCTGCACGTCATCTCGCTGGACTACCACGAAACGCTGATGGCCGCTTGCGGGCATCAGGCGGAAGCAGCGCTTAGTCAAGCGGTCAAGGACAACGCAGGGAAGTTCGTGCTCGTGGTGGAAGGTTCGATCCCGACCAAGGATCAAGGCATTTACATGAAGCTGGCGGGCAAGCCGGCCCTGAACGTTTTGAAAGATGTCGCAGCACAGGCAGGCGCGATCATTGCGATCGGGTCCTGCGCGTCCTGGGGCGGCATCCCATCGGCTGATCCCAACCCAACCGGCGCCGTGGGTGTCGATGACATCATCAAGAACAAGCCCGTTGTCAATTTGCCGGGTTGCCCGCCGAATCCCTACACATTGCTTGGCGTGGTCTTTCAGTTTGCGCGCAAAGGAACGCTGCCGGAGCTCGATGAGCTGCACCGGCCTAAGTTCGCCTACGACCGTGTCATTCACGATCACTGCCCGCGGCGCGCCCACTTCGACGCCGGGCGGTTCACGCTGCAGTACGGCGATGAAGGTCACCGCCACGGATGGTGCCTTTACAAGCTTGGTTGCAAAGGACCCGATACGCATGCCGGATGTTCGACGCGGCACTTCAATGAAATCCCGGATGTCTGGCCCATCGGCATCGGCGTGCCGTGCATCGGGTGCACCGAGAAACACCTCGCCTTCCGTGTTCCGCTCTTCGATCTTGTTCCGATCCACGACGCGACACCGCCCGACACCTATCCCCCGGTCCACACCTCCATCGGTTCGATCTCGGCCGCGGGCGTGGGAATGGTCAGTGTGATTGGCGGCGCCCTCGGCGGCGCGGCGTGGGCGGCCGCCAGACGATTCAGAAGCAGTGAGGACGAGGCCGCGATCATCGAAGCCCGGCTTGAGAACTCGGACAAGGACCATCCTGACGTGGAGGGCCGATAGATGGAACTGACCCGCCGCGAAGCGCTACGAAGTGTCATTTCGAAATGCGTCCCGGTCGCTACCGCCGCTTTGTCTCTTCCGGCGGCCGAAGCCGCGGAAATGCCCCCGCAGCCGAAGGCGCCCGTCGGGATGCTATACGACACGACCCTGTGCATAGGTTGCAAGGCGTGTGTCGTGGCATGCGCTGAGGCCAACGACCTTCCCAGGGACGTGTCGCTCGATGGCCTCCATCAGGCGCCCGAAGATCTGAACGCCTTCACCAAGAACATCATCAAGCTGTACAAGCCGCACGAGCAAAGCCCGGACTCGTTTGTAAAGCAGCAGTGCATGCACTGCATCGATCCGGCGTGCGTCGCGGCGTGTCCGTTCAAGGCCCTTTGGAAGAATGACGGGAACGGCATCGTGGCGTGGGAGCCGTCGCGTTGCATCGGCTGCCGTTATTGTGAAATCGCATGTGCCTACCACGTGCCGAAGTTTGAGTGGGACATGATCAACCCGAAGATCGTCAAGTGCGAGCTTTGCCAGCCTCGCCTTGCCAAGGGGTACGAACCGGCCTGCACGTCGGTCTGTCCCACGCATGCCGTGATCTTTGGCCCCAGAGAGGATCTGCTGAGCCAGGCAAAGGAGCGGATCGAGCAGGCTCCGGACAAGTACTTCGAAAATCGCGTATACGGCGAACACGAAGCCGGCGGCACCCAGGTTCTGTATTTGTCTCACGTGTCATTCGAGGACATCGGTCTGCCTGACGTCGGGCCAGCAGCAATTCCCGCCAGGCTGAAGTGGCAGAAGCGCATCTACAAGTTCCTCGCTTTGCCACTGCTGATGTACGCCATGTTGGCCAGCATCATGAAGAAGAACTGGATCGATCACCGCAGAGAAATGCGGGAAGAAGAAGAGCGAACCGGATTGAGGCCACAACTGTGAAACACATTATCGTTCGCTGGCAGCGCGGAGTGCCCGTCTACGCAGTGCCTAAGATTACCCCGTTCTTCGTGTTCCTTTGCGTCATGGGCGCCGTGTCGATCGTTCTCAGTGCTTACCGTGAGTGGGCCGGTCTCGGCCCCACCACCGGCATGAACGATATTTACGCCTGGGGAATCTGGAAAACGTTCAACACCATGGTGCTGACTGGTCTCGGATCCGGCGGGTTCTCGGTCGGTATCGCGGCATGGATCTTCTACCGCAGGGACCTGCACTCTGTAATGCGCACCGCGGTTCTTACCAGCTTCGTGGCGTACTTCAGCGGCCTCGTCGCGCTCGGTGTGGACGTTGGCCGGCCCTGGAATTTCTATCAGGTGCTGATGCCGTGGACATGGAACGCGCATTCGCCATTGCTGGAGGTGGCGGTGTGCATGCCGCTCTACGCATGTGTCCCGTTGTTCCTCGAGAACACTCCGCCCCTGATCGAGCGCTGGTATTACACCTGGCCGCGGTTTAGACCCTTCATAATGAAATACCTCGTGCCCGCCATCGGCAGCACGTACCCGTATGTCATCGCGTTGGCCTACGCGCTGCCGATGATGCACCAGTCGTCGCTCGGCGCCTTGATGCTGCTTGGAGGGTCGCGCGTACACGTTCTCTGGCAGTCTCCGTTTCTGCCTCTCCTCTATGTCTGGGCGGCAGGGTTTCTCGGCTACGCCTGCGTAATCGGCGTGCTCATGGTGTCCTGCCTTTCCTGGAAGCGGCCAATGGACATGCGTATTCTCGGAGTCCTGGCGCGCATCATGTCCTGGCTGATCCTAACTTGGAGCGTTTTCCGTTTTCTGGACATACTCGCGCGCGGCCAGATCGGCGCAGCTTTTGATTTCGACCGGTTCAGCCTGCTGTTTTGGCTTGAAACGCTGCTCCTGGTGTGTCCATCTGTTTACCTGCTCTGGGGCGGCAATCGCCGCATACCGAGCCGGCTGTTCCTGGCGGACGTTCTGATCGCGGTCGGCGGAATGCTCTACCGGTACGATCCGACGAGTTTCGCCTTCACTGCCAGGCCGGGAGCGGTGTACTTTCCATCGGCAATCGAGGTGCTCATCGCCGCGGGCTACGTTTGCCTGGCAATCGCTGCTTTCGTTCTGGCCGCAAAATATCTGCCCATTCTGCCGGCGCCCTTTTCGGGCTGGTACGACATGGAGCACTACGCCCGGGTGGTCCACCCGGACTGGAAACTGGAGATCCATGACCTCTCGCATCAAAATCGACCCAATTTCGCGAATTGAAGGCCACCTGCGCATCGATGCGGAGGTGGACGGCGGACGTGTCTCCAAAGCCTGGGCCTCCTGCACCATGTGGCGAGGCATCGAAAACATTCTGATCGGCCGCGACCCGCGCGAGGCGTGGCTATTCGCTCAAAGGTTCTGCGGAGTATGCACGACGGTGCACGCGTTGGCCAGTGTTCGTGCCGTGGAAGACGCTCTGAAATTGCAGATACCACCAAACGCGCAGTACATCCGCAACATCATTCTGATCCATCACGCGCTCCACGACCACATCGTGCATTTTTATCATTTGTCGGCGCTCGATTGGATCGACGTCCTGCAAATCCCTAACGCCGATCCCGCCAAGACCGCGTCACTGGCGCAGAGCCTGTCCTCGTGGACTCGAAACTCACCGCAAGAATTCAAGTCGGCCCAGGACAAGGTCAAGGCACTCGCTGCCAGCGGCCAGCTTGGAATTTTCGCGAATGGATATTGGGGCCACCCGGCCATGCATCTGCCCCCGGAGGTCAGCCTGCTCGGCTTCACGCACTACCTGCAGGCGCTCGAATTCCAGCGAAAGTCGAACCAGGTCGTCGCCATTCTGGGAGGGAAGACGCCGCATATCCAAAACATGACCGTCGGGGGCGTCGGCAACGCCATCGACCTGGACAGCCTTGGCACGCTCACCATGGACCGGCTGACGATGATCCGGTCCCTCATCGACGAGGTCATTCCGTTCGTTCACCAGGCCTACCTCCCGGATGTTTGCGCGATTGCCGGAATGTATCCGGAATGGCTCGATATTGGCTGCGGCGCGAAGAACTACCTCGCCGTGCCGGACCTTCCCAGCGATGGCAGCGCGTCGCATTTCGACCTTCCCGGCGGAGTTATATTCTCGGGAGATCTCGCGGGTGTCAAGAAATTCCAGTCTGCCGCCGATCCGGACTTCCGCCGCGCGGTAACAGAGGACGCAACGCACGCCTGGTACAAGGGGGGCACACTCCATCCCTGGAAGGGCCAAACCGTTCCCGAGTACACGGATTTCCAAGAGAACGGGAAGTACACCTGGGTGAAGGCCCCGCGTTACGGCGGGCGACCGATGGAGGTGGGGCCGCTCGCGAACGTTCTCGTCGGCTACGCCCAGGGACACCCGCTCACGCGGAAATGGACCGATCTGGCACTCGGCCGCATCTCGGCGGTCGCCAGGCGTAAGGTCACCGTCGACGATCTGCAATCGACCATGGGCCGTTACGCCGCCCGAGCGGTCCGTTCGGCAATGCTGGCAGATCTCGCCGTGAAGCATTGCGAGCTACTGACCGACAACATCCTCTCCGGCGACGTAGCCACGCACAATCCGCCGCAGTTTCCAAAAGGCGAGGTTGAAGGCGTCGGTACGCACGAGGCGCCTCGCGGAACGCTTTCTCATTGGGTCGTTGTCAAGGACGCCAAGCTCGCGAATTACCAGGCGGTCGTGCCTACCACCTGGAATGCGAGTCCGCGAGATAGCCAGGGCAACGTGGGGCCGTACGAAGCCTCGCTCATGCGCAATCCGGTGGCCGATCCCGAACGGCCGCTCGAGTTGCTGCGCACAGTTCATTCGTTCGATCCGTGCATGGCGTGCGCATGCCACACCTTCGACCCGGATGGCCGCGAAATCGCACGTGTGAAGGTCTTATGAACAAGGTACTGATCGCGGGAATTGGGAACGTGTTGCTGGGCGACGACGGTGTCGGGCCCTTCTCCATCAAGGTGCTCGAGTCTCAATACGACTTTGAGGGCAATGTGGAACTCGTGGATCTCGGAACGCCGGGGCTAGATCTACCGGTTTACCTTTCCGGCGCCAATGCTGTGATCCTCGTGGATTCCGCAAAGTGTGGGGGCGAAGCGGGCGACATTCGACTGTTCCGCAAACAGCAAATCCTCAGGAATCCTCCGCGCGCTCGCATTGATCCGCACTCCCCCGCCCTGACCGAATCGATTTCCCTGTTGGAGCTGATGGGAGAGATGCCCCGCGAGTTTCTGATGATCGGCATGCAAGGCGGTCGTTTCGAGCCGGGCTCGACGCTTTCCGGACGGGTTCGGCTCTGTATTCCGCACATCATCGACGCGGTGCGGAGAGAACTACGCCGCCTGAACGTGTGGTGCGTCCCGAAGGCGAGTGTGAAACCACTTGGAACTTGGTGGGACTCATTCTCCCCAAAAACGACAGATAAGGCTCTGCCGAGGTGAATCATCATGTGTCTCGCCCTTACAGGCAAGATCGTCGAGCTAGAGGAAAAGACCTGCATGTAGATGGGGCGCAGAAGGTAGTGAATTACAAAAGGAGAAACCTGCTTTTTATGTTGAGACAACGTTCCTCGGCCGCCCGGACCGCTTCCGTGGTGACCGCAATCCTGGGGTGCTTATTCATGACTTGCGCGGCGCATGCGCAAAATCTCGGCTTGGAGGGGCCCACCGGGGTTTTCGTGACGCCCCTCGCCTATACCGTAGAGTCTCCCTCGAACAACCTTGGGATGCCGTCCCTAGGCTTCCACTTCCTCGATGGTGGAAGTGTTATTGGCTATTTCAGCAAGATTTCTGTTACCGAGGGAGCATTCAGCCGTATAGAGTTTGGATACACCCGGGATGTCCACCAGACGGCCGGCGATCCGTCTTTGAGTTCGCTGTGGCACAACGGCTTCAACATCGTACATGCGAAGGTAAACATCCTCCGGGAGAACACTGGCAAGCACTATTGGATTCCTGCCATCTCCGCCGGGTTCCTGGAGCGTACGCAGGTTCACAACGTGGGCGGTGCGATTAACGGGAAAGATACCAACAACGGCGACGTTTACATCGTAGCCACCAAGACTATCACCGAAACCAGGGCCATGCCGATCATGTTGAGCGGCGGATTCCGGGGCACGAACGCAGAACTCTATGGTATGGCGGGAAATGCCACGAGGTTCCAGGGGCGAGCCTTCGGTGCGGTCGCCTTCGTTTTCAAAGGACCGCGCAAGAGCAACGTCATTTTCGCCAGCGAGGTGGCGCAACAACCGCCTCATCCGGAACACCTGGGTGCTGCCCAAATTCCGACAACGTTCACCTACGCGGTACGCGTTGTGCCTACTCCCGAAGGCCCGCTCAACAAGTTCAACGTCGACTTCGGTATCGCGCAGATTGCAAACCACATCATGCCGGGTGCCGACTTGAAGGCCCGCCACCAGGTTGCGATGGGCATCTCGTATGCCTTCTAGCCTCCGCGCGAATACCCTCTCTGCCGGTCGAGCGTTGAATGGCGGAGCGCGGACTACTTCCACGGCAAGAATCTGCAGCCGCTCCTCCCATCGAGAGCACTTCCCCGGGGCTCCCAGACTGGCGGCGTTTGGCTGGATTTCCGACCGTAAGCCCTTCTTGAGGTGAATGGATCATGTGTCTGGCAATTCCGGGCAAAATCGTCGAGCTAGAGGAAAAGGGCTGCATGCGCATGGGCCGGATCGATTACGGCGGCATCACGCGCGACGCCTGCCTCGAATATATTGCCGATCCACAGATCGGCGAGTACGTCATGGTGCACGTCGGCTTCGCCATCAGCAAGGTGGATGCGGAGGAAGCCGCGCGGACGTATCAATACCTCGCCGAAATGGACCAGTTGGAGGAGATCGCCGTGCCGGAGCCGAGCCGTGAAATACGTTGACGAATACCGCGATCGCAAAATGGCGAACAAAGTCGCTGCCGAAATCCATCGAGCCGTGACGCGGCCGTGGGCCATCATGGAGGTCTGTGGCGGGCAGACGCACTCCATCGTAAAGTACGGAATCGATTACCTTCTGCCGAAGGAAGTGGAACTGGTGCATGGTCCCGGTTGTCCGGTCTGCGTGACTCCGCTGGAGATGATCGACCGTGCTCACGCCATCGCGCGCCAGCCCGACGTGATCTTCTGCTCGTTCGGCGATATGCTGCGCGTTCCCGGGTCGCACGGCGATCTGTTTCAGGTGAAGGCCGCAGGGGCCGATGTGCGAATCGTCTACACACCACTCGACTGCCTCCGAATCGCCGCAGCCAACACTTCCAAGAAGGTCGTCTTCTTCGCTATCGGCTTCGAGACCACAGCGCCGGCGAACGCGATGGCCGTATGGCAAGCGCGAGCGCAGCGCATTCGGAACTTCTCCGTGCTGGTGTCCCAAGTTCTGGTCCCGCCGGCGATCGCCGGAATTCTGGAGGCGCCTGAGAATCGCGTCCAGGCATTCCTGGGTCCGGGGCACGTGTGCGCGGTCATGGGCTATCGCGAATACGAGCCCATCGCTCCGCGTTACCGGACGCCGATCGTAATCACGGGCTTTGAGCCAATCGATCTGCTCGAAGGAACCCTGATGGCGGTTCGCCAACTCGAACAGGGGCGCACGGAGGTCGAGAACCAGTATGGGCGGGCCGTAACCCCGGACGGGAATGTGGATGCTCAGCGGATGATCCGGCGGGTGTTCGAGGTCTGCGATCGCGCCTGGCGCGGCATCGGCGTTATCCCGAAGAGTGGCTACCGCCTGAATGACGAGTTTCGCGACTTCGATGCCGAACGCATGTTCGAGCTTGGCTCGATCCACGCGCCCGAGCCGGCGATCTGCATTAGCGGACAGGTCCTGAGGGGCCTGAAGAAGCCGCACGATTGCCCTGCATTTGGCCGGGAATGCACGCCGCAGAACCCGTTGGGGGCCACGATGGTGTCTGCGGAAGGAGCCTGCGCGGCGTACTACAACTATGGACGGCATCTGGTGAAGGTGCCGTCCGCTGCAGGGATTTCCTGATGTCAACTTCATTCACGCTCTCCTGTCCGCTGCCTGTGACTCGCCACAAGACGATCGTTCTGGGTCATGGGAGCGGCGGCCGGCTCACCGCTCAACTGGTACGGGAACTCTTTCTGCCGGCATTCGACAATCCGGCCTTACGCAAGCTCGACGACCAGGCGGTGTTAAATGTTGCGCCTGGAAGAATCGCTTTGACGACGGATTCCTACGTGGTGACGCCGCTGTTCTTTCCGGGCGGCGACATCGGCCGCCTGGCGGTGAATGGGACCGTCAACGATCTGGCCATGAGCGGCGCACGGCCGTTATATCTGACGGCGGCGTTCATCATCGAGGAGGGCTTGACACTAGAGGATCTCCAGCGGGTGACGCAATCGATGTCGCTGTCTGCTGCGGAGGCCGGTGTCACGATCGTGACTGGCGACACGAAAGTGGTCAGCCGCGGGTGCGCCGACAAGCTGTTCATCACGACAGCCGGCGTCGGCCTGGTTCCCGATGGGATTTCCATCTCCGCCTCCAACGGCAGGGCCGGCGACGTGGTGATTGTCAGCGGCCCGGTCGGCGATCACGGAATTACGATCTGGTCCACACGCGAAGGCATCGACTTCGCGGGCGGCCTGAAGTCCGACACTGCTCCGCTGCATGCCCTGATGGAAGCGATGATCGGGGCGGGCGACGTCCACGTTCTTCGCGACCCGACGCGCGGCGGTCTCGGCACCTCTTTGTGCGAAATCGCGGCGTCCTCCTCGGTGGGCATCGAGTTGGACGCGAACGCGGTGCCCGTGCGTGAGGAGGTGAAGGCCGCCTGCGAGATCCTCGGGATGGATCCGCTGTATGTTGCCAACGAGGGAAGGCTCGTCGCGATGGTCGCGGAATCGAGCGCGGAGAGGGTGCTCCGGGCAATGCGCCGAGTTCCGCAGGGACGGGATGCCTGCCGGATCGGGCGCGTGGTCGCGGAACACGCCGGCATGGTGCTCGTGAAGACCGAGGTCGGCGGATCGCGAATTCTCGACGTGCCCTTCGCCGAGCAGTTGCCCCGGATCTGCTGACGCATGGACGTCGTCCGCAAGCAGATTCAGGTTCGGGGGATCGTGCAAGGCGTCGGTTTCCGGCCATTCGTGTACCGGCTGGCGCACCGGTTTCACTTGCACGGCCACGTACGGAACACCGGCAGTGGCGTTCTGATGGAGGTGGAGGGGGCCCCGCAGCCGGTCGAGGAGTTCCTGGCAACAGTGGCCTGTGAACACCCGCCTCTGGCTCAAATCACCGAAACAGTGGTCACGGAATTGGAAGCAACTGGGGAGACCGGGTTTGCCGTGCAGCCGACGCGCGAGGAGCAGACCCAGTTCACACTCGTGTCTCCGGATTTGGCCACGTGCAGCGACTGCCGCCGGGAGTTCACCGACCCAAGTGACCGCCGCTTCGGGTACCCATTCATCAATTGCACCAATTGCGGTCCTCGCTACAGCATCATCCGCGACCTGCCTTATGACCGGCCGGCGACCTCGATGGCCGGCTTCCGCATGTGCCCGCGCTGCAAGGCCGAATACGAGGATCCGGATAGCCGGCGCTTCCACGCCGAGCCAAACGCGTGCGCCACATGTGGACCAAGCCTGACTCTGGAATCGACCGGCGGAATCCCCCTGACGGAAACCGCCACCGTGCTCGCGAAGGCGCGCCGTCTGTTGGCTGGGGACCGAATCCTGGCTATCAAGGGACTCGGCGGATTTCAACTGGCGTGCGATGCGGAAAGCGACGATGCCGTCCGGCTGCTGAGACAGCGCAAACACCGCCCGGATAAACCGTTTGCGATGATGGTCGCCGGCTTGGAGCAGGCCGAGCGTCTGTGCTTCGTTGCGGCAGCGGATCGCGAGGCGCTGCTCAGCCCCGAGAGGCCCATCGTGGTTCTGGAGCGGCGTCCGGAGGCCCGCATATCTGCGGAGGTTGCGCCCGGCACACGGACGCTCGGCGTGATGTTTCCGTGCACGCCGCTGCACGAACTCCTGTTGGATGGAGTCTCTCCGCGTGCGCTGGTGATGACGAGTGGCAATGTCAGCGACGAGCCGATCGTGACCCACAACGGCGATGCCCGCCAGCGGCTGGCGGCCGTTGCTGACGCCTTTCTTTTCCACAACCGCGACATCGACGTGCGGGTGGACGACTCGGTAGTGCGCACGTTCGAAGGCCGCCCGCGCGCCATCCGTCGCGCGCGAGGATATGCGCCGAAGCCGATCGATCTCGGCGGAGATTTCGGCCAGGTATTGGCATGTGGCGCCGAACTGAAGAATACGTTCTGCCTGACCAGGGGACGATACGCGCTGGTAAGCCAGCACATTGGGGACCTGGGGAATCACGAGACGCTCGAGTTCTTTCGCGAAACACTGGATCACATGAAAAAACTGTTCCGCGTGGAACCCCGCGTGGTGGCTCACGATCTCCATCCCGACTACCTCAGCACGAGGTTCGCGTGCGAACTCCCTAACGTGGAGAGAGTCGCGGTGCAGCACCATCATGCGCACATCGCTGCCTGCATGGCAGAGAACGGGCTGCGTGATAAGGTGATTGGCGTGGCCTTTGACGGCACCGGATACGGAACGGATGGAAAGATCTGGGGCGGCGAGTTTCTAGTGGCGGATTTTGCCGGATTCGAACGGCGGGCTCATTTGCGTTACGTGCCGTTGGCGGGAGGAGACGCGGCCGTTCGCGAGCCGTGGCGTGCGGCGTTGGGCTATCTGATCGAGACGTTCGGAGTTGTTCCGGAGTTGCCAATCTTCCACATGGTCGGGGAGAAGGAAAGGGACATCGTTGAGGCGATGATCCGGCGGCGCAGGAACACCGTGGAGACTTCCTCGTGCGGCCGGCTGTTCGATGCTGTCGCAGCGATTGTCGGGCTCTGTGCGAAGGTCAGCTTCGAAGGCCAGGCGGCGATTCAACTGGAGACAATCTCGGAAACCGGCACGACCGCCCCCTATCCTTTTGACATCGAGATGAGCGAGCCCTGGCAGATCGACATGCGTCCCACAATCCGGGAGATTGTGAATGAGGTTAGGCGCGGCGCTCCAGCGGCGGTTGTGTCCGCCAAGTTTCATGACACCTTAGCGGCCGCGATCAAAGAAGTTTGCGTTCAGCTCGGGAGAACGGACGGATTGAGTCGCGTCTGCTTGAGCGGCGGCGCATTTCAAAACGTGTCTCTTCTCAGCAGGAGCGTAGCCATGCTGCGCCGCCATGGCTTTGCAGTCTTCCTGCATTCCAAGGTTCCGCCAAACGATGGCGGACTTTCGTTGGGACAGGCGGTTGTTGCTGGCGCGTGAGCTCATAGACAGGCACGCGGCATGCTTTGAGGTTCTTCCGGTTGGGACCACGAGGTCGTGGTTCGAATCCTCTAGCTCCGACCCCTCGTCAATAAATTGCATATTTCAACGCGTCCCGCGTCGTCTGATTCGTAATCTGCGGCCCCGCGAACGCAGGATACTGCCGGCCGCACGTACAGCATTTGTAATGGCCGTGTGCCGGCCACTTGAGCGACTCATGCCTCAGTTCGCACCAAATGGTGCCGATTCTCCACCGGAGTTCTTTGAGCATATAGCCGCCCTCATAATGCGGTTTGTACCCCTCGATGCTCGACTGAGATTCTGGCCCTCAAGTTTTCGAGGTTTGGCGGCCGGGTCACACAGCGGTAGTCATGGGAGGTTTTAGGACCTGTAGCCGAAGCCAACGGAAGGCTCCACCCGATTGCGTGACCCGGTCCAGACCAGCGAGGCCCGACAGATCATAGGCTGGGGAGTTGTAGACGAAGCCGCGATACTCCGCGCGCATGAAGACGTGCCGCGAAAGGTCGAAGTCGGCGCCGGCGCCGCCGTGAAATAGTGACGGGTGTTAGTCGAAATGCGCCCCCTTTCGACAACACAGATGTCAGTGGTCCGACTGTTCTGACGAATTCGTTACGATTTCCGCGATCCGTCCATCCGCGCCAGATCGGCACGATTGATTCTTATGCCACAACCGGCAACAGCGAAAGAGGTTGGTTTTGGCAAATCAGCTGCTATTAACAGGTGTGTGGCGACGAGGGTGGTAGATACAGGGTCAATTTGAGAAAAGGGGATCCAAACCGTAATCCGTGGTGGTATCGGATTGGTTGAGAAATGGTAGCGGGCCGCGCGGAGTCCCAAGGAGGCCTTGGGATCGATCGAGAGGTACGCGGGTGCGAACCGAGCGGGACGATCTCTCAACTGAAGCATAACCACAGGGACCACTCCAGACAATCTGGCTTGCCTTAATCTCGTTTCAGGGCAAGAGGAGGAATTCGATGAACAAGAGCCGATCTCAATGCATGGCGAAGGTGGAGGCTGTTGAACTCGAGCCCGCCATCGGGCGCTGCGAGGGCATCGCTATTAAGAGGCCTCCGATCAGCTTCCAGAGATCCAGCCGACGTCGGAACCTGGACGGGCGTTTTGCCAGCGCGGCAGGGGGCTTTAGAGAATCGCTTAAGGGCTGGGGAGAATGCCGCCCAGCCACAGCAGAGACCACAGGCGAAGCGATTCGAAATCTTAGCGATCAGGAGCGCCAGACTGGGCGCCTCTGCGCACGCGGTTCGTCTGCAGAAGCTTATCGCGCGGCGCCCGGCGCTTCCGCGCTGCGACTCTCGACCACTCCCCTGTCGGACCCCGCCGGGATCCTCCGACGAATGCCCACCCAGGCCATATCGCCTGCGCCGCTCGCGCTGCTCGACATCATGTCGGGCCCCATCTTACTCATCGAAGACAGTCCGGCAGGGGAGCTAAGAGAGATAGCGCCTGTCCGGCCGGCGCTGGCAGAGGCGGCATAACGCTGTCGCCAATTAGGGTCATGACCTGGAACAGAAATTGGAAGGTAATGCGTATGCAGCACTTCAACGGGGCGAATGAGATGCTTGGTCAATGGATAGGAACCGAGCATTATCGCTTGCACTGTGTGGAGTCGTTGCCAGACAGTCATCACAAGGAAGCCGTGCTCGAAGCGATTCATTCCACGTTGGAACGGCGCACGACAGCATCACTGCCGCCGATCGCGCAACCGAACTGCATGATTTGTGCATCCAGGAGGGCCAAGACAGCAGTGCTGAAGTTCCTTGCTGAATCACGACACTCTGCCGCCCTCACGCGCCTGGCGGCATAAGACTAACCCCGCGGGAGCCCGTCCGGACACTCTGGCCATGAAGTTGGAGTCTGAAGATGCAGTATATGCGGAAGAGTTTTACTATCCCGCCGCCGCGCTCTACCGGCGGCTGCTGCGAGGCCTGTGTATACGGCCGCGGCGAGCACGCCGCCTGGTGCGAGAAATACGTTGGCCATGTTCGTCCCCGGGGCCTGGTCGATCAAGGCCCGCCTGTTCGGGAGAAAACGGCTGATTTGCGAGCTGTAGCTGTCTCGCTCATTTCCGTTTAAGGAGTGAATCCACTGTCGACTATTCAGTCAATGGGCCGACCCGATTCGGGCTTGTTGTCAGGCAGCGACCAGCGCAGAATCAGGGAAAGGGACGGGGGATCGGCCCAGAGATACAAGGGCTCCCCGGGGAAAGGATAAGCATCGTGGCATCAGTTGCTTACACACAGCGTCTTCTCTGTTCCTACGCCGGTGTGCTGATGTGCCGGACTCTCCGCCAGCTTTCTGTTTGCTATGTGACCCGGCTCGCTGAGCGCGAAGCAAGGTTCCCGCCGGAACTGGCAAAACCGGATCCCTCCTTAGGCAACCTTGCGGAGCCCGCCGACCACCAATTCCTCGCTCCTGCCGCCATGAGGAGCGACGGTGCAAAGCTCAGCCCCGCCGATGAAACGGATGACTGCGCTCAAGCACCCTCGCGCCAGGTAGTACGAAACCGGAAAGCTGATGGCCACGACTAGAACACACGCGAGTGCGTTTTCCATGACTGTCCCTACTGACCGACCACAGCGCCGGCCTGCACCCCCGGAGCCCCCGCCCCCGCGGCGTCACCCCCGTCCCCCGGTGCTGGACTGTACTCGGTCATCGTCAGATAACCCCGGCCCGACCGGCGGGTTTCGATGGCCACACGTGTGATGCGGGCACAGGCGTGGCCCTGCACCAGCTTCGTATCGCGCACGAGCTCGATCCGGCGAATGACCGGGGATGACGTCTTTACCAGGCGCCCCGCTTGTAGAACCGCGACACCGGTTATGGAGTCTATCCATAGTTCGCCTCGAATCAGGCCATCGTGTTTCTTCTTCGGCACGATCCGGAACGCGTAAGCCGGTGCACCTTCGGTTGCCACCTCGCCCAGGTAGCGAAACTGATAATTCGCAGGAGTGATCAGGACAGACGATAGAGGCAGGTCTTGGACTTGTTCTTGCGCCTTAAGATAGGGCGCAATCAACGCCTCCGTTACGGCCGGGTCACCATCGCTTTGCAGCACTTGGTACGCAATGCTTTCGGAGTCACTCGTCTGCCGGATTGCCATCAGACGGCTGTGCTGGCCGGGCAACGACGCCTCGATCACCACCGCCACGGGCCCCGATTCCGTGAATGGGTCGCGTTCGTGAATCGAAGCGATGTATCGGGCGAAAGCCAAGGCCTCGCCGGAAATGGGCCGGGCGCGGGTCAGGCCGCCGGCTAGCGCGCTCGCAGGAAGGAGCAGGGTGAGAAATCCAAGTAATAAAGTTGTTTGCTTCATGCTTCTGCAAGGGCAGTTGCGGAGCCACAAGGCCAAGTTAATGGATCTGATTGCAAGGATGGAGTTTGGGCGGCTTGAGGGTGAGTTTGGCAATACTTCGGAATGCTGAAATATCAAGCAGAACTGCTGTATGGTAGGCCGCCTGGCCTGCCCGCGTTCGGTTATCCGGGTAGGCCTCGATTTTTCCTGGAGGCCTACCAAACCACAGAGTCTCCATCCGGCGTGCGAGCTTAAATCAGCAAGAAATCAGGACTACTTGATCTTCCCTCGCGTCTGGCGCTGGCCAGCATTGAGGCCATAGTATCAGCCGACCTGGGGACGACGCGACAGTGGTAATGCACAACCAGCGGTCTTCAATCGACAGGTTGCGCTAGAACCAAAGCAATGCCGCGCGCGCGTTTTCTACGACGTGCGGGGGTTTGATCCCGTCACCGCCTAGGCTGTTCTGCTCGACGGACCAAGCGTGATATCCGCCAATTACTTCTTTTGCTCCTATTCCACGAGACCACTCTGCTTGCCGCAACTGCCCGCGCGAACAACGACGCAGCCCAGTGCCGAGGACATTGACGCAGTTCCGGGCCCTCATTTAGTTGGCCGTTCGCACCAACCCGTTCGAGCGACAAAGTAGGAGCCGAGGACCAGCAAACAGGCTGCCGCTTGCGCGGCGAGCGTCTCGACCGTCGGGAAGATCGAAAACCAGACGCCCATCCAACAAGGGATCACGTTTTCCAATGTTGGCAAATCTGTTTTCGGCAACCAGTGCGCTAATTGCATTTCCTGCGCCTGTTCTCCCACCATTACCAGTAAAACTCCGCCTAGCAATATCCCGGACAGTACTAACATTCGTCGATACGGAACGCGGCTGTGAAGAATGAAGGTCAAGACAGCCACAGTACCAACGAAGAAGAGTCCGAGTAGTACGCCGGATCGGATCGGACTAAAGCCCAGCTTCAGACGATAACTCTGCAGGAACAGTACGACTTCCAGACCTTCGCGGTAGAGCGAGGTGAATCCCAGCAGCGCCAGACCCCACCAAAGCTTCGTGCGCGACCGCTCATGCGGCCCATCGCCTTGTAGAAGTTCCTGTTTCCTTTTCGTGTGGAGCGAAATCCAGCCGGTCCAGTAGAGTTTGTGAAAAAACCAGTTCATCACCACGAGCAGCACTACAATCGCAAGCAGGCCGGTTGCCGCCTGCAGGGCTAAAGCGGATATTGTTGTGCTCAGGTCATCAATGACAGTTACGGCGATACGCCAAGTAAGTAAAGTCGCGAGCGCCCCCGCTATGGCACCCGCGGCTACAGGCCGCCGGTAGACCGAACTGGAGCCTACCATGCCGGCAAGCACCACCGAGATCACCAGTATGCACTCCAGGCCTTCCCGAAAAACAAGCACGCTGATATCGAGAACGGCGGCGGTCGCATCCTGGTGCGGAGCCAACGGATTCGGATTGCCTTGCGCGGTGATTCCTTCCCAGATCAGTGTTGCCGCGAGAATTAGTCCGCCGATCCAAAGTGCGGCCAATGCGAGCATTCTCAGCGCGAGCCGAATAAGATGTCCACCATGAAGCCCGCCGGTTTCGGTATCGTCGGCCATCGTTACTGTTCTTGGCATTCCCTCTCCGCGTCGCCTCCAGGCTGCAAGAATACTGCCGTTCAGAGTAACGATTGTTTCCCGCATATACGTAGCTGATTCGAAAGCGACTTTCTTTCGAGGCCCCGGTTTGCAGCATCGATATTCACTAGCGACATCAGCAGAACTCCGTCAGTATGGACCAAGTACCGACACTAAAGCGTGATGGCACGGTTTCTGGCGGCGGTTCCGTCAGGCGCCGACCGTCCTGGGTAGTACCGGGTAACGCAGCGCAGGATGGGTAGCGAATCACCGCCGCCTGTGCGGGTCACGAGAACTCGTATGAGCTTACGGCCGCAACAACCGCCTGTCCCGACGAAAGTCGCCATCGTTTGGAGGAACCAGGGAATGCAGGAAGACTTCGAACCCATGCCGGCGCAGAGCGGCGAAGCTCCTGCTGAGAAAATATCCGTTCTGAAATGTCCCGCCGCTCAAGCAGACGCGATTCAGCGCCTCCGACTTTCTGAGCATCAAACAAACCTCGAGGAGCGCGGCCGCGATGGTGTTATGAAACTTGGCCGAGATAGGCCGCAGGAGCGCCGCACCTCACCTCAGTCAGGATCTCCAGGATCGCCGGACGCATATCGATCTGCCAGGGCTCGTAGCTCAAAGACCTCAGCGGGGAGGTGTTGACCGAGCCGCCGGCTGATTTCGGAGAGTTCCTGAGGACACGGTTCCCCGACACTAAAACGATTTGTTCGGCGGTTCCCGAGTATTCCGGCAACAACAGCCCCAAAGACTTCGCCCGCTGGTCCGACGCATCCGGTATTGACGTGACGATTGTCCGCTCTCCGATTGGCGTGGCCGACACCGGCTCGTTTCTCGTTTCCGAGGAAGGCTGCGCACTTCGGGTACAGTCTGAACGGTTTCACGAATACCCTCTCGAAACACAATGGAATTGTTTTCTGGCTCCCCCCAACAACTTTGATCTGGACAGCCTCATAAAGAATGGGAAGAAAGTGTCTGAAGCTGTATAACTTCTCAAAAGCGGTTTTGCGCCTCTTGCAAACGGCAGACGGGACTCATGATTACAACGATTCAACCCAGAACGAAGCGGTCGGCAGCAAACCGTAACTCGTCGCCTTCCACCGTTGCGATAGGCAGTTACTTGGCGACCAGGCTTGAGCAGATCGGGCTTAAGCATCACTTTGCAGTAGCCGGGGATTACAACCTTGCGCTTTTGGATCAGCTTCTTCTGAACGAGAACGTCAGGCAGGTCTACTGTTGCAACGAACTCAATTGTGGGTTTGCTGCTGAAGGTTATGCGCGCGCCCACGGCGCCGCGGCCTGTGTAGTCACTTACTGCGTGGGGGCTTTGTCGGCGTTCAACGCCCTCGCTTCTGCATATGCCGAAAGCCTTCCTGTGATACTGATCTCCGGCAGCCCAAACACAAACGATCTCGGTGCTTATCATCTGTTACACCATACGTTGGGGACGCTGAACTACCGCTATCAACTCGAGATGGCGCGCCACATCACGTGTGAGGCGGTGGCAATCACTCACCCCGAAGAAGCGCCCAGGCTGATTGATAAAGCGATTCGCGCCGCCTTCCGAAACAGAAAGCCGGTCTACATCGAGATCCCGTGTAACTTGTCTAGTGCCGTTTGCTCGGCGCCCGGGCCGCGCGCCTCGCTTTTGGATTTACCCGCAAGCGACCCGGTGTCATTGACCGCGGCAGTGGATGCTGCGAGCGCCTTTCTTCGAAAGGCGATCAGGCCAATCCTCCTCGCGGGACCCAGACTCAGATCGTATGGCGGAATGGGAGCCTTCCGCGACCTCGCCGAGGTAGTCGGCTGCGGTGTGGCCGTCATGCCCGGCGCAAAGGGGTTCTTCCCGGAAGAGCACGCGCAGTTTACCGGCCTTTATCTCGGTTCAGTCAGCAGTCCAGGT
>Ga0335071_10001032_pt1 | contig 30086 bp, 31 predicted proteins | sample Lox_Sample_15_FD_206724 | JGI IMG/M metagenome (GOLD analysis project Ga0335071, IMG submission 206724) | Soil microbial communities from Loxahatchee National Wildlife Refuge, Florida, United States - Lox_Sample_1.5 | ecosystem: Environmental > Terrestrial > Soil > Wetlands | place: USA...
TAGGCCGGCAATCGTCGTCGGCCATCGAGTACCCGCGGGCCTGCCCGCCGCGAGCTTCGTTGTCACCCAGAGCATTAGGCGCCGGGACGGTGTCCTGATGGTCCCTACCGCCACCATCAATGCGACGCGCCGTGGCCGAGCACCGCTTATTCAGCACGTTTGGTTCACCTTCAACCCGGTAAGCTTTCTGCACAGGAGCGATCGCACCTCCGGATAGCTAGGGAAGCCCGACCCGCCATCGTCATCGGTGTCACGGTTTATCCCGGCCATATGTAGACAGGCCCTAACACGCCAGGATCATTAGCGCGGTAGATGTGATGAAGGGTGACGAGTGAAAATTCCGGGCGTAACCAGCATCTTCGCTGGCGTGACCGGCGGAGCCGCGCAGGCCGTGCGAGCCGGCGTGACCACCGCGGCCGGGACTGCGGGCGCGCTGCAGACGCTGACCAGCCCGGTCGCTGAGCTGGCCGGTCCGGTCGTCCAGTCGATGGCTCAAACGACCGGCCGGGTAATCGGGTTGAACGGTTCCGGCACCGGCTCCCCCGCCCGCGTCACTCCGCCGATTCGCTGGCAGAGCGGGCGGCGAGTGCATCTCGACCTGGATCCGTTGCTGCCGTTCCCGGGCTGGCACGAGCACGCGCCCGCGGTGGAGGAGCCGGTGCGCCGGATTCCGGGAGTGGCCACGGCCCACGTGGAGGGCGCACTCGGGCGGCTGGTGATCGAACTCGACCGCGACGCCGATGCCGATGTCGTGCTCGACCAGGTTCGCGAAACGGTGTGCAGCGTTGCCGCGGATTTGAGTCTCGTCGCACCGACGTCGGCGCCCCGCACCGCGCCATTCGCCGACCCGGGAAACCCGTTGGCGATCCTGGTGCCCTTTAGCGCTGCGGCCATGGACGTCGCGGCCATCGGCGCCGCGGTGACCGGATGGTTGGGCCGGCTGCCTGTCGCGCCGCGCAGCGCCCGCGCCGCGGCCGCTCTCCTGAATCATCAGCCGCGGGTGGTGGCCGTGTTGGAGTCCCGGCTGGGCCGAGTCGGCACCGACATTGCACTCTCCGCGTCGACCGCGCTGGCCAACGGGCTGACCCAGGCGATCGGCACACCGTTACTGGACCTGGCGCAACGCAGCCTTCAAGTCTCCGAAGCGGCCGCTCATCGTCAGCGGTGGCGGGAACGCGAGCCCGAACTAGCCTCGCCGAAACGGCCGCAAGCGCCGGTGGTCCCCATCATTTCGTCGGCCGGCCCCAAAACACAAGCGCTACGCCATAATTCGGCGGCCGCCGCCGCGGGCGAGGCCTCGCACGTCGTGGTCGGCGGAGCCATCGACGCCGCGATCGACACCGCGAAGGGATCGATGGCCGGGCCGGTGGAGGACTACGTCGATCAGGCCGCGAATGCGTCGTTGATCGCCGCAGCGGGTGCATTGCTGGCCGGCGGGGGTACCGAAGACGCGGCTGGTGCACTGCTGGCCGGCGTGCCCAGGGCGGCGCACGTGGGTCGGCAGACGTTCGCCGCCGTCCTGGGCCGCGGACTCGCCAATGCCGGACAACTGATCCTCGACCCGGGCGCGCTTAGGCGACTGGACCGGATCAAGGTGGTCGTCATCGACGGGGCGGCGCTGCGCGGCGACAATCGGGCCGTGCTGCAGGCACGCGGCGACATGCCCGGCTGGGACGAGGACCGGGTCTACGAGGTCGCCGACGCGCTGCTGCACGGTGAGGAAGCGCCCGAACCCGATCCTGACGAATTACCGGCCACCGGCGCTCGGCTGCGCTGGATTCCGGCGCAGGGCCCATCGGCGACACCCGCGCAGGGGCGCGAACATGCCGACCTGGTCGTCGACGGCGAACGTGTCGGCAGTGTCGACGTCGGATGGGAGGTCGACCCGTTCGCCATCCCGCTGCTGCAGATTGCGCACCGAACCGGCGCTCGCGTCGTTTTGCGGCACGTCGCCGGCACCGAGGATCTGACCGCCAGCGTCGCCGTGAGTCATCCGGCGGGCACGCCGTTGCTGACCATCGTGCGTGATCTGCGGACCGATCGCGGACCCGTACTGCTGATCACCGCGCTGCACCGGGATTTCGCGTCGACCGATACGCTGGCGGCGTTGGCCATCGCCGACGTCGGCGTGGCGCTCGACGATCCACAAGCCGCGACGCCGTGGACAGCCGACATCATCACCGGCACCGATCTCGCCGCTGCGGTGCGGATCTTGTCGGCGCTGCCGGTGGCCCGGGAGGCCACCGAATCGGCGGTCCGGCTGGCCAAGGGCGGCAGCACCCTGGCCGGGCTGTTGCTGGTCACCGGTGATCCCAGCACCCCCAGCCCGTTCGCGATACAGCGCTGGCTCAATCCCGTCAACGCCGCCGCCGCAGCCGCTTTGGTGCAGGGCACCTTCTCGGCAACCAGGGTGCTGCGGCTGCCTGACCCCACGCCGCAGCCGGTGACCGCTTGGCATGCCCTGGACCCGGAGATCGTCTATTCCCGCCTGGCCAGCCGCACCCGGCCGCTGGCCGTCGAGCCCGGCGAGCCACCCTGGCGGCAGCTGCTCGAAGACCTGTCCTACAACCCGGTGGTGGCGCCATTGCGCGGGCCGGCCAGACAAGTCGGGCGGCTGCTGCTGGCGACCCGGGCCGAGCTCGCCGATCCACTGACCCCCATCTTGGCCGTGGGAGCGGCGGCCTCGGCGATCGTCGGCAGCAGCGTCGACGCCTTGCTGGTCACCGGCGTGATGACCGCCAACGCGGTAGCCGGTGGGATGCAACGGTTGCGGGCCGAGGCGGCGGTCGCCGAGCTGTTCGCCGACCAGGACCAAAACGCGCGGCGGGTGGTTCTCCCGGCGGTGGCGACCGCACACCGCCGGCTAGAGGCGGCCCGTACCACCGAGCGAACCGTCACGGTCGGCGCGAAATCACTTCGCCCGGGCGACATCATCGATCTGGTCGCTCCCGAGGTGGTACCGGCGGATGCTCGCCTGCTGGTGGCCGAAGACCTTGAAGTCGACGAGTCTTTCCTCACCGGTGAGTCGTTGCCGGTCGACAAGCAGGTTGAGCCGGTCGCCGTCGCGGACGCCGATCGGGCCAGCATGCTGTTCGAGGGCAGCACCATCGTCGCGGGCCGGGCCCGGGCGATCGTCGTGGCCACCGGCGCCGGCACCGCCGCGCAGCGCGCCATTTCGGCGATCGCCGACGTTGAGTCGGCCGCCGGGGTGCAGGCCCGGTTGCGCGAGCTGACCAGCAAGGTCCTCCCGCTCACGCTTGCCGGTGGCGCAGCGGTGGCAGGTTTGGCGTTGGCGCACCGGGCGACGCTACGGCAGGCGGTAGCCGACGGTGTCGCGATTGCGGTGGCGGCAGTTCCTGAGGGTCTGCCGTTGGTGGCCACCCTTGCCCAGCTCGCCGCCGCCCAGCGTTTGTCGCGGCGTGGAGCGTTGGTCCGCACGCCACGTGCGGTGGAAGCGCTGGGCCGCGTCCAGACGGTTTGCTTCGACAAGACCGGCACACTTACCGAAAACCATCTCCGCGTGGTTTGCGGCGTGCCGCACGGGAGCAACGCGGAGGGTCCGTTCCCCAAGGCGACCGATCCGACGGCTGCCGAGGTATTGCGGGCCGCCGCGCGCAGCAGTACCCAGCCGCAAAACGGGCAGGGGCATGCGCACGCCACCGACGAGGCGATCCTGACCGCCGCCAATTCCGTTGACAGCCAATGGGCTTCCAACTGGACCGTGCTTGCCGAAGTGCCGTTCGAGTCCAGTCGTGGCTACTCCGCTGCGGTCGGCGTGTTAAGCGCCGACGGCGGGCCGATGCTGATGGTGAAAGGCGCCCCGGAGGAGATTCTGCCGCGTTGCCGCTTCGCTGACCCCGACGCCGACTCCCGCCATGCCGAGTCGCTGGTGCTGCGCCTTGCCGAGCAGGGCCTGCGCGTGTTGGCGGTGGCACAGCGCCGCTGGGAGCACCAGATCACCGAGGAGGACACCGACGCCGACGCCGTCGATGCCGCCGCGCACGACCTTGAGTTGGTCGGCTATGTCGGTTTGGCCGACACCGCACGAGAATCGGCGCGGCCACTGATTGAAGCGCTGCTCGAGTCCGGCCGCCGGGTGGTGCTGATCACCGGCGATCATCCAGTGACCGCGCGGGCGATCGCCCGTCAACTGGGACTCCCCTCGGACGCACGAGAGATAACCGGTGCCGAACTTGCCGCACTCGACGAGGAGGAGCGCGCCAAAGTCGCTGCGGGCATTCAGGTTTTTGCCCGCGTCAGCCCGGAGCAGAAGGTTCAGATTGTCGCGGCGCTGCAGGCCTGTGGGCAGGTGACCGCAATGGTCGGCGACGGGGCCAACGACGCCGCCGCGATCCGGATGGCCGACGTTGGCATCGGGGTGAGCGGTCGCGGATCCTCGGCCGCACGCGGGGCCGCCGATATCGTGCTGACCGACACAGATCTCGGCGTGCTGCTCGATGCGCTGGTCGAGGGGCGCGGCATGTGGGGCGGCGTACGGGACGCGGTGAGCATTCTGGTCGGCGGCAATGTGGGTGAGGTGCTGTTCACCATCATAGGCACCGCGTTGGGGACCGGCCGAGCGCCGGTGGGCACCCGCCAACTGCTGTTGGTGAACCTGCTCACCGACATGTTCCCCGCCCTTGCGGTCGCCGTCACCCCGCAATACCCGCAGCCGGAAGACGCCGAGGATGGAGTTGACCGCGACGCCGATGAGTTGCACCGGGCGTTCCAGCGCGCGGCACTAGCCGAGCCTTCGCCGTCGCTGGACGCACCGCTGATGCGCCAGATCGTCACCCGCGGTGCCGTCACGGCCGCCGGCGCAACGGCCGCGTGGGCCATCGGCCGGTGGACGCCGGGCACCGAACGCCGCACGTCCACAATGGGGCTCACGGCGCTGGTGACAACTCAGCTCGCGCAAACGCTGCTGACGCGCCGCCACAGTCCGCTGGTTTTGTGGACAGCACTGGGCAGCGCCGGTGTGCTGATCGCGATCGTGCAAACTCCCGGCGTCAGCCACTTCTTCGGCTGCACGCCAATGGGCCCCGTCGCCTGGAGCGGTGTCATCGGCGCGACCGCGGGTGCTACCGCCATTTCGGTGCTGGCGCCCAATTGGCTGGCCAAGCAGGTCGCCGCGCTGGAGCCGAAACACAAGCAGTAGACACCCTCAGCCCGATAGCTCCTTGCGGATGACCTTGCCTGCGGGATTGCGTGGAATGCTCGCGACGATGTGGATGTCTCTGGGTTGTTCGAAGCGAGAGACCCTGCCCTTCAGATAGTCCCGCAGCGCCTGCGCGTCGATGTCACTGCCCGTCTGCAACACCACGAAAGCGGCCAATCGATGACCGAACCGCTCGTCGGGAACACCGATGACCGCGTTGTCGGCGATGGCGGGGTGTTCGGCGAGCGCATTTTCGACCGCACGCGGATAGACGTTCTCACCGCCCGAAATGATCATGTCGTCTTCGCGGCCGACGATGAAGAGGCGCCCCGAGTTGTCCAGATAGCCCATATCGCCCGTGCTGGTCATGCCGTCGACGATGGTCTTGGCGCCGCCACCCGTGTAAGCCTCGCTCGCCAGTTCGCCGCCGACGAAGATCCGGCCGGTGACCCGCGGACCCACGGGTCTGTCGTTCTTGTCGAAGATGCGCACTGGGCAACCGGCCACCGGCTTCCCGACGGTTTCTGGAGCCTCGCGCAGGTCGGCAGGTGTGGCCAGGGCGCCGATACCGACCTCGGTGGAACCGTATCCGTTGTAAAGGACGTCGCCGTAGGCGTCCATGAACCGCTGACCCAGGCTGGGATCGAGCCGGTCCCCGCTTGATATGACCACCCGCAGGTAGGGCATCGGGTTACGCGCCCGCACCCGCTCGGGCAAATCGAGAATGCGCGCCAGCACGATCGGCACCGCCGTGAACGCGTCAGCGCGATGCAGCGAAGCTTGCGCCAGCGCCGCTTCAGCGTCGAAGTGCCGGTGGGTGAGTACGGTGCCGCCCAGGGCCACCGTGAGCATCAGCATGCCCAGCCCCAGCCCGTGAAACATCGGCATTGTCACCGATATTCGGGCTCCGGTGTGCAACCGGGTGCGATCAAGGATGGTGACCCACACACCCAACGCGGAACGCAGCTGCGGTGTGCGCGCAACTCCCTTGGGCTTGCCGGTGGTGCCCGATGTAAGCAGGATGATCCGGCCGGGTGCGGCCACGTCGGGTCGCGACTCATCCTCATCGGCAGCGATTGTCGCGGGGTCGATCACGACGACTGACGCATCAGCGGCGCGCGCGCGCTCACCGAATTCGGCGTCGGCGATCATGGTTGTGATCTGGTGTGCGTCCATTGCGGCGCCCAGCGCGTCGCTGCGGAAGTCCGTATTGACCAGGACGACGTCGGCGCCCGCCAGAGCGACGGCGAACACCGCCACGATGAAACCGCGTCCGTTTCGGCACATGACCCCGACCGCTTGGCCGGGTCCAACGCCGTCGCGGGACAACCGGCGCGCAACGGCTTCGGTCGCCGATCGCAGTTGGCGGTAGCTCAAGACGCCGTCGTCGTCAACGGTCGCGGACCGGTCTGGCCACCGAGCGGCGGTAACCGCCAACAGCGTGTAAGGATTCGTGCCGCCCCGGAGCGCCTCGCGAACGAGCCGACAACCTGCCGCCGGCGACGGCGGAGCGAGCAGCCCGGAGCGCACTAATGCCCGGGCAGCGGTGCCAACCACACTGTCGTTGATCATCGTTGCACCTCGCGGGCGGCGGAATCGGTGAAGAAGCGTCGGTGCCAGAGCCGGGCCGCGCGGTCGGCGGGGCCGGCCAGTAGCACCGAGGCGACTTCGGCCGGCAGCACCCAGGGCGGTTCGTTGGTGCGGGGCCGCTCGATGAGCGCTTTGGCGATCGCGTCGGCGGCTTCATCCGACGACAGGCCGGGAAGTCGGCCCAGGATGGGCGTGGGCGCGATCATCCGGGTACGGACCAGCGCGAAGTAGACCGAGGTGACGTCCACACCGTCGGCGTGCAGTTCCGGAGCCACGCTGCGCAGCCAGCGATCGAAGGCCCCTTTCGACGCCTGATAGGCACCCCACTGCGGACCCGGCACAACCCGTACACCGACGCTGGAGACGTTCACGATGTGCCCGCTGCCGTTTTCCCGCATGGCCGGCAAGAGGCCCAGCAACAGCCAGATCGGCCCGAGGTAATTGATGTCGATGGTGCGCTGAAAGTCGTGCGGCCGGTCGTACTGGTGATGCAGCGACCGCCGCAGTGATTTGCCGGCGTTGCTCACCACGATGTCGAGCGGACCGTGCCGCTCGGTGACCTGCGTGGTCAGTGCGTTCACGGCGGCTTCCTCGGTGAGGTCGGTCGGATAGGCGACAGCCCGGCCGCCGCCGGCATTGATCGAGGCCGCCACGTCACCGAGCCGTTCCTCGGATCGGGCGACCAGCAGCACGGTCGCCCCCGCGGCGGCCGAACTGCGTGCCGTGGCCTCACCGATTCCGTACGACGCCCCGGTCACCAATGCGGTCTTACCCGAAACGGCAGCGCGCAGCTTGTCAGGATCAGACACCCGCGCCGGGTTGGCCACGTGGTCTGCGGCCTTGTTGACGGCCTTGGTCAGTGCTTCGGCTATTGCGTTCAACTTCACTACCGCATTCACTCGAGTTGCATGCCGAGAGCCGGCGGTGGCTTTACCGTGCGGTCGACTCGTAACTACAGCTAGCAGACCACATCGCTGTCCGGCGCCGCCCTGCGGCCCGGCGTTGAGCGCCTCGTCGGGGTCGGCGGACGCACCACGGGCGGATCACTGCCGCGCGCAACCGATCTCAACCCGTCACGGACATGCGAAACCGAATTTGTAAACACGCCGTAATTTCCATCAATTCCCTGTTTAGATCGGGGGTTGTCTGGGCACAATGGCGGCATGATCGCACGTCCCCTCGCTCGCATCATCGGTTCAGCAGTAGTTGCAGCATCCGGCCTCAGCGCGTCCGCCGTTATCGGTGCTGTCATCCCTTCCGCCTCCGCTCAGTGTCCGGATGTGCAGGTGGTATTCGCCCGCGGTACCGGTGAGCCGCCGGGTGTCGGTCCCACCGGGCAAGCCTTCGCCGACGCTCTGCACTCACGCGTGGGCGCCAAGTCGCTCGATGTCTACCCGGTGAACTACCCCGCCAGCAATGAATGGGACACCGGCCTCGACGGCATCAGAGATGCTGGCGCCCACGTGGTTTCGATGGCGCACCAATGCCCGAACACGCAGATGGTGCTCGGTGGTTACTCCCAGGGCGCGGCCATCATGGGCTTCGTCACCTCGGCCGCCGTGCCGGACGGGATCGACCCTGCGTCCGTTCCGAAGCCGATGGATGCCGAAATCGCAAACCACGTCTCCTCGGTGGTGCTCTTCGGCATGCCCAATGTCCGGGCGATGAACTTCCTCGGCGAACCGCCGGTCGTCATCGGCCCGCTGTATCAGGCCAAGACCGTCAAGGTATGCGCCCCTGGGGACCCGGTGTGCTCCGATGGGATGAATTTCGCCGCGCATGACACCTATGCCGGGGGTGACGGGGCGATGATCGACAAGGGCGCCGCATTCGCGGCCAGCCACCTTGGTACGGGCACAGCTCCCGGCGCCAGTCCCGCCGCGCCGACGACGGTCGTCGCCGCACCCGGCGGAGGCTTTGGGCAGTGAGCTGCTGACGGCGCACCGCTCAGCCGCTGACGAAGCCTTTGTTGCGCATCAGCGCGTCGGCCAAGAACCCGTCGTGCGGGATGCCGGGTGCGGTGTACCACGTCGGGTGAAGACCGCGGTAAACGTTGCTTATCGTGGGTTCGGCGAGCAGATCGTCGATCAGCTCCTCCTCACCGGTGACCGCGGTGACCACCAATGAATCCCGCAACGGCTTCATGCCCGCGTCACGTGACCATGACGCCACCCACACGCACGGGAACGGCAGCTCGACGTTGAGCTTGTCCACATCGGGCTCAGCCACCAGATGTACCGCCGGCCGCAGCACGGCGTAGCCGTCGCCCAGGTCGGCGACCACCTGCTCGGCGCCCAGCAGCGGGACCGTTCCGGCGGCCTTCGCGGCCAGGTAGTTCGCCAGCGCCCGGGCCTTGTCGATGGGTTGGGTGGGCAATATCGCCCGCTCATCGTCGGTGGGTAGCGCCTCGATCGCGGCCAACCGCTCGGCCACCGCTTGCGCTAACGGGGCAGGATCACCCTCGTAGAGCACCGCGGTGGTGTTGACGCACGCCATGCCTCCCAGGTTGGCAATCGAGTCGACCACCAGGTCGACGCAGTCCCGCCAGTCCCGATCAGCCGTGATCAAGATCTTGCTGCGTCCGGGACCGTTCACGATCACCGTCGGGTCGTTGGCGTACTTGTCGACAACCTCTTGACCGCCGTACACCGTGGCGAAGTCGGCCGAGCGGATGATCTCGTCGGCGCCGGCATGGTCGGTGGGCAAGTAAACGGCATCCTCATGGCGAAACCCCGCCTGCCGCAGGGCATACACCAGCCGGTGTGCGGTCAGCGGCTCGCGGCGTGACGGACGTACCGCGACCCGGTAACCCAGCGCGAGCGCCTGGGGCCACAGACCGTGCACACCCGGCCCGTTTCCGGCCGCGTGCACGGCGAACACCTCCCCGCGCCGCACCCATACCGCGCCACCCTGGCGGGCGCGCTCCTCATGCCAATCCAGCACCGCGCCCACCGGCCGCGCCTGGCGCACCGCATCGAATGCACTGCTGACCGCGTCGGCCACGCTCTGCGCGCCGGCGCGGGTGACCGTCATGGGCAGCCCGGAGATCCCGCTGGCCAGGTCCACATATGCCGCGAAGCCCAAACCGGCGATAACGGCATTGACAAAGATGTCGGCGGCCTCAGACAGCGCGGTCGCCCGCTGGGCGATCGGCAGCGGTGTGACCTTGCGTTGCGCGCCGAGGGTACGCGAAACATACAGGGGCGGGACCATGCTCAACTCGGCGACCGCGATACCGGCGGTGGTGGCGATGACTTCGCGTTTGCGAGTCCGGTATTCGCCATCTGCGCCCAGCGCATCGATCGGCACCAAATCGGCTGCGACGCCGGCCCGTTCACCGACCATGCTCAGTACACGCCTTCGACGACGGCCTCGCCCTCAAAGGTGGTTACCGGCCGCACCTCGCTGACCGAGTCGCTCAGTTCGCCCGCCGGCCCGGGAATCCTGATCGCCATATCGCGCTCCAAGTTGTTCGGGATGAACATGCCCTTGCTGACGTGGTTCATCACCACCTGGCCCAGCTCCCCGTAGGGCACCCGCTCTCCGGTGTCGGGGTCGATCACCCAGAACACCACATATGGCGTGCGAGGGTCGAATACGAAGGAGTCGCCGTCGGTGGTTCGCGTGACCGCTTGCGAGAGCACCATCGTGCTCCCGAAGGCCGTCGTGATCGTCGTCGCCGGGAAGATGCCCCGGAGCAGGTCGAGCGTGTCGGCGTCCACATGCGCGCCGCTGAGCAACAAGTAGCGGATCTTCTCGTTCACCAAATCGACCACCGCGTCTTTTCGGGCGATGGCCTCGAGCAGTGGCGGAGTCGTGTGCAGGTTCGCAATGTTCTGCGTCTGCAGCACGAACACGGCCTGCTCGATGACGTGGTCGATGTAGGCGGCGACTTCGGATACCGCGTTGCGGGCAGCGAGTTTCTTGACCCAGCGGGGATCGATGTCGATCGCGTGAAAGACCGCACCAAGCCGCTGGGAAACCAGCCGGGAAAAATAGCCCACCCCGTGCGGGCCGCTCGGCATCAGGCACAAGAAACCCCGCCCCCGCTCAAAGCCCCCCGTGGCGAAGTCCTCGGTTTGCCAATCGACGACTTGGGCGACCCAGTCCGGCAGCTGCACAGTCCGTTTCGGAGCGCCGGTGGTACCACCGGATTCGAAAATCTGAGGCACCGGCGGCGGCTCGCCGTAGCCGCGCGGAATGAGGTCCTCCACCGCCGCACTGCGCAGCTCATTGACGAGGTTGGGGAACAGACGCAGGTCGGCGAAGGTGTTGACGTCGGTCAATGGGTTGAAGTCCAGTGTTGCGGCGGTCTGCAGCCAGAACGGGGAACCGGTGTCCTCGCCGAAGTGCCACGCGATGGCCGCCCGCAAATAGGCCTCCGAGTCCTCGACCGGTACCGATCTTGGAACGTCCAACAACGAGAAGTCGGTATCGGCCATGTCATCGATCCTGGCCCATCCTCAACCGCTCGCCAAGCACCCGCGCGTCGCAGGCCACTGTATTTGCTTACTTAGCAAAGAGTTTCGACGCTGTGTACCCGCTGTTCAGCTTGGGGCAGCTCACGTGGGCCGGTTGGAGCGCCGATGGGGGTCGACACCCGCGACGCCACACCTCGGCGGCCCAGGGCAGGTAGATGAACGACAGCGGCAGCCGGTTGACGAGCGGGTTGAGCGCTCGCATCACGGCGGCGAACCGCTGAAAACGCTTCTCCTTCTTGGGGTTCTACTCCAGCTGGCACACCTCGCGCATCTGCGGCGGCAGGGTTCCGACCAGGACCAGACGGGTGTAGGCGTTGAGCGGCGCGGACAAGGCTTTCCAAACCGGTGCCGGAATCCAGCGCGGGCCCGGTATTCCTTTGCGGATGTAGCCGGTCCCAGTGATCCGTGCGGAGCTACAGCCGGGACGGCAATCTCGACGAAGAGACCGATCTCGACCGCACCATCCTGGACACCGCTCGTAGCGTGTTCGACACCTACGGCGTGCGCCGTGCCAACATCGAGGATGTGGCCGCCCGCGCCGGTGTCAGCCGCAGCACCATCTACCGGCGTTTTCCCACCAAGGACGCGCTGTTTGGTCAGGTGGTCCGGCGCGAGGCCGAGACCTTCTTCACCACGCTCGACCGGGCCACGACCGGTTGCAACCCGCAACAGGCCGTCGTCGAAGCTTTCGCGCTCGGGGTGCGACTGGTGCAAAACTCGCCGCTGTATTCGCGCATCGCCGAAAGCGAGCCGGAGCTGTTCGGGGTGTTTCCCCGGTATCCCTTTTTCCCGATCCGCCAATTCGGCGACGGAATCGCCCACACCCTGCGCCGCTGCGGGGCCGACATCCCTGAGCCCGACCTGGCCAACATCGCCGACATCTTGCTGCGGGTCGCCTTGGGCATCATCGCGTTTCCGACCGACCGACTCGACGTCTCAGACCAAGCGGCCGTCCGCGAGTACGCCGAACGCTACCTGGTGCCGATCATCGGGAGCTGAGAGCAGCGTTCGCCCGTCAGTGGTCTGCATTAGCCTGTAGCCGTGACTGGGACTTCCGGGGTTCCGCGCACCCGGTACGCGACTTGCGGCGAAATCGACATCGCTTACCAGGTCGTCGGTGATGGCCCGGTCGACCTGCTCATGCTGCCGGGGCCGTTGATACCGATCGACTGCGTCGACAACGAGCCGTCGATGTACCGCTTCCATCGACGATTGGCGTCGTTTTGTCGGGTGATCCGGTTCGACCAGCGCGGGATCGGCCTGTCCTCGCGCCTCCCATCGCTCGACATGATGGGCCCGGAGTGGTGGGCGAAGGACGCGATCGCGGTGATGAATGCGGTCGGATGCGAGCGGGCCACGGTCTTCGCCCCGGGTTTCACGTCGTTAACCGGCCTCGTTCTCGCGGCCGACCACCCCGAGCGGGTGACCAGCCTGGTGATTCACAACGGTTCGGCCCGGTCGCTTCGCGGGCCGGACTACCCGATCGGAGCTGAGATCGGCGCCACCGACCTCTTCACGACGACCGGGATGGAGCCGGATGCCGTCGAGCAGGGTTTCGACATCCTGTCCATTATTGCCCCGTCGGTGGCCGGCAACGACGCATTTCGCGCCTGGTGGGATCATGCGGGCAACCGGGCGGCGTCGCCCAGCATGGCTCGTGCCTTCATCAATAAGATCAGGGAAGCCGACGTCCGCGACACCCTGGACCGGATCGCCGTGCCGACACTGATCCTGCATCGCCATAACCCGAATTTCAGCCCGGTGGCGCACGCTCAATACCTCGCCGAGCGCATGGCCGGGTCACGTCTGGTCGAGCTGCCCGGCGAAGACGCGCTCTACTGGGTGGGCGACGCGGCGCCGATGCTCGATGAGATCGAGGAGTTCATCACCGGTGTGCGCGGCGCCTCGGACGCCGAGCGCCTGCTCACCACCATCGTGTTCACCGACATTGTCGGCTCCACCGAGCGGGCCGCCCTGCTCGGTGACGACCGCTGGCGTGACCTGCTGGACAACCACGACACGATCATCCGCCGCGAGCTGCAGCGCTTCGGGGGCCGCGAGGTCAACACCGCCGGTGACGGATTCGTCGCGACATTCGCCAGTCCCAGCGCGGCGCTGTCGTGCGCCGACGAGATCGTGGACGCGGTGCGGGTACTTGGCATCGAGGTGCGGGTCGGGATTCACGCCGGCGAGGTAGAAGTGCGCGGCACCTTCAAAGAGGACGTGGCCGGCATGGCCGTGCATATCGGCGCACGGGTTGCGGCGCTGGCCGCCCCCAGCGAAGTACTGGTGTCCTCAACGGTGCGCGACATCGTTACCGGATCGCGCCGCCGCTTCGCCGACCGTGGCGAGACCACACTCAAAGGCGTGCCGGGTCACTGGCGGCTATACGCCCTGGTACGCGACCATGCGCCGGTCCGGCGGTAATCCACGCCACATTCACTGGTACTGAGCCGACCGACGGCGCGGCGTAGGCTGCCAGCAGGGCTTGATCGCAGCGATGGCTCAGCGATTCGATTCTTGGCCTGCGGCTTGGTATTTCATCGAAGGAGTACGCGTGACCGACGTCCACATTTCGCTGCCTCCCGCCTTGCGCCGGGCGCTGGATTTACTTGCCGATCCCCCGGCGAACCCGGATGTGAGCAAGGGTTATCTCGACCTCCTGGGCCCTGGATCGGTCGAGGACACCGTTCCGAAAAACACCGGCCCGATCCAGGCGGCGTGGGCATCACCGATCGGGTCGATGCTCTACGACAATGCCCAGGCCTTCTCGCGGCGGCTGGTCAGCGCATGGCAAGTACCCATCGAGTGGCTGAGCATCCCGCCCGGCGGCACCGCACTGGACGTCGGCTCGGGGCCGGGCAACGTCACCGCGTCGCTGGCGCGTTCCGCCGGTCCGGGTGGGCTGGCCTTGGGCGTCGACATCTCCGAGGCCATGCTCCAACGCGCCGTCCGTAACGAAGCCGGACCACAGGTCGGCTTTATAAAGGCGGACGCACAACGACTTCCGTTGCGCGACAACACCATCGACGCCGTCATTTCGACAGCGGCGCTGCAACTGGTTCCGAATCCGACGGCCGCTCTCGCCGAGATGGCACGGGTGCTGCGGCCTGGCGGACGGCTCGCCATCATGGCGCCGACCGCAGGACGCCTTGCCCGCTACTGGCAAAAGCTGCCGAACGTGGGAGCGCATGCGTTCAGCGACGACGAAATCGGCGACATTCTGGAAGAGCACGGATTCGCCAGCGTCCGAGTGAAGAACTTCGGCACGCTGCAGTGGGTGCGCGCTAAAAAAGCCGACGCTTAGGGCGGCTCAGCCGCCCTCGGGACTTTGTGCCAGCACAGCGAGCCGGTCCATCGACTCGCGCAGCATGTCGCGGGTCGTCGCCCGGGCTCGATCCACGCGACTGGCATCCGTCAGCGCCGTCCAATCATAGGTGTGGGTCACTGTGGTCAGTTCGGCGTTCACCGGGCTGAGCTCCCAACGCCACAGGTGCCCGGATGGCTGCTTTCTGGGTTCTGCCGGACACCAAGCGATTTTGCTGCCCTCGACGAATTCCACGACGTGGTTCTCCCGCACGGCGCCGTTGGTCAGCGTCGTTTTGAAGACGTCACCGACCTGGCGGACGCGTTGGCCCGGAGCGGCCGAGGCCAGGTTGCCGTTGCCGTCCCAACTCGGCTGGCGAGACGGGTCGGCGATCAGTTCGAAAATCCGATCCGCGCTCGCCGCGATCACGCGGGTGGCGCTCACGATGCGTTCAGACTCCATTTCGGACATATTGCTATCCAAACACGTCAAGCGCGGCCGGCGCGTGCGGTGTGAGGCGCCGCTTTGGGCAGAGCTCGCGTTACCCCAATCGGAGCGCTTCCACCGGCCCGGACAAAGCCGACTTGACGTAGCGGGTGTCATCATCGACGAGCACTTCGGCGTCTCCGCGTTCGATACCGTCGACGATTTCCCGTGCCACCTGGACCGCATCGTTCTTGGGCACATCGAAGCCTGTGGTCATGTCGGTGTCGGTGTAACTCAAGTGGACTCCAGTGACCAGGGTGCCCTGCTTTTCCAGCTCGATCCGCAGTGAGTTCGTCGCAGACCAAAAGGCCGCTTTGGAGGCGCCGTAACCGCCGAACCCGGGCAGCCAGGACAAGATGGAATGGATGTCGACCAGGGCTCCGCCACCGTTGTCCGCCAGGATCGGCGCGAACGCCTTGGCGACGCGAAGCGTACCGAAGTAATTCGTCTCGAAGACCGCGCGCACTTCATCGATGTCACTGCTGAGCAGTTTGGGCGCACCAAGGATACCGGCGTTGTTGATGACGATGTCAACATCCGATGCCGTAATCGCCAGCGCTGCAACGGAATCCGGCTTGGTCACGTCCAACTCCACACTCACCACGCGGGAGGGTCGTCGCTGGGCCTGGGTGCTCGCGCCGTGGCGTACACCTTGGCCGCGCCTCGTTGCAGCAACTCCGCCACGATGGCCTTGCCGAGCCCGCGCTGCCCGCCGGTCACCACGACCGTCGACCCGTTGATGTTGGCCATGATCCGCTCCTTGACGTAGGTAAAATGATTTAGACTCTGTCACGCTAGTGGGCTTGCGTGACATAGCCAAGTAGTATTTGGATATGTCTATTCCATGGCCTGCGTCACAGCGGTGCGGGCTCGCGCCGGCGCCCGGAGGCCTGGCCCTGGTCCAGGATTTCCTCAACACCAAGGGCAGTGACGGCTACAGCGCAGACCTACTTGCCGACCGTGAACTCGCGGCCGATTGGGTGGTGAGCGCGGTCCGGGAGTGGTCAGCCCTACGTGGCGCCGCCACCGCACCCCCGCAGCTCAATGAAGGGGATCCGGCGAAGCTGCGCTCGTTGCGCGGCGCGATCGGAAGGCTGCTCGCTGGTGAGCCCGTCAGCGCGCGAGTGACGGGTTCGGTATCCGCGTCCTTCGCGCTGTCAGACACCGGGACGGTGCGGCTGGACCCCAGTGGGAGCGGCTGGCGTTGGTTGGCTTCGGCGCTCTGGGGCGAGGTTCTGCTGAGCCAGCGCGACGACACCTGGCGGCGGCTCAAGCAATGCCACAACCACCATTGCCAAACGGCCTTTTACGATCGCTCGAAGAACAACAGCGGGGTGTGGCACGACGTCAAGACATGCGGCAACGCCGCCAATCTCCGTGCGTCGCGGGCCCGCCGACGTGAACGCAATCGCGCAGCGACCTCAGCGATTTCGCCATAGCAAGCGGTATCGGTCAGCAGCGCTCGGCGCCCCTTTGCATGATGCGCACGTTGGGGTTCGGTCGGCGCGGCTTGCTTTTCCGTACCGCCTGCCACGCGCCGCAGGCGCGGGCCTTGATCGGAGCCACCACATCGAAGTGGGTGGGGTTCTGGCTGATCCACGAGTGCAGTGTTGACACAGCTTCGTCCTTTGTTTCTCGGCCGGTGCGCCGGCTCATTGAATTCCAACCGGGCTGGTTTACTGCCGCGCCGCGCCGAGGTAAACGTCACGAAAAGCCGGATTGTGGGCTAACACACATCGGCGGGGAGGCCGGGTGGCTCGTCACAGGGCTCACTGCCGGAACCGTCGCAGGAAGCCCACCAACCGGTGCGCCGGTACGGGTTTCGGCCAGTCGTCGGCACGGAAGTAGGCGTCGGACCCGCCGTCGACGAATACGATGCTGCCGCAGAGGAAGTCGGCGGAATCGGAGAGCATGAAGCACATCCAGTCGGCCATGTGCCGCGCCTCACCGAAGCCACCGACGGGAACGGGAAACGCCCGGACGGCCTTGGCCTGTCTGGGCGTCGAAAGCTGTTCTTGCAGCAGCGGGGTCATGATTGCGCCCGGCGCCAGGGCATTCACCCGCACACCCGAGCCCGCCCACTCCGGCAGCACCGCGTGCCGGCGCACCCAACGACTGACCGCGATTTTCGACGCCGCATACATCATCGTCGGCGCGGCCGGACCGTACAGGCGCACCGCTCGCAGCGCCTTGTCGACGTCATGGGCGAGCAATGCTTTGACGGCGCGCGCCGGTACCGCGGGCACTGTCGTCGATGAGTTGCTGGAGACGACGACGACTTTGGCCCGTTCGGTCGCGGCCAGAGCCGGCCGCCACGCGCTCAGCAGCTCAACGACTCCCAGGTAATTGACCTGAGCGATCTGACGTGGACGATCTCGACCGGGGCTGGGACCCACGCCGGCGGCCAGCACCGCCCCGTTGAGTTCACCATCCGCAGCGGACAAGACGCCGTCGACGGCCTGCTGACGTCCATGCGGCGTCGACAAGTCGGCGACCATATCGGCATCTTTGATGTCGACCCCGATGACGGTGTGCCCCTCGCCCCGAAGCCGCTGCGCGGTCTCGTGGCCCATCCCCGAAGCTGACCCGGTGACCGCATAAGTGCCCATGGCATTCTCCGTTCTGACGGGCGCTATGTCTTGTCCCGCAACGTGTCGTCCACCCATGCGCGCAGCGCGGCAATGGGCGCGGCTCCAGATTTCCGGCCAAGCTCCCGGCCCTGCCACAACAGCAGTAAGGTCGGTACCGCGCGAACCGTGAATCGCTGGGACAACTTGGGTGCGGTATCGACGTCGACCTTCACCAACTTCAGTCGGCCAGCCCGCTCACCCGCGAGTTGCTCGAGCGCGGGACTGACCATTCGGCACGGGCCGCACCACGTCGCCCACAGGTCGACTAGGACCGGTATGGAGGATTTCTCGGCGATCTCACCGAAGGTAGCGTCGCCGGCGTCAACGATCCACGGAAGCCACTGCCGGCACTGCGCGCAGCGCGGTTTACCGGCCGCCGCGGCCGGCACCCGATTTTTCCGACCACAGTGCGGGCAGGTCACGACGGGGGCGTTCTCGGTCATGCCGATGATCTCATCACGATAAGGAAGCACCGCAAAGGCGTTTCGCTGGCTGCACTTCCGGAGGCAGCGAAGTCAGCTCCTCGTCGCGGCGCGCTCGACGTCGAGCAGCTGCTCCCCCCGCCGTTCCTCGTCGTAGGCTTTGCGACCGCCCCGTATGCCGAACAGGCGTTTGGAGATCACCAGATAGACCACGGCAGCCACGTTGACCCCGAAAGTCACCGCGCGAGTCATCGTGATGCCCTTGGCCAAGTCATGAATTTCCAGTGGCAAAAAGACCGACGTGGCTACCACCGCGAAGTACTCCCCCCAGCGCTTGAGCAACCACAACCCGACGGCCTCGATGACTTCCACCAGCGCGTACCCGGCCAGCATCAAGGTCAGCAGGGCCAGGGTCGAGGGTCTGGCAGCCAGCGCCTTTTCCAGCTCATGCACGATCGTCATCTGATCCACCTTGAATCCAGCCGCACGGAAAACCGGCAGGTCACGGTCAAGGGTGGCCTGGATCGCGCCCCGCGCACCGCGGAACTTCCACACCGCATAAGCCGCGAGCGCAATCGCCACCGCCCGGAACATGCGTTCCACCGCGAGTGCGCGGATGATCAACGCCTGACGTAATGCTTTGCCCCGCATGATCATTGGCGCATCTTCGGCAGGGCCACGTCCATGCGGCTGCCCTACGATGAATTCACCGCACCGCAGACAGCGCCACACCTCCCCCTGGCCGGTGTTGCCGCTGAGCCGGGCGGCGAGTGCCTCGTCGTCAGGCGCATAGGTGACGTGTCCGGCCAATGCGCAGGTGACCAGCTCCCACCGGTTGGCGTGGTGATCTTTATGCATGGCCCTCGATCATTCAGTGCAGGCAGCAAGCGATGCAAGAGGACTCGCATGGTGCACCTGCGAAGCGCCCGGTGTCAGAACCGCGTCTTGCTGCGGCGGCGTTGCGCGGTGGTACTCACCGCACCCAACAAACCGGTGAGTTCGGTAATCGAGATCGTGTCGAGTTGGTCGACTGCCCCGACGATGTCAGCGCATAGCGCTTCGGTGCAGAAAGGCTCGGCCAGCCAGCGAAATTTGTCCACCACACGGTCCACGACATGAGTTGAGTCGGCGATCCTCCGTAATCATCCTGCTCGCGGTCGAATTGCCGACCGTCCCGAGTGAGCACATGCGACCGGCTGCGGTCGAGATTCGCTGATGCCATTCGTTTCCTCGGTCAGCTGTTTCCCGATGAGCCGGATCTGCCGCGCGCTCAGCGGGCACAGCGGGTGCACGGCCACCATCAGGGCAGCTTGTCGACAGTGATCGAAAACGGGTGCGGCGATAGTCACCACGGGTTGCTTGCGGCGACCGGGGTTGTCGTCGGAGAGGAAGCCGATGGTGGTGAACTCGACGAGCAACTGATCCACTATGCGGCGCACCGGCGTCGGCATTTCGTTGCTATCCAAGGTGCCGACCACTTGAACCGCCTGCGCCAGCGCGGGCGTTGTCCAGTCGACATCGAAGCCGCGCTCACGCGTGTGCTCCAGCACCTGCTGCAGGCGGTGGGTGCGATCGGCGTTGTTGCCGGCACCGCGACGGATCCACGCGCGTTGCTCCTCCTCGGTGTCCCAGGCAGCCAGTGCGACACCGAACGGCGGCGCGTAAGGAATGCGATCGCCGGGTATGCCCGACGGCTGGGTGGCGGGTTCGCCTTCAAAGGCGGTGACCGCCAACGAATCACCGAATCGCTCGACCACCGAGCAGGCGTAGCCGACGTCGCGGGACAGTCGCAACGCCGCGGAACGGGCCGCGTGCGCGAGCGGCCGAGCGGTGTCCATTCGCGCGGCCACCACCGCCAGCACGGGCCCGAGGGCGAATGTCTTGGCCACCGGATCGCGGCTTGCCCAGCCGCGGTCACACAACGTTTTCAGGATCGCGTGTGCCGTCGCCTGGGTGAGATCAAGCTCGCGCACGACATCGGAGAACCGCAGCCGCGCACTTCCTGACCGCGCCAAGAGCTCGACGACGTCGAGCACCCTGGCCGTCGGCGCTGACGTCGATCCGCGAATGGCTTGACTCCTTTGCGCCGGGATTTTTAGAGTAATGCGAACATCCGAGATTTTATATCGATTATTCGAGGAAGTTAACGGGACTGACGCAATTCGCGATGCATCCGAATGGAGATGTCTGATGACCGAACGCGATGACCGCCAGGACATCTCTGACCTGTTGGTGCGCTATGCCACGGGCATCGACCGACGCGACTGGCCGCTGTTCCGCACGGTGTTCACCGATGACTGCGAACTCGACTACGGCGTGATTGGCGTGTGGACCGGCGTCGACGCCGTCACTGACTTTATGCAGCAGACGCATGCCATGGCCGGGCACACGCTACACCGCTTAACCAACCAAACCATCACGATCGACGGCAACACGGCTGCGGCGCGGTACCTACGTCGACGCGCTGATCATGGTCGGGGACAATCAAACTGGCGTCAACGGCATTGGCTTTTACGACGACAGCATCGTTCGCACCGCCGACGGCTGGCGTATCGCCCGGCGACGGTTCACCGTGTGCGGGTGGCTCCCGCGGGGAGCGCTTAGGTGACGTTCGCGACGAAGTATGGACCCCGGGCGCTGGTGGCCGGCGCCTCGGACGGTCAGGGTGCGGCGTTCGCCAAAGAACTGGCCAAGCGCGGAATCAATGTCGTCTTGCTGGCCCGCCGGCAAGCCCGTTCTCGACCAAGTCGCGGCCAACATCGAGACGCAGACGTCAGCATCGACCCGGACCCTTGCTATCGATCTCGCGCAGCCGGACACGGCATCGGCGATCGCCGCAGCCGCCACCGACCTGGAGATTGGGTTCCTCGAAGGTGTTCGACATGGTGTTCACTCCGGCCTTGCGCGAACTCGAGTACAGCCGCGGCCGGATCGGTTCGACAGACGAGGTGCCCACCGGAGCCGCCCCCGTCGCGGATGTCATCGCGGAGGCGTGCGAGAACCTGGGCCATGGCCCGACCCTGATGGTTGGCGACACCATGCGCGCCGCCGCGCAAATGCTGGCGTCGCTGACCCGCAATCAAGCAGTCGAGCCTTTCACCCAGGCCGCTGCCGCGGCCATGGGCCCGGACAGATAGCAGGAACCGCGGCCCGCGACGACACGTCCTACTGGATGTCCTACTGGATAGTGACACGCCGGGCAGGTTTGCCAAAGTTCCGGATCAGGCCAGCCTAACTTTTCCGGATGTGACCACCTAGCCAGCAAAGATGGAATCACAGGCGCTGTCGCTTCGCCGGATAGCCACGTTGCTGGTCGTGAGTTGCGCGGGTAGCTTGGGTAGGCAGTTCGCCACCGATCGCCACCCCTCCATGAATCGAAGGATGACGATGCTCGCGATGGACAGGCCCGCAGCCGCAGTCTCGACGCCGGCACGCTCCCGGCGTCGCACCTTGGCCCGTTCGGGAGTGGTCACCGCGGCCTTCGTCGCGCCGGCGGTAATCATCCGAATCGTCGGCCTGCACCCAGACCCGGTTGTTGCCCTGTTGGTCTTCGGGGCCGCGGTGGTCGCGGCCAGCTTCTTACTGGCGTGGGCGGCCGAGGCCGCACAGATCGATGTCTCCGGCGGGTTGGCGACGGCGATACTGGCGTTGATCGCGGTGCTGCCCGAATACGCTGTCGACCTCTATTACGCGTACGTGTCGGGCCACAACGCGGATTACACGCAATACGCGGCGGCCAACATGACCGGCAGCAACCGGTTGCTGATGGGCCTGGGCTGGCCCGTCGTGGTGTTGGTCAGCATCAAGGTGGCGCGCAAGAGCGGCGCCGGCAAGGTCACCGGTTTGACGCTTCAGCCCGCCAATCGGGTCGAGCTGGGGTTCCTGTTGATCGCCGGGGTCATCGCGTTCGCGATACCGGCGAGCGGCGAAATCCATCTTGGGTTGGGGTTGGCCCTGCTGGCCTGGTTTGGGTTCTACCTCTACAAGGTCAGTCACGGCGACGTGGAGGAGCCCGATCTCGTCGGTACGGCCGCCGCCATCGGTGAGCTCTCCGATCGCTGGCGGCGGATCGCCGTCGTCGGACTCTTCATAGCGTCCGGCGGGGTGATCCTACTCTGCGCCAAACCGTTCGCGGACAACCTTGTCGCGGCGGGCACCGAGCTGGGCATCGATCGGTTCCTGTTGGTTCAGTGGCTCGCGCCGCTGGCCTCGGAAGCTCCGGAGTTCATCGTCGCGACCATCTTCGCCTCGCGAGGCAAGGGCACGGCCGCCATCGCCACCCTGATCTCCTCCAAGGTCAACCAGTGGACGCTGCTGATCGGATCGCTGCCGGTCGCCCACCTGCTCGGCGGCGGCGGCTTCTCCCTGGTGCTCGACTCCCGTCAGATCGAGGAGGTGCTGCTCACCGCCACCCAAACCATGATGGGGGTGGCGCTGATTCTCGGGCTGCGGTTCCACCGGGCTACGGCATGGGCGCTGCTGGCATTGTTTGCGGTGCAGTTCCCGATCACCTCTACCCATGGGCGGCTGCTGCTCTGCGGTGTCTACTCCGCGATGGCCATCGCGGGACTGATCATCAACCGCCGCTATCTGGCCGCCACCGTCAAGGCGCCATTCGTCGGGACGGCCATCCGCCACAGCGGCCACCCCCAGTCGCCAGACGATCCCGGCCAGCCGCGGTAGCATCCCGCGGCGGCGTATACCATCGCGATTCGACCGGCAACACCGCAGATTTGGAGCGCGAGTGGCTCACGAAGTGCTGACCGTCCTCGGCGTGGGCGGGATGGGCCAGGCCATCGCCCATCGGCTCGGCGCTGGGAAAACAGTGCTGTTGGCCGACAATAACGAGGCGGCACTGGCCGCGGTGGCCGAAGCGCTCGCCGCCGGCGGCCACCGCGTCGACAGCCAACGGGTCGACGTCTCGTCACCGGAATCGGTACGCAAGGTTGCCGAGCATGCGGCGTCACTCGGCGCCGTCACCCAAGTGGCACACACCGCGGGGCTGTCTCCGGCACAGGCCTCGGCCGAGGCGATCCTGGCGGTCGATCTTCTCGGTACCGCACTGGTGTTGCAGGAATTCGGTGAAGTCATCGCCGCGGGCGGCGCGGGCGTCGTGATCGCCAGCATGGCCGGGCACATGTTTCCGCCATTGACCGCCGAACAAGAGCGCGTGCTGGGCCACACCCCGGCCGCCGAACTTCTCGGCCTGGAGTTCGTCAGCCCGCACCGGAACAGCGAGCCTGGCATCGCGTACGGAATTGCCAAGCAGGCCAATCATATTCGTGTCAGGGCCGCGAGCGCGCAGTGGGGCCGACGGGGTGCCCGCATCAACTCGATAAGTCCCGGCGTCATCTCCACCAAGATGGGGCAGCAGGAACTCGCCTCACCGGTGGGCGACGGGATGCGAGCGATGATCGCCGCCTCTGCCACCGGTCGCCTGGGTACCCCAGACGACACCGCAGCGGCGACCGCCTTTCTGCTCGGCCCCGACGCATCCTTCATCACCGGAACCGACCTACTAGTGGACGGCGGCGTCATCGCCGCCATCAAGGCCGGCAGCCCCGCGAGTTAGCCCTTCTCAGACCAAGTAGTAAAGCCTGGGGTGGACAGCCAGTTCGGGCACGGCGGTGACGGGCTCTGCAAGGTTCGGCTCAGCCAGCTTGTTGTGGGCGTAGCGCACCGCTTTGAGCGTGGCGGAGAATTTTCGGGGAAGAGCTGCTCGGTGGGGAACCAGCTCCTTACTGCGACGTTGTTCAACACGGCGCACGTATCGGAGCGCACTCCGGCCAGTATTACTGGTTACACCGCGTGCGGTCTGTTCTCGCAGGAAGTGCTCGATGCACTCGATGCAGACGACGTCCGGATGCCGTACCCGTTTGACGCGCAACACCACAAACTTGATGTAATGCGAGCACGGTAATTGCGGTACGAAAGTCGCATAAGGCCGCGTCTGCCCTAATTATGCTGAACAGATGCCACAAAGGGTGCTGCGTGAACGCTTGATCGATCTCGAAGACCCTAGCGAGGATGTGGCGCGCGGCCGAGAGCTGCGCAAGACGGTCCCGCGGCGCACCCTCGCGCAGCTGACTGTGTCTGAGCGAAGCGCGACGGAAATACTGGTCGACCAAAACGCCGGCCGATTGCCTGAACTCGTCCCGCTGCGTTTCTCCCGAATGCTGACCGACCCGTTTTCGTTTTACCGCGGCTCTGCCGCCGTCATGGCCGCCGACCTCGCCGCCAGCCCGACGAGCGGGATAGAAGTCATGTGTTGTGGTGACGCCCATGTGTCGAATTTCGGTATGTACGCCGCGCCAGACCGCTCAATAATCTTCGACCTCAACGATTTCGACGAGGCTGCCGTTGCTCCCGCGGAATGGGACGTCAAACGCCTGATTACCAGCGCCATCATCGGCGCCCGCCATGCCGGCTACCCCGCCGACGTTATCCGCCATTGCGTCGATCAGGCCTTGGCGGAATACCAGAAAAGTCTGCACACGATGCTGGAGATGAACGTTCTGGACCGCTACTACCTGAGGGCAGAACCCGAGCGCTACACCGGGGAGATGTCCAAGGGCATGCAGAGTGTCGTTCAGAAAACGATCGCCAAGGCACGCACCCGCACGTCCGCGCGACTGTTCAAGCAAATCACCGAAGTTGGGCCGGACGGAACGCCGCGGCTGCGGGAGGACCCCCCGCTCCTGCAGCACGTCGACGCGCCCACCGAAGGCCCGTTGGTGCAGTCGGTTCTGAAGTATCTGGCGGCGGTCCCCCCTGACGTCGCGGTGCTACTGTCACACTTCCGCATCACCGATCTGGCGCTGCGGGTGGTCGGCGTCGGTAGCGTCGGTACGCGTGCTTACTTGGTTATCCTGGTGGGCCCCAACGACACGCCGTTGATCCTGCAGATCAAAGAAGCCGTTCGGTCTGTGCTGGACGAATACGGCGGTTGGCGCCAACCCCACACGCTGGCCGCCGCCGTGGCAGTCAAAGGTCAGGGAGTGCGCGTCGTCGATGGCCAACAAATTCTGCAGGCCATGTCGGACGTGTTCCTCGGGACGACACGCAGGGATGGCCACGATTACTACGTTCGTCAATTTCACGACATGAAGGGCGAGATCAAAACCGAAGGCATGTCTGCGGACACCTTCAGCGAATACGTCTCAGCGTGCGCGGTCTTGCTGGCCCGAGCGCACTCGCAGAGCGCGAATGCATCGCTACTGCGCGGATACGTCGGTAGCAGCGACGTCGTACGCCAAGCGGTGGCCGAGTGGTCTTACACCTATGCCTACAAGTCACTTGATGATTTCTACCAGCTGCAGGCGGCGGCCGCGGCGGGCGAGATCGAGGTCGCCGACGAGTAGTCGATTCCGGACTCGACTTGTCCCGCAACCGTTCTCGGGTGGACTTGATGTGACCAATCATGGGGCCGTAGCCGCCAGGTCCGGCGAGCGTACTCCAGCTCGGCGTAGGGCCACTGGGTAACGATTCGGCCGCTCGGTGAACGAAAGTAGCTGTCGCATTGCGTCCAGATGGTCCGCTCGAGGTCAGCGGAAAGCCGGTCTTTATAACGGGTCTCCGCTTCGGGGCGCACGTCGACATATCCCCCGCGGCGCGCCACCCGACTCACCGCGCTGGCGACCAGCCGTGCTCCAGCCTCAAGGATGTAGACGATCGAGTTGCCGCCCTGGTTGGTGTTGGAGCCATAGAGCATGAAAAAGTTCGGGAATCCGCTGACTGCAACACCTAAGTAGGCGCACGGGTCATCGCCCCGGCGCTCGTGCAACCGGCCCCCCGAAACCGATGACGTCGATGCCGGACAGGTAGCGTGACGTTTCAAAGCCGGTGGCCAGCACGATCACGTCGACGTCGACCGCGCGGCCGGTCGTGGTGATGACCGAGGTCTGGTCAATCCGCGCGATGGGATCAGTGATTAACTCGACCTTCTCCTGCTGCAATGCCCGGTAATAGTCATCGCCAAGCAACACACGCTTACAGCGGAACGGATAGTCGGGCGTCAACGCCCGGCGGAGCCGCTCGTCGGCCACGGTGCGCTCCAGGAAGGATGTTGCGATCTGCGTGCGTGCCGCCACGACGGGGTCGTCGGCGAAGGTCGCCGTGTTGTCGTGCTGGAACTTCCAGATCTGCCACCGGGCCCGGCGTACCGCCAGGGTGTTGCGTCGGAAACGCGCCAATTCGGCTGCGCTGTAAGGACGGTCATCCTTGGGCACCATCCATGGCGGTGTGCGTTGGAAGACGGTGACGTGGGCGGCGCTTTTTGCCAGCTCGGGTACCACCTGCACCCCGCTGGCGCCGGTGCCGACCACGGCCACCTTCTTGCCTGTCAGGTCGGTGCGGTGATCCCATTGCGCCGTGTGCATGAGCGTGCCGCCGAAGTCGGTCAGCCCGCTGATGTCGGGAAGCTTTGGGGAGCCGAACAATCCGACGGCGCACACCACGACATCGGCGGTCAGCGTCGCGGCATGCCCGGCGTGGTCCAACAGGCAGTCCCAGGTCGCGGTGTTGGCGTTCCATTGGACCGAGCACACCTTGGTATCGAGCATGAGATGCCGGCGCAGATCGAAGTCGTCGGCCACCGATTCCAAGTAGGCCAGGATCTCGGGCTGCCGAGCGTAGGTGCGGCTCCACGATTTCTTGGGCGCGAACGAAAATCAATATAAGTGGCCCTGGATATCGCACGCGGCTCCGGGATAGGTATTGCGTGGCCAGGTTCCTCCGACACCGTCGCCGCCTTCGATGATCACGATGTCGTCGATGCTCGCGCGGCGCAGCGCCACGGCGGCACCAAGACCACCGAATCCTGCACCGATGATTGCCACCTTCGGTGGACGGGTTCGCCGGCCGGCCGCCCGCACCCGACCGAAGCCGTAGTACCAACGAGCGCGCCGGCTTGTCACGGACCAACCTCGCCGCCGCAAATCGAGTACCCCTCCATGGTCCCGCTGGTTCGCCACGCTTGCAAAATTTCGGCATATTCCGTGGGCGCGCCGAAGAAGAAACTGCCTTGCCGAGTCTTGGCGTCCGCCTTGCCTTCTCGGTTGTAGTAGCCCGGCGTGCAAGTCTTGGCACGCTCGGCGCTCGCTGCCGACCGCGCCACCACGGTATCGACCCAATGCGGCTTCGGCGTCGGGTGAGGCCTCGATTTCGGTCACGCCACGGGCGAGTCCCCACGCGATGATCCACGCGACATGGCTTGCCTGCACGTCCAGCAGGTAGGGGAAGTTCACCGTCAACCCCGCCTGGGCGATGCTTTCGATGAAACAGTGGGGCTGAAAGCCGTGCGAGACACCATCGCTGAGATTATCGCCGACGCGAGGACACAGACGGCGCCGGCCTCTGACACCAATCCGAGCGCTGCGGTCGACGTGATTCATGCATTGTTGCGCGGCCTGACCGAGCGGGCGGCCACGCTGGGACCGGATGCCTACGCGGCCACCCTGGAGTCGGCCAAACACATGATCAGGGGAACCCTTTTCGCGCCGCGAGCGACTCACCCAGCGTCCACATCGCAACACCGATCAGCACCAGGTCTTTGAGCAGGAATTGCCCGGGCAATGCAGACAGCACGGGGATGCCGCCGGCGTGCGCCGTGACCACCCCTGGAGTGGTGAACAAGAAACTCAGCGTTCCCAGGAAGAGAACCACCGCCAGAGCGCTGCCAACCGCCGATGCCCGTGGCCATACGTGCCGTAGCGTAATAAGCAGCGCCGCAACGATTTCCATGGTCCCTAGCCCGCGTGCGACCGTGGTGACTTACCACGTCGTGTATCCAGCTCATCAGTGGCTGTGTTCGATGAGTACGCGGGATTCCATCTTCACGTATTTGCCGAAACCGATCCACGCCAGCACAACGGCGAGGCCGTAGCGCGGCTGATGAGTTGGCCGGAGTGCAACAGCGCCCGTGCCAGGCGGTGCGATGTCGCGGTGGAGACGGGCGGATGGTCGAGTCGTAACCGAGAATGCTTCCGAGGAGCGACAGTGTGGCGGCGGGCCGGGATTTTTCGTTCACGGAGAAGCCACGATCGACGTCGCGATCCCGTTCAGCGGAGACCGTCTCCGATCAGTGCGGTGCGGCGTAGCGGTCGCGCAGCTTGGCCAGCGTCGCCTCGATGCCCGTCGCGTTGGCCTTCGCGAATCCCATCAGCTCGTAGTACCTCAGCGCGTTCTTCAGCGCACCGGCGTCGCGATAGTCGAACGTCTCGGTGACGCGCGTCCGCGTCGGTGCGAGCGATTCGAACTCCCACCGCCAGCGGTGCCCCAGCGGATGGCGCCATTCGACCAGTTCGTTCGGCTTGAGGGCGGTCACCGTGCTGGTAATCCGGTACGGCAGGCCGTACATCTTCATGCTCGTCGAAAACTTCGAACCCACAGTCATTTCCGCAGGAACTTTGATGTTGTCGCGCACCGTGCCCGACCCGTCCAGTTCGGGGTGGCGCCGCGGGTCGACAGCCATCGCGTACAGCTCCGCGGCCGGCGCGTCCACCTCCACCGACCGACTCACCTGTCGCGGTCCCGCCTGAACGACATTGACCGTCATGACCCTCTCCTTTCGGCTGTTGGCAAGGCGAAGTCGACGCTACGCTTCGCGGAAGCGATGGCACATGTCCTGAGCCGGCTTGCTAAGAAAGGAAATTCAGCGACCGATGAATCAATCCATCTCGGGAAAGGTGGCGTTGATCACCGGCGCCGCGCGCGGGCAAGGCCGGGCGCACGCGGTCCGCCTCAGCGCCGAAGGCGCCGACATCGTCGCCGTCGACATCGCCGGGCCGTTGCCCCCCAGCGTCCCCTACGATTCGCCGACACCCGACGACTTGGCGGAGACGGCACGGTTGGTAACCGCCAACTGACCTCGCTTCGCACCCGGCTCATCGCCGCAACCGCCCTCGGCGGCCCGGTCATCGCTATGGCGATGATCCCCGTGTTGGAGTTCCGCTGTTGGCAATGGGCATCGCTGGCCCTGGCGGCACCGGTGGTCGTGTGCGCCGGCCGCCCAGTTGCGGTGCAGCGGCTCGCGGACCGTGTCTCCGGTGTGTTCGTGCCGATCGTTATCGTGATCGCCGCGGCGACCCTGGGTGGGTGGCTTGCCGCGGGCGTCCCGCTCACCGCGGCGGTCGCGGTTCTGGTCATCGCCTGTCCGTGCGCTCTCGGGCTGGCGACTCCGACGGCACTGCTGGTCGGCACCGGCCGAGCGGCTCAGCTCGGCGTGCTCATCAAAGGTCACGAAGTGCTGGAGTCCACCCGCAAAGTCGACACCATCGTGCTCGACAAGACCGGCACCGTTACCACCGGCGCGATGACCCTGGTTGACGTGTTCACCGAGCCGCGGACCGACCACGCGACGCTGCTGCGCTACGCCGGAGCCGTGGAGGAAGCCTCCGAGCATCCCATCGGGCAGGCCATCGCCAGGGGCGCCAAAGCCGAACTCGGAGAGCTGCCCGCACCCCGAGACTTTGTCAGCTTGGACGGCAACGGCGTCCGAGGCATGGTCGACGGCCACGCCGTCGTAGTCGGGCGCGAGAGGCTGCTGGCCAACTGGGGCCAGCCGCTCGACACCTCGTTATCGGCAGCCAAGGCCCACGCCGAGAACGCGGGTTATACCGCGTCGCCGTCGGCTGGGGCGGCCGCGCCCGCGGGATCCTGGTGATCGCCGACGTGGTCGAGCCGACCAGCGCCCGAAGCCGTGCGGCAACTCAAACTGCTCGGCTTGACGCCGGTGCTGCTGACCGGTGACAACAAGACCGTCGCAGACCGCATCGCCGGGCGGGTCGGCATCGAGCGGGTCGTCGCCGACACCATGCCCGCCGACAAGGTCGCCGTTGTCAAGCGTTTGCAATCCGAGGGCAAGGTCGTCGCGATGGTCGGCGACGGCGTCAACGACGCCGCGGCCCTGGTGGCCGCCGATCTTGGGCTGGCCATGGGCACCGGCACCGATGTCGCGATCCAGGCCGCCGACCTCACCGTCGTCCGCGGCGACCTACGCGCCGCCGCGGACGC
>Ga0335071_10001033_pt1 | contig 30065 bp, 34 predicted proteins | sample Lox_Sample_15_FD_206724 | JGI IMG/M metagenome (GOLD analysis project Ga0335071, IMG submission 206724) | Soil microbial communities from Loxahatchee National Wildlife Refuge, Florida, United States - Lox_Sample_1.5 | ecosystem: Environmental > Terrestrial > Soil > Wetlands | place: USA...
CCACACCTCGTCCAGCGGCACCTGCAGCCGGGCGTCCAGCCACAGGCCCCGGATCTCCTCAGCTTCGTGCCCAGGATCGAAGGCCTGGCGGTCCAGACAGAGGTCGACCAGACGCCGGAGATGGACGGGTGCGGGATAGCTCGCGCCGCCCTCCCAGGCGACGACCGTCTGCCGCGAGACACCGAGGTGCTCGGCAAGGTCCGACTGGGTGAGATGGCACCCGGTGCGGAGCGCACGGACGCGTCGGCCGAACTCATAGTCGCGCTCGTGGTATCCCCGCTGGCTCACGCTCCCGGCCCTCCCAACGGCCGGTCGGCCGTACGGCCGAGCCTATCAAGACGAAATGACAAGCGATGACAGGCACGCTGTCAAGCATTGGCTAGTGATTCCACTCTCCGTGCCGTGAATACTCATTCTCAACAGGCAAGACCGCCGGCACAGAGAGGGCGAGTGGCATGAGGAGCGAGGAGAAGCTTCGCCGCGATGTGGAGGACGAGCTCGAATGGGAGCCCAGCATCGATCGACAGCAGATCGGTGTGGCCATCAAGGATGGCGTGGTGACCCTGGTCGGCGAGACCCACTCGCTTTCCGAGAAGTGGATGGCCGAGGAGGCTGTCGAGCGTGTGGCAGGGGTCAAGGACGTGGTCAACGAGATCACAGTCAGTCTCCTTCGCGAGCCCACCGACGATGACCTCGTCACCGCCGCCCTCAACGTCCTCGAATGGAACGCTCAGGTCCCGAGAGGCCGCGTCGTGGCCTCGGTCGAGGGCGGCTGGATCACGCTGGCCGGCGAGCTCGACCATGACTACCAGCGGCGGGCCGCCGAGGAGGCCATGAAAAGCCTCCGCGGGGTCAGAGGCGTGACCAACCAGACGACCATCGCGTCCTGGGCAAGCCGGAGCGACAGCGCGCGCGCCATCGAGAGCGCCCTCCGCCGTGCGGCGATGCTCGGCCTCGACGAGATCACGGTTGAGATCTCGGGCGGCACCGTCACCCTTCGTGGGACGGTGCGTTCCTGTGCCGAGCGCCGGGCGGCCGAGCGGATCGCCTTCAGGTGTCCGGACGTGACCGTCGTGAAGAATCTCCTCCTCTTGGGAGAGCCAGTCGAATCCCGTCTCGGGCCGGAGACGCGGTGAGCATCAGGTGAAGGGGTGACCATGGCCACGCAACTCCAGACAGTCCCGCTCGAGCGGCCCGCTTGGTGCCCCACAACGGGCGTCGGGCTCCGCGACGCGGGCGGTGACCTGTGGCGGACGGAGCCAGCGGAGAACGTCCCCGCCGCGAGAGACCTCCACCGCATGCGCCGCCTGGTGGCTGTGCAGAACCATCTCATCGATCTCATGGCCGACCAGTACGACGCCGGCAAGCTGCTCACCGGGGTAGCGTCCCTGCTCGAGCTGCCGGTGGCCTTGTTCGACTCACGAGGCACAGTGGTGGCCCAGGCCGGCGACGTCCGGCGGCTGGGCGACCCGCAACGTCTCTGGGGCCTCTACATGGAGAAGGGAGACAGCGTCGACGGTCCTTTCGAGTGGGCCGACGGTTGCCTCTGCTTTCATGAAGTGACCATGCTCGGCCGGGTGGAGCGTGTGCTGGCCGCGGCGGTCCCGCGCTTCGCCGACCTCGAGCTGGTCGAGATGGCCCTCGCCTACCTCGAGCGGCTCCTCGCACTCGACGCAGTGCGCCAGCGCGAGGAGCTGCTTGCCGCCCGTCGCGTGCGCGGCCGCTTGCTGCAGGAGTTCCTGGCGGCGACGGCGCCCTCACCGGGGGAGCTCGCCATCCGTATGGAACGCGAGGGGATCGACCCCGGCAGTCCCTGGCGGGTCGTCGTCTGCGAGGTGGAGCGTCCGCGCTCGCAGAGGGCCGGCACCGGCGTGCACAGTCTGGACGCCCAGATGAAGGACCGGATGGTCGCGGCCGCGGAGCGTATCGCCGCCGAGCGCAGGATGCCGCAGCTCCTCACCGTTCGCGACTCGGACCTGGTCATGCTCGCTACCTGGGCCGAGGGTGAGCTTGCCGCCGTGCAGGAGTACCTGAACGCCCTTCAGACCGCCCTGCAGGAAGCGACGAAGATGCTGCCGGTCCACATCGGGTGCTCATCTGAGAAGGTCGGGCTGTCGGGGGGAGCGCGTGCTCTGCACGAGGCACAAGAGGCGGCCATCATCGCGAGAAGAGATCCCGACGGCGTCGAGGTGTTCGACGAGATCCGGCGCCGCTACCGGGTGATCGACGGCCAGAGCGACGAGACGCTCAGGGACATCTACGAGCGCACCGTCGCCCGTCTGGCCGAGACCGACGCGCGAGAGCACACTCGCCTGCTCGAGACGCTGACGGCGCTCCTCGGCAACGAGCTCGCCGTGCAGACCACGGCCGACTCCCTCTACATCCACCGCAACACACTGCAGAAGCGACTCCACCGCATCGAGCGACTGCTCGACGTCGACCTCGACAGGCTCGACGACGTCGTCGAGCTCTACCTCGGCCTGCGGGCTGCGGAGCTCCTGGGTCGGCCGAATTGAACGCCGCCGACCGGGCGAGTCTCCACGTGGAGAAGGCCGACAGATGCAACGAACATCACGGTCATTGCGGCAGGACATGACTTCCTCAGCTTCGGCCGGTCGGTCCGGGAGCGGCTGTCGCTCGCTGGTCGCTCGAACAGACCTGTACGAGCGTCTCTCCGGCGCCGCGGCCGGCGGCGTCACCCTCGTTTCCGCAGGCGCGGGCAGCGGCAAGACCGTCCTGCTCCGCTCGTGGATCGAGGACGCGGGGCTCGGCGGCCGGACCGCCTACCTCACCGTCGATCGCGGTGAGCGCGATCCGGAGCGATTCTGGCTCAGAGTCGTGGAGACGCTGGCGGCCACCGAGGCCGGAGGTGACCTTGGCGCCAAGCTGACGGCGGCTTCGGACCTGCGCGGAGAAGCCGCCGTCCGACGCATCATCTCCGAGCTCGCCCGGCTAGAGGACCCGTTCCTGCTCGTCATCGACGATCTGCACGAGCTGCGCTCGCCGCCGGCGCTCGCCCAGCTCGGAGCGTTGCTCGATCGCCGACCTCCCCTGCTCGGGGTCGTGCTGGCGACTCGCCACGACCCGCTGCCGGAGCTCGGACTGCATCGCCTGCGCCTCTCCGGCGAGCTGACCGAGCTGCGGGGCTCCGACCTGCGTTTCACGCTCGATGAGACCGCGAAGCTGCTGGCAGCGTCCGGGATCGAGCTCTCCGAGGGCGTCGTCGAGAGGCTTCACGAGCGCACGGAGGGATGGGCCGCAGGGTTGCGGCTGGCCGTGCTCTCGCTCGCCGGCGACCTCGACGCGGAGCAGTTCGTCGCCGAGTTCTCCGGCAGTGACCGCACCGTCGCCGACTACCTGCTCGCCGAGGTGCTCGGGCGGCAGCCGGAGGAGGTCAGACGGCTGCTGCTCCGCACCTCGATCCTGGAGCGCGTGAACGGCGCCCTCGCCGACGTCCTCCTCGAGACCTCCGGATCGGAGCGCATCCTGCTCCAGCTCGAGCAGGAGAACGCGTTCGTGACGTCGCTCGATGCCGACCGGACGTGGTTCCACTACGGTCGGCTCTTCTCCGACCTCCTGCGACTGGAGCTGCGCCGCAGCGAACCGGGCGCGATCAGCGCGCTGCACCGGGCCGCCGCCGCATGGCTGGAGGAGCAAGGGCAGGTGGTGGAGGCGGTCCGCCATGCTCAGGCCGCGGGAGATTGGTCGCACGCCGCTCGGCTGGTCGCCGACCACAGCCTCAGCCTCTCGCTCGACGGTCTCGACGCGACGATCCACTCGCTGCTCGCCGCCTTCCCGGAGGACACCCTCTCCGATCCGGAGCTGGCGCGGGTCTGTGCGTCCGACGAGCTCGTCCGCGGTTCGCTCGACACCGCCGAGACGTACCTCGCCCTGGCCGAGCGGCGCGCGCGCGAGGTGTCCCACGAGCGGCGCCGCCGCTTCGAGGTCGCGCTCAAGGTGGCCAGGCTGTCGCTCGCTCGGCGGCGAAGGGACGTCGGTTCCGTCCTCGAGCTGGCAGGGGCGCTGCTCACTCCGGCCTTGGTGGAGACGCCGGGGGAGGTCGTGCTCGGCAATGAGGCCAGGGCCGTCGCGCTGATGGACCTTGGGATCGTCGAGCTGTCGTCGTTCCGCCCGGATGATGGACGGGAGCATCTGGGGCAGGCGTTGGCGCTTGCGCGTGGGATGGAGCTTCCGTACGTCCAGGTCGGCTGTCTCGGCTATCTGGCCATAGCCGACTGCCTGCGCTCCCCGGGACGAGTGAGGGGCCGGTGTCTCGAGGCCGTCGCCATCGCCGAGACGCACGGTTGGGAGGCAGAGCCGATCGCCTGCATGGCCCTGGCGGCCCTCGGCGTCGCCGCGGTGGTGCAAGGCAGGTTCCAGGAGGCACAGCACTGGCTCGATCGCGCGACGCAGGCGTTGCAGCCTGAGCTGGAGCCGGCCGAAGCACTTCTCACGGCCTCGGCACGAGGCATGCTGTACTTGGGACAGGGCCGCCCCCGGGATGCACTCGTCGAGTTGCATGTCGCCGAGCAGTGCCAAGCCAAGCTCGCCACGCCGCATGCCGTGATGTTCCTGGTCCGTCAGTTCCATGTGTGCGCACAGCTTTGTCTGAAGGAGTACACGGCGGCCCGGGCGATCGTTGACGGACTCTCTGATGACGAGCGCGAATGGGCCGAGGCGCGCTTCGCGTCCGCCGCCCTCCACCAGGCTGAAGGGGACTGGCAAGCGGCGGCGGACGATCTCGCTCCCGTCCTCGCGGGACGCGTCGCCGTCATCTTCGACTCTTCGGTCGTCCAGGCGCTGCTGCTCGACGCGCTCGCCCGGCATCGGCTCGGCGAGCTGAAGACGGCGGAGGCCGACGTCGAGCGGGCGCTCGACCTGGCCGAGCCCGATGGACTCGTCTTCCCGTTCTTGATCACCCCCGTCCGGGAGCTGCTCGAGCGTCACCCGCGGCACCGCACCGCCCACGCTGGGCTTCTGTCCGACATCCTCGACGTGCTCGGCGGCTCGGAGCGTCCTTCGTCCTCGTGTGAGCGCTTCGTGGTGCACGAGGACCTGAGCGAGAGCGAGTTGCGCATCCTCCGCCACCTGCCGAGCAACCTGTCGGCCCCTGAGATCGCCTCTGAGCTCTACCTGTCGACCAGCACCGTCAAGACGCACATGGCGCACATCTACTCGAAGCTGGACGCGCACAGGCGCTCGGACGCCGTCAAGCACGCACGTGAGCTGGGCTTGCTCACTCCGCTCTCCGCACGTGGTGTAGCGGCAGCAGGCTGAGGAGTGCTCAGAGGACCGAATGCCGGCGACTCCGGCGAACGTCCTCCCGGCGACGCCCCGGCGCGGTCCGCTTGTTGATCTCCCACCAGCTGGGCACCACGAGGGCCATCGCGAGGATGATCGCCCACACGCTGCCGCTCACGGTCGAGAGGAGCAGACGATGCGACAGGACGGCCACGAAGTACAGCAGTCACGGGACGGTCCAGGGCTTGACGACGGCCGCCTCCATCCGGCGGTGGCCACGATTGGCACCCTCTGCGGCGCTGGCCTCTACCTCGCATCGCTCCTGACCACCGGGGTGGTCCTCACGATCCTGGAGCTGGAGTGGTTGCCGATCGGCTGGCGGCTGGACCCGAAGAGGCTGCGGCGGACCAAGGACGAGCAACGGTCGGATACCGATTGAGGTGCCGCGTTCGTGCCCACCTCCGCTGGCGACGATCGCCGGCCACGAAAGGCAGGTACCTCGACCCGATCTGAGTCGGGCGGCGGCGACAGTGAGGTGTTCGCAGTGCCCTCCGCGTCGACCCAGGAGTGGTCATCCGCCGACTCGATTACCATGTCGGCGCGTGAGACGGTAGGCCCATGAACGAGAAGCGGACACATGGAGAACATCGCCATCGCAGCCCGAGCGAAGCAACCCATCTTGAGACGGTTGCCGCCGCACTGCAGTGCCGGGGCATGTGCGCCATCGTGGTCGACGATCAGATCGAGGCCCGTCGATTCGTTCTCGATCGGCTCGTCGGAAGGGCGCGCGTGGTTCAGACTCCCTCGACCACCCTCGAAGCTCTGGGGCTGAGTGAGGAGATCGAACAGGTCGGTCGTGTCGACGCCGGGTCCCCACGACGTTGTGTCTTGGAGGACGATCGACAGAGGGAGGAGGTCCTCCCTCTCGCCTCGCCCCCGGACTATGTGCTGAGCGGCGTCGACGCCGTGACGGAGCTCGGCTCGCTCGTGCTCTCCTCGAGAAGCCTCGGCCCGCTCGGTCCTCAGGCAGGACGTGCCGGGCAGGTGATCTTCATCGCCGGGCGCCAGAAGATCGTGCCTGATCTCGATGCCGCCTTCCGCCGCCTGTGCTCTCAAACCGAGGACCCCTCGACAGGCTCCAGCGCTCTCGGCTCGCGAGCCGACGCCGCACTCGAACAGATCCTGATCATCGGCGGCGACTCGGCCGGTCGCCTCACCGTCGTGCTCGTCGATGAGTCTCTGGAGGCTCCGGATCAGGCGTGGTAGTCCGCGTCCTGCGCCGGGCGCTCTCCTGGCGCGAGGGCGACCTTCGGATCTTGGTTCATGCCGTCGACCGATGGCCCTCGGGCACGACGTTCGTACCGGCCGCACCGGTGACGATGTCCGCGATATCCTTGAGAGAGCCGATGGCGGCCCGGTGTCCGGTCGCACGAACGAAGCGGCGTGCGGCCGTGACCTTGGGTCCCATCGAACCGGCCGCAAACGGTAGTCCGGCCAGCTCTTCAGGAGTGGAGACGTCCAGGCGGCGTTGGCTGGGGGTCCCCCAGTCTACGTAGACGCCATCGACATCGGTCGCCATTACGAAGAGGTCTGCATGCAGGTTCTCCGCGAGGAGCTCGCTGGCGAGGTCCTTGTCGATCACGGCCTCGACCCCGATGATCTCACCGGATGGATGCGCCGGCGGAAGAGTCGGTATCCCTCCGCCGCCGGCGCAGATCACCACCGCCCCGTGATCGACCAGCCACGTGATCGGCTCGATCTCGAGGATCCGCTTGGGGTCCGGCGACGGCACGACCCGGCGCCAGTACTCACCGTCGGGCTTGACCGTCCAGCCCTTCTCCCGCGCCACCACGCCGGCCGTCGCCTCGTCGTAGACCGGCCCGATGAACTTCGTCGGCTGGGTGAAGGCGGGGTCGGCCGGGTCGACCTGGATCATGGTGAGGACGGTCGCAACGGGGACCTCAGGCGTCAGCAGGCTGCGCAGCTCCTGTTGGATCATGTAGCCGATCATGCCCTGGGTGCCAGCATCGAGGACGTCCAGGGGATACGGCTCGGCGTCGCGGTAGGTCTCGGCCTGCAGGGCGAGGAGCCCAACCTGCGGTCCGTTGCCGTGCGCGACGATGACAGTGTGCTCGGCGACGAGCAGGGCGATCGCCCTCGCCGCCACCCGAAGGTTCTGCCGCTGGACCTCGATCGTCAGCGGGTCGCCCCGGCGCTGCAACGCGTTGCCGCCGAGTGCGAGTACGATCCGCACGCTGCACCTCCCTCCCGTCGACCGACGCTCACGTGCGCAGCGTCGCGACCAGCACCGCCTTGATGGTGTGCAGGCGGTTCTCGGCCTCGTCGAAGACGATCGCGCGCTGGGACTCGAACACGTCGTCGGTCACTTCGAGGGCGTCGAGGCCGAACTTCTCGGAGATCTGCCCGCCCACCTTCGTGCTCCGATCGTGGAACGCCGGCAGGCAGTGCATGAACTTCACGTCGGGGTTGCCGGTCAGCTTGATGAGGTCCTGGTTGACCTGATACGGCAGCAAGAGCTCGATGCGCTCCCTCCAGACCGACGCGTCCTCACCCATGGAGACCCAGACGTCGGTACACAGGAAGTCGACACCCGCGCACGCCTCGGCGCGGTCTTCAGTCACCATCAGCTGCCCGCCGCTGGCCGTGGCCAACTCCCACGCCGTCTCGATGAGATCGCGTCGCGGACACAGGTCCTTTGGGGCGCAGATGCGGACGTCCATGCCGAGCTTGCAGCCGGTGATCATCAGCGAGTTGCCGGTGTTGAAGCGGGCGTCACCGATGTAGCAGTAGGCGACATGATCGAGCGGTTTCGAGGAGTGCTCACGCATGGTGAGCATGTCGGCCAGCATCTGGGTCGGGTGGAACTCGTCCGAGAGGCCGTTGTAGACAGGCACCCCGGCATAGGCGGCGAGCTCCTCGACGACCTCCTGGCCGAACCCCCGGTACTCGATTGCGTCGTACATGCGACCGAGGACGCGAGCGGTGTCTCTGATCGACTCCTTGACTCCGATCTGGGAGGAGTCGGGACCCAGGTAGGTCACGTGGGCGCCTTGGTCGTACGCCGCCACCTCGAACGCGCACCGTGTGCGCGTCGACGTCTTCTCAAAGACGAGGGCGATCTTCTTGCCCGGCAAGTGACGGACCTCCTCGCCTGCTTTGGAGGCGGCCTTGAGCTCGGCCGCCAGCTCGATCAGGTAGAGGAACTCCTCGCGAGTGAAGTCGAGCTCCTTCACGAAGCTCCGCCTTCTGAGGTCGACCTCGAGAGGCATGTGTGCCATCACTGCATCCCCTTTCCGTTGAATGGTGTCCGGAGACTGATGATCGCCCGCTCCCGAGGGCGCGAGGCGAGTTGACGGATGTCCCAGAGCGTGTCGAGCCAGGCGACGATCTCTGCGAAGGGGACCTCGAGGTAGTCGCCCTCCCCGTTGCCGAGATACCAACGACCCCCCTCCATGCCGATCTCCATCATCTCGCCCTGCCGATCATCGGCCAGACCGCTCATCGCCGATGGCTTGACGACGGTCCGACGGCTTTGCTCAGCCACATCAGCTGCCTCCAACGGCCTGGACGAGCGCACACGGTGGGCGACGTAGGAGCAGACGACCAGGACGGCCACGGGCACGATCCGTGCCGCAGGCCACGGGGTCAGGAAGATGGCGACAGTCGCGATGCCAGTGCACGCGGCGCAGCCGATCGCGGTGGCCTCGAGCTCCCGCCGCCGGACGACCGATGCCGCGACCGAGTGCGTACCCGTCTGTCCCGTGCGCACGTCCGTTCTGCTCATGCCGCCCTCGCATGTGCCAGGGCGTGCGATCGGATGCCGCGGCACCAGGCCAGGGCCCACTGCGCTCCGACGTCGTCGGCCAACTCGTCTTGAGGACGGCTGCGTTGCGGCGAAGCCAGCGGCTTGCCGTTGACTGTGAGACCTATGGGATCCCACTGCCGGCCCGACGCCGTCTCTGGCAGTGGTGCCGTCTGCGTGCTCCCGCCCGACCCGGACCCGCGTTCCTGCATCGTCGCGTTCATGACCGATCCCCTTGCGTGCCAGCTTCATCGTCGCCGTCAGCATGCGCCGGAACGGCCGGCGTGCGCAGTCGTCACGCGACCACTTCTCACTGGGGAGGGTGGTCGAGTTGCACCGGTCAGGCGGCCATCGCTCCTCCGGCATAGCCGCCTTGAACACCACTGCTTCACAGGAGTGGTCGGCTGATGACTCCTCGCGGCCGCCGAGGGGAGCGATGCTCCGCCAGTCACTTGGCTGCAGTATCAGATCAGATATGCGCTATTGAAGAGAGGTGTGTGATGGGTGAGCCTGCTCCAGAGTCACAGTTCCACCAAGAGACGACGTCCCACGACCTGTCCGGCACGCGCCTGCGTCCGGTTGCTCGTCCGACAGCGAGCACCGCGGAGCACCGCTTCGGCCTGGGGGCCGCCACCGCCATGATCGTCGGCAGCATCGTCGGTGTCGGCATCTTCAACCTGCCGACATCGCTGGCGGGGTATGGCCCGATCAGTCTGCTGTCGATGGTCATCACGACTATCGGCGCCGTGGCGCTCGCCCTCCTGTTCGCGTCGCTCTCCAGGCGCCTGCCGGCTGACGGTGGACCCTATGCGTACGCCCGTGTGGCGTTCGGCAACGGGCTCGGCTTCGCGAACGCCTGGTCTTACTGGATCACGGCGTGGGCGGGCAACGCCGCCATCGCCGTCGGCTGGGTCCTGTACGTGGAGCACTTCGTCAACAAGGGCCAGAACACCCTGGCATCGATCGTCCTGGTGCTGATCGGGCTCTGGATCCCCGCCGCGATCAACCTGTCCGGCGTCAAGAACATCGGCGGGGCACAGGTGGTCACGACCATCCTGAAGTTCGTGCCACTCGTGTTCATGGGCACGGTAGGGCTCTTCTTCATCCACGGCGCCAACTTCCATCCCTGGAACGTCAGCGGCGGCAGTGCGATGTCGGCGATCGGCGGGGGGATGGCCATCGCGCTGTTCAGCTACCTCGGTGTCGAGACGGCCTCCGTCGTCGCCGGCAAAGTGAAGGATCCGGAGCGCAACGTCCCGCGCTCGACCGTGCTGGGTACGCTGGCGTGCGCGGTCGTCTATCTGCTTTCGCTGACCGCGGTCTTCGGCATCGTGCCGAACGGTCAGCTGCAGAACGCCAATGCACCGTTCTCTGACGCGATGAATGCGATTTTCGGCGGTACCTGGGCAGGGAATCTGCTCGCGATCCTGGTCATCATCTCCGGCCTCGGGGCGCTCAACGGTTGGACGCTGGTCACGGCGGAGGTGCCGCTCGCGGCCGCCAACGACGGCCTGTTCCCCAAGCGTTTCGCGCACGTGTCGAAGAAGGGCGTGCCAGCGTTCGGCATCCTCGTGTCCACGGTGCTGGCCTCGGTCGCGATCGTCATCAACTACCTCGGCTCGAGCGGGGCGACCGTGTTCCTTACGCTGGTGCTGATGACCGGCATCACGGCCGCGATCCCCTACGCCTTCTCGGCCCTGGCTCAGATGAAGTGGCGCATCCTCGACCAGCGCAAGGTGCACAGTCGACGCTTCGTCCGGGACATGATCGTGGCCGTGCTGTCCCTCATCTTCTCGATCTTCTTCATCGTGTACTCGCGCAACACGGGCAATCCATGGTGGATCTACTGGGCGCCGTTCTACATGACGGCCGTCACACTGCTCGTCGGGATCCCCGTCTATCGCTCACAGCGCTCGCACATGACGGAACCCGAGCACGTGCCACCGTATCCACCCGAGAAGTGACGCGAGAAGAAAGGAGCATGTGATGCGAGACGAGCACTTGATCGCCCGTGTGCGCGATGAGCTTCTGTGGGACGCGAGAGTCCACGGCGAGGCGATCGCCGTGTCGGCCGAGGCGGGAGTGGTCACACTTCGCGGGACGGTCGGAAGCTTTCGCGAGAAGCTCGCGGCAGAGAACGTCACCAAGCGTGTGCAGGGCGTGCAGCTGGTGGACGACCGACTCGAGCTGAGACTGCTCGACGAAGCCGCTCGCAAGGATGCCGCCGTGCGGGGCGAGGTCCTCCAAGCGCTCGCGCTGGACAGCATCGTCCCGTCGACCGTCGACGCGAAGGTCGAGGACGGCATGGTCACGTTGACCGGCACCGTCGAATGGAAGTTCGAGCGCGACGAGGCCGAGTTCGTGGCCTCGAACATCGTCGGCGCTCGCAGCCTCACCGATGAGATCAACCTGGATCCCCCCAAGCCGACAGCCGTAGACGTCAGGCGTGCGATCCGCGGGGCGTTCAAGCGCAACGCGGGCCTTGATGCCGAGCGTCTCTCGGTCACGACCATGGACGGAACGGTCACGATCGACGGGATCGTGCGGTCATGGGCCGAGCACGACGAGGCGATCGATGCTGCCCGCAGCGCTCGGGGGGTCACGAAGGTCGATGACCGGATCACGATCCTGCCCTAGCGGCGAGAAAGGAGTCCTGAATGAAGACCTGCACGAAGAAGGCCATGAAGATCGCGGTGCCGCTGGCCTTTCTGACGATCCCGGCAGTACTCTCGCGGCGCCTGATCGCAAGGGAGGTGAAGAGCACACTCCATCGCAAGACCGCGTTGGCGCTGGCCAGGATCCCAGTGGCGCTTGCAGTGCTGCCGGCAGTCAAGATCGGCCATGACAGAAGAAGTGAGCACTGATCTGCATCGCACAGCCGCCGGCCGAGTCCGGCAGACGACGAGAAGAGGAGAAGAAGTGGACAAAGGCGAGGACATAGTCGTCGAGTCGTGGGACGTCGACGCCGACATGGAGACCGTGCAGCAGAAGTGGACGGACTTCACAGTGGCGCTCCGGTATGTACCCGGACCGTCTGACGGCCCCTCAGGGGCGAGGCTGGCGTGGGTGCGCCCTGAGACTGAGGGGCAGGACGAGCAGATCGTCTTCGTGGCGACAGGTCCGACGACCACCAGGGTGAACGTCGCGGTGCGGTACGACGACGAAGACCTTCAGGAGCAAGGTGAGACGTTCGACGACGTGTCGCGACGTATCGACGAGGACATGGCCCTGTTCACGGACTACGTGGAAGGGCGTCTGCCCAAGGACTGGCCGATCGGGGAAGCGAGCTGAGGCTTTCCTGCTGATCGAGCCGAAAGGGGCCCGGGAAGTCGGCAGTCCTGCCGGCCTCCCGGGCCCCTCCTTGCTGTTCCCATCACGTGATCCCGCGGCCTTCTCCGACTCCGACCACGCGGAGCTCTCCACGCACTACATCGGCTCTCCGCCGCGTATCGCGCCTCGTCGACCCACTCGCCGACACGTCCCCGCCTAGCTGTGGCGCCCAACTACGTTGTTGACAGGTGAGGGCCCTTGCCTGTCGGTTTGTGGTTGTCGAAGACCATGAACCGGAGGAAGCTGGGGCGGATCGGGCCGGGCGGCTGGCACTTCGTCGGGCGGTCCCGTGCGACCCGCCACCGCGGCCTCGGCTGGAACGTCGTGCATGTGGCGGTCGACGACGCGACGCGGCTGGCCTACGCGGAGGAACTGCCCGACGAGCTCGGAACCACGGCCGCCGGCTGCCTGCGAAGATGGCCGCGGCGGCCGGTGTCACGCCGGCCGCCGCGGCCATCCCGTCGAACGATGATGCGCGCCTAGACGGCGCCGTGATGCAGGCCCTTGTGGTGCGGATGCGTCGTCGCGTCGTCCTCGTCCTTGCGTGTCGTGCCGGCTGCGTGCTCGGCCTTCTTGAGTGCGTGATGAAGGTCGAGGAGGTGCAGGCTGCCGACAAACGAGCAGATCCCGAAGACGAGGAAGAACAGGCCGACGATGATGGCCAGCACGAGGACCGAGATGTGCGGCCAGGCCAGTGCCATGACGCCGAGGGCGATGAGCAGGATGCCCTCGACCAGCGCGACGGCCCGCGGCTTGACGAGCGGGTCCGTGAAGGACAGGTAGATCCTGTAGACGCCCCAGCCGACCAGGCTCGCTCCAACGAGCACGGTCAGCACGATGAGCGTGGCGTTCGGTACGGTGAGGGCGAGGATGCCGGCGACGATCGAGAGCACGCCGGCCACGATCGCCACTGCCCTGTTCGTGCGAGTCGTCGTCGCGAAGGCGATCTCAGCCACTCCGATGTACATGAGCGACACGGCGAACACCGCGACCAGGGTCGCGAGTCCGTCGATCCGCGACGCGAGCGCGGTGACGCCCAGCGCTATTGAGACCAGGCCGAGGAGCGTATACAGCCACCACCAGCCGGTCGCCTTCTTGGCCTGCTCGGTCAGGTGCTTCACGGGATGGCGCAGGGTGTCTTCGAAGTCCCTGATGTCCCAGTCTGACGCGGCGTTCCTGTGCGATTCCATTTCTTCCTCCTGTCTGTTTCTCCCAGGCGCAGTCCGTCGTGCAGTCGGTCACGTGCTGTTCTCGGTCGCCCCCCTTCTCAGTCCGTCGTTCCTGCCCGTACTCAACTGCGCAGGCGGATGACAGGTCATCCTCCGAACCGTATGGACATGGGCGCCAGCGGCTGGCTTCGAACGACTCGTAGACACGTACGTGGCCGGTTTCGAACCTCGCCCGCACGAAGGAGGCGGATCGAGCACTCGCGGCGGATGGTTCTCGTCAGGCGGCCTCGTGGGCGATCGTCGGTGCTGTTCATACTGTTCGGTGGACGTGTGCTCATCCTCCCGGGGGCCATGCTGTCGCCATGGATGCGGCAGCAGCACACATTCACTGCGAGATCCGCGTGCGCGGACTCCTCGGCGAGACCCTGCTCGCGGGCTTCCCCGGCTTCCTGGTCAAGCGGCGCGACGGCGAGAGCTTGCTCATCGGGGCGGTAGCGGACCAGTCCGCGCTGTTCGGAGTGCTCGCCCAGGTCGAAGCGCTGGGCCTCGAGCTGCGGGAAGTGCGCATTGGCGAGGGCAGGCAAAGCAGCGGAGAAGAGATCGGACCACGGCAGGTAGACCAGTCAGAAACGAGGAGAGCATGAGCGACAGGAGAGATACTCAGGAAGACAAGCAGACGCCGTCGCAAGACGCGTCCGTACGTCAGGACAAGCCGCGGCTGGGCGAACGCCGCGACGATGAGACGCCCTGGCGCGTGGAGGGCAAGCTGGCCGGGGCCGACGGCGGCCCTGATCCCCATGTGCCGAACGAGGAGCCACGGGGGCTCAGGTGGGGCCGGATGGGGCTGGCTCTTCTCGGCATCCTCGCGCTCAACTGGCTGATCGCCTCGCTGCTCTTCAGCAGCGCGAGCGTCCTCCCAGTCTCCTACACCTACTTCCGCCAGCAGGTCGAGGCCGGCAACGTCGCCCAGGTGACCACGCAGGGCGAGGCCGTGCAGGGGACGTTCAAGACGGCGGTCACGGCATCGCAGGCGAAGGGCTCGCAGCCGGTCCAGAACGAACCGACGTACAGCAACTTCAAGACCCAGCTCCCCGCCTTCGGCACCGACGACCTGCTGCCGCTGTTGGAGGCCCACGGGGTGGTCGTCAGCGCCAAGCCGGTCGAGACGCCCTGGTGGCAGAGCTTCCTGCTCTACTTCGGCCCGGCGATCCTCCTTTGGGGGTTCTTCGTCTGGTACGCCCGCCGCGCCCAGGCGGCCGGCGGCGGCATGGGCGGCATGCTGGGCATGTTCGGCAAGTCCAAGGCACGCAGGTACGAGCCGCAGAAGTCGCGCACCTCGTTCGCCGACGTGGCCGGCATCGACGAGGCCAAGCAGGAGCTCAACGAAGTGGTCGACTTCCTGCGCAACCCCGACCGCTACCGCAAGCTCGGCGCCCGGATCCCCCGCGGAGTGCTCCTGTCCGGTCAGCCGGGCACCGGCAAGACGCTGCTCGCCCGCGCCGTGGCCGGCGAGGCCGACGTGCCCTTCTTCTGGATGTCGGCGTCCGAGTTCGTCGAGATGTTCGTCGGCGTCGGCGCCAGTCGCGTGCGCGACCTCTTCACCCAAGCCAAGCAGGCGGCACCCGCGATCATCTTCATCGACGAGCTCGATGCGATCGGCCGGGCGCGCTCGAGCGGTGGTCAGATGGGCGGCAACGACGAGCGCGAGCAGACCCTCAACCAGATCCTCACGGAGATGGACGGCTTCACCGGCGACGAGGGAGTCATCGTCATGGCGGCCACCAACCGCCCCGAGGTCCTCGACTCCGCCCTCCTGCGTGCGGGCCGCTTCGACCGGCGCATCACCGTGAACCCGCCCGACCAGAGGGGCCGGGCCCAGATCCTGGCCGTGCACACGCGCTCGGTGCCCCTGGCCGCCGACGTCGACCTCGACAAGGTCGCCGGCGACACGGCCGGGATGGTCGGTGCCGACCTCGCCAACCTCGTGAACGAGGCCGCGCTGTTCGCGGCCCGGCGCGGCGAGCTGCAGGTCGGGAGCAAGGACTTCTCCGACGCGCTCGAGCGCATCGTCCTGGGCACAGAGCGGCATATCGTGCTCAGCCAGCGCGAGAAGGAGCGCACCGCCTATCACGAGTCGGGGCACGCTCTCCTCGGCATGCTGCAGCCGGGCGCCGACCGGGTGCGCAAGATCTCGATCGTGCCGCACGGCCAGGCTCTTGGCGTCACCTTCCAGAGCCCGACGAGCGACCAGTACGGCTACGACGTCGACTACCTGAAGGGCCGCATCATCGGCGCCCTCGGGGGCCGGGCCGCGGAGGACCTCGTCTTCGGCGAAGTCACCACCGGCCCGGAGTCCGATCTCGAGCAGTGCACCGCGATCGCCCGCCACATGGTCGGCCGCTGGGGCATGAGCGAGTCGGTCGGCCCGGTGAGCGTGCTGCCGCGCGACGGGCAGCAGGCGTGGCCGGGCGACCCCTCGGGGCCCTCGGACGAGACACGCAGGCTGGTCGACGACGAGGTACGCCGCATCGTCGAGGACTGCTACTCGACGGCCGTCGGGCTTCTTCGCGACAACCGCGACAAGCTGGACGACCTCACCCACACCCTTCTCGCCAACGAGAGCCTGGGCGAGCAGGAGGCCTACGCGGCGGCCGGGCTAGAACCGCTCCCCGTGGCAGCATCGCACGTGACCGCGAGCTGAAGTCACGGGACCGATCACAGACGGATCGAAAGGACACATCATGAAGCACGAGAGCTACACCGGCATGGACGTCCTCACCTGCGACGGGGAGGTTGTCGGCCAGGTCAAGGAGCCACCGCAGCAGGATGTCGCCCGGACGGCGACCGAGTACCTCGTCATCGACCGGCGCCTGGCGCGCGACATCGTCGTGCCGGCGAGCGTGCTCAGCGTCTCCGGCGACCACCTCGTACTGCCGTTCGGCATGAGCGTGGTCGAGGGAGCCCCCAACGTCGACCTCGGCGAACGGACCATGACCGACGAGGAGCAGTGGATCCTCGACAACTTCTACAGCCTCTGGACAGGCGCGTCTGTGGCCCACATTGAGATCGTGAAAGGTCAACATGACAAACCAGACGTGGGGGACGCGAGCGTCGCTCCCACCTCGGTCGACCGGGAGTAGGGAGGACCCATGGAAGATGCATCCACCTCGATCCAGGCGGTGCGCAGACTGGCCCTCGCGGTGCTGGAGGTGAGCAAGGCGATGCAGACGAAGCTCGCCGGAGACCTCGAGTCATCCCTCGGCATCTCGCTCGGTGAGTTCGACGTGCTCGACATCCTCGACGCCGCTCCCAAGGGGCGTATGTCGATGAGCGAGATCAGCGATCGGCTCCTGATCAGCAACGTGGACGCCCGCGGGCTCGTCGGGTCCTTGGCCGAGCGCGGCCTCGTCAGCGAAGAAGGGTTCGTCACGATCACCTCCGAGGGCCGGGACATGAGAATGGAGGTGATCCCGGCCCTCTACTTCTCCCTCAAGTACCACTTCGGACGTCATCTGAACGAGGACGACGTGGCTTCCGCCACCGCCGGCCTGGAGGGCGTCCTGAGAGATCTCGGTGAGAACGACGCTGACTTCGTCAGCAGGTGGAACCCACCGGGCTCGACAGCGGCCGTTGATGGACTCCACGACGCGTCCGTCTGAGGTCGCCAGCCTGACCTCACCCAGTGAGGCGCTCGTGGCTGCGGTCCGCGAGACGGACGACCCAGAGCACCTGCGACATGCACAACCCCGAGTGGTCGGCACGCCCGACCGGAAAGAGAGCGAGAGATGAGTGAGACCAAGCAGACGAAAGACCGCGCCAAGGCCGTGGTGGCCGACGTCATCGAGAAGGCCAAGGCGCAGGGAGCCGAGCTGATCGGGCGTTCGAAGGCCAAAGAGGCCGACCTGCGCGAGAAGGCCGAGAAGCAGGCGGCGGCGCTGCGGCTGACGGCTGAGAAGAAGGGCTCCGACCTCCGCGAGAAGGCCAAGCGGGACGCGGCAGAGCTGCGCGAGAAGGCGGACGAGAAGGGCGCTGCTCTCCGCCAGAAGGCCAAGAGCGACGCGGCCGAGCTGCGCGAGAAGGCCAAGCGCGAGGCGGCGGAGCTGCTCGACAAGGCGAAGGCCGAGGTCAAGGCCCGCCGCCCCAGGGCGAAGGTCGGCTAGGCCCAGACGAGTCGACGATCCAGCAAGGGGCGGCCCGCGCGAGCCCGGGCCGCCCCCAGCCCGTTCGACCACCCAGGAGGAGACATCCGATGCTTCCGCTCGACGATGGTGTTCCGCAGCGACGGTTCCCAATCGTCAACGCTATGCTGATCGCGCTCAACGTCGCGGTCTTCGTGCTCTACGAGTTGCCGCACCCCAAGGCGGCCATCCTGCACGCCTCGTTCTACCCGGCGACGCTGACCGGCTGGCAGGGACCGCTGCCCTGGTTCGTCAGCTGGCTCACGGCGATGTTCCTTCACGCCGGCTGGTCGCACCTGCTCGGCAACATGCTGTTCCTCTGGGTCTTCGGCGACAGCGTCGAGCTCGCCTTCGGCCGGGCGCGGTACCTCGCCTTCTACCTGGTCGGCGGGTTCGCCGCCATGCTGCTGCAGGCGGGCATGACCTTGCTCTTCAGCGCTCCCGCCTCGGCATATGTGCCGTGCCTGGGGGCGAGCGGCGCGATCGCCGCGGTGCTCGGCGCGTACTTCATCCTGTACCCGGGCAGGCCTCTGGCCCTCTTCCCGATCCCTGTCGTCATTCCCGCGTGGCTCTTCCTCGGAGGCTGGTTCCTCTACCAGGCGGTCATGGCCTTCAACGGGCTGCTTGCACCGGCGAACAACGGGGTAGCGTTCTTCGCGCACGTCGGCGGCTTCGTCTTCGGGCTGGCCGCAACGAAGGTCCTGGTCGCTTCGGGCCGCGTCTCGCTGCTCGGCGGGGCGCCCGGATGAGGCACGACCCGACCGCGGAGAGGTGACCAATGCCAGTCGCGATCGCCCTGTCGGGCCTCCAGATCGCCCTCGTGGCCGTGTTTGCGGTGGCCGCCTTCGGCATCGTCGTCGCGCTGCTCACCGACGACCGCGACCCGACCACGGTCATCGCCTGGCTCCTGGTCGTGATCCTGCTGCCGTTCGTCGGCGTCGTCCTCTACTTCTTCATCGGGCGCAACTACCGGCGGGAGACGCCGCTGCGGCAGAGGATACTGGGGGAGGTCGAGGCAGAGGCAGCTCACGTTCTCTCGCCCGTCTACGACAGCTGCGCGCAGTTCACGACAGAGGCCGAGGCGGCGCTTCAGGACACCTCGGCCCGCAAGCTCGCCGCCATGGGCCGCCGCGCGGGGGGCAGTCCCATCATGCCGGCGACGAGCGTCGAGCTGTTCACGAGCGGAGGGGAGAAGTTCGAGGCACTCCTCGCCGACCTGCGCGGCGCGCGACGTCACATCCACCTGATGTACCTGATCTGGGAGCGCGATGAGCTCACGGCGCGGGTCACGGAGGTCCTGCTCGAGAAGCTCCGGCAGGACGTTGAGGTGCGCATCCTCTACGACTTCGTGACCTCGCTCACGTTCAGCAAGTCGGAACTGCGACTCCTCGCGCGCTCCGGCGCTCAGGTGAAGGCGTGCTTCAGGCGGCTGGGGGAGATCAACTACCGCAACCACATGAAGATCGCCCTCGTGGACGGCGAGGTCGTCTACACGGGCGGCATGAACATGGGCCAGGAGTACATCGACGGCGGCCGGCGCTTCGCCCGCTGGCGCGACACCCACGTGCGCCTCACGGGTCCGATCGCGGCCCCATTCGCCATCCTGTTCGCGGCCCTCTGGCGCCTCAATGGAGGGCGCGAGGAGCTGGCCGCCGGCTACCTGCCCCAGCCGGGGCCGAGCCGGCCCGAGGGCGCCGTGCCGGTGCAGGTCCTGCACTCCAGCGTCGCGACCCCGTTCAAGTCGATCCGCGACGCCTTCATCGTGGCGCTCCTCGAGGCCCGCGAGTCCGTCTGGATCCAGACGCCCTACTTCATCCCCGACGAGCCGCTGCTCACCGCGATGCGCACGGCGGCGCTGGCCGGCACGGACGTGCGGCTGATGACGGTCGGCGTCCCCGACAAACGGTTCGTGCTCGACGCCGCCCATCCCTACTACCGCCAGGTGCTCGAGAGCGGGTGCCGCGTCTTCCAGTACACGGCCGGGTTTCTGCACGCCAAGACGGTGACGGTCGACGGGCGCTGGTGCGTGATCGGCACCTGCAACTGGGACATCCGCAGCCTCGTTCTACACGAGGAGGTCTCCTGCGCGTTCTACGACGAGACCTTCGCGCGGAAGCACGCCGAGGTCTTCCGGGAGGACCTCGGGTCCTGCCGGGAGTTCACGCTCGAGGACTGGCACGCGCTCGGTCGCGGCGAGCGGGCCCGCGACTCGTTCCTGCGGCTGTTCTCACGACTGCTCTGAGGAAGTACCGCATGCACGCGGAACCCCAGGCCAGGCCTTCCGACGGGCTGTAGCCTGGGAGTGGGTGTCCCCTCACGTGGCAACCGCTAGGCCGTCTTGCCATGACCGCTCAGCTTGTCCTTGAGGGCGGCGACACGCTCGTCCCACCTCTCCTTGCTCTGCTCGCGCTTCTCGGCGCGCTCCTTCTTCTTGGCTTCCCTCATCACGCGGCGCGCCTCTCTCTCGCTGGCCGTGGCGGCCTCCTCCGCTGCTTCCAGCTCGGCCAGGACGTCGTCGGCGGACCGCCGGGTGACGGTACCTCCCAGCGGGCGCATCTCGCGGTCGACCACCTCGACAGAGGCCTCGTCGACCTCCGCGACGAGCGCAGTCGCTCCGGCCGGTATCGACCGACTCATCTGGGTGAGCACGTCGTCCGCTTCATCCGCGCGGTCCAGATCGACGGCGGCTCCGATCGCCATCCCGGTGCCGAGCCCGAGAAGCATGCCGACAGGGCCACCGAGTACCCCGATCAGCACACCGATGAGACTGCCGCCGGCGGCTCCGAGGCCGATCGTGTCGTCCTCGCCCTCCTGCAGATGAATGATCCCATCGGGCTTCCGCTCGACGATCACCGCGCCTCGGACGCCAACTCGTCCCTCCTCGTCTGCCTGTCTCAGTCTGCTCAGCGCCTCGTACGCCTTGCTCTCCTCGCCGAAGGTGACCGCTATCACGTTGTGACCATCGCTCATGTCGAACCACTCCTTCTTGCTGTCGTTGCCTTTGACGCCTTTCGGACTGACAAATGGTCCCGAAGAAGGATGAGCTGGCATCATTCGAATCCGAAGACCGTACCCATCGACTGTGGTCCGTAACGAGGGAACGTTGGGATGGCGAGGCCTCGTCCAAACAGTGGCCCGCCTCGCAGGAGCCAACACGGGCGCAGTTGCCGGAGGTTCTGAGCGGGGCATACCGTCGGATGGTGACGTCGTGCACACCGGAACCGGAACGTGACCGGTCGGCAGACGGGCCGGCGACAAGGGGGTGCCATGCCCGCAATCGAGACCGCGCAGTCTCATGGCGAGCGGCGCCGGGCGCGCTACTGCGAGACCGCCGTGATCCTCTGGGACGAGCGGGTCCTCCTTCTGTTCAAGGAAACGGGGGTCGGCGACTGCGCGCCCAGCGGGGCGTCGCTTGAAGAGGCGCCCGACGACGCCCCCGACCACCGTCACCGTGTGGTGGATGATCAGCCGGCTGCTCGGCAACCGTGGCCGCAGACGCTGAGCCTGCGGACTGAGCGCGGAGAGGGCTTCGCATGAGCGCTCATGGCTGACGACAAGGCATCAGGCGACCATCCGCCCGAAGGCGAACGGCATCTGCGCGATACGCCGTCGGACCGCTCCGGAGCGTCAGGCGCCGAGCCGCCCGGTGGGGGGGCTGAACCGCCGCCCCGGACTGGGGTGCGCGGCCTGCTCTCGCGTCTGCCGAAGCGCCAGGTCATCGTCCTTGCCATCGCCATCGTCGGCTTGTACTTCGTCTGGCCGCAGCTCGTCAGCCTGTTCTCGCAGGTGCCCAAGCTGCGCAGTGTCTCGTGGTCTTGGTTCGTCCTCATGGCCGCGCTTGAGGCGGGCAGCTACGCCTGCGACTGGGGGCTCACGCGACTGGCGCTGGGCGAGCGCAGCTGGTTCCTGGTGGGCACGACGCAGCTCACCAGCAACGCGGTGAGCAAGGTGATCCCCGGCGGTTCAGCGGCGGGAGCGACCGCCAGCTTCGAGATGTTGGAGACCGGGGGGGTGCCGACCGAACGGATCGTCTCGGGCCTCACGGCGACCACCCTGATCTCGGCGGCCGTGCTGTTGGCGCTGCCGGTGCTGTCGCTGCCGGTGATCTTGTTCGGCGGGGTGTCGGTGTCGAGGACCCTGCTGCACGCGCTCACCTACGGGGTGGTCGTCTTTGCCCTCATCCTCGCCGGAGGGGCGGTCGCCCTGTTCACCGACCGACCACTCAAGGCGCTCGGCACCCTCGCCCAACGGGTGCGCAACCGGCTCGTCCGCCATCGCAGGCCTCTGACCAACCTGCCGCGCCTCCTGATCGACGAGCGCGACATCATCCGCCGCATTCTCGGGCGGCGCTGGTGGCAGGCACTTCTGTTCGCCACCGGCAACTCCCTGCTCGACTACAGCGCGCTGCTCGCCGCCCTCGCTGCTGTGGGCGCACGGCCGCGTGCCTCGCTCGTGCTGCTGGCCTACGTGGCGGCGCAGCTGCTCGGCATGGTGCCGCTCACGCCCGGTGGACTCGGTTTCGTCGAGGTCGGTCTTGCCGCGACGCTTGGTCTGGCAGGTGTGGGCGCCGCCCAGGCGACCCTCGCGACCCTGGCCTATCGCCTCGTGGCTTTCTGGCTGCCGATCCCGGAGGGCGGGGCGGCCTACATGCTCTACCGGCGACGATACGGCGAGCAGGCGGCGCCTTCCCGGTAGGTCCGCAAGCCCCATCATGGCCGCCTGCCGCCGTGACGGCCGAATCAACTGCGGCGGAGGTCGAGTTGGGGCGTCGGACACGATAGGGGCTCATCGTTGCGACCACCGTCACCGTGTGGTGGATGATCAGTCTGCTGCTCGGCAAACGTCGGCGCCGGCGCTGAGCCCGCAATCTTGAAGAGCAAGTCGCAGGGAACCCACCGCCCTCGACGACTTCACTTACGCCTTCCTCTCTTGCATCGCCTTCAGCTCGGCTGCGAGCTCGATCAGGTGCTCGAGCAGAATCTCGGCCTTCAGATTGACCTCGTAGTCGTTCTCAGCACGCAGACGATCTCGGGCCTCCTGGCGGTTCTGGCTCATCATGATGACGGGCGCCTGGACGGCGGCCAGACAGGAGAGGAGAAGGTTGAGGAGGATGAAGGGGTAGGGATCCCAATGAGTGGTGACTGCAACGGCGTTGACCGCGATCCACACCCCGAGAACCAGCAGGAACGCGAAGATGAACGTCCAGCTGCCCGCGTAGTCGGCGACCTTGTCGGCGGCCCGCTGGCCGAAGGTGATGCGCTCGTCCTGAAGAGCGTTCACGTTCGCAGCGACACGCTCGTTCACGAGGTCCTCGAACCTGCGCCGCTCATCGGGGTCGATGACGCCGCCTTCGATCGGGACGGACATCGTTGCCTCCTTGCTCATAGTGGACGGAACTTGAGGAGCTGCCAGACGTCGGCGCTGACGCTCGCGCCGGCAGCCTTCAGCTTCCGCGAGCACCTCCATCGTCTCAGCCGGAAGCGGCTGCGAGCCATTCTCTCTCCGGATGGTCGTGGCTATGTCGGCTGCAAGTCCTACCGTACCGCTCCCGGAACACAGCGTCGGTCGCCGCGTTGCGCTCGTGCACGGGGTGCATCCTGGTGATGACGGACGCCCTGAAGGTCCTCGCCCATGGCAGGCGTCCGGTGATCACCTTCCAGTCGCGCCCGAAGAAGAGCAAGAGGACAAGGCCGACGACCGGCAGAAGCACGAGGGCGAAGAGCCACAGCAGCGCCCTGCCTGGTTCACGGTCATCGGAGATGAGGAGCACGACGACTACCGCCCAGGCGAGGCGGGCACTCTCGATCTCGGCGGCGGGAGACGGGCCCGTGCTGAGAAGCCGCCTCGGCCTTGGGCGTAGGAGCTAGCTCTCGCAGCCAGCGCCAACGACCCCGGAGAGCGGGAGCGCAGGGAAGGGCCGGCGCCTGTGCAGTCGCGGGGGCCAGCCAGGTGGTCTTGTGGGCTGGCGAAAGTCGTCATGTCCGACCCGCGACGGAGGCTCGCACCCGCGGCCGATCGTCGAACCCGCTGCCAGCGCCCCGGCCACGGTCGCCAACAGGGCAAGACCCGCGGCTTGTCGCGCCGGGGCGCCCTGGGGCCCGTTGTGGAACCGCTCGCCTCCCCAGAACTGCTGCGCGAGACCGCGCGGCCAGTCGAGCCCGAGGTACTCCATCCGCAATGTCGAGAAGGAGGTCGGATTGCCTGCGCCTTGGGCAGCCGCGCGGCCGGCATCTGAGCGCGTCGTCAGTTCGAACAGCTGACCACCGCACGAGAGAAGGCGTTTCCCAAACGCAGCGATGCAGCGCTCATGATCGTCATCGGGAAGTTCTTCGAGGTCGTTCTCCCAGACCCATTCCGGTAGGCTGTTCACAGCGACGCTCCTCGCCACGGCCTTAGGGCCAGCGTAGCCGTCGTGTGAAGCCGCGTTGGTCTGACCTTTTGAGTATAGCACGCCCACGTCGCAGGCAGGCCGACGGCACGTCCAGGTTTCAAGACGCATGCGACGCCAGACTATCTCTGCCGCAAATGGGTACAGGCAGGAAGGGCTCGATAGGCCAGAGTCCAGGAGCCGGTGGAAGGCCAGGAGGACTTCTTGAAGATTCGTCTCATTGAGCCGGCTGCGCCGAGCGTCAACATCTTGTCATACGGGTTCTATCCTCGTCTCGGCCTGCCACTCATCGGCGCCGCCCTCAAGCAGGCCGGACACGACGTCCGTATCTATTGCCAGCAGGCGGCCCCCATTGACGCCGCCGACCTCGCTACTGCCGATCTCGTCGGCATCTCCACGACCACATCGACGGCTCCGTCCGCCTACGCCCTCAGTGACAACCTTCGGGCCGCCGGACTCCCCGTGATCATCGGCGGCCCTCATCCGACCTTCGTGCCGGACGACGCTCTGCCGCACGCGGACTTCGTGGCGCGCGGCGAGGGCGGCGACGCGCTCATGCTGGAGTTGATCGAAGCACTGACCGGCGCTCGTGCGCTTGCGAGCATCCGGGGATTCTCCTACTGGGAAGACGGGCTCCCGAGGCACAACGAAGCGCGTGAACGCTGCAAGGACCTCGACACCCTGCCGTCACCCGACCTCTCGCTGATCGTGGGTGCCGAGCGCATGCGAGAGACGCCCATCATCACCAGCCTTGGGTGCCCGTTCGACTGCACCTTCTGCACAGTCACGATGATGTTCGGCGGCGACTATCGGCGACGCAGCCCAGAGAACGTGCTGGCGGAGATCGAGGGGAAGAAGCCACGCTCCATCTTCTTCTACGACGACAACTTCGCGGCGGACAGGAAGCGCCTCAAGGTGCTGCTGCGCATGATGATCGAGCAAGGCCTGACGGCCAAGTGGCAGGCCCAGGTACGCACGGACGTCGCCCGCGACGAGGAGCTCCTCGACCTCATGCGACGCTCGGGCTGCCACCGTCTGGCGCTCGGCTTCGAGTCGATCAGCCAGGCCACTCTTGATGGGTATGCCAAGTCGCAGACGGTCGAGGACATCACCCGGGCCATCGCGGCCCTGCACCGGCACGGCATCAAGGTACACGGCATGTTCGTCGTCGGAGCCGACGACGACACCATCCGGACGGCGCGCGAGACGGTGGACTTCGCGCACAGGCACGAGATCGACAGCGTGATGCTCAACATCCTCACGCCCGGCCTGGGCACGAAGCAGTACGAGCTGATGAACGCCGGGGAGCGGGTCTTCGAGCATCGCTGGCAGTTCTACGACGGGCAGCACGTGATCTTCATGCCGAAGAAGATGACGCCGCTGGACCTGCAGAACTCCGTCGTCGAAGGGTACAGGCGCTTCTACTCCTTCCGGCGTGCGCTGCGGCTCATCGCCCGCCGGCGCTGGGGCGTCTTGCTGGAGAACCTCTGGGGGTGCCTGTTCATCCGTCGCTGGCGGCGGGACCCGACGAACCGCGCATACATCGAGGGACTGAAGGGGCGTTCGACACCGGAGGCCGTTCAGGCAGACACAGCGGACTCCTCAACGTCCTCTCTGCAAGAAGCTGCCCGCTGATCGAGCGCGCGAAGGGGCGGCGGACAGCATCGGCACCGGCGCTTCCGGGAGCCATGGTCTGCCGTTGCGTGATCAGTCGAGGTACTCACGCAGGCACTGCGCTTCGTGGAGCGCCTTGAGCTTGACCAGCGTCTTCGCCTCGATCTGCCGGATGCGCTCACGGGTGACCCCGAAGACGCGGCCGACCTCGTCGAGCGTACGCGGGCGTCCGTCGTCCAGGCCGAAGCGCAGGCGGAGCACGCTGCTCTCGCGGGGCGGGAGCGCGCCGAGCACGGTGAGGACCTGCTCACGCTGGGCGAGGCCCGTGACCTCGTCGACCGGCGCGGCCGACTGCGTGTCCTCGATGAAGTCGCCCATCTGCGCGGTACCGTCGTCGCCGACCTGCTGCTGCAGGCTCGCGGGCTCGTGGCTGATCCGCTGGATCTCGCGCGCTCTGTCCGCGGTCACGTCCATCGCGTCGGCGACCTCCTCCAGGGTGGGCTCGCGGCCGACCTCCTGCACGAGGCTCCGCTGCACCCGCGCATAGGCCTGGATCTTCTCGGCCATGTGCACGGGGACGCGGATCGTGCGCGACTGGTCCGCCAGGGCCCGGCTGACGGCCTGGCGGATCCACCAGGTCGCGTAGGTGCTGAACTTGTAGCCGCGCCGGTAGTCAAACTTCTCCACGGCGCGCATCAGGCCCAGGTTGCCCTCCTGGATGAGGTCGAGGAGCGGCAGGCCCCTTCCCATATGCCGTTTCGCGATGCTGACCACGAGGCGCAGGTTGGACTCGATGAGCTTGCGGCGCGCGGCCTCGTCGCCGCGCTCGATGCGCCGCGCGAGCGAGACCTCCTCGACGCCGGTCAGGAGCGGCACCCTGCCGAGCTCGTGGAAGTAGAGGCGCACCGGGTCCGCGGTGGAGGGTCCGGTGAGGTCGTCGTGCGTGGACGCCGTGCCGTCCTCGTCGTTCCCCACCGGCTCCTCGTGACGGGCGTCGTCCTCGACGACCTCGACGCCCGAGTCGGTCAGGAAATGCAGGAACTCCTCGAGCTGGGTCCCCGTCACGTCGGTGTCGCGCAGCGCGCTGGACACCGCCTCGCTGGTGAGGCAGCCGAGCTCCCGGCCTTCCTCAAGAAGCGCGGCGACCTCAGAGCAGCCGAGGAGCGTCGCGATGTTCTCATCTGGCGGGGTCGTACCGGCCACGCGCTGCTCCTGACGTCGTCCCTGCGCCCGGGTGCCGGGGACGGTGCGAACCTGAGGGGGCCGGGGCGCCGGCGCCTGCAGCTCGCGGCGGGCGGCGCGGGCGCCAGTCATGCAGCGAGTGCGACGTCGGGCGACGAGCGGAGCGAGGGCTTCAGTGTAACAGGCCCGCGACCGCACAGGCGCCGGGTTTCTGTTACACTCGCGGAGACGGGTCGGTTCGGCCCGCGGAATTGCGACGTGACACACCGCATTTCACTGCGGTCGTCACGTCTTTTCTTGTTGCCCCAAGAGGGCGAAGGGACTTGATCAGCATGGCGACAGGCAAAGTGAAGTGGTTCAACGCAGGCAAGGGCTACGGCTTCATCGAGCAGCCCGACGGCGAGGACCTCTTCGTCCACTTCTCGGAGATCCAGAGCGAGGGCTTCAAGTCACTCGACGAGGGCCAGGCCGTCTCGTTCGACGTCGGCAGCGGCAAGAACAACAAGCCCCAGGCGACCAACGTGCGCGTGCTCTCGTAGGTCGCGCCTTGGCGTAGAAGACCCCGAAGGACCGTGCGGCTCTGATCGGCCGCACGGTCCTTCTGCACATGGTGCGAAGGAATCCCGGCGGCGCTTCGCCTCAGGCGTCGAGCACGTTCCAGTCGCCGCCGAGCGTCCACCTCAGCGCCGAGTACTTGCCGTGGAGCCTGCCCAGCTCGAAGGGCGTCATCGGGCCAAGCGAGTCCTTCCCATACAGGCGCTCGATGGCCTCCCTTCTCGCCATCACGGACAGCGCGACGTTCTGCGAGTCCTCGTCGTGATCCGCCGCCCGGCTCTGGTCGAACCAGAGTCGGTCCTCAACCTCCCGCATGGCTGCTTCGATCTCAGCCTTTGGTCGCACGCTCACGGCGCACACCACTTCCTTCCGCAACCCACAGCGCCGCGCATGCGCACCGCCGGCGTGCAATCAGCTTCTGCCTGACATTGCTCGTCTTCAGGTCTTCCCACGAGGAGCCCTGGTCCATGCACAGTCACGGCGAGGCGCCGCAGTGGCTTGGAGCCAGGCGAGCAATGCCTCCTCGAGTCCGCCGATGTCGGGAGTCGGCCCGCTCCGCCTGCGATCACCTGGCTTGCCCTCCACAGTCGGCGATGCCGGCGCATTTCCAGGAACGGGATGACGAGCAGCAGCGCGGTCTCGACGAGGCAGAGGCCGACGGCCGCCTTGGGAGCGGCCAGTCCAACGGCGATCGCCCGAGCGCGCCGAGGAGAGGGTGGCCGCTGACTCTCGGCCGCCTCGCGACAACGTCATCGCGCTCGGCAGCCGGCGCCGCTAGTACTCTCGGCTCTCCACCGTCTCCACGATCCGCGCCCGTGGGTCGAGGACGGCCGTGCCCTGGACGCGGCTCCACGCCTGGCGCATTGCGGCCAGCAGCGCTTCGGCCTCGGCCTGGGTGTCGAACTCGAGGTCGATCAGGACGTAGTTGGGATCGTCCAGGGGTCGCCGCACCTGATAGCGACGCACGCCGGAACCCTTCCGGTCGACGGGGTCGCTGTCGAAAGCCCGTTTCCAGCCCTCGAAGTCGGGCACCGCGTGTTCGATCCTCAGGATCGGCATCTCTTCTCTCCTTTGCCGGGCACCGTGGGGTCGCCCAAGGGGCGAGAAGGCCGAGGCACCCGTTCGAACCAGCGAGGAGCGCGCCAAGGGCCTTGCACCGTGCCCCCCTTGGCGCACTCCTTGCGGTGGTCGGAAGGTCCGGCCCGGTCAGGCTGCCTTCGGCTTCGCGTAGGAGGCGGTGAAGCCCCCTTCAAGCCAGGTGGCGTGCGGCTCGCTCACAACGCCGCCGCGCTCCATGGCCTCTTTGAGCGACGGGTCACGCAGGAGCCCCTCGGCCCGCTCGCGCGATTCGAACTGCATGAGGATGGTGAGGTCGTTGGGCTTGTCCGCGTCACGGTAGATCGTATGGCTCGTGGCGCCGAACTTCGCGCGCACTCCCTCGTGCTCGTCGAAGACCGGCTTCCAGGCGTCGTAGTCACGGACCGTGTGCTGCAGCAAGAGGATCATGGGTGCCTTTCTCAGAGTGCGGAGGTGCCGCTCCTCGAAGGAGACGCGCGCCTATCGCAATAGTGGTTCATGGCCCACACTTCATGACAAGTAACCTGTTGGGGCAGAGGTGCGCAGATACCAGCCGACGATCTGGTGTCGTGCCGTGGCGTTCGGCACTCTCTAGGCGGCCAGCTCCCCGGGTGCAGGCATGACGCCCACCTGCTGGAGCATGCCGAGGCGATCGGCGACGCCCCAGTGATCGACCATCTTGCCGTCGCGGAAACGCACGATGTCGATGATGTCGATCTCGAAGGCACGGCCGCTCGGCGGTCGTCCGGCGACGCCGCCGGTGTCGGTACCGCGCCCGCGTACGCGCACCCAAACGGTATCATCGGTCGCGACGACGTCCTGGACCTCGAGATGAAGGTCGGGGAACGATGAGCGCAGGCTGCTCGCCGTGCGGCGCACCGCCTTGGGCCCGGTGCCCTGGCTGCCGTTCTGGTGCTCGACGCAGTCGGGCGCCACGATCTCGTCGATGACCGCGTACTTGCCTTGCGAGAACGCTTCCGCCAGAAGCCGGCGCACGTTCGTGATGTTGCTCTCGGACGTCATGGGAATCCTTTCGGAGGGTGAAGCCACGTTGCAGCACGGAGTCTTCCCTGTCCGCGAGTTCGGCAACGCTGACGGCGGGCCATCTCGACTCGCCGACCCATGAGGTCGTCTGTTCGAGGTAGGATCGGCGCCGGCTTCAGCCTCGAGACGAGGCCGTCCGGGGCGGACAAAGGGCCTTCGGATGCGCCTCGAGCCTGCAGTGTCGCGCAGTTTCAGCAACTTCTTGGCAACCGGCCCGCAGCGGCGCAGCCGGCTGTCTCGCACCGCAGCTGCCTGGTCGCCCGTTGGCTGCTCCTGTCCGCAGGTGTCGAGGACTCTGCCACCGACTAGATGGATGGATGCCACGCGTACGAGCGAGCCGCCGGCTCCGGCGGTGCCTCTCCACTTGGTGCCGCTCTCCGCCTCGGGTCCTCCTTCGTTGCTGGGACGCCTACCTTTCACGCTCGCAATGGGCCCCTCAGCCTGGTGGGCCCACGGTCAGGACG
>Ga0335071_10001034_pt1 | contig 30052 bp, 27 predicted proteins | sample Lox_Sample_15_FD_206724 | JGI IMG/M metagenome (GOLD analysis project Ga0335071, IMG submission 206724) | Soil microbial communities from Loxahatchee National Wildlife Refuge, Florida, United States - Lox_Sample_1.5 | ecosystem: Environmental > Terrestrial > Soil > Wetlands | place: USA...
GACCGCCCGTTCACGATGAGCGACGCCGCCGTCGTCTTCCGCGACCGCTGGCTGCTCGCGGTCAGCAAGCCGCCGGGCCTCCCCACGCACCCGACCGCCGACCCGCGGCGGCCCAGCCTCGTCTCCGCCGTGGAGAGCTGGCTGAAGGAGCAGGGGACGACCTGCGCCCTCGGCGTGCACCAGCGGCTCGACCGCGACACCTCGGGCCTCGTCCTCTTCACCACCGACCCCGAAGCCAACCCGGAGCTGGCGCGCACCTTCGCCTCCGGCCTGGTGGTGAAGGCCTATCTGGCCCTGACGGTGCGGCCGGCCGAGGAGCTGGCGGACGAGCTGACCGTCGACGCGCCGCTCGCCGTCGCCCCCGGCGGCCGGGTCCGGGTCGCTCGGGGAGGGGAGGCGGCCCTGCCGGCCAGCACGGCGGTCGTGGTGCGCGAGCGCCTGGGCCGCACCCTGCTGGTGGAGGCACGGCCCCGCACCGGCCGCAAGCACCAGGTCCGCGTGCACCTCGCCCACGCCGGGCTGCCGGTCCTCGGCGACCGCCTCTACGGCGGCCGCGCCCCCTCGGTCGAGAGGACGATGCTCCACGCCTGGCGGCTCGAGCTGCTGCACCCGCTCAGCGGCCGGAGGCTCGTCCTCGAGAGCCCGCTCCCGTCGGACTTCCGCGAGGCGCTCCGCTCGGCCGGGGGTCGGGTGGCCTGACCGCCTCCGGCTCCGCGGCGTCGGCGTCGAAGCTCCAAGGACCGGGGCGGGTCGGCTGCTGCAGCGCCTCGCGCAGCGCCGCCAGGAAGGCCCGTCGCGGCCACTCGCGGGCGCCGAGCGAGGCGAGGTGGGGTGTGTACACCTGGCAGTCGACGAGGGGGATCCCCCAGCGCCCGAGCTGCTGGACCAGGTGCACGAACGCGATCTTCGAGGCGTCCCGGGCGCGGGCGAACATCGACTCGCCGAAGAAGGCGGCCCCCAGCGAGATCCCGTAGAGGCCGCCCACCAGCTCGCCTGCATCGCGCCAGGCCTCGACCGAGTGCGCCAGCCCCTGGCGGTGCAGCTCGCCGTAGGCATCGACCATCTCGGGCGTGATCCAGCTGCCGACCTGGCCGGGCCGGGGCGCGGTGGCGCAGGCCATCATGACGTCGCGGAAGGCGCGGTCCAGGGTGATGCGGTAAGGCCGTCGTCGCAGCGCCTTCTCCAGGCTGTGGGACACGTGGAGCTCGTCGGCCCGCAGCACCATGCGCGGGTCGGGGGAGTGCCAGTGCAGCGGCTCGCCCTGCCAGGGGAAGATGCCCATCGAGTAGGCGAGCAGCAGGCGCTCGGGCCGCAGGTCGCCCCCGACCGCGATCGGCCCGCGGCGGGGCCCGCTCTGGGGTGGCGGGAACAGCAGGCGCTCGTCGAGGCGGTAGACGGGCACGGTCAGACCGCGGACCGCGCCAGGGTCGCCCGGCAGGCGGCGGGGTCGGTCGCGTCGTCCGTGGCCAGCCATGACCAGGCCAGGGCGCCCGCGTAGCCCGCCTGCCTGGCGATGTCGACGACGGCGTCCGACGAGACCGAGGCGCCGCGGGTCGCGAACTCGCCGAGGAGGAGAGGACGGTCGAGGCGCAGCGACAGGACGGGGCGGGCGAGCGTGGCGACCGGCTCCTGTCGCTCGTACCAGTGCACCTGGTAGAGGTCGAGGCCGAGGCCGCGAACGAAGGGCAGCGATCGGGCGCGGGCCAGCCCGACGGTGAGTGGCTGGGTCGCGTGGCGGTGGAACTCCGCGACCAGGCCGGCCAGCAGGGCGCGCATCTGCCGGCGCGAGACGGAGGCGCGCGGGTCGAGCGTCCCCAGGGCGAAGGTGGCCCACTCCGGCTCGTTGAGAAGGTCCCAGGCGAGGATCAGCGGCTCGTGGCCGTAGCGGGCGGCGAGCGGTGCCGCCACCCCGGACAGGAGGCCGTCGCGAAGCGCCTCGTCGCGGACCAGGTGGCGGCGACCGCCGAGTTGGACGCCGCCCTCCAGCCGGCCCGCGGCGAACCAGAGGAAGTCGAGCAGGACGAAGACGACGCGCAGCCCGGTCTCGCGCAGGGCGAGCAGCGCGGCGTCCAGGTCCTCGAACAGCCGCTCGTCGAGGGAGACCTGCCGACCCGAGGGGCTCTCGCGCAGCCCCGCCCGCCCGTCGCCGAGCAGCCACCAGCGCACCACGCTCGCCCCGGCCTCCGCCAGGCCGCCCAGTGCGCGCCGCATCCGCTGCCGCTGGTCCGGCCGAGCCACCCCGCCCGCCGGGCGCCACGCGCTCGCGCCGAAGTCCTGGCCGTAGTCGAGCCAGGGCAGGTTGGCCCCCAGCAGGAGCTCAGGCATTGCGCTTGAGCGCCGCCACGATCTCCGCCAGCCGGCTGTCGGCCTGGCCCTCCGGGACCACGCAGGCGGCGGCCCCGGCGTGTCCGCCCCCGCCGTGCAGCGAGAGCAGCACCGCCAGGTTGGCGTGGCAGCTGCGGTCGAAGATCGAGCGGCCGGCCGAGAGCGAGACCGTCCCCGGCTGGAGACCCCGCTGCAGGCGGACGGCCACGTTGGCCCCGGGGAACAGGGTGAAGATCAGGAAGCGGTTGCCGATCGGGAGCGGCGTGACCCCGCGGAAGTCCGTGACCACGACGTTGTGGTCGAGGCGCGAGTGCGCGAGCGCCACCTCGCGGAACCTCTGGTCCTGCTCGCGCATGAGCCGCGCGCGCTCGCGAACCTCCGGCAGCTCGAGGACCTGCGCGAGGGGAAGGTCGCGGACCGCCGGCAGGAGCTGCAGGAAGTACTCCCGCAGGTTGCCGAAGCCGGTGCGGGCGTCGAGCGTGAAGCCCAGCAGGACGTATCCCTCGGGCGACACGACGTCCGACAGGGAGAGCTGGGCCGAGTCCAGCCGATCGGTCTCGGCGACCAGCCGTTCGTAGCGCGCCAGATCCGGGTGGCGCGGCAGGTACTCCCCGTAGACCACCCGCGCCGCGCTGGGGGCGACGCCGTAGCGGCCCCGGAAGCCGCTGGGCGGCATCGCTCGCGGGTCGGTGATCTGATGGTTGTCGAACCAGAGGCCGCAGCCGGGGTGGTACGGGAGGTTGGCGAGGATGTCCTCGGGACCGACGGAAAACCGTCGGTCGGCGACGTCCTGGGGGTTGACCAGCTCGATGGCGTCGACCGTCTCGCACGAGCCCAGCAGGACGGCGCAGGTGAGCCCGTCGAGGTCGGCGCGCGTCACGAGGCGCATGGGCGAGTGAACCACGCCCGGCGCAACGGCTTCAAGCCGCCCGCGAAGACCCCTGGGGGAGCGGGCCGGCCGCCTGTCGGCCATGCCGCCAGCGTCCCAGGGCGAGCAGGGCGAGGCCGGCCAGGGCCCAGAACAGGTCCTTGCCGCGCTTGAGCACCACGAAGGCCGTGCCGGCGGTCTTCCAGTCGGGGACGCCCAGCGCCTTCAGGAACAGGAGGTAGCCGAGATCCTGCACGCCGATGCCCGCCGGGACCGGGACGGCGGCGGAGCGCAGCAGGATCATCGCGGGCTCCATGACCATGGCGGTGACGAGGGAGACCTCCACCCCCACCAGGCGCAGGAACACCAGCGTCTCGAGCGACCGGACCATCCAGCCGACGAGGTACAGGGCGAGCGGCGTGAGCAGGCCCGCGGGCCGGTCCCCGAAGAAGCCGCCGAGCGCCGCGTCCGCCGCGCCGAACCCGCCGGCGTGGCGTGCCAGCCACGAGCCCAGCCAGCGCTGGCCGAGCCGGTCGAGGGCGTGGTGCAGGCGGCCGGCCACGCGCCCGCGCGAGGTGACGGCGGCGGCTCCCGCCGAGACGCCGACCAACCCGATGCCGAGCGCGAGCAGGAACCAGGGCAGGCCCCGGTGGCGGATCGCCGCCTTCGAAACCTGGTCGAGCGTCGACCAGCAGAGCAGCGTGGCCAGGGCCAGGAAGCAGCCGTGCGAGACGACGACGAAGAACTTGCGGGCCACCGCCGCGGCGACCGCGGCCGGCAGCGGCACGCCGCAACGGGCGTGCAGCAGGTAGGGCTGCATGGAGTCGTTGACCAGCGAGCCCCACGGCAAGCCCAGCATCAGGCCCTCGGAAGCCACGCGCACGCCGAGCAGCCGCCGGAACGCCGGGCGGGCGATGATGCGGTCGAACGAGTATCTCCAGCCGGCGGTCTCGGCCAGCATCACCAGGCCGTTCGGCAGCAGCAGCAGCGGCAGCCGCCAGCCCTGGGCGTCGACCAGCTCCAGCGCGCGGCCGAGGTCGGCGGAGCGCAGCGCCCACCAGACGAGCAGCGCCAGTGCCAGCAGCGCCGGCAGCAACCGGGCGAGGCGGCGCAGGACGCGGCGCACCATGCGAACGCGGAGTGTACACTCTGGCTGGAGGCGCGCGATCGCAGACTCGTCCGGCGACGACCTGTTCGACCCTGACTTCCTGTCCGAGCTGGAGGGGCTGGTCGCCGAGACGGGCGCCGCCGTGTCGGCGGCCGCCCCGAGCGCGGCGGCGCTGGCCGGCTCGCAGGCGACGCTCGCCCGCTTCCTGGCGCCGGCGGCGCCCGGCGGCCCGCCGCTGGGGGAGACCGAGTTCCTGGCGCTCTCGCCGGCGGCCCTGACCGACCGCTGCAACGCCCTGGTCGAGTCCTGCCGCGAGAGCCCGCACCGCGAGCCGGCGCAGGCGGTGGAAAGCTTCGTGGTCTTCTTCCAGGCACTGCTGCCGATGCTCTCGGCGGAGCCGGCGCGCAGCGTGAGGGCCACCTTCTTCCGCCTGGCGCCCACCCTCGCCCAGATGGGCTGGGACGACCCGGCGGCGGCCAGCGGGCGGCGGCGCGACAGCGCCGAGGCGCTGCGGCTGCTGGAGACCATCCTGCTCGAGATCTCGAGCGTCCATCTCACGCCGGCGGAGAGCGAGCTGGTGTTCCGCAGCCTCGACCAGCTGGCCAGCCTCATCTCGGCCGGCGAGTACGCGCTGGCGCGAGACGTGGTCGGGGCGCCGCTGCTGGCGATCCTGCACAAGAACCGGGTGACGCGCGCGCTCTTCCGGCTGATGGAGGTCGAGGTCTCGGTGCAGGTGTACCTGAAGGCGCGCCTGGGCTACGTCACGCCCCAGGTGCGGGTGCCGGACGACTTCCCGGCCCTTGGCGAGTTCGGCCCCATCCGCGTCTTCGAGGACGAGGAGCCCGACGGCACGCGGGCCCACTACCTGCAGGTGCAGATCCCCGACATCCCCCTGCTCAGCGACATCGTGGTGCACCTCTCCCGCGAGGAGGACGGCGTCGAGCGCGAGCTGCGGCTGGACCGCCTGGGCAGCAGTCGATTCGACCTGCCGCCGGGGCTCTACCGGGTGGGGTTGCTCTACGCCCCCGAGGAGCCGAGCGGCGGCTGAGGTCCGCCGGGGAGCGGCTTCGGCTCCTCCGCCGGTCGCGCCTCCGCCTCGACCACCACGCCGGGTGGCGGGTTCACGGCGCGGCCGCGGGTGGCGAGGAAGACGGCGGCCGTCCAGGTCGGCACCAGATCGACGAAGGGGACCAGCTCCACCACGAACGTGGGCAGGAAGGCCCAGTGCCAGCCGAGCAGCCGCAGCAGGACCGCCGCCACCACCACGTCGATGACGTTGTTGGCCGGCGAGAAGCCGCCCGGGAAGAAAACGGGCAGCAGCCCGATCTGCAGCAGGTCGGTCGCCATCGCGATCAGGCGGGCCGCGCGCACGGCGGAGGGCGTGAGGTCGTCGCGCATGGGCGCCACATTGTCGCCCAGCCGCCCTCGGGTGTCGAGGCGGGGCCGGGCGGTTTCCGGCCCAGCTATATCAATCGTTAATATAGAGGAGCCTGGACGAAGGCCGGAGACCTCCTCAGCCCGGCACCCGGGCACGGGCGAGCCGGCCCTCTCCCTCGAGCGTGTAGGCGGGCAACGCGGCGGGGACGAGCACGGTCCGACCGCGCCCCACGGGCAGCTTCCGGCCGCCGCCGCGGATGGTGGCCGTCCCCGACAGGCCGAGCAGGATCTCCACGCCGTGGCCGGGTGTCGGCGCGAACGGCCGCTGCGGGAGGACCTCCAGCAGGCTCAGCTCGAACTCGCGGGCCGGCGTGAGGAAGCGGCACTCGCCGGGGGAGGCTCCGACCGGGCGCAGGAGCGAAGGCGGCTTCGGCTGGAACGACAGCGTGGCCAGCAGCTCCGGGACGTCGACGTGCTTTGCCGTGAGCCCGCCGCGTAGGACGTTGTCGGAGTTGGCCATGATCTCGAGGGCGGTGCCCTCGAGGTAGGCGTGGAGCTCGCCGGCCGGCAGGAAGAGCGCGTCGCCCGGTTCCAGGGTCACGAGGTTGAGGTAGAGCGGCGCCAGCGCGCCGACGTCGCCGGGGTAGCGGGCGAGCAGCCGGCCGACCCAGGACCAGGCCGGATCGGCGTGAAGCGGGACCGCGCGTGCGGCGCGGGCCAGGACCGGGCGGCTCTCCTCGGCCTCCAGCGTCAGCAGCCGGGCGAACAGCGCGCGCAGCGCCGGCGCGCCCTCGCGGCCAGCGCGGTCGATCTCCTCGCCCATCTCCGGCCGGGCCAGCGGCTCGAGGCTGCGGGCGATGGTCTCGGTGTCGCGGAAGCCCAGCAGGGCCGTGAACGCGCTGAGCGCGCAGACCAGCTCCGGCTTGTGGTTGGGGTCGCGGTAGTTGCGGCGCGGGGCGTCGAGGGGGATCCCCTCCGCGTTCTCCCGCGCCCAGCCGCGGCGCGCCTGCTCCTGCGAGGGGTGGGCCTGGATCGAGAGCGGCTCGGCGGCGGCCAGCACCTTGAGCAGGAACGGCAGCTCGTTGCCGAAGCGCGAGCAGGTCTCGGCCCCCAGCACCGCCTGAGGCTGGTCCTCGATCACCCGGTCGAGCGAGCCGAGGCCCGGAGGGTCGATCACCCGCGACGGAGCCTTGGGGTGCGCCCCGATCCACAGCTCGGCCTCGGGCCGGGACGACGGCAGCGGGCGGCCGAGCAGCTCGGCGATCGCCGTGCGTGAGCCCCAGGCGTAGTTCTGGATCGGGTTCTCGAGCACGAGCAGCGAACTCAGCATGGGCGGCGCCTGACTATAGGCCGCCCCGCACGGGGGTGTCGAGCGTGCCCGGCGGTCGCAGGGCGCACGATGGCGGCTAGGGCGCGGGCCGTCCGGGTGCGGGCGGGGGAGTGGCCTCGGCGCCGCCGAGGACGGCCCGCAGTTCGGCCAGCTTGGCCTGGACGAGCTTGACATTGCGCGGTCCCATGCGCAGGAACTGTTTCTGCGCCGGCGTGAGGGCCTCGAGCCTGGGGTCGGACCAGCGGAAGCCGATTGCGTGGGGCACCAGCTCGGCGTCGGCCGGTGGCACCGGGGTGGCGACGAGCGCGTCGATGCCGCGGAGGACCTCCTGCCGGAAGCCTCCTTCGGGATGGCCCAGCTCGCGGTAGGCGGCCTCGAAGAGCGGCTCGAGGCGGCCGAAGGCGGTGACCGCAGCCGCGGCGTCCACCGAGGCGACCGTGTCGGCGAAGCGGTCGTAGCCGGCAAAGCCGACCGGGTCGGGCACGATGCGCCGCCCGGGGGCTCCCTTGGCGCGGAAGCGCTGGGACGGCGCCAGGAAGGCGAGGTGAGGGCGGGGCGTCTCCCCGTCGACGACGTTCACCACCACCGCGGTCGCCGCTCGCACCAGGTCGCGCTGGGCCAGCCAGCGGGCGAGTTCCGGGCGGGCGGAGAGGCCGGCGAGGACGGTCCGCACGAGCTCGTCGCTCACCTCGAGCGGCGGTACCGGAGGCGCCTCGGGCCGGGCGGCGCTCGGTGCGGGGTGGGCGGGCGCGGCGACGGGCGCCTGCTGCGCAGCCCCCTGGGGGTGCGCCGGCTGGCGGAAGACGAGGTAGAGCGCCGCCAGCACGCCGAACGCGAGCAGCGCGAGAAGCGCGAGGATCAGCGGCAGCAGCCGTCCCCCGCCTCCGGCGTCCACGGGCGGAAGCAGGTCGGTCTCCGACTCGTCGAGACGAAGCGTCGGCTCCGCGGAGGTCGGCGCCCGGTCCTCCTCCTGCTCGTCGGGCTCGTCGGGCGGCGTGGAGGGCGTGCGCTCCAGTTCGAAGTCGTCGAGGTTCCGCGGCATGCGGCCTCCTGCCCCCTGCGGGCGTACCGATGCGGTTAGCGTACGGGATCGCCCGGCCGCCCACAATGGCCGCCCGCTGCGGACGCAGTGCGGCGGTTCTCGTCGCGACCTGGTGTCAGACGAGCACTGCCCTCTGCCCTCAGACGAGATGCAGCAGGAGCGCCGCAGTCGCCGCAAGCGAGTGATTGTCGTGGATGCGGGCGAGCGACGGCCGGAGAAGTCGAGACCTCACTCCTCGCCGCAGAGGCAGTGCGCGTACGCGCCGTGCGGGTCGTTCCAGCGGGCGAGCCGCTCCGCGTCGCGCTGCAGCGCGCGCAGGCGGCCCGCGACCGAGAGCGCCTCCGCGGCGGCCGACGAGGGCGGCTCGGGGACGAGCCCCGCCTCGCGGGCGGTGGAGGCGGCCGCCGCGGTCAGCATCTGGGCCAGCCGCTCGCGCAGGCCCTTCTCCTTCTCGACGTACCAGACGCGGTACGACTTGCCCAGCTTGCCGCGGACCGCCGCGGCCCCGATGGCCTGGTCGAGGCCGCCCAGCTGGTCGACGAGGCCGAGCTTCCTCGCCTCCTCGCCGCTCCAGATGCGCCCGCGCGCGATCTTGTTCACCTCGTCCTTGCTCATGTGCCTCGCCTGCGAGACGCGCGCCAGGAACTCGTCGTAGCCGTGGTCGATGAGCTGCTGGACGACGTCGCCGACGGCCGGGTCCAGGGGGCGGTCGGGGCGCAGCGCGCCGGACCAGCGGGTGGTGCCGACGCCGTCGGTGTGCACGCCGAGGTACTTGGCCAGCGGTCGGTCGAACGTGGGGAAGATGCCGAAGATGCCGATGGAGCCGGTGATGGTGTCCGGGTCGGCCCAGATCTCGTCCGAGGCGGTCGAGATCCAGTAGCCGCCGGAGGCCGCCACGCTGCCCATGGAGACCACCACCGGCTTGCCGGCGCCGCGCGTCAGCTCGCACTCGTGGCGGATGATCTCCGAGGCGAAGGCGCTGCCACCGGGGCTGTCCACCCTCAGGACCACTGCCTTCACCGACTTGTCCTCGCGCGCCGTGCGGATGAGGCGGGCGGTGGAGTCGCCGCCGATCGCGCCCTGGGGCTGGGAGCCATCGAGGATCTCGCCCTTCGCCACCACCACCGCCACCGCGTCGCCCGACCCGGAGCCGGTGCGGTCGCCGCCCCGGGCGGCCAGGTACTCGGCGTAGCCCACCTGCCTGAAGGACTTCTTCTCCTTGTCCTCGCCCACCAGGTCGATCAGCCGCTTGCGGACCTCGTCGCGGGTGGCCAGCTTGTCGACGAGGTGCGCGCCCAGGGCCAGCTTCGCGCCGTCTCCGCCGGCGGCGCGTAGGCGCTCGGGCAGGCCCTCGATGAGCGCGCTCAGCTGCTCGGGCGCGAGCTTGCGGCCTGCCGCCGCGCCCGCCAGGTAGTCCCGCCACAGCGCGCCGTAGACGTCGAGCGACATCTGCCGGGCCTCGGGCGACATGTCGTTGCGCAGGTAGGGCTCGGCGTAGGACTTGTACTCGCCCACCCGGAAGACGTGCACCTCCACGCCCAGCCGGTCGAGGCCGTCCTTGTAGTAGTTGCGCCAGGCGCCGAAGCCCTGCAGCAGGACGACGCCCTCCGGGTGCAGGTACACCTCGTCCGCCTGCGCCGCCAGGTAGTACTCGGTCTGCAGGTAGCTGTCGGCGTAGGCGAGCACCTTCTTGCCGCTCTTCTTGAATTCGGCGAGCGCCGCCCGCAGGTCGCGCAGCTTGGTCATGCCCGCGGCGCTGAGGTCGTTGAGGTCGAGGTAGAGGACCTTGATCCTCCTGTCGTCCTTCGCGGCGTGGATGGCGTCGAGGAGGTCCTTGAGCAGCGTCTCCTTGGCCGCGGCACCGGCGCCGGCCTGGTTCGCCACCAGCCGCTGCAGCGGGTCCTGCGCCGAGAGCTGCTCGACGATCGTCCCCTGCGGCTTCAGCACCAGCGCCGCCCCGTCGGGGACGGAGGGCCGCCCCGACAGCAGGAAGCCCAGCGCCAGCAGCAGGATGCCGAAGAAGACCAGGTTGAGCAGCAGGGTGCGGACGCCGTCGATGACCTGCCAGAGCAGACCGAAGAACGACCGCCGCTGGGCCATGTTCGTCTCCTCGCTCGTTCTCTCTCTCGCCGTGCTCGTGGCGGAGACTATCACCCGCCGGGCAGCCGCGCGCTCAGCGGTCGAGCAGGCTCGCCGCGGCCTCGGGGTAGCGTTCCCCCTTCGCCACGCCCGGCGGGAAGTGCGCTTCGAGCCGTGCCCGCTCGTCCGGCCGCAGGCGCACCGCGAGCGCTGCCAGGTCCTCCTCGAGATAGCGCACGCGCTTGGTGCCGGGGATGGGGACGACGTCGTCGCCCTGGGCGAGCACCCAGGCCAGGGCCAGCTGCGGCGGCGTGCAGCCCTTCTGCCGGGCCGCCTCGGACACGTGACGGGCCAGCTCGAGGTTCGCCTCGAAGTTGCCGGGCTGGAACCGGGGCGAGGCACGTCGCCAGTCGTCCGCCGTGAGGTCGTCGACCGCCTGGAAGCGGCCGGTGAGGAAGCCGCGGCCGAGCGGGCTGTAGGCGACGAAGCCGACCCCGAGCTCGCGGCAGGCCGGCAGCGTCCCCGTCTCGTGGTCGCGGGTCCACAGCGAGTACTCGCTCTGGACTGCCGTGATGGGGTGGATGGCGTGGGCGCGCCGCAGCGTCGCCGGGGACGCCTCCGAGAGGCCGAGGAAGCGGACCTTGCCCGCCCGCACCAGCTCTGCCATGGCGCCGACCGTCTCCTCGATCGGCGTCTTCGGGTCCACCCGGTGCTGATAATACAAATCGATGGTATCGAGACGGAGCCGCTTCAGGCTGGCGTCGCAGCAGGCGCGCACGTACTCCGGCCGGCCGCTGACCCCGCGGGCCGTGGGGTCACTGCCGCGCAGCATGCCGAACTTGGTGGCGAGCACGAAGGAGCCGCGTGGGCGGCCGCGCACGGCGCGGCCCACCAGCTCCTCGTTGGTGTGGGGACCGTAGACGTCGGCGGTGTCGAGCAGCGTGACCCCCAGCTCCAGCGCCCGATGGACGGTGGCGATCGACTCGGCCTCGTTCCGTGGCCCGTAGAAGTCGGACATGCCCATGCAGCCGAGGCCGATCGCGCCCACCTCGGGTCCCTGCCGTCCCAGCCTGCGTGTCTCCATCGCTGCCTCCCGAGGATCCCCGAGGATGACACGGGGCGAGCGGCGGGTGCCAGCGACGCCGTCGGCTCAGCGTGTCTTGACCTCGGCCTCGGGCTTCGGGCGTCCCGGCTCCGCCTCCGCCGGCGGCCGCGCCGGCCGGGTGTCCACGGCGACGGCGGTGAAGATCCCGTCCACCTTCACGTCGTAGCCGGCGCGGCCGGCCTCGCCGGAGACGCCGCGGTCGACCGCATTGAACGGCAGCCCCGCGCCGTGGACGTGCACCGGCGTGCCCTCGGGAACGGTGAGGTGCAGCGCGTCGAAGACGCCGCCGAAGTGCAGCGCCACGGTCCGGTCCGTCGCCGGCAGGTCCAGCCGGGTGACCAGGAAGACGCCTTTCACGTATCCGTCCGCGAGGCGGCCGCGCGTCAGGTCGAGCTCGGAGCGAACGCCGGCACCGCCGAGGTCGAGCCGCAGGGGCAGCGCCGCCGGCAGCTTCAGCTCCCACTCCTGTCGCCGCCCCGGCAGGGCCAGCGCCAGACCTTGCCGCGCGCCGCCCTCCAGAAGGACCTGCGCCTGGTCCCCATCCAGCCTGGACTCGAGCCGGGCACCGCCACCGCGGTCGACCGAGCGCGCATCGACCAGCGTGCCGGGATCGAGCGTTGCGGAGGTCACGGAGAACTGGGCCCCCGCCAGCCGGGCGTGGAAGAGCACGCCGGCGGTCCCCGGCGGCAGCGGCTTGGTCTGGCGGACCCAGGGGCCGGCCGCAGGCGCCGCCCACGCGTTGCCGCTGGCCAGCCACGCCAGCGAGCCGACGACGAGGGCGGGACCGAGCAGCAGCAGCCAGGGCACGCGGGTCTTCTCGAAGGCGATGCGCAGACCCGCCGACATCAGCAGCACGGGCCACAGCGCGATGGCGTCGAGCCAGAAGGACCAGGGGAGGCGGCCGGTGGTGTTGAGCAGGAGGAAGACCGCGATCCCCGCCATCTGCAGCCCCTCGGCGGCGCGGGCCCAGTCGACCGGGGGACGGCGGGGCGTTTCGCTCGACGGTGTGCTCGGCATCGTCCGCTTCCAGCCAAGCTTACGACCGCCGATGGCGCGCCGTTCGGTCGCGGCCCGTCACTCACCGACCGGGGACGGCGGTCCGCCGAATAGCCGTCCCCGGCTGGCCTACCTGGTCGCCGGCTCCGCCTCGGCCTTCGGCTTCGCGGTGGCGGCGACCGAGGCGAGCCCCCGGTCGATGTCCGCCGTGCCGTTCACCGTGCGCAGCTCGAACCGTGCCCCGCCGCTGCCGATCCGGCCCTCGACGCGCCGCCGGCTGCTGCGACCGTCCACCAGGTCGAAGTCGCAGTGGACGGCGCCGTTCACGGTGGCCGCCTCCACGTCCGCGGCCGCGTCGCGGGGCAGGGTGACGCGGACGGTGCCGTTCGTCGCGCTGAGGCGGTTGTGGCTGCCGGGCTCCACGCGCACGAGCGCCACCCGCACGGTGCCGTTGACCGTCGAGGCCTCGACCTCGCCGGCGATCCCGCTCGCCTCGACGCCGCCGTTCACCGTCTGCGCGCGCAGGTGCCCGCCGACGTCTTCCACCTCCACGCGGCCGTTGACCGTCCGCACCTCGACGCGCGCCTGGCGGGGGAGGCGGACGGTGTAGTCGACCTTGCCGCCGCGGTGGAACCAGGGGCCGTGCGGGTAGCGCGTCCTCACCTCGACCCGGTCGCCCTCGCCCTCGATCGCGACCTCGATCCGGCGCAGTGCCTCCTCGCTGCCGGCGGCCTTGACGGCCTCGATCCGCACCCGAGGCTCGTCCCAGGTCGACACCCGGACGTTGCCGTTCGTGTTCTCGAGCTGGAACGTGCCCGTGGCCGACAGCGAGCGGGTGACGTCGACGGTCTCGTGGAAGGCGTTGCCGAACGCCGCCCCATCGATACAACCGGTCAGGACGAGCGAACCGAACAGCCCGACGGCCGCAAGAAGACCTCTCCTCATCGCGTCCCTCCGCGTCTGTTCGGCACTACGAGAGCGCGCCGTCCGCGGTTCGGATTGTCGTCGAGGCGGAGGAGCTCCGCCGGTTCCCCGGGGGGGTCAGCGGCGGATCAGCAGCACGTGGGTGCCCGCGATGACGCCGCGCAGGCCGCGGGCGGGCTCGACTCTCACCGGCAGCGCCTCGCCCTCGCCGTCCCCGGGGAGCAGCAGCAGCAGCCCGTGGCCGTCGATGCGCACGCGCGCCAGCACGACGCCCTGCGGCGTGCGCACGGCGCAGATGCGGTCGCCGCTCACCCGTCCGCCGCGCTGGAACACCAGACGGTCGCCGGGAGACGCGAGGCCGCGCAGGTACCTCATGTGGCTCTCGGCGACCTCGTAGGCGAAGAGCCGGTCCTCGGGGTGGTCGCCGACCAGGCGGCGGTCGACCGTCAGGCGGTCGCGGACCGCCAGCGGCTTGGGGACCACCCGCCCCGGGTCGGCGCCCTCGGCCAGCACCGGCACCCGGAGGGCGTCCTCGGGCGCGCCAGCGGCGGTGCCCTCGCGGCGGGCGGGAAGGATCGGGAGCCGCTGCTGTCGGGCCATCGCCTGGGTGAGTATACCGGGGCGCGCAATCTCACGCCGCGAGCGGACGCGATTGACCGGCGTCCGCTCCACAAGATAGCGTGCCCTGGGAACCCGGAGGGACCGATGAGCCTGCCCATCGACCGCCGCACCTTCATGCGCCGCGGCACCGGAGCCGGCGCCGCCATCAGCCTGTCCCTGGCGGGCCCCCTGACGCGCAACGTGCTCGGGGCGAACGAGCGCGTCCGGGTGGGGGTGATCGGCACCGGCCGCCAGGGCGTCTCCAACCTGGAGGCCTTCCAGCGGAACGGCGCGGCCGTGGTGGCCGTCTGCGACGTGTTCGCGCCGAACCTGGAGAAGGGACTCGCGGCCGCGGGCACGAGCGCCAGGACGTACACGGACTTCCGCCGCCTGCTGGACGAGAAGGACGTGGACCTCGTGATCGTGGCGACCCCGGACCACTGGCACGCGCTGCCCACGGTGATGGCCTGCCAGGCCGGCAAGGACGTCTACGTCGAGAAGCCCATCTGCCTGGCGGTCGAGGAGGGCAAGGCCATGGTGGCCGCGGCCCGCGCACACAAGCGGGTGGTGCAGGTCGGCCTCTGGCAGCGGTCGAACGCGCATTTCGTCCAGGCGGTGAAGGTCATCCGCCAGGGCCTGATCGGCAGGGTCACCTTCGTGCGCACCTGGAACTACTCCAACACCACGCCCGACGGCATCGGCAACCCCCCCGACGGAGCACCCCCGGCCGGTCTCGACTGGGAGATGTGGCTGGGGCCGGCGCCCTTCCACGCCTTCAATGCCAACCGCTTCGGCGTGGGCGACCGCTGGTCGACCTTCCGCTACTTCTACGACTACGCGAACGGCTGGCTCGGCGACTGGGCCGTGCACCTGGTGGACATCGTGCAGTGGGCGATGGAGACGCCCGGGCCGCACACCGTGAGCGCCAGCGGCGCCCGCTTCGTGCTGAAGGACAACAGCGACATCCCCGACACCCTGCAGGTGACGCTCGAGTACCCCGACTTCGTCTGCACCTACGAGAACCGGCTGGCGAACGCGAACTCGCTGTTCGGCAAGGGCTACGGCATCGAGTTCCACGGCACCGAGGGGACGATGGTCCTCGACCGCTCGGGCTTCGAGGTCTTCCCGGAGAAGCGCCGGCGCGTCGACGGCACGGAGGTCGAGCGCACCGCCTCCATGAGGATGGCCCAGGTGGACGACGGGCTCTTCAACCATGTCGGCAACCTGCTCGAGTGCGTGCGCTCGCGACAGCGGCCGGTCTCGGACATCGAGGAGGGCCAGCGCTCCTCCGCCGCCTGCCTGCTCGGCAACGTGGCGCTGCGCACGCGCGAGCGCATCGAGTTCGACCCGGTGGCCCAGGAGCTGCGCAACCCGAGCCCGGCCGCGCGCAAGCTCTTCGGCCGCGAGTACCGCGCACCCTGGAGCCTGCGGGTGTAGCCGCCGGGGGCCGACTACGCGCCGGTCATGATCCCGCCGTCCACGGTGAGCGAGGTCCCGGTGACCCACGCCGAGTCGTCGGAGGCGAGGAACAGCGCAGCGCGCGCGATGTCCTCGGGCCGGCCCAGGCGCTTGAGGACCGTCCGTCTGCCGACGTCGGCGACCGCGGTGGACGGATCGGGGAACGCGGCCGCGGACTCCCAGATGAGAGGCGTGTCCACCGGGCCGGGGCACAGGAGATTGAGGCGGACGGACGGCCCGAAGTCGATCGCCGCCTGGCGGACGAGCGCCAGGAGCGCCCCCTTGGAGGCGCAGTACGCGGCGTGGTTGGGGAAGCCCTTCAGGGCGGCGATCGATCCGACGACCACGACGGAGCCGCCGCCGCGCTCGAGCATGAGCGGCAGCGCGCAGCGCAGCAGGTAGAAGACGGCGTCCAGGTTGACGGCCAGCGTCTGCCGCCACGTCTCGACCGGCAGCTCGGTTGCCGAGCCCAGCCCGAGCATCCCGGCGCAGGCCGCGATGGCGTCGACACCTCCGAAGGCACGGACGCAGGTGTCGACCAGCCGCTGGTTCGTCTGGTACGTCCCGACGTCGCCCGCCACGAACTCGGCCCGGCCGCCCGCGGCGCGGATGGCCTCGACCAGCTCGGTCCCGCGCCCGCCATCGCGGCCGCTCGCCAGCACGGCGGCTCCCTCGCGCGCGAAGAGCAGCGCCGTCGCCCGTCCCATGCCGCTGGTGGCACCCGTCACGATCGCCGTCCTGCCTTGAAGCTTCATTGCCTGCTCCGCTCCGGTTCGCGGGCCATCCTCGCCGCGGCTGGCTCGCCTTCGCTCCCGTCGGCTGACGGCAGATCTTCCGGCCCCGACACCACGGACAGCCGTCCCGGCTCGTCGTCCGCCAGCGACAGCGTGCCCGCCTCCCCGGCTGACAAGCTGAGCTGGCCTGGGGCGGCGCCCTTCAGCCGGGCCTGGATCTCGGCGATCGCCTGGCGGGCGACCCCGCGCAGCCCGCCGCCGGCGCCTTCGGCTTCGAGCAGGGGCGCGACCGCCGATGCGGTGCCGATGCGGCCCAGTCCGCGCGCCGCCGCCAGGCGGACGGACACCTGCTCGTCCGAGAGGGCGCGGACGAGCAGGCCTTCGTTGTCCTCGTGAACCCGGGCCGCGAGCAGCTCCAGGCAGGCGCACGCCGTGTGCGTGCGGCCGGTGACCCGCGCCTGCTCGAGGGTGGCCGCGAGACGCGGTCGCTCGAGACGGACGCCGAGCGCAGCCACCGCCCGCGCGCTGCAGGAGTCCTCGGCGTCCTCCCGTGAGGCGAGAGCCAGCAGCGTGTCCAGCCCCTCCTGGCCGAGGGCCGTCGCCGCCCGCAGGCGGACCTCCAGGCTGGGGTCGCTGCAGGCCGCCACGAGAGCGGAGTGCGTCGCGGGATGGTCCCGAAACTCCCGCGCGAGCAGGACGACGATCTGCAGCCGCACACCCGGCTCCGGCTCGGTGCGGAGGTTCTCGGCCAGGCGACCGGCGAGGTCCGGTGGGGGCACGAGCCGCCGAGCGAGGGCGAGGACCACCGGAACCGCGGCCGCCACCCGCGCTGCCGCCCTCTCGAACGGGTAGTCGCGCAGATCCACCGACAGCACGCCGTCGTCGAGCGAGGCGCGGACCTCGATCTCCGTGCCGCCTACAGGCAGGTACCCGCCCAGCACGCCCGCGAGCGTCCGCCTGGTGGCGCGATCGAGGACGGCGAGCGCCAGCGTGGGCGGCCCCTGGACGAAGCACTCCCTGTCGAACGTGGCGTCCCCGATCTCGATCTCCTGCGCGCCGAGCTCCTTCCCGAGCGCCGTCCCCAGCCCCTCGCGCTTGACCGAGAGGGCCGGGGTGCGTTCGGGCGTGCGCCGGATGCTGATGCGGGTCCCGGACTCGTAGCGGCCGCGGCGGTAGTTCTCGAAATGGAGCACCAGGTGATCCGCCCGGCCCTGAAGCTGCATGTCGAGCAATCCTGGGCTGGCGACCACGTCCTGCAGGCCGGCGGCCCGGGCGGCCTCCTGCCAGACGCGCATCCGGGTGCGGCGACGCTGGCCGGCGAAGAGAAAGGCCAGCGAGCCCACGATGGCGGCAGCGAGCAGCCCGACCAGCGGTGGCATCAGCGCTTCCCGCCCGCGGGCGGCGCCGAGCCGACGCGACCGAGAGCCTGCGTGGCGGCCAGCCGCACCTCGACCGCGCCAGGGTCGAGCGCGGCGACGAGCAACAGGCCGAGGATGGCATCCATCGGCGCTCACACCAGCCGCACGACCGGCTCCTCGCGCATCAGCTCCCTGCGCGTGAGCAGGTCGTGGACGGTGGCCACCAGCCAGCGCTCGGCGTTCACGCCGAAGGCGATCTCCAGCCGAGGCCGACGGTCGCGCGGGTCGTGCGGCGGGTCGAGGTAGCCCAGGGTGGGGCTGGCGGCGTTGAGCGGGACCACCACCTGGTCCTGGCCGGAGCTGCCGCCGATCTGGTGCAGGTCGCCGGCGGCGTCGAAGACGAAGCGCCGCTCGGAGCCGTCGGCCCGGGCCACCTCGCAGATCACCAGCCGGAAGATGGACTCGGGCTCGCCCAGCGAGCAGGTCGGCACCAGCTGTCGCTTCCAGAAGGCGGGCGGGGTGGGGAAGCGCGTGCCCCGCGGGACCACCACCGTGTGCTGCGGCTCGCCGGTGCGGGCGTCGTGGGTGAGGAAGGCGTAGTCGTGGACGATGAAGTCGAGGGCCCCCACCCGCCCGGCCGCGTAGCAGGCGCCGCCGTAGGCCACCGCCTCGAAGGGCTGCCACGCGCGCAGGCGCCGCCTCTGGAAGCGCTGCTCGAGCCGGGCGAAGACACCGGGCAGCAGGGTCGAGCCGCCGACCAGCAGCACGTCGTCGACGTCGTCCACGCGGGCCTTGCCGTCCTCGAACATGGCGAGCAGGCAGGACTCGAGGCCCCGGTAGAAGCCGTTCCTCTCCAGCAGAGAGGCGAGCTGCGCGCGGGTGAACGTCTGCAGCGAGGAGCCGGGGCGCGAGGTGTGGTTGAAGCCGGGAGGGGTCACCCGGAAGACGGCCGTCTCGTCGAAGTGGACGCCCTCCTTCACCCGGCAGGCCTCGGCCAGCATCAGCCGGCGCCAGAACCGGGACTGCTCGTCGCCCTCGGCCTCGAGCGGCGGGTACCCGGCGAGCCGGCAGGCCTCCTCGAGCACCCAGCCGTCGACCGCGTTGCCGCCGAGCGGTCGGCCCTGCTTGGCCAGCACCCGCGCCTCGCCGCCCAGCGCGCCCTGCGGCGAGAGCGCCACCAGGACGACGTGCATGGTGCCGCCGCCGATGTCGACCACCAGCACCGTCCGTTCGCGGGAGAGGCTGAGGCCGTAGCCGAGCGCCGCCGCCACCGGCTCGTCCAGGAAGCGCACGTGGCGGACGCCGATCCCCATCAGCAGGCGCTGCACCTCGGCCCGGTAGGTCTCGAAGGCGGACACCGGCGAGGTGACGACCAGGTCGCGGACGCGCTCGCCGGTCGCGTGCTTGACGGCGACCAGGAGCTCGCGCAGGAAGGCACGGGCCAGCTCGCGGGCCGTCACCGGCCGCCGGCCGACGCGGGCGAGAGGGCGGGTGGCCTCGCTCGAGAGCGCCGCCTTGAAGGTGGGGACGAAGGCGGGGTGGACGAGCTCGCGGTTGCGCTCCAGGGCCAGGCGGCCGATGAGCGCCCGGCGCCCGAGGAACGCCCGGCGCTCCAGCGGCCGCCAGCTTCCAAGGCGCGCGACGAGGCCCGGCTTCTCGAGGAGGTGGACCGCAGAGGGCACCATCCGCGGGGCGTCGAGAGGGTCGTCGAACTCCGGGTTGCGGCAGACGTCGGGCAGCTCCACCAGCTCCGGCTGCCCGCGGCCCTCGTTCCAGCGGGCGACTCCGGAGTTGGTGGTGCCGAGGTCGAGCGCCCAGCCCTTCATGGGGCGCCACTCTAGCAGGGTGAGGTCCGACTTTTTTCGAGCGAGCTGTCGATTCCGGCTGGGCTCGTCCGACCGGAGACGAACGGGCGGGGCGCTACGGCGGCATCCACTGACGCTCCGAGATCGAGGTGGGGAAGCACCACGGTGCGCACGCCGGCGCCTGCACCGTCCGCTTCGCCGGCAGGATGAGGCCGAGCGAGGGCGCCTACGCGATGCGCCGCGCTGCGGCCTCGGCGCGCAGCGCCAACTCGGTCGCCAGGAAGCAGTGGGCCTGCGACATGGCCGTCTCCGTCCGGGCGAGGACGTCCGAGACGAGCTGCCCTCCGGCGGGCAGCGGCTGGTCGCGACAGTCGACGTAGCGCGTCTCCTTCTGGTCGACCAGGAACAGGTGGTTGCCGCCGGGCCGGCCGCCGAGGTCCGCGTTCTGGCGAACCTCGAGGAAGCCGTCGGCGCCCAGGACCGTGAAGCGGCCGTCGCCCCAGGTGCGCAGCCCGCCGGGCGTGAACCAGTCGACGCGCGCGTAGCCCGTGCCGCCGTCGCCGCGGACCAGCATGTCCCCGAAGTCCTCGAGGCCGGGGCGGTCGCGGTGGCCCAGATTGCCCGTCTGGGACGCCACCACCTCGAATCGCGTCGAGCCGGTGAAGAACAGGAACTGGTCCGCCTGGTGCGAGGCGAGGTCGCACAGGATGCCGCCGTAGCGCGCCTTCTCGAAGAACCAGGGCGGTCGCGAGGCCGGGTCCATGCGGTGCGGCCCCAGGCCGATCGTCTGCAGGACGCGGCCGACGGCCCCGGCGCGGACGAGCTCGGCGGCGCGGCAGAGCGCCCGGTCGGCGAGCCTCCCGTACCAGACCGACCAGATCCGCCCGGTCTGCGCCTGCACCCGCCGCAGCTCCGCGAGCTGCTCGAGCGTGGTCGCGCCCGGCTTGTCGACCATGAAGTCCTTGGCGTGCTGCATCGCCCGCACGGCCAGCGCCGCGCGCTCGTCCGGGATTGCCGCGCTCACCACCAGCGGGATCGAGGCGTCCTCGAGGACCTCGCGCTCCTCGCGGGCCCGCTTCGCCGCGGGGAAGCGGCGGCCGAACTCGGTCGCCAGCTCCGGCTCTTTCGCATGAAAGGCGACCAGCTCGCCGCCGCCGCGGACGACGTCGTCCACCTGCGCGTAGACGTGGCCGTGGTTCAGGCCGATCGCGGCGAAGCGCAGGCGCCGGGAGGGCGAGGGGGGAGGTGAGGAATCGACCGCTCCGGATGCGGCCGAGGCCACGGCCAGACCGGCCATCGCCTCGAGGAAGGCGCGTCGCCTCTGCTCGGGGGCCATCACTGCGAGCCGCTACGGCTTCACCTTGAGGACCGCGGCCAGCTCGGCTAGGGCCGCCTTCTCGGCAGCGCTCACCGGGGTGCCGCCGATGCCCAAGAAGCCGCCCTCCTTGGCCGCCGCGGCCGTCTTCTCGGCGACGGCGTACAGCCACTGGCCGTAGGCGTCGACGTCGGCAGGCGCCTTGGCGCCCAGGGCGGCCATCGCCTCGCGCACGCCGTCGAGCAGCCGGACGCGCGCCGTCTGCCTGTCGCCCGGCATCTCGGGCAGGACGTGCCGCGCGGCAGCCCTGTCCGCGTCGGCGATGGCCCTCACCAGCTCGTTCTCGCTGCGGGTCGCGTCCCGGACCTCGCTGGCGATCGCCCAGCTCTCCTCGACCAGACCCACCGGCCCGCTCAGCTGCGACAGGATGACGTACATGCCGGCCGCCATCGGTCCGGCCGCGAGCGTCCTCCACTCTTCGGGCGTGAAGTCGGACTGCCTGGCCATCGTTCTCCTCCTGGGTCCTCCGTGGCACTGTAGCAGGCGGCCGGGCCGGGTGATAGCCTCCGCGCAGGAGAGCGAGATGAACCCGCGATTGGTGCCGCTGGCAGCGATCCTCCAGGCGAGCGACAGCATGTTCTGCCGGGCCCTCGCCGGCATGACGCGTGAGCAGGGCCTCGCGCGCCTGGTCGGTGAGGTGAACCCGCTGCTGTGGACGGCCGCGCACGTCACCACGACGCGCTACGGGCTTGCGCAGCTCGTGGGCCTGGATCACCCCCGGCCGTGGGGGACGCAATTCACCCGCGGCAGCGAGGTCGGCGATCCCGCGGCCATCCCGGACGCCGAGGAGACTCGCGCCGCCTGGGAGGCGCTGCGCGCGCCACTGTCGACGCGCCTGGACCAGCTCACCGACCCTGACCTGGACGCGCCCTCGCCGCGCAAGCTCCCGGTCGAGGACGCGAGCGTGCTCGGGGCGATCGCGTTCCTCGCGTACCACGAGGGCTACCACGTCGGCCAGATGGCCCTCGTCCGCAAGGCGCTGGGGCTGGGCGGGCTGGTCGGGTAGATCGCGGAAGCCGCCCTGATGTACCGGTCGACCTCCTTCAGGGGGTCGCTCCAGATGAGCCCCGCGACGTACGCGTGCGCGTTCGCCTGGAGCAGCGTGAGCATGTCGTCGATCATCGGATGGCCGGCGTGCCCGGCCACGGCGCGGACGCCCTCGACCCGCGCCGGGCGACGCTGCTCCCTACTTGAGGTAGTTCCCCCTGCCGGGGATGACGTGCCGGACGCCGCCTCTGGGGTCGTCGACGTCGCCGCGGTAGCGCGGGATGAGATGGACGTGGAGGTGGAAGACGGTCTGGCCGGCGGCGCGGCCGACGTTGACGCCGATGTTGTAGCCGGCCGGGTGGTGGCGCTCCTCGACCACGGCCGTCGCCTCGTCCAGGGTGCGCACGAGGGCCAGCTTCTCGTCCTCGCTGGCCTCGAACCAGGTCGCCACGTGGCGCCTGGGGACGATCAGCAGGTGGCCGGGGCTGGCCGGGAAGGCGTCCCAGAGCGCGCGGGTGAGCCGGTCCTCGATGGCGATGCGGTCGGCGGCGGGGAAGCAGAACGGGCAGGCGGCGGGGTCGGACATCTGCCGCGGATGATACGACCGGAGGGCGCGACGATGCCTACGCCCGTGGCGTGTAGGCGATCCGCTCGACCTCGATGCGGCCCTGTCGCACGTCGAGGAACGGCTGGCCGCTGCGGACGCCCACGGTGCCGTAGCCGGTCGCCGTCGAGAGGAAGGCGCGGAAGTCGCCGCGGACGGACGGCTCGAGGTGCAGCACCTTCTCCACCGCGTCGTAGCGGGCGCCGGAGAGGCCCTGGATGAGCGCATAGGACGACATCGCCCGCGCGTACCAGTGGCCGCACTCGTACTCGTCGAAGGGGTTGCGCACGCGGCCGTCGTAGCGGTCGCGGGCGATGCGCACGACCTCCCGGCCCTCCTCGACCAGGCCCATCAGCATCAGGTGCGAGGCCACCTGGTACTCGATGCCCGTCCAGACCTCGTTCGAGTAGACGAAGGGCAGGGTGAGGGCGCCGCCGCGCGGCCAGGTGCAGATGAGGAGCCCGCCCTCGGCGCCGCAGGCGTAGGTGGGACGCTGCGGGTTGGCGTGCTCCGAGAGGTCCTGGCGCAGGTTGTGGCGGTGGACGGCGCGCACGTGGCTCCGGACCTTCTCGCGGTCGAGGACGTCGCCCACGCCGCACACCGCCGCCAGCCACGCGCCGAGGACGCCGTCGGCGAGGCAGCCCTCGCCGTACTGGTACTTCGGCCCCTCCTTCTCCAGCAGGGCCAGCGCCTCCTCCGAGTAGGCGCCGCCGTAGCTCTTCGTCTCCAGCGGGCTCTTCGCGCGCAGCGTCTTCCACTCGATGCGCTGGACGAAGTACTCGCCGTTCCACAGCTCGCTCTCGACGAGCCTCCTGCCCTTTTCCAGCAGCTCCGCGTAGAGCGGCACCGGCGCACCCAGCGCCTCTCCCATCAGCACCGCCGCGCGCAGGGCGGCCAGGTAGAAGCTGCTGCACATGCCGTCCGGGCCCCAGAACTCGATGTCGTAGGTGTTGTGGTGCGGCTCCTCCACCACCCCGCGGTGGCGCGGGTCCCAGGCCTCGATGCCGTAGTCGAGGCTGGTGCGGACGCGGGGCCACAGGCCGCGCAGCCAGGCGAGGTCGCCGCAGATGCGCCACTCGCGGTAGACCTTCAGGATGCCGCCGAGCTGGCCGTCCGCGGCGGCGTGGAAGTCGTGGGTGGTGGGCCGGATCGGCAGGTTGGTGCGGAAGGTCTGGTGGCCGCGCAGGTCCTGCGAGACGTTGAACTCGGTCTCGCGCAGCGTGCGCTCGAGGGCCGGGAAGAGGTGCGACAGGGCCTGCGCGTAGTTCCACACGTGGGTGCAGGAGCCGTGGCAGCAGCCGGAGCTGTCGTTGCAGCCCTCCCAGGCCCAGAGCCGCCCGTCGGCCTGGCGCAGCACCGTCGGCGACTTGAGGATGGTGAGGTTCGCCGCCACCGCCTCGACCACCTCGGGCGGCAGGCTGGTGTCGTAGAAGCAGGCCGAGAAGCGCTGCGTGCGCTCGCGCAGGCCGTCGTACTCCTGGTCCCAGAAGCCGGCCAGCTCCTCGATGCCGGCGAAGCGGCCCGCGTACCAGGGCTCGTAGCCGGGCTGGCTCGCGGCCGCCGCCGGTGCGGCCGCCTGGGGATCCTCGCCGGCGCGCAGGTGGGAGGTGCCGACGTACCAGGAGAGACGCAGGACGATGGTCCGGCTCGCGCCGGGCGCGAGGGTCAGGGGCACGAACAGCGTCGCCCCGGGGGCCGGACGGCCCTCGGTGATCGGCGGCCGGTCGTAGCAGGCGCCTCTGGCGACGTCCTGCCAGGCGAGCGTCAGCGGGTCCCACCAGTCGCCCCGGAACCAGGCGGCGTTGACGCGCACGGACGGGTCGGCCACCCTCGCGCAGAAGCTGGCCTCGTCCCAGGCGTCACCGGGCTCGCCCGTGCCCCAGAGGACGAAGCCCCCCTTCGTCGCGCGCACCGCCTGCCTGCCCTTCTGCGCGGGCAGGAAGTTGCGGGCGTTCCAGGAGAAGACGGCCTCGACCGGCCTTGCGGTCGGGTTGCGGAACGTGTACTCGAGTCCGGCCACCGGCAGCGACGCGCCGTCGGCGTCGCCGGGCTCGAACGGGCTCCAGCCCGTCAGCGTGACCTCGAGCGGGACCATCGGGTCCTGGAGGCGTACCGTGCCGAACGGGAAACGGGCCTCGAAGGTGACCGTGCGCAGGCGCGGCAGGCCGAAGGTCGTGCCACCGAGGCCGTTGCCGCTGTCGGGAAGGCCGAAGAGCTTCCAGCTCGGTACCGGCCCCTCCAGCACGCGGGCGACCGCGGGCGCGCCCTTCACGTGGACCGCGGCGAACACGCAGGGCTCGTTGAAGACCTCTGGCCGGTGCTTCAGCGAGACATGGGAGAGCGCTCCCGTCCCCTCGAGGCAGATCATCCCCGCGCCCATGCCGCCCAGCGGGAAGGCGACGCGGAGGAGGTTCTCGCCGGTGTAGACGCCGTTGTACGGACGACGCGTCCCGGCGGGGAGGGGCGCCGCAGGCGGCGGGTCGACCACCGTCGCGCCGATCGCCGGCGTGCCCGCGGCCGAGACGGCTCCCACGGCGCCGACGGAGGTCTCGAGGAACCTGCGGCGCTTCATCCCGCGCTTGCCGTTGCCGTTCGCCATGGCTACTTCTCCTTCGGCTTCTCGTCGCCCCAGAGCTGCGGTCCCGAGCCGTGGGCCTTCCTCCAGGCGTCGCGCCACAGGTGGATGTCGACCTCGTTGATGACCGGCATGGGCTTGCGCGACGCGCGGGAGGGGAAGGGCGGGAACGGCTGGTGCGGCTCCGTCTGGTACCAGTAGGCGACGCTCGAGAGGTCGAGGGTCAGGTTGTTGTTGTGGCCGTGCTCGATCGAGAAGCGCAGCGACTTGTCGAAGTACACCGGGTCGCTCAGGTGGAAGCGGTAGACGTGAGTCCGCCCGAGCCAGCCGGTGCCGCCGTTGACGCGCGCGTAGCCGTAGTACGGGTGCTGGAAGAGCGTGTTCGGCGACCACGAGCCGTTGAAGTAGTCCTCGGTGCCCGTCCCGTGCAGCGACGGCGGCCAGCGCTCGCCGTCGATGAAGAACATGTCGTCGCCCTCGCCGTACCACATGGGGCCGGGGTTGTCGACGTAGTAGTTGACGCCCACGTAGTGGCCCTTGCCGACGATGTCGGCGATCAGGTAGTTGCGGTCGCCGGTGGTGTTGTTCCCCTGCGGCCCCAGCACCGACCACTCGTTCTCGCCCTCGGGCGGGGCCTCGGTGAGCGCGTGGTTGAACCAGGCGTGGAAGCGGCCGAGGTCGGCCGGCAGCTTCTGTAGCTCCGTGTAGTCGACGTAGTAGTAGAAGGCGTCGATCTTCCGGCCGGTGTCGTTCTCCACCTCGATCCTGGCGCCGGTCGCGAAGGGCATCGCGAAGTAGCAGACCAGCGCCCGGCCCTCGCGCGGGCCGGCCGCCAGGGGCAGCGAGGCGAAGGGATAGCTCTCGTCCCAGCCCTGGCCGAAGAAGTCGCCGATCGGCGCCTCCACCGAGGGCTGGGTCTCCCCGTCCCAGTACATGCGCAGGATGACGTCGTGCCGGCTCAGCGCGGGCGGCGGGGGAGCGATCGTCACCCAGATGTGGGTGATGACGCCAGCGCCCTTCACGTCGAAGAGGGTGCGCCTCGTGCCGCTCTCGATACCCGGCAGGTTGTCGCCGTTGCCGCCCGTGCGGTCGTAGCTGCTGACGCGCCGGCTGCGCGCGCCCTCCTGGATCCTGGCCAGCTCCAGCGTGGGGCTCGCGACTCCCTGGGCCGCCACCGTGGCGGCCGCCGTGAGCCAGGCGAGGGGAACGGCGGCAAGGGCGAGCCTCATCGATGCACCTCCTGGCGGCGTCGAGCGACCGCGATTATAGGGCGCTCGCGGAGAGGGCAAGGCTGGAGCGAGCGCACGTACTCGTAGGGCCGCACGCGCTGGATCTCCTGCGGTGTGCCGTCCAGGTCCGTCGCCCGGGGAAGACGCCGCGTCGGGCTCGAGGAGGTCCCAGGTGAGCCGGGCCCATTCCGCCGCGGCCGTGGGCGCGACCGCCGCCAGCGTGCGCGGCACGCACGCGCCGAGTGCCTTCATGGGCGCACCTGCGGTCTGGCGCTCGGGTCGCCGGTCGGCGGGGGAGCGTGGTCGGTGGCGCCCGGCGGCCCGAGAAGCTCGGTCAGAATCGGCCTGAGGGCGTCGGCCCAGACCTGGTACCCCTTGAGGCTCGGGTGCAGGCCGTCGACGGTCATGCCGTCGCGGAGCCTGCCGTCGGCGTCGGCCAGCTTGTCGTTGATGCTCAGGAACCGGATCGACTTGCCGTCCGCCAGCCTGGCGAGGTTGTCGTCGATGCGTCGGATCTCCGGCCAGGTCGGGCCGTCGTTGCGGGGGAGAATGGCCGTGAGGACGATCGTCGCGTTCGGCGCCCGCCTCCGGCACTGGTCGACGATCGCCTTCACGCCGCGCGTCACCTCCTCCACCCTCGCGTCGTTCCCCGGCTCCTTCCCCACGTTGTTGGTGCCCGCGAGGAGCACGATCACCTTCGGGTTGACGCCGTCCAGCTCGCCGTTCTCCAGGCGCCAGAGGATGTTCTCGGTGCGGTCCGCGCCCCAGCCGAAGTCGGCCGCGTTCCAGCCGTGGAAGGTCCGGTTCCAGTGGGCGAGGAACTCAGGGTAGTCGGTGGCGCCCCAGCGGCGGGTGATGGAGTCGCCCAGGAAGTAGAGGTCGATGCCGCCGGCGCGCGCCTTCTCCAGGAGCTGCTGGTGGGCGAGGTGGGAGTTGCGGTCGGCGCGCACCCGGGGCTGGTCCGCCGGCGTGGGCGGCGGCACGTGGCCGATCCGCTCGTCGGCCCAGGCGATGAAGAAGCTCATGTTGGACCGGTCCTCGTGGCCGCCGTCGTGCTGGCGCCAGGCGAGCGCGCCGTCGAGGAGGCCGGTGTCGACCGGCGGCATCTTGGCCACGCGGTAGTCCTCCTCGACCCCGAGGTCGCGGGCGCCCAGGAGGCGAAAGACCGGGCCGGCCGCCACCGTGGCCATGAAGCTGCCCTGCTGGTCGAGCCAGCGGGCGTCGCCCTTCTCGGGGACGCCGTAGCTGACGAAGGTGGGTCGCGGGGCGCAGAGGGCGATCAGCTCGTGGGCGTCGACCGGGATGTCGTTCGCGTCCCTGCGGCCGAAGGACGACTCCTCGGCGCCGTACTTCAGGAACTCGCCCGCCATCCAGTGGTAGGCGCCCTCGCCGGTGAGGTTCTCGACCGCCTCGCCGAAGTTGCGGCGGTGGGGCTTGGCGCCGCCCTCGCCGGAGGAGCCGACCAGCACCAGCGCGAAGCGGGGCTCGAAGGCCATGGCGACGAGCGCCGCCTTGCCGTAGCGCGAGACGCCCTCGATGCCGACGTGCTTCGCGTCGACGGCCGGCAGCGTGTCGAGGTAGTCGAGAGCCCGGGCCGCGCCCCAGGCCCAGGCGCGCAACGCGCCCCACTGCTCGGGCGTGCGGCGCCTTCCCTGGTTGGTCAGGCCGATGATGCCGGCGGTGAGGCCGGCGCCGTTGTCGGCCTGGACGGTGTTGGGGTTGAGCGAGACGTAGCCCCAGCCGCCAGCGATGAGCTGGTCGGTGGACGGGGGCGCCGGCGGGTCCTGGAAGCCGGGGAAGCGGGGCAGCGGGTCCTCGGGCATGTTGCCGAAGCCGAACATCACCAGCACCGGCACTCTGCCGGGCGCGTTCTTCGGGAGCACCACCGCCATCCGGATGTCCACCGTGATCGCGGGGTCCGCGGCGTGGTCGACGTGGCCCACCACGCGCCGGGCGAGGACCGGTTGGCCGCCGACGGTGCTGTCCTCGGTCTCCGTGACCTGCCACGCGACCTTCGGGACGCCCTTCGGCACGCGGCCGTACACCTCGCGCTCGAAGTCCTCCACGATCTCGGGCCGCCTCTCCCTCCACCACATCTCGGCGGTCGTGACCTTCCGGCCGTCCCTCAGGGTCAGCGGATCCGGCCAGTCCGGGCAGGGGTTGGCCTTCGCCGGGTCGTCGTTCGCCGCGTTCGGCGCGTCGGGCTGCGGGCTCCGCCCGGGGCGCAGCTTCGTGATGCCGAGCTGCCGCAGCATGTCGTCGTGGTCGGCTTTCGTGAGCGCCTCGATCCGGGACCGCTCCTCGGGCGTCATGAAGAAGGGGTTTGGGGGCGCGGGCCGGGCGGCCGCAGGCGCCGGTGGGTTCTGCGCGCTCTGGGCCGAGAGCGAGAGGGCGGGCAGCAGGACCAGGGCGGGGAGCAGGGCGGCGCGGGTGGTGGCCATGGCGGATAGGGTAAGGGAATCCGGACCTCGGCTGGCGCGGCGGCGGCGAGCGCCTCCGCCACGTACGCGCGCTCGAGGTCGTACTGCGTCATCGTCCCCTCACGGCGTCGGGTCGCGGAAGGCGCCCCCGCGCTGGTAGGTGCGGGCCAGAGTCGACAGCTGCTTCGTGCTGGGCGATGACACGCCTCCTCGGCGTAGTTGCCAGACGAGGCCGACGCCGCCTCCGAACCACAGCGCCGCCAGCCAGACCAGCACGCCGACCCGCGCGCCCAAGAACGCCGCGAACACCACCACGGTCACGACGCTGACGACCATCGCGAGGACCTGGGCGCCGATCCAGCAGCCGGACGGCCCTCGTCCTCTTTCCGGAAGCCCTCTCGCGCGGGGGCTATTCGTCCCTCAGCGCGACCACTGTGGCGACGCGGGTGGCGCGGCGGGCCGGCACGAGCGTGGCCGCCAGGGCCACGCCGCCGAGCAGCAGCGCCACGCCGACGAGCGTCACGGGGTCGGTGGCCCGGACGCCGTACAGCATGCCGGCCATCAGCCGGGTGAGGCCGAGCGAGGCGACGAGGCCGATGGCGAGGCCGCCCAGGACGGGGCGCATGCCCTGCGCCGCGACCTCCTTCAATACAACCGCCTGGCCCGCGCCGAGGGCCATCCGGATGGCCATCTCGCGGGTCCGCTGGGCGACCGTGTAGGAGATGACGCCGTAGATGCCGAACGCGGCCAGCAGCAGCGCCAGCAAGGCGAAGACGCCGAGCAGCAGCATGGAGAAGTGCCGGTCCGCGACGGAGTCGGCGACGATGCGCTCCATCGTCCGCACGCCGTAGACGGTCTGGTCGCTGCCGGCGTCGAGCACGGCGCGGCGCACCGCGGGGGCGGTTGCGGCCGGGTCCGCCCTGGTGCGGACGACGAACGTGTTGCCCGCGGCCACGCCCTTCATCATCGGCGGCGGGATCTGGGAGAACGGCAGGTACAGCTCGCTGCGGACCGGCGCCCGGGCGTCGCTGTCCAGCCCCCAGTGGGTGACGTGGCCCACGATGCCCACGATCTGCATCGGCATCGACGCCTCGGGGCCGAGGGTGCCGCTGAGGTCGGCGACCACCACGGCCTTGCCGATGGGGTCCTCGTCGGGGAAGACGGTGCGGGCCATCACCTCGTCGATCACCGCCACGTGGGAGCCGCGGTGCATGTCCTGGGGCTCGAGGTAGCGGCCGCGCCGCAGCGGAATGCCCATGGCCTCGCGGTAGCCGGGGTCGGTGACGTACAGCAGCGCCCACGACACCTCGCCCTGTGAGGTGGGGCGGGGCCGCCCGCTCACGTAGTAGGGTATCTCGCTGTCGCTGCCGTTCAGGGGGATCAGCGAGGAGACCGAGGCGCTCTTCACGCCGGGCAGGGCCCGGAGGTGATCGACCGTCTGCCCGAGGCTCTGGAGGATGCGATCGGGGCTGCCGGTGTCGGCCGGCGAGAGGCCCACCGAGAAGGTCACGACGTGGCCGGGGTCGAAGCCCGGGTCCACGTGGCTCAGGCTCCAGACGGTGCGCAGCATCAGGCCGGCCCCGGCCAGCAGCACCAGCGCGGCCGCCACTTCCGAGACCACGAGCAGGCTGCGGGCGCGCCGGTGTCCGACGGAGGAGCCCCGGCTGCCTTCCTTCAGCGTGTCGTGCAGCTCGGTGGCCGAGACCTGCAGCGCGGGCGCCAGGCCGAAGAGGACGCCCGTGAGGAGCGAGAC
>Ga0335071_10001035_pt1 | contig 30048 bp, 21 predicted proteins | sample Lox_Sample_15_FD_206724 | JGI IMG/M metagenome (GOLD analysis project Ga0335071, IMG submission 206724) | Soil microbial communities from Loxahatchee National Wildlife Refuge, Florida, United States - Lox_Sample_1.5 | ecosystem: Environmental > Terrestrial > Soil > Wetlands | place: USA...
CTAGCCGAGAATGACCTGCGCGATCACCCGGCCGCCGCCGGCCCGCTCGAATACCTCCGGCGCGCCGGCGAGGAGGGGCACCGGCTGGCCAAGCTCATCGGCGACCTCCTGCTCGTCTACCGGCTGGAGCGGGGAGCGATGACGCCGACCCTGGAGGCGGTCCCGCTCCGGATCCTGCTCGAGTCGGTGATCCGCGGCTTCGCCAGCCGCGCCCGGGAGCGCAGCGCCCGCCTGGAGGTGGCCGTCGACGAGGACCTGGTGGCCGTGCTCGACCTCGACCTCATGCAGCGCCTCCTCGAGAACCTGGTGTCCAATGCCCTCCGGCACGTGGGGCCGGGCGACCGGGTGTGCCTGGAGGGGCGGCGGGCCGAGGGCGCGGTGTCCATCGCCGTGCGGAACAGCGGCCCGCCCGTGCCCGAGACGCTGCGGCCCTCCCTCTTCGACCGGTACGTCAGCGCCGGCCGGCGGGAGTGGCACAACGCCGGGCTGGGGCTCTACCTGTGCCGCCTGGTGGCCGAGGCCCACTCCGGCACCATCGCCCTGAGGGACCGGCCGGACTGGAACGTCTCCTTCGAGGTGACCCTGCCGCTGCGGAGCGCCCCCCCGGCCCAGCCCTGAGGGCGGGCCCGGGACCCGTTCACCCGGGAAGGACCTTCAGGCCGGGTCGATGGGGCGAGGCCGGCCCGCGGCCCGGGTCGGCCCGGGCGGCGCGGCCCGGGTCGCGCTCCACCACCCGGCCCACCAGGTCGTGGTCGAAGGCGTCGGTCACCTCCAGGGTCACCATCTCGCCCGGGTAGGCCATCCCCTCGTTCACGTAGGTGACCCCGTCGATCTCCGGCGCCTGCTGGGCGTGGCGCCCCACCAGGAGGTGCTCGGTCTCCTCCGAGGCACCCTCCACCAGCACCTCCAGCCGGCGCCCCACCAGGGCCCGCTGCTGCTCCCGGGCGATCTGGCCCTGCAGCTCCATGATCCGCGCCCGGCGCTCCCGCTTCATCCCCTCCGGCACCTGGCCGGTGAGCGCGGCCGCGGGCGTTCCCTCCTCGCGCGAGTACTCGAACACGCCCAGGCGCTCGAAGCGCTGCTCCTCCACGAACCGGACCAGATCCTGGAAGTCCGCCTCGGTCTCGCCGGGGAGCCCGACGATGAGCGAGGTCCTCAGGGCGATGCCCGGCACGCGCTCCCTGAGCCGGGCGAGGAGCGCCCGCAGGAAGGCCGAGTCCCGGCCCCGCCGCATGGAGCGGAGCAGCCGGTCGGAGGAGTGCTGGACCGGCATGTCCAGGTACTTCACGATCTTGGGCTCGCGGGCCAGCACCTCCACGAGCGCGTCGGGCACGTCCCGCGGGTAGGCATAGTGCAGCCGGATCCAGCGGATCCCCCCCACCCGGCAGAGCTCGGGCAGGAGGTGCTGGAGCCGCACCTTCCCGGGCAGGTCGTAGCCCCAGGCGGTGAGGTCCTGGGCCACCAGCGAGAGCTCCACCACGCCCTGCCCGGCCAGCGCCGCGGCCTCGGCCACCAGGTCGTCGATGGGCCGGGAGCGCTGGGGACCGCGCAGCCGGGGGATGATGCAGAAGGCACAGTCGTGGTCGCACCCCTCGGAGACCTTGAGGTAGGCGGTGTGCGAGGGGAGCGAGTTCACCCGGGGCGTCTGGGCCGAGTGGACGAAGTCGGGGTCGGGGACCACCAGCCGCTGGGCCTGGGCCTCGGAGACCACCCTGGCCACCTCGGCGTAGGCCCCCGTGCCCAGGAAGTGGTCCACCTCGGGCAGCTCCCGGGCCAGCTCCTCGGCGTGCCGCTGCACCAGGCACCCGGCCACCACCAGCTTGCGGAGGCGTCCGGTCTTCTTGAGCTCGGCCAGCTCGACGATGGCGTCGATCGACTCCTCCTCGGCGCTGGCCAGGAACCCGCAGGTGTTGACCACCACCACCTCGGCCTCGGCCGGGTCCTGTACCAGCCGGAAGCCGGCCTGGGCCAGGGTGCCGAGCATCACCTCGGAGTCGACCCGGTTCTTGGGGCATCCCAGGGTGCGCATGTAGACGCGGGTGGCCACGGGGCAGCGGGATCTAGCAGAGGGGAGGGGCCCGGGCAATGCCACCCCTCCCCGGACCCACCCTCACCGTGGACTAGGGCGTCACGGTCACCGCCAGCGGAACCGCGGGGGACACGCTCCCGGGCCCGCTGGAGACGGAGAAGTTCAGGGTCCCGCCCAGGAGCAGGTCGCCGGGGGCGAGGGCGGTGCAGGTCCAGGCGAAGCTCCGGGTGGCGCCGGCCGGGATGGAGATCCCGGGTGTGAAGCTGGGGGTCGTGCAGGTGGCCGACCCCGACCCGGTCGACCACGAGGCGAGGCTGGTGACGGTGGCCGCCGGGGAGGAGGCGCCGTTGGTCACGGTGAAGGTGACGGCGGCCTCCTGGCCCACCTTGAGGACGGTGAGGTCGGCGCCGACGGCCGCGGCGATCGCGGCCGGCGCTTGCACCTCGACGGCCGGGTCGACCGTGGCCGAGGCGGTGAGGAGATCGCCGGTGTTCGAGTCCTGGCCGCTCAGCGAGACGGCCGGGGCGAGGTTCCCCGGCTCGATGGCGGCGCAGGGGAAGGTGACGGCCACGGCGGTGCCGCCGGCCACGGTCTGGGGCAGGGACGGCGAGGGGGCCCCGCAGCCGGCCGAGATCGGGGTCACCGACAGCGCCGACAGCGTCGCCGCGGCACCCCCGGGGTTGGAGGCCGAGAGCCTGAGGGTGTAGGCCTCCCCCACCGTCACCGCGCTCGGCCCCCCGTCGACGGAGACGGCTGCGGAGAGCGCCGCCGGCACCTGCACCGCCACCTGCGCCGGCGCCACCGCCGTGGCGGTGAGCGAACGGCCGGTGGTGGTGTCGGTCCCGGAGACGGAGCCGGAGAGGACCAGCGTGCCCGCAGCCGATCCGGCGCACGACCAGCCGAAGACCTGGGAGGCGCTGGCGGCGAGGGGGACCGGGGTCGGCGGGCTGGGCGTCCCGCAGCTGGCCGCCGCCCCGCTGGAGGAGGGGACCACCGCCGTGACCTGGGCCGCGCCGGTGCCGCCGTTGGTCACGGTGAGGCTCACCGCCACGGGCTGGCCCACGTCGGCGGCCGGGGCCGCGGCGATGGCCGCGGCCAGGCCGGCCGGGACCTCCTCGGCCGTGAACGCCGACGCCAGGCTCCCGGTGAGGCCGTAGGCGTTCTCCACCCGGAGCGTCTTCAGGCCCGGGGGGATGGTGGGCGGAACGGTGGCGGTGAGGGTCTGCGCGTCGATCCAGGTGACGTCGGTGAGCTCGGTGTCGTCGAGCCAGGCCCGCTGCTGGCGGTCGACCCCGCTCCCGTCGGGCTTGGCCAGGAAGCCGTCGCCGAGGATGCGGACGGCGACCGCCTGGCCGGTGAAGCCGGCGGACGGCACCACCGAGCGCGGGGCGGGGGCGGGGTAGTGGTTCCCGCCGCCGCCGCAGGCGGAGAGGAGGGCGGCGGCGGCCAGGAAGGGGACCGTGTTGGCGACGGGCATGCACCCATTGGAACGGCCAGACCGCTGGTGAACCCGGCCCCGACGGGTTTCTCCGCCGGGGCGTCATCGAGTCTTCACCGGGGAGCCGGGATCAGAGCTCCAGCACGACCGGCAGCACGGTCGGCCGTCGCCCGGTGGTTCGCCGGAAGAAGCGGCGCACGGCGTCGCGGATCGCCTCCCGGACCTCCTCGGCGTCGCTCCGGGCGGTGGGGGAGAGGTCCCCCAGCGCCTGCAGCACCTCGGTCCGGACCTCCTCCTCCGAGCCCTCGAACCCCGCCACCCCCCGGGCGAAGAGCTCCGGCCCGCGCACCACCGCCCCGCTGCTCCGCTCCACCGCCAGGACCGCGATGCACAGCCCCGCCTCGGCCAGGAGCCGCCGGTCGCGCACCACCATGGCGCCGATATCCGCGCCCAGCATGGTCTCGCGGTCGGTGTAGACCCTCCCGGTGGGGAAGGGCTCGGGGAGAACCTCCACCCCGGCGTCGGAGAGCTCCAGCACCTGCCCGTCGGTGAGCAGGTGCCGGCCGGCGACCCCCTCGGCGGCGGCGTGGGCGGCGTGGCGGGCCAGGTGCCGGTACTCGCCATGGATGGGGACGAAGTGGGCCGGCCGGGCCAGGGCGATGAGCCGGCGCTGCTCGGCCTCCTGGGCGTGGCCGGAGACGTGCAGGGGCCGCAGGCGCTCCAGCACCACCTCCGCGCCGCGCCGCGCCAGTTCGTTCACCACCTGGCCCACCGCCACCTCGTTCCCGGGGATGAAGCGGGAGGAGAAGATCACCAGGTCCCCGGGGGACACCTTCATGTCCGGGTGCTCGCCGCGGGCCAGCCGGGCCAGGGCGCTGCGCGGCTCGCCCTGGGTCCCGGTGGTGAGCACGCAGACCTCCCGGGGCGGCAGCCCGCGCGCCTCCTCGATGGGGACCGGCATCCACTCCGGCAGCTGCAGGTATCCGAGCGACCGGGCGATGGCCACGTTGGCCTCCATGGCCCGGCCCAGCAGGGCCAGGCGGCGGCCGAAGGCCCGGGCCGCGTTCACGACGCCCTGGATGCGGTGGACGTTGCTGGCGAAGCAGGCCACGAAGACCCGCCCCCGCGCCCCCTCGAAGACCTCCTCCAGCGCCGGCCCCACCTGCGCCTCGGACAGCGAGGTGCCGGCCCGCTCGGCGTTGGTGGAGTCGGAGAGGAGGAGCCGGACCCCCGATCGACCGAGCGCCTCGATGGCCGCCAGGTCCATGCCCGGGCCGCGCACCGGGGTGGGATCGATCTTGAAGTCCCCGGAGTGGAGCAGCGTGCCCTGCGGGGTGGAGAGGGCCAGGCCGCAGGCGTCGGGGATGGAGTGGGTCACGGAGAGGAACCGGGCCGAGATGGGCGAGGCCTCGCCGGCGGGGCGCAGGTCCCCGCCCGCGACCACCCGCAGGTCGGCCGACACCCCCGCCTCCTCCAGCCGAGGCCTGAGCAGCGCCAGGGTGAAGGGGGTCCCGTACACCGGCGCGCGCACGTCGCGGAGCAGGAAGGGGAGCGCGCCGATGTGGTCCTCGTGACCGTGGGTGAGGAAGATCGCGCCCACCTTCTCGCGCCGCTCCCTGAGCCTGGAGAGGTCCGGGGCGATCACGTCCACGCCGATGGGCTCGTTGGGGAACAGGACGCCGCAGTCGACCACGGCGATCCGGCCGTCGCACTCGACGGCCATGCAGTTCATGCCGATCTCGCCCAGGCCACCGAGGGGGAGGATGCGGACGGGAGGGGCCACCGGAGAGCGAATCTACACTCCGCGGGCCCGGGCCGCACGCCACGGAGGCCGCGCACGCCCCGGCCGGATGGACTATCTTCCCCTTCCCCCCATGCCCGCGCAGGACCTGCTCGAGGACCTCAACGACGCCCAGCGCCTGGCGGTGCTGCACGGCGAGGGCCCGCTCCTGGTCCTGGCCGGCGCGGGGAGCGGCAAGACCCGGGTCATCGTCCACCGCATGGCCCGGCTGGTGAAGGAGCTGGGCGTCCTTCCCTGGCACATCCTGGCGGTCACCTTCACCAACAAGGCGGCCGGCGAGATGCGCGAGCGGCTGGAGGCGCTCCTGGGCCCGGTGCTGGCCGCGGACCTGTGGGTGCAGACCTTCCACGCCTTCGGGGCCCGCTTCCTGCGGCGGGAGGCGGCCCGGGCCGGCCTGCCCCCGGCGTTCTCCATCTACGACGACGACGATCAGGTCCGCCTGGCCAAGCGCATCCTCTCCGAGGCGGGCGCCGAGGACGACCTCTCGCCCCGCCAGCTCCTCTCCCGCATCGACCGCTGGAAGAACCACGCGGTGGCGCCCGCCGAGGTGCAGGTGGCGGAGCAGGACGAGGAGGGGCGGCGCCTGGCCGAGCTCTACCCGCGATACGAGGGTGCGCTCCGCCGGGCCGGCGCGGTGGACTTCGGGGATCTCCTGCTCCTGCCGCTGCAGCTCCTGGAGCGGGACCCGGCCCTGCGCGCCCGCTGGGCCGGCCGCTTCCGCCACCTCCTGGTCGACGAGTTCCAGGACACCAGCCCGGCCCAGTACCGGCTGCTGCGGTTGCTGGCCGGCGAGAAGGCCAGCGTGTGCGTGGTGGGCGACGACGACCAGGCCATCTACCGCTGGCGCGGCGCCGACGTGGAGAACATCCTCCGCTTCGACCAGGACTTCCCCGGCACGCGGGTGGTGAAGCTGGAGCAGAACTACCGCTCCACCCGCAACATCCTGGAGGCGGCCCACGCCGTCATCTCCCGGGCCCGGCGGCGGCGCGAGAAGCGGCTATGGACCGAGGCCGGGGCCGGCGCCCCGCTCTCGCTCCTGGTGGGGGAGGACGAGGGGCTGGAGGGCGAGCGCATCGCCCGGGCTGTGGCCGAGGAGCGGGCCCGCGGCACGCCCGGCGACGAAATCGCCGTGCTCTACCGGACCAACGCCCAGTCGCGGCCGGTCGAGGCCGCGCTCCGCGCCGCCCGCATCCCCTACGTCATCGTCCGCGGCACCAGCTTCTACGACCGGGCCGAGGTGAAGGACGCGGCCGCCTACCTGCGGCTCTCGCTCTCGCCCAGCTCGGACCTCGACGTGGAGCGGGTGCTCAACCGGCCGGCCCGGGGGATCGGGGAGAAGACGGTGGAGCGGCTCCGGACCCACGCCGCCGCCCGGGGGACCTCGCTCTTCGCGGCCCTGGCCGAGGTGGACCAGGTGGAGGGCCTGAAGCCCGCCGCCCGCCGCGCGCTGTCGGGGTTCCGGGAGCTCGTGGACGGGCTCTCCCGCGAGGTCCCCGGGCTCGACGCCGGCCTGGCCGTGCAGGAGGTGCTCTCCCGCACCGGGCTCCTCGACCGGCTCGCCGCCGAGCACACCGACGAGGCGGCCGACCGCGCCGAGAACCTGGCCGAGCTGGTGGCGGCCGCCCGCGAGTTCGACGAGTCGATCCTGGGCGAGCCGCCGCCCCGCGATCCGGAGGAGGTCCGGCCGCCGCCCCTGGCCCGCTTCCTGGAGCGGATCGCGCTGTTGGGCGAGGCCGACGGCGAGACGCCCGAGGGGCGGGTGGCGCTCATGACCCTGCACGCCGCCAAGGGGCTGGAGTTCGAGGCGGTGTTCCTGGCCGGGATGGAGGACGGGACGCTGCCCTACGAGCGCCCCTGGGCCGACGAGACCCCGGGCGAGCGCGAGGCCAGCGAGGACGAGGAGCGGCGGCTGTGCTACGTGGGCATGACCCGCGCCAAGCAGCGCCTGGTCCTCTCCCTGGCCCGCCGGCGGATGGGCTACGGCCAGGCGGGGCCCTCCTACCGAGAGATGCAGCCGTCGCGGTTCCTCCTGGACCTCCCCCCCGAGCTCTTCGGCGAGCGGATCGCCCGCGAGGTCCGGGCCCGCGAGTCGCTGGCCCGCGGCCCGGGGCGGCCGCTGGTGCGCCGGCTGCCGGGCGCGCTCCCGGGCGAGCCGCACATCGAGCTCGACGGCGACGAGGACCCGCCGGCGGCCGGGGGAGCGGTGCCGGGGGGGCGCGAGCCCACCGTGGACTACAGCTTCGACCAGCGGGCCGACCCGGGCGGCGACGCCTTCGCCCGGGGGGCACGCGTCCGGCACGGGGCCTTCGGGGAGGGCGTGGTGCTCTCCTGCGAGGGCAGCGGGGTGGACCGGAAGGCCACCGTCCGCTTCGCCTTCGGCGACAAGCGGATCCTGGTGCGCTATCTCCTGCCGGCCTGAGGCGGACCCGCCCCACCACGCCTCCTCGGGCCCCGGCCCGACCGGGCGTATGATGAGGGCATGGCCGGTCTCGCGCCCCATCACCTCCACCCCCCGGTCACCGAGGAGCTGGTCCGGGCGCTCCCCAAGACGGACCTGCACTGCCACCTCGACGGCTCGCTGCGCCTCGGGACCCTCCTCGAGCTCGCCGAGGAGAACGGCGTCCGGCTGCCCGCCGACACGCCCGAGGGGCTGGCCAGGGCCATCCACATGGGCCAGACTTGCGCCTCGCTGGAGGACTACCTCACCGCCTTCGACGTCACCCTGGCGGTGCTGCAGACCGAGGAGGCCCTCTACCGCGCCGCCTACGAGCTGGCCGTCGACAGCGCCGCCGAGAACGTCCGCTACCTCGAGGTCCGCTACGCCCCGCTCCTCCACACACGGCAGGGGCTCAAGTCGACCTCGATCGTCGACGCCGTGCTGCTCGGCCTGCGCGATGCCGCCCGCGAGACGGGCATCCGCTCCAACGTGATCGTCTGCGGCATGCGGCACGCGGACCCGCAGACCTCGGTCCGCCTGGCCGAGCTGGCCGTGGCCTACAAGGGCAAGGGCGTGGTGGGGTTCGACCTGGCCGGGGCGGAGGAGGGCCACCCGGCCCGGCGCCACCGCGAGGCGGTGCAGCTCATCCTGGACAACAACGTCAACGTCACCATCCACGCCGGCGAGGCCTACGGCCCCGAGTCCATCGCCCAGGCGGTCCACTGGTGTGGCGCCCACCGCATCGGCCACGGCGTGCGGCTGCGCGAGAACGGCGACCTGCTCAACTACCTCAACGACCACCGCATCCCGCTGGAGATGTGCCCCTCCTCGAACGTGCAGACCGGGTCGGTGACCGGGCTGTCCAGCCACCCGCTCAAGTTCTACTTCGACTTCGGGCTGCGGGTGACGGTCAACACCGACAACCGGCTCATCACCGACACCACCGTCACCAAGGAGCTGCTCCTCGCCCACCGGGAGATGGGCTTCTCCCTGGACGACCTCTGCACCCTCCTCGTGCAGGGCTTCAAGAGCGCCTTCCTGCCCTTCCGCGAGAAGGCCGACCTGCTCCGACAGGCGAACGCCGAGATCGCCGAGGTGCTGGCGCGCCCCCAGGCGGCGGCCTCGCGGCCGGGGTCGGCGGAGGGCGCACCCCCGTGACCGCGCGCCTGCGCTATCGCTCCCCCGTCGGGCTCCTCACCGTGGAAGCGGGGGACGAGGGAGTGTTCGGCGTCACCTTCGGCGATCGCGGGCCGGCCAGGGTGGGCGTCTCGGCCCGGGCCCGCGAGCACCTGGCCTCGGCCGAGGCGGCGCTGGACGACTACTTCGCCGGCCGCCCGCCCCGGGCGGTCCCGCTGGACCTGCGCGGCACGACCTTCCAGCGGGCGGTCTGGGAGGCGCTCCTCGCCATCCCGTGGGGCGAGGTCCGGACCTACGGGCAGGTGGCCGAGGCGCTCGGCTGCACCGGGGGCGCCCGGGCGGTGGGCGGAGCCAACCACCAGAACCCCGTGGCCATCCTGGTGCCCTGTCACAGGGTCGTCGCGGCCGGCGGCGGGCTGGGAGGTTACGGGGGAGGGGTGGAGCGCAAGCGCTGGCTCCTCGCCCACGAGGCGGCGCATGCACCGGCCCTGCGAGCACCTTGAGGACCTGTCCGGCGCGGGCGGTGGGGCCCGCCAGCACCTCGATTCACCAGGAGCCATCTCATGAACCTGCTCGCGATGATCTTGGCTGGCGGCGAGGGGCGGCGCCTCGACCCGCTGACCCGCGATCGTGCCAAGCCGGCGGTGCCCTTCGGCGGCCGCTACCGCATCATCGACTTCGTCCTCTCCAACCTGGCCAACTCCGGGATCCTCAAGAGCAAGGTGCTGGTGCAGTACAAGTCGGAGTCGCTCAACACCCACATCCAGCGGGCCTGGCGGCTCACCGCCCTGCTCAACCAGTACGTGGAGATCGTCCCGGCGCAGATGCGGGTGGGGCCCAAGTGGTTCGAGGGCTCGGCCGACGCCATCTACCAGAACCTGAACATCATCACCGACGAGGAGCCCGACTTCCTCTTCGTCTTCGGCGCCGACAACATCTACCGCATGGACGTGCGGCAGATGCTGGACTACCACCGGGAACGAAAGGCGGACCTGACCGTGGCCGCCATCCCGGTGCCGGTGGCCGAGGCGGGCGAGTTCGGCATCATCGAGGTGGACGGGGAGAACCGCATGGTCGGCTTCGTGGAGAAGCCGAAGGCCAACCCCAAGACCATGCCCGGCGATCCCTCGCGCTGCCTGGCCTCCATGGGGAACTACCTCTTCACCACCGACGCCCTGGTGCAGGAGATCGTCCGCGACGCCGGCGACCCCAACAGCGCCCACGACTTCGGCAAGTCCATCGTGGCCTCGATGTACCAGCGCAAGAGGGTGTTCGTGTACGACTTCGCCCAGAACGTGGTGCCGGGCCAGTCGGAGCGCGAGCGCGGCTACTGGCGCGACGTGGGCTCGATCGACGCCTACTACCAGGCCAACATGGACCTGGTGGCGGTGGACCCGATCTTCTCGCTCTACAACTACGAATGGCCCATCTACACGGTGCAGTACAACTACCCCCCGGCCAAGTTCGTCTTCCGCCTGGAGAACGAGGGACGGGTGGGCCAGGCCACCAACTCCCTCATCTCCGAGGGCTGCATCATCTCCGGCGGCCAGGTGCACCACTCCATCATCTCGCCCCGGGTGCGGGTGAACAGCTACGCGGTGGTGGAGGACTCGATCGTCTTCGAGAACGTGAACATCGGCCGGCATTGCAAGATCCGGCGGGCCATCGTGGACAAGCACGTGGACATCCCGGCCGGCACCACCATCGGCTACGACCTGGAGAAGGACCGCCGCCAGTTCCACGTCACCGACAGCGGCATCGTCATCATCCCCAAGGGGATGCACGTCGACGCGGGCCGGTAGGCGCCGGTGGCCGGGGCGGGGGGACGCTCCGGCCGCACTCACCGGCTCCACCAGTACGACCACTTCACCAGGAGGGTGTCGACGGTGGGTCCTGGGCCGAGCCGGATGGGGCGCAGCGTGAAGGGGGGCGAGGGATCGTAGCCGTTGTCGCGGAACCCCAGCTCGTTCTGGGTGCGGGAGTAGACCAGGTACAGCGTCGATCCCAGGCGGTACTCCCAGCGCACGACCACGTTCACCACCAGGGTCGAGCCCCGGAAGTCCGGGTTCGAGTCGTCGTCGGTCCACCAGGGCACGTCCCGGGCGCTGCGGTACGGGGTGCGCATGTCGCCGAAGCCGACCTTCCCGCCCTGGGCCGTCGCCACCCGGTAGTCGCTGTAGCGGCCGTAGGAGGAGTAGAGCTGGGCGTAGGCCTGGAGCGTCAGGCGCGTGGTGAGGACCAGCTGCTGCCTCAGGGTCAGGGACAGCACCGGCGACCGCAGCCCGGCGAAGAGGAACTGCCGGGCGCGCGGGTCGGTGTTCCCGTCGTCGGCCACGTAGCGTCCCGGCCAGGCGTTCCGGTTCCAGGAGGCGTTGAGGCGGGTCTCCACCCGCGGGTGGGGACGCAGCACCAGGTTGGTCCAGCCGAACCAGTAGGGCGTCGCCGGCATGGTGGGCCGGTCCAGGGTGGTACCTCCGCCGCCACCCAGCTCGATCTGGAGGGCGCGCGAGGCGTCGCTGGACACCCACAGGTCCGCGCCCAGATCGGCCGGCATCTGCACCGCCAGCGGGGCCGCGGAATGCCCGTCGGCCACCGAGGCCTGGTCGATCTCCCGCACGTCCCAGTGGTCGAAGTTGAGCCAGGCGTCGTTCCCGAACCAGTCGAAGCTGTGGAGCTGGAACTCGCTGTCCTGGTAGAGGCCCCCGCCGCGCTGCAGCCCGCGCCCGTCGGTGGTGAGGTGGGTCTCGGCCCCCGCCGCCACGGCATAGGAGTGGAACGGCCCACCGCCGCTGGGGCGGACCCAGCGGAGGGCGCCGCGGAGCACCTGCTCGTTCTGGGTGCGCTGGTAGCCGAGCGCGTTCACGTCCAGCCTCGGTGACTCGTACTCCCAGTCGAGCTCGGCCCGCAGCGGCTCGCCGCCAGACCGCCCCATGGCCGCGTGGGCGCCGTAGCCCAGATCGCCCGGCCTGAGCTGCGTCCCGTCGGGCAGGGTGCGCCGGGGGGAGCCGCCCTCGGCCTGCGAGGCGGTGGCCTGGCCGCGCAGGAACCACTCGCCGTCCAGCGTCCGCGCGGAGAGGTCGAGCGCGGCAGCGTTCCCGGTGATGACGTTGCAGCGCTCGGGGCGCACGTCGTCGTCGCCGATCTCGCTCTGGGCCGGGGTGCAGCGGCGCCCCAGGAGGAGGGCCGAGGTGGCGGTCGCCCCCAGCGAGATGCGGGGGTCGGGCTGCCAGCGCGCCACTGCCGCCAGGAAGTTCTCCGGCGCCGGCGAGAGCTCGGGCAGCGCCGAGCGCGGCCCGAACCAGAGCGGGCGGGAGGTGGAGAGGTGGTAGCCCCGGTCGGGCGGGTTCTCGTCCGCCCCGGCGCCTTCCCCGGCCACCACCGCCTCGACCATCCCCACCTGGACGCCGTCCACGGCCGAACCGGACAGCTTGGCCGCCGCCAGGATGGGGGCGGTGAGCCCGATCCTCCGCGAGTAGAAGAGCTGCTGGGGCGAGGCCCGGTTCTGGGGCGCCACCGGCCGGAACAGGTCCATCCCCTGGGTGAAGAAGGGGCGCTTCTCGGGGAAGAAGGTCTCGAAGGTGGAGAGGTTCTGGATGATCTGGTCGGCCTCCACCTGGCCGAAGTCGGGGTTCAGGGTCCCCTGCAAGGAGAGCCCACGGCCCACCGAGGCCTTGAGGTCGAGGCCCAGGTCGGCGTTGGGCTGGAAGGTCCGCGGCCCGGGATCGAGGGTGCTGTCGTAGCGGGGGCTGAAGGTGAGCCGGCCGGCGGCGTAGGGGACGAGCTCCAGGTCGGCGGAGGGGGCGAGCCCCGCGAGCCCGAGCAGGCTGCCCAGGCGGGCCACCTCCCCGCGCACGTTGCGGGGCATCGGCACGGTCCAATCCTCCTCGTGGCTCCTGCCGATGGTCCGCCGCACCCCGAAGCCGAACACCGGCCGGCCGTGGTCCTGGAAGCGCAGGACGTTGAAGGGGATGGCCAGCTCCGCCGACCAGCCCTCCTCGTCGATGGTGGCCGCCCCCTCCCAGACCGCGTCCCAGTCGGAGTTGTAGTCGTCGTCGTCCGACTCCAGCCCGTCCGACTGGACGCTGGCGGCCGAGACCGAGAAGAGGAAGGCGTTCCGGCCATCGTGCATCGAGTCGATGAGCACGGTGATCGAGTCGCCGAAGGGGGCGTTGTCCCGCCGGCCCAGGGGGCGCTGGATCAGGGAGGGGTGGGGGTCGTGGCAGCGCACCCCCACGTAGAGCTTGTCGTCGTCGAAGAGGACCAACACCTCGGTGGCCTGGCCCACCGGGGCCCCCTCCACCGGGAAGCGCTGCGAGAAGCCGTCGAAGGCCGGGGCGGACGCCCAGTCTGGGTCGTCGAGGCGGCCGTCGATGACCACCGGGGCCCGGCGCCGGACGGCCTCTATCGGCTCTCCGGGCGCGCTGGCGCGGCCGGCGGCGGGGCCGGCGAGGAGCAAGCCGATGGCGAGCCGGGCGAGGTGTCGGGTCAAGCTGGCGCCGCCCCGTGGTGTCCGTGCCCCCTACGCGCCCGGGCCTGCGGAATTTCGCGGCCCGCTCCCTGGTTGATCGGGGCCGCCCTGGATCGTGACGCCAACCGGGCGCACCCTTATAACGCAGGCTGACATGCCCTCACGAACGGCCTTCCTCATCGCACCGCTCCTCCTCGCCGCCCCCTTCGCCCGCGCCCGGGCCGAGGCCGCCGCGCCCTCCCCGGCCCGGGTGCCCCACCTGGCCTTCGACAGCTACCGGCTCTCGAACGGCCTCACCGTCATCCTCCACGAGGACCACACCGTCCCCTTGATCGGCGTCCACGTGGAGTACGACGTGGGCTCCAAGGACGAGAAGCCCCATCGCACCGGCTTCGCCCACCTCTTCGAGCACCTCATGTTCGAGGGGTCGGAGCACGTCCCCAAGGGCGAGGCGGACCGGTTGCTCAACGCCGCCGGCGCCAGCAACAACGGCCAGACCTCCCAGGACGACACGGTCTACTGGGAGGAGGCCCCTTCCAACGCCCTCGACCAGATCCTCTACCTCGAGGCCGACCGGATGGGCTGGCTCCTTCCCACCCTCGACGAGACCAAGCTCGACAACCAGCGGGAGGTGGTGCTGAACGAGCGCCGCCAGAACTACGAGATGCGCCCCTACGGGCTGGCCTACGAGAAGCTCATGGCCGCCCTGTGGAACCCGGAGTTCCCCTACAGCTGGCTGGCCATCGGCTCGTTCGAGGACGTGACCAACGCCAACCTGGCCGACGTGCGCGAGTTCTTCCAGCGCTGGTATGGCCCCGACGACGCGGTCCTCTCCATCGCCGGCGACTTCGACCCCGCCGAGGCGAGGCGCCTGGTGGAGAGGTGGTTCGGGAGCATCCCCTCGCGCGCCCGGCCGGTCCGCCCGCCGCCGGTCCCGCTGCCGCTCGAGGCCGAGAAGCGGATCACCATGGAGGACCGGGTGCAGCTCCCCCGGGTCTACATCGCCTGGCAGTCGCCCCGGATCTTCGCCGACGGCGATGCCGCCCTGGATCTGGCCGGCCAGATCCTGGCCGACGGCAAGAGCGCCCGCCTCACCGGGCGGCTGGAGATGCAGGAGCGGATCGCCCAGGGGGTCGCCGCCGGGCAGTCCAGCAAGGCCCTGGGCGGCGAGTTCGTGGTGGTGGCCACGCCCAAGCCGGGCGTGTCCCTCTCCCAGCTGGAGCAGGAGATCGACGAGGAGATCGAGCGGCTGGCCGCGACCCCGCCCAGCGAGGAGGAGCTCTCCCGGGCCCGCAACAAGATCCTGGCCTCCGAGGTGTTCGGCCTCGAGCCGGTGGGCGGATCGGGCGGCCAGGCGGCCACCCTGGCCACCTACTACCTGCGCACCGGCGACCCGGGCTACCTGGAGAGGGACCTGGGCCGATACCAGGCGCTCTCCGCCGAGGACGTGTCCGCCGCCGTGCGCACCTACCTGCGAAGGGACGCGCGGGTGGTGCTGGAGGTCAGGCCCGCCGGCACGGCCGGGCCCGCCCGGCCGGCCGCGGAGAGGGGAGGCCAGCCGTGACCCACCGCCGCCTCGCCGTCCCCCTGGCCCTCTCCCTGGCGGCGCTCTCCTGCGCCACCGCCCGGCCCCCCCCTCCCCCTCCGCCCCCTCCCCCGGAGCCTACGGCCCAAACGCCGGCGCCGGCCGAGGCCGAGGCCGCCCCGTCGCCGGAGCCGGCCGCATCGCGGATCCCCTCCGAGCTGCCCGCCCCGGAGGCGGGGATGGCCAGCCCGGCGCCCGAGGGCCTCGACCGGAGCAGGCCTCCGCCGCTCGGCCCGAGCGTCCCCCTGCGCCTCCCCGACCAGCGCCACTTCACCCTCTCCAACGGCCTGCAGGTGCGGCTGGTCGAGTACCACCGGCTCCCGGTGGTCGCGGTCGACCTGGTGGTGGACGCCGGGGGGGCGCGCGACCCGGCGGAGCTTCCCGGGGTGGCCAGCTTCACCGCGGCCATGGTCACCGAGGGCACCCGCTCCCGGAGCGCCACCCAGATCTCCGACCAGGTCGGCCTCTTGGGCGCGGACCTGGGCGCCTCGGCCGGGCCCGACTCCTCCACCCTCTCCGGCGCCTGCCTGGTCGAGCACCTCCCCGCCTTCCTCGACATCTTCGCCGACGTCGCCGCCCATCCCGCCTTCCCGGCCGAGGACTTCGACCGGGTGAAGGACGAGCGGCGGGTAGCGCTCCTGCAGCAGCGGGACCAGCCGCCGGTCCTGGCCGCCCGGGCCTTCATCGGCGCCTTCTGGGGCAGCCACCCCTACGGCCACCCGCTGCTCGGCACCGAGGCCTCGCTGGAGCGGACCCACGCCGCCGACCTGGCCCGCTTCCACGACCGCTTCTGGGTCCCAGCCAACGGCGAGCTGGTGGTGGTGGGGGACGTCACCGAGGCGGAGGTCCGGCCGCTCCTGGAGCGGTCGCTGGGGTCCTGGGCGCGGGGGGAGCGCGCCCCGCCCCTCCCGGCCCGCGCCCCGGCCGCACCCCACCGGACGCTGATCGTCGACAAGCCGGGCGCCCCCCAGGCCTACCTGGTCCTGGGCGCCCCGGGGCTGGACCGCCGCTCGCCCGACTACGTGGCCGCCTCGGTGATGCTCGAGGTGCTGGGCGGCGGATCCAACTCGCGCCTGTTCCGGACCCTGCGCGAGGAGAAGGGATACACCTACGGCATCTACGCCGGGGCCGACGCGCGCCGGCTGGCCGGGGCCAGCATGATCCGGGGGAACGTCCGGGCCAACGTGACGGGCCCGGCCATCCACGACCTATTGGCCGAGCTCTCCCGGATGCGGGATGAGCCGGTCCCCGAGGCCGAGCTCTCGGAGGCGAAGGCCGGGCTGGTCCGCTCCCTGCCGGCCGAGTTCGCCACCGCGGCCGGGATCGCCGGCCAACTCGGCGACCTGGCGGTGCACGGGCTGCCGGACGACTACTGGAACGGTTACGCCCGCGAGGTGGAGGGGGTGAGCGCCGCCGACGTGCAGCGCGCGGCCCGGCGCTATCTCGCCCCCGGCCGGACCACCCTGGTCCTGGTGGGCGCCAAGGAGATCGTGCGCCCGCAGCTGGCCGGGCTGCCGCTGGGCCCGGTGGAGCTCCATCGCGAGGTGAACCCGCCGCTGCCGCGCAAGCGGGCGAGGCCTTCTCCGGCCGCCGCCACCGTCGACGCCGGAGCCGCCGATTAGAGGCCCAGGGACCATCGCCGGGACTGGGACGCCGCTGTGGGGTGCGTTCCGCGCGCCGCCGTAGGGACGTCTCCTCGTCCTGAACGACGCGCTCGGACCGCACACCTGGCCGCTGCGGTCGTGAAGGCCTTCGCCCCGGTCGCCCGGCCGTTCACCATCCCTCTTGGCGCCCGGCCGGGCATCCGGATTCGCTCCATTCGTCCACCTTCGGCTCTAGGCAGGGCCGTGTCACTGCTGGAAACAATACAGGCGAGCGACGCCGGAGCAGGTGACGGTTCCCAGGTAGGACCACGCGCCGGTCGAGGCGGCCTGGTTACCGACGTCGCCGATCAGTGGTTGCGAGCCGGTGATGCAGCTCGGATAGTCCAGCCCGGTCGACATCCAGGGCGTGGACGTCTCCGAAGTCGAACCCGGATCACAATCGTTGTACCAGGTCATTGAGTTGAGAAGGCAATTGTCGTCATGACTATTCAGCGTCGGCGTTCCATCCGGCTTGGTGAAGGTCCAGACCGGGTAGGGCGTCTGGAGGGCTCCGGTGGCGTCGCGATTGATCGGGCTCCGGAGAGAGCCGCTCGTCAGGTCGGCCCAGTTGTACGCGATGATGTTCCCCAGGGCGTCGACGTAGGGGACACTACTGTGTGTGAAGTTGACCTTCGGACTGTTGCCGATGGAGTCGGACACCCAGGGGAGATAGGTGGCGGTAGGCAAGTGGGCGATCTGTGCCTCCAGCAGGCAGAGGGGTATTCCGAGCACGGGTCCCCCGAAGGCTCCGCTGAAGGTGGCCTTGGTGGCGAACACGGTCTTGGCGGCGGGCCACTGCGCGTAGAGCACCACGTCGGACGACCCCATGACGAAGGTCTGGCCTTGCGAGTAGGATCCTCCCGACCCGTTTGCCTGTAGGTTCCAGCCGCCGAAGTAGCTCTGGGGCTTGATGAGGTTGCCCGGGTTGCCCAGCACCGTGACCGTTTGGCCTGCCGGGTAGCGGGTGGAGTCGATCGGAACGGTCCCGCCCGTGCTTCCGTTGCCGCTGTAGGTCACGGCATGGGTCGGGACGAGGGTCCATTCTGCACAGAGAGCCACGTCTGCCGCGGGCATCGAGAAGGTCTGCCCCTGGGTGTACAGGATCCCGGTTCCCGAGCAGTTTTGATTCCAGCCGGCGAAGGTGTATCCCGACTTGGCGAGGTTGCCGGGGTTGCCCAGCACCGTGACGGTGTCGCTCTGGTAGTACCGGTTGGAATCGATTGGCACGCTACCGCTCGAGGCACCGTTGCTGCTGTAGGTAACCCCGTAGGTGGGCAGCACCGTCCACTGTGCATAGAGGGACACGTCCGCCGCGCCCATCACGAAGGTCTGACCTGCCGCGTAGGCCGTTCCCGAGCCGTCGGCCCGCGTGTTCCATTCCTTGAAGGTGCACCCGGTCTTCACGAGATCCCCGGTGTTCCCGAGCACCGTGACCGTCTGGCCCTGCTCATACCTGCCCGAATCGGTGGGAATCGTTCCTCCGTTGCTGCCGTTGCCGTCGTAGGTCACCGTGTAGGTGGGCAGCGCCGTCCACTGCGCGAAGAGGGTCAGGTTCGCCGCTCCCATGGCCAAGGTCTGGCCCGGCGTGTAGGTTGGTCCCGAGCCGTCTGCCTGCGTGTTCCAGCCCTTGAGCGAGTACCCCGCCTTGACGAGAACCCCTGGATTCCCCATGACGGTGATCGTCTGGCCTGCGGCATAGGTATTGGGGTCGGTGGGAACGGTACCGCCGGTGGCCCCGTTGCCGTTGTAGGTGACGGTGTAGGTCACGGGGCTCGTGCCCCCTCCGCCCCCTCCGCCGCCTCCGCCGCAACCTGCCGCGATCAGGGTTGCGAGAATGCCCATTAGGAATGGAAGCCTGGAATCCCTCATGTCAGCCCCTCCTGCGCAGGCGCGCCACCGCAGTAGCCGCTCGGAACTTCATCGCCGCCGAACGACCATTGGATCTCCGTCCTTCAAGGTTCGCCCAAAGGAATGGCGCCCGGGGTCCGGCGAACCCGGTGGTCGGCCATGGGCGTATCGGGGCGGGCAAGCACGTCGGGTGCCCGCATCCCGGCAGCGTTCAGCCGTACCGACGGTCAGCCCTCGGTGCGCCGCGTCCTTGTCAGGGCCTGGGCCTCATCCGTCGGCGCTGTCGGCAGCCCTCCTCGCGAGCCCCTCCCTCGCCATGAGCTGGTGAGCGTGGTGGGAGAGCGGGCGCCGCTCCAGTGGATGGCGAGGGGCGCCATCGCTCGTCCGCGCCGGCCGGGGCCAGCCGGCCTGAAGGTCGCCGGGGGATGCGAGGTCTCGGCGACCGCAACGGCGGGGCCCGTCCCATGGACCCTCCCCGCGAACGGTCATCCGCGACCTCCCCCGATCAGCGGCGCGCCTCGCCGTTCTCCGCGCCGCGTTGGGCGGGGCGTCCATCGTCTCGAGCCGCCTGCGCCCGGGCTTGAAGGTTGGCGACGGCGGCGCATCGACGGAGGTCGCGGGGGTTCTTTCGGGCGCTCTGGTAACGGGCGCGCGACCCCTGGGCCGCCACGGTACGGGTTGGGCCTGGTGGCCACGCGCCCCCATGGCGAGGTCCGGCCCTCGGGCGGCTTCTTGGTGCGGCGAAGCCCCTCTGTGGCTCCTCCCGGGGTCGATGGTTGCCTCACGACGTGGCGCTCGCCGCCGTCGAAGCGCTCGGAGGTCTCTTGCGCCCCTCGCGCATCTTCTTGTTCCAGGGCGAGGGCACTGGGTCCGCGCGACACCGCGTCGGAACGGGTGGCCGCCTCCCGGGTTCGGCTCGAGGTCCTCCGCACCGAAGGTCGGCCCCTGCGGTCCGAGCGGGTTGGCTGATCGCTTCTCTCGGGGCGGCCTCCGGCGTTGCCAGGGGGCCTGCGCGGATCCATGATCGTGGCGTGGACCCGTCCCCCGCCGCCGGCGCGGCCGGCGCCGCACCGACCCTGGAGGCGGCGGTCGCGGCCGTGGGGCGGGAGCTGCTGGCCGAGATGGACCGGCACCCGGCCCCGGGGATCCTCTCGGCCCGCGGCGCCCACGCCCGGCTCATGGAGTGGGCGCTCAAGGACCCGGACTTCAAGGTCCGGCTCTTCCGGTTCGTGGACGTCCTGCCGGCCCTCGACTCGGCCGGCGAGGTGGTGCGCCACCTGCGCGAGTACCTGGGGGAGAGCGCCGGCGAGCTCCACCCGGCGCTCCGGGCCGGGCTCTCGGCGGCCTCGCTGGCGCCGGCCCTGGTGGCCGGGCCCATCCGCGGCCAGGTGGCGGCCATGGCCCGCCAGTTCGTGGCCGGGGAGACGGTGGAGGACTTGCTCCGCCGCTTCCGGGAAAACGCCCGGGCGGGGATGGCCACCACCATCGACCTCCTGGGCGAGGCGGTACTCTCCCGCGAGGAGGCCGACGCCTTCCTCGCTCGCAACCTGGAGGTGCTGGACAAGTTCGCCCTGGCGCTCTCCGGCGAGCCCCCCTGCCCGAGCGATCTGGGGCCGGGCGGCCGGCCTGAGCCGCGGGTGAACCTGTCGGTGAAGCCCTCGGCGCTCTCGCCCGACGCGCAGCCCGCCGACCCGGAGGGCGCCCTGGCGGCGCTCTCGGAGCGCCTGCGCCCCATCCTCCGCCGGGCCGCCCGGACCGGCGCCTTCGTCAACCTGGACATGGAGAGCTACCGCTGGAAGGACCTCACCCTCTCCCTGTTCCGCTCGGTGCTGGAGGATCCGGAGTTCCGGGAGGCGCCGGCCATGGGCATCGCCGTGCAGGCCTACCTGCGCGACTCCGAGGCCGACCTGCGCTCGCTGCTCGCCTGGGCGCGGGCCCGCGGGCGCCGCATCGGCGTGCGGCTGGTCAAGGGGGCCTACTGGGACTCGGAGACGCTCCTGGCGCGGCAGCGGGGCTGGCCGGTGCCGGTCTTCGCCCGCAAGGCCGAGACCGACCTCGCCTTCGAGCGCCTCACCGTCCTCCTCCTGGAGAACGCCGACCTGGTATGGCCCGCCTTCGCCACCCACAACGTGCGCTCCTGCGCCCACGCCCTGGCCCAGGCGAGGGGCCTGGGGCTCGAGCCGCACGCTTACGAGTTCCAGGCGCTCTTCGGCATGGCCGACGACCTCAAGGCCGCCCTGGTCAGCGCCGGCCAGCGCGTGCGGGAGTACTGCGCCATCGGCGCGCTCCTGCCCGGCATGGCCTTTCTGGTCCGGCGGCTCCTCGAGAACACCAGCAACGAGAGCTTCCTCCGCCAGCGCCAGGCCGGGGCCGACGCCGGCCGCTTGCTCCGGCCGCCCGCGGCGGCGCTGGCCCGGGAGGCGCCCGCCGTCCTTCCCGGGTCCGAGACCCCGCCCGCCTTCGCCAACGCGCCCAACGCCGACTTCACCCGCGCCCCCGAGCGCGCCCGCATGCGCGAGGCGCTGGCCGCGGTACAGGCCGAGCTTCCCCGGCGCTGCCCGCTCCGCCTGGGCGGACGGGAGCTCGGGACCAAGGCCCAGCTCGCCTCCCGCAATCCCGCCCACCCGGAGCAGCTGGTGGGGATCTGCGCCTCCGCCTCGGCCGAGGAGGCCGACCGGGCGGTGGCGGCAGCCCGGGCCGCCTTCCCCGGCTGGGCGCGCACCCCGCCTTCGGAGCGCGCCGCGGTGCTCGACCGGGCGGCGGCGCTGCTCGAGGCGCGCCGCTTCCGCTTCGACGCACTCCTGGTGCTCGAGGCCGGCAAGCCCTGGGCCGAGGCCGACGCCGAGGTGAGCGAGGCGATCGACTTCTGCCGCTTCTACGCCTCCGAGATGCGGCGGCTGTCCGTGCCCCGGGAGACGCAGCGGGTGGCGGGGGAGCTGTGCCACGAGACCTTCCTCCCCCGGGGCGTGGGGGTGGTGGTCTCGCCCTGGAACTTCCCGCTGGCCATCCTCACCGGCCTGACCGTGGCGCCGCTGGTGGCCGGGAACGCGGTGGTGATGAAGCCCTCGGGCGAGACCCCGGTCCTGGCCGCCTGGCTCTGTGACGTTCTGGACGAGGCCGGCCTTCCGCCCGGCGTGCTCGGCTACCTGCCCGGCCCGGGCCGGACCGCCGGGGCCCGGCTGTGCGAGCACCCCGGCACCGACTTCATCGCCTTCACCGGCTCGCGCGAGGTGGGCTGCGGCCTGTGGGAGGTCTCGGGCCGCACCGCGCCGGGGCAGGCCAACCTGAAGAGGATGGTCTGCGAGATGGGCGGGAAGAACGCGCTGCTGGTCGACGAGGACGCCGACCTCGACGAGGCCATCCCGGCCGCGCTGCAGAGCGCCTTCGGCTATGCGGGCCAGAAATGCTCGGCCCTCTCCCGCCTGGTGGTGCTGGAGGGCGTCTACCAGCGCTTCCTGGACCGCTTCCTGGCCGCCTGCCGGAGCGTGCCGGTGGGCGACCCGGCCTTGCCTGCCACGGTGGTCGGCCCGGTCATCGACGCCGACGCCCGCCAGCGGATCCTGGGCTACGTCGAGCAGGGGCGGCGCGAGGCGCGGCTCGCCTTCCAGGCGGAGCTCGCCCCTGAGCTCCTGGCCTCGGGCGGCTGGTACGTGCCGCCCACCGTCTTCGCCGAGGTCGGCCCGGAGGCGGTGATCGCCCGGGAGGAGATCTTCGGGCCGGTGGTGGCGGTGATGCGGGCCAGGGACCTCGACCACGCCTTCGCGCTGGCCAACGGGGTCGACTATGCGCTCACCGGCGGGCTCTTCTCCCGCAGCCCCTCGGCGCTGGAGCGCGCTCGCCATGAGCTCTTGGCCGGGAACGTGTACCTGAACCGTGGCATCACCGGCGCCATCGTGGAGCGCCACCCCTTCGGCGGCTTCAAGATGAGCGGCGGCGGCACCAAGGCCGGCGGGCGCGGCTACCTGGAGAACTTCCTGTTCCCCCGGGTGGTCGCCGAGAACGTGATGCGCCGCGGCTTCGCGCCTCCGGATGCCTGATCTACCTGGGCTCGGACCTCTGCCACTTCTCGAACGCGCCCAGGTCGTAGAGCCGCGTGTACCCCTTCTCCTTGAGTGTCTGGACCGCGATTCCCGCGCGCCGTCCGCTGTGGCAGTAGAGGAGGAGCGGGGTCCGGGGCGGGCCCAGCTCCTCCGCCCGCCGGCCGATCTCGTCGTAGGGAACGTTCACCGCGCCGGGAACGTGGCCTGCGGCGTACTCGGCGGGGGTTCGCACGTCGACGACCTTGACGCCCGCCGCCACCAGGCGATGGGCGGTGGCCCCGTCCACGGGGCCCGGCGGCGTCGCCTCCACCACCTTGCCCGGATCGGGCGCGTCGGCGGCCAGGACCGCCCCGGAGAGGGCGAGGGCTGCGAGGAGCAGGAGGATGGATCGCTTCATGGGCGTTCTCCTCGACGTTGAGAGACCGCCGGCGCCGGACCGGTTCGCGCCTCAGGGCTTAAGGGAGGCGGGGCCGACCAGGGTGCGCAGGAACGGGCCCAGCGCCTCGACCAGGGGCGCCGAGAAGGAGAGGCCGGTGTGCCAGGGCGCCGAGGGCGATACCCAGGCGACCTGGGCGGCGCCGCCCACCGGCTGGGCCGGGCCGTCGGCGGACAGCTCCACCTGGAGCTGGGCCCCCTCGGGCAGGAGCCGGGAGAGCGTGATCATGCAGCCGCCCATGCCGATCTGCTCGGCGATGCACGCCTCGGAGAGGCCACGCCCCTTCACCGCGACCCGCACCGGCAGGGCGAACCGCGCGTAACGCCTGCGCTCCCGTTCCGCCAAGGTCGACCTCCGTCTTCGGATCGCTCCGGCGGGGCCGCCGCGGGCGGCCCATCCTCCGGCGCGGGCGGGATGGTGGCACGCGGCGACCTCCGCGGACAAGCGCGAGGGCGGGGGCGACCCCCCACACCCGACCACCGGCCGTCGGATCCCACGACAGTCCCGTCGACTGGCCGGCGGTGGCGTCTCGGCGACCCGCGTGGCGGCGGGCCCACGGGCGTGGCACGCGCCATGCTCTGCCTCGGGCCGTGCCACACGATCGCGCTTCGCTGGGCCGGAGGCTGGGCCGCACCCTGCGGCTCGGGGCGGCGACCGCGCGGGTCTCGACCGGGTGGGCCGCGGCCACGCTCCTGGGCGGCGCAGGCGGCAGATCGGCCGCGCGCTCGCTCCTGCGGTCCTCCTCCGCTCGCGTCGCCGCCACGCTGGGGCAGATGAAGGGCCTGGCCATGAAGGTGGGGCAGTACCTCTCCTTCGCCCTGCCCGACCTCCCGCCCGAGCTGGCCGAGGCGCTGGCCTCGCTGCAGACCCGCTCCGCACCCCGGCCGTTCGAGCCCATCGCCGAGATGGTCGAGGCCGAGCTGGGGCGGCCGCTGGCCGACGCCTTCGAGAGCTTCGAGCCGGAGCCGGTCGCCGCGGCCTCCATCGGCCAGGTCCACCGCGCCACCCTCCCCGGCGGCGCGCCGGTGGCGGTGAAGGTCCAGTACCCGGACGTCGCCCTCCAGGTCCGCGCCGACCTCGCCAGCGTGCCGCTGCTCGTCCGGCTGCTGAGGCTGGTGGTGCCCGGGGTGGAGGCGGAGGCGGTCGCGGCCGAGATCCGGGCGCGGATCCTGGAGGAGCTGGACTACCGCGCCGAGGCGCGGTGGCAAGAGGCCTTCGCCGCGCGCTGGGCCGGCCATCCCTTCTTCGCCATCCCCCGCGTCGTGCCCTCCCACTCCACCGGGCGGGTGCTCACCACCGCCTGGGCGGAGGGCAGGGACTTCGCCGCCGCCCTGCAGGACCCCGAGCCGGTGCGCTCCGCCCATGGCGAGATCCTCTTCCGCTTCCTCCTGGGGAACCTCCTCGGCGCCGGCGAGATCCTGGCCGACCCGCACCCGGGCAACTACCGGTTCGACGAGCGCGGCGAGCGGAGCACCTTCCTCGACTTCGGGTGCGTGAAGGAGCTCCCCCCGCAGGTCCGGGCCGGGATGCGCCAGCTCTTCCGGGCGGCGCTCGACGCCGACGGCGAGGGCCAGCGCCGGGCGGCCGAGCGGCTGGGCGTTCTGGGCGGCGCCGGCCGGTCGCGGGCGGTGGTGGAGGCGCTGGTCCAACTCTACCTGCCCTTCCGGCGCGACGCCCGAGGGCCCTTCCCCGCCCCGCTCTCCGCCGCGGCCCTTCGCGCCGCCTCCGGGCCGGGGATGGGCCGGGTCCGGAAGGCCTTGCGCGTCCCCGGCGACCTCCCCTTCGTGAACCGCACCGTGGTCGGCCTCTACGCCGTCCTGGCCCGGCTCGGCGCCGTCGCCGGCTGGCACGGCATCGCCCGGGAGTACGCCTTCGGCGACCCGCCGGCGACGCCGCTCGGGGTGCGGGAGCGGCGCTGGCGGGCGGCGCGGCCGCCGGCACCACCGACCGGCCGGCAGGCGTGACCGGCTCTGCCCGCTAGTCCACCTCGACCTCCACCTCGACCTCGAAGACGTGGTCGAGCTGGAATCCGCTGATCAGCTGGTAGTGAAAGGTATCCCGGCCGGGGCCCGGGCCGGTCGGCTGGTAGTAGATCCCGAGACCGGGCAGGAGGTGGCCGACGCAGGAGCGGTCATCGGAGTGGATCCACGAGCCCTCCACCACGAAGTTGCCGCGGCGCAGCTCGACGGTTCCGTGCTGCGGCGGGCGGGTCACCTGGATCAGGGGTGTGGGCCCGGCCTTGCACGCCCGGTTCCAGGTCTTGTGGTTGCTCACCAGCACCTCCTCTCGCACGCGGGTGCGGGCGTGGAGGAAGCGGTTCTGGCCCGCGGCGGCCTCCTGCGGCCCGGCGATGGGCCGGAGCAGCGCCACCACCGCGCGCTGTATCGCGCCGATGGCCTGGTCCGACGAGCCGTTCACCGTCTCGCCGCTGCGCCCCAGCACCTGCGCCTTGTGAACGTCGAGCACCTTGAGGTCGAGCCGGGTGGCGCTGCCCAGTCGCGAGAGCGAGCCCACCAGGAGGAGGTCGGCACCGACAGCGCCGGCCAGCTCCGCCATGCACGAGGAGTCCTCTCCGCAGCCGAGGATCTGCTGGCGTCGCCCGTTCCCCAGCAGGGCGGCGACGTCCGACTCGCCCAGGACCGTCAGGCGCTGGAACCGGGCCGCCTCGGTGAGCTCGACCTCCGTGAGCGCGTCGGCCAGGTCCTTCAGCTCCTCGGCGTGGTGCAAGCTCGGCACCATGAGCCTCTGCCGAGCGAGCGGCGCGGCCGACGCGGAAGGGGGCTCGGCGAGGAGCGCGAGAGCGACGACCAGGGAGGCGATGGGCATGGCGGAGCCCTGGGGCATCCAGGAGACGTGAGGCCATGATGGCATGGAGAGACCCTCCTCCGGCCGACCTCCTGGGCGGCGGCTCCGGCCTTCATCGCGCTGCCGGGCCTACCGCTTCCGGGGGGGGCTGGCGGGGATGTCCACCTCCTCCTCCAGGGGCACGGCGCCCGGCGGAGCGCGTGGAGGCCGGGGCCGCTGCGCAGAGGGTGGAGTGGTGGCGGAGTCCGCCAGGTGGAGTTGGTCCTCTTCCGGGACCCGCAGCGGCCTCCTGGGCTGGAGGCCTCTAGGCCAGGACGATGCCGAACCGCTCCCGCAGCACCGCCGGCACCTCGGCCGGCTCGAGAGGCGTCTCGCGGCGGATTCCCTCGGACGTCTCGACGAGCCGGGTCCCGCTCAGCGTGACACGCCCCTGGGGCGTGGCCCGGGAGCAGAGCCACTGCCGGGTGAAGGCGCTCTCCGGCGATCTCTGCTGCCAGGCGTTGCGGGGCTCGAACTCCTCGAGCGCCCGGGGGGCGAGGGTGAAGGCGTAGTGGGGCAGCGGGCCCTGGCCCCGGTCCTCGGCGTAGGTCCAGGTCCCACCCTGGCCCTCGGAGAGGTGGAGCGTCTTCTCTCCTTCGCGTCGGGTGAACCCCGACCGGAGCGGCAGGGGGCGCAGGAAGCCGTCGCCGAACCCCACGTCGGCGAGCTGCGGCTCGGGGAGGAGCGGCGAGAGAACCCGGAGCGCCAGGTGGTCGAAGTCCGGGGAGAAGGTCCGGTCGGGCCTCGCCACCCGGGCCGAGAGGAGCTCGACCTGGTAGCCCAACGCGGAGAGGAGCGCGGCGAAGAGCCCGTTGAGCTCGTAGCAGTACCCGCCCCGGAGCCGCTCCACCACCTTCTCGAAGAGGGCGGAGAGCTCGAGCCGGATGGGCGCGCCCAGGTGGATGTCCAGGTTCTCGAAGGGGACCGTGAGCAGGTGAGCCTCGTGGAGGTCGCCGAGCGCCTCGAGGGTCGGCCCGGGTCGCACCGAGCGGCCCAGGCGGTGCAGGTAGGCGTCGATCTGGCCCGGGCCGAGGTCGGAGGACACGGGGAGGATCTAGCCGGCGCCCGGACCGGGCCCAGGCCCGATTTGGTGAGCCCGGCGGGGAGTAGTTGTCGAGCCTCGACCCGGAGCGGCTCACCACCGGGCGGTGGATTGCTGGTCCCACCTGACCACGGGGGGTTGGAGACGAACCCCCGCGTCCGCGAGGTTCGCGCCGCCGTACTCCGGCCAGCCGGGCTCCTACCCGCGGCGTGCGGCATCGCGGGGACCGGAGGCGAGCGGCGGGCACCACCGCCGCCGGCCGCCGCGACCACCGCTCGCCTCCGCGCCCGTCGCTGACGCCTGCCTCGGTCCCGGCGGGAAGGCCCAAGCCTCTGTCGCACCTGGCCGATCGGTCTGGGGACCGGGCTCCACCCCGCAGGGCGCTGTCGGCCTGGCAGGGTAGAGTCTCCGTCGCCGTCGACCATTCTCGGGGCGACGGCGATCCATGGGCGAGCCCATCCAGAACGAGTTCTCCTGGTCCAAGTCACGGCACGAGAAGTTCGCCGAGTGCCGGCGCGCCTACTACTACGCCTACTACGGGAGCTGGGGAGGCTGGGAGGCCGCGAACGGCACGGCGGTCCGGGAGCTGTACGTCCTGAAGAAGCTCTCCTCGCGCTGGCAGTGGGCCGGCTCGCAGGTACACGGAGCGCTCAAGCGGGTGCTGCAGGCGGCCCGGGTAACGGGGAGCTTCTGGCCGCTGGAGAAGACGCTGGAGCGCACGCGCACCCGGGCCCGGGCCGAGTGGGCGACCTCCCGCGACAAGAGCTACTGGCGAGAGCCCTCGCAGATCGTGGGGCTGGTGGAGCACGAGTACGGGGAGGCGGTCCCCGCCGCCGACTGGAAGCGGCTCTACGACCAGGTGATCGAGGGGAGCCTGCGGGCGTTCTACCGGAGCCCCACCCTGGAGCGGATCCGCGCCGTTCCCGGCGAGCGGTGGCTGTGCGTGGACGAGCTCGACTCCTGGAGCTTCGAGGGCACCAAGATCTGGGTGGCGGTGGACTTCGCCTACCGCGACGAGGACGGCAGGGTCCGTGTCCTCGACTGGAAGACCGGGAAGGAGCGGAAGGTCGATCACACCCAGGTGGGCGTCTACTCCCTCTACGCCCAGCAGAAGTGGGGAGTGCCGGCGGACCAGGTGAGCGGCGGGCTCGTCTACCTGGTGCCCGACGGCGCGGCCGAGGCCGAGGAGGTGGCGGTGGCCGCCGACGCCGCGGCCCTCGCCACCTGCCAGGACGAGATGCGCGGCTCCATCGCCACCATGCGCTCGCTCCTCCAGGACCCGGGGCGGAACGTCGCCTCGGAGGACGCCTTCCCTCGGCTCGCCGAGCGCGAGGCCTGCCGCCGCTGCCCGTTCCGGCGGCCCTGCGGACGGCTCTGATTCCCTCCCGGACCGGGCCCGCGACGGGGTCCGCGGCCGGGCCGCGCACGACACCGGTCGTGCGGCCGCCGGGCCCGAGGAGGCGCGCCGCGCCCCGATGGGCGGGCTCGCTTGATCCCGCGTGCGCGATGATTACGACGACGGCAGGCGACGACCACGTCGAAGGCCGTGCGCAGCGAGGTGACGATGCCCCCCGGGCATACGGCGCCGAAGGTCGGCGGAGCGGTCCTGCTCGAGCTGGAAGAGACCCTGGACCAGCACGCTGCCGACCAGCTGATGGAGCACCTGGAGGAGGCGCCTCCCGCGGAGAGGCTCATCCTCGACTTCTCCGGCGTGCGCAGCGTGGACTACGCCGCCCTGGCCCACCTGGTCTCGGCGCTCCTCGACGAGGGCGTGGGGCGGATCCTGCTCCGCGGTCTCTGCGCCCAGCACTGGCGGGTCCTCCGCTACCTCGGGCTCGATGCCTCGTGCCGGGACGGCCGCGACCGCGTGGTCGAGCGATACCGGGCGGACGTCACCTCCACCGACCCCATCCACTGAGCGCCCGCCCGCCTGCCCGGGCGGCGGGCGGGCGCAGCGAGGAGCTCCATCCGCATCCGCTCCACGGCGAGCGCAGGCCCGCCCGGCAGCGGCACGCGGGAGGGACCGAGCCGCAGGAACCCCACCGACCGGTAGAAAGGGACCGCCCCGCGGGCGGCCTGGACGCGCAGCCGGCGGCGCCCCTCCCGCCGCGCGGCCAGCGCCACCGCCCGCACCAGGGCGCGGCCGACGCCGCGACGCTGGGCGCGGGGCCGGACGAAGAGGGCGGTGAGCTCCTCGCCGCGCCAGGCGGCGAAGCCCAGGGCCCGGCCGCCGCGCCGGGCCAGCAGGTAGCGTTCGCCGCCCGGGCCCATGGCCCAGCGGTGGTAGAGGGGGGGCAGGCTCGACCAGGCGGCGCGCGCCTCCCGGAGGAGCAGCGTGCGGGAAACGGCCCTGACGGCGGCGCGCATCAGCGCGGCGCAGGCGCGGGCGTCGGCGGGTCGGCCAGGGTGGAGGGAGAAGCCGGCCCCGCGGTCGGGCCTGGGCCCTTTCACGGATCGTGCTTCAGGCGTGGGCGGTCACCTGCCGCAGGATGTCCAGCTCCTCGAGCGCCTTGCCCGCGCCGATCACCACCGACGAGAGCGGGTCCTCGGCCAGGAAGACCGGCAGGCCGGTCTCCTCGCGGAGCAGGACGTCCAGGTTCTTGAGCAGGGCCCCGCCCCCGGCCAGCACGATGCCGCGGTCGGCGATGTCCCCGGCCAGCTCCGGCGGGGTCCGCTCCAGGGTGACCTTCACCGCCTCCACGATCCCGTTGATGGGCTCGGAGAGGGCCTCGCGGATCTCCGACGACGTCACCGTCAAGGTGCGCGGGACCCCGGCCACCAGGTCCCGGCCCTTCACGTCCATGGTCAGCTCCTCCTCGGTGGGGTAGGCGGTCCCGATCCCCATCTTGATGAGCTCGGCCGTCCGCTCGCCGATGAGCAGGTTGTACTTGCGCTTGATGTGCTGGATGATCGCCTCGTCCATCTTGTCGCCGGCGATCCGCACCGAGCGCGAGTAGACGATCCCGCCCAGCGAGATGACCGCGACGTCGGAGGTGCCGCCGCCGATGTCGACGATCATGTTGCCCGAGGGCTCGGTGATGGGGAGCCCCGCCCCGATGGCCGCGGCCATGGGCTGCTCGATCAGGTAGACCTCGCGCGCCCCTGCGCTCTCGGCCGCCTCCCGCACCGCCCGCTTCTCCACCTCGGTGATGCCCGAGGGGATCCCGATGATGATGCGCGGCTTGACGAAGCTCTTGCGGTTGTGCGCCGTCTGGATGAAGTACTTGAGCATCGCCGCGGTGACCTCGAAGTCGGCGATGACCCCGTCCTTCATGGGCCGGATGGCCACGATGTTCCCGG
>Ga0335071_10001036_pt1 | contig 30043 bp, 29 predicted proteins | sample Lox_Sample_15_FD_206724 | JGI IMG/M metagenome (GOLD analysis project Ga0335071, IMG submission 206724) | Soil microbial communities from Loxahatchee National Wildlife Refuge, Florida, United States - Lox_Sample_1.5 | ecosystem: Environmental > Terrestrial > Soil > Wetlands | place: USA...
CGTCGGGGTGGTAAGGCAAGAGCCGTACACCGGGTGGAATCAGGCCTAGCAGGACGACCAGGAGAGCGGCTCCCCGGTCCTGACGGCTGCCTGGCGGGCCAACTCTTCGCAGAGAGCGATCATCGATTTAAGAGCCAGGCTGCCAAGTTTATCTTGGTGTGGTATTCTCCTGCGTTCAGAAGCGGCCGAACGAATCCCGCCGCTGAAATGATGACGTTTCCGGGTTCGATCGAAAAACGGGAGCCGTATGGATATGAAAGACACACTCGGCGTTTTGCTGGCAGGCGGAGCTGGAGAGCGGCTTTTTCCATTGACACGGGATCGGGCGAAGCCAGCCGTACCGTTCGGGGGACACTACCGGATCATCGACATCACGCTTTCGAACTGCATCAACTCGGGGTTACGCCGGGTGTATATCCTCACGCAGTACAAGGCGCTCAGCCTGAACCGGCATATCCGCGAAGGATGGACCGGGATCGTGGCGCAGGAACTGGGTGAGTTTTTCGAGCTGATGCCGCCCATGCAGCGCACCGGGGCGAACTGGTACATGGGTACAGCGGATGCGGTCTACCAAAACATCTATTCGATCGGCAGCGAGCAGCCCAAGCACGTGATCATCCTCTCGGGCGATCACATTTACAAAATGGATTACAGCCGCATGCTGGAGCAACACAGGGAGAGCCGTGCCGAAGTGACTTTGGCCACGCTGCCGATTGCTCCGGATGAAGTTTCGCGCTTCGGGGTGGTGGAGGTGGCGCAGAGCGGGGAAATCATGGGTTTCCAGGAAAAACCTGCGTCGACCAGTTTCCGTTCACCCTTCAATCCCAACGCAGTGGACGCGTCGATGGGGATTTACATCTTCAACACCGAGACACTGCTGAAGGCGCTGATCGCCGACGCGGACGACTCGGATTCAAAGCACGACTTCGGGCACAACATCCTGCCAAATTTGCTCGGCAACAAGAAGATGATGGCCTACAGCTTCGTTGACGAGAACAAGAAGGAAGCTCTCTACTGGCGCGACGTAGGAACGCTCGATGCCTACTACGAAGCCAACATGGATCTGTGCTCGGTGTCACCGATCTTCAATCTCTACGACAAGAGCTGGCCCATCCGGACGCGGATGCGGCAGTATCCGCCGGCAAAATTCGTCTTCGGGGAGCCGGGGCGCTCTGGCATGGCCGTGAACTCGATCATCACGGCAGGCGTGATCATCTCGGGCGCATCGGTGTATAACTCGGTGCTGTCGCAGGATGTGCGCGTAAATTCGTATTCAGACGTGGACGCCAGCATCGTTTTCTCGCATGTGAATATCGGACGGCACTGCCGGATTCGCCGCGCGATCATCGACCGCGACGTGCACATTCCCGAGGGAACAGTGATCGGTTACGATCCCGTGGAAGACAAGCGGCGGTATTTTGTCACGCCGACGGGACTGACGATCGTGACGCGCGACGCGTCGCTGTTCGAGAATCCGGTTGATCCCGAGTTTCAGCGAAGGTACTGATGGGCAGTGGTGGCGATCGGGCCTGCTGCGCTCACGACGGGATGCCAAGGATGTTATAGGTAGGTCCCGTCAAGGGCTGGCGCTCGCTGGGCGGCAGATCGCTGTCGAAAAGCGTGTAGCCCATGTTGCGCAACAATCGGGACTCTTCGTCCCAATTCCGCCGGGTTAGCTCGAAGATCAGGGTGGGGCGCTTCGACTTGAGTAGTTGCAGCGCTCCGCGAAAGACGGTCAGCTCAGCGCCTTCCACATCGATTTTCAGAACGTCGGGCGGGGGGAGGCAGCCGGCCAGCCAATCGAGAGGAACGGTCAAAACGGTTTGAATCTCGCGAACCCCACCGCTCTGGCTCAGCTGAAATCCCTCAAGAGCATTCGAGGCGCGGCTGCGCTGGGCGATTTGGAAATGCGCCAGAGCGAAGTTTTCGGCCAGGGCGCAGGGGATGATCTCAACTGGAGCCGCCTGCGGATTCAGTCGTGCTGAACGCCGCAGTAGCCCGGCCATGACGGCGTCGGGCTCGAAGGCATAGACGCGGCCGCTTGCGCCGGCCAATCCCGCGGCTGCAAACGAAAACAGCCCCATATTGGCTCCGATATCCCACACGATGCTCCCAGGTTTCACCGTTTCTGCCGCGTTCCTGAGCAGAGTTTCATCCGCTTTGATCCCCCGGCTTGGAATCCAATAGCGCAAGCCGGCCTCAGGGGTGAGGTAGAAGCGGCACCCGCCGTAGATTTGAGGCAGGCGGTAGCGAAACGATCGGCCGCGGCTCAGCCGTTCAGCAACGGTTCTTATGCCCACGGCTCATTCTTGCACATTGCAGATTCGCCACTTTTTTGGCCCGATGGGGATGCGGAGTCCTGAGTAAGGGCCCGGCGACGCGCAAGTAAGAGTGGACGGGGCCTGGTGACACGCTAGACAGCCGGTCGGGACGACCGACGCTAGGGTTTGGCACAGTCTTCGGAGGGTGCAGGCGCCAGCTCAGGCCCCTCGTACTCGAACTTGCGAAGATTCCTGAGGCATTCGGTAAGGGCGCCCATGAGGGTTTCAGCCCAGCCACAGGGCTGGAACTTCATCGTTTTTTGATTCAATTCAATATCGGCGTAGGCATAGAACTTCATGTCGGTGGTCTTCGCAGTGGCGAATTCCTTGACCGTAATGCGTGCCTCCACTTCTCCCGAGGCGTGCTTCTTCTTGATGGAGAAGAAGTGCAGTTTGGCGAGGGATTCCGAGGGATCCTTCTGAGTGAATTTCCAGTCTTCCACGTTTTGACCTCCGGTTTTTCCCAGTGTACCGGTGGGCAGCGAGGGCTTTGGGGATTTTCTTGACCGGCGCGACCGGTCGCCGGCGACGGGACGGAACCAACGGCTGTGATGCTGCGTACTAGACGGTTATGCACTGCGTGGGTACATTAAGCTGGAACCAAGTCTGCCTGGTAGCGTCGCCGGGGATGAATCGGGCGCCTGCAGTGCGGCAGCCTTCAGGGAAAGGTCCTTGGAGGGTCGGGGCCGCCGTGGGGCGGGCTCTTGGTCGAGATGGCCGACAGAACGTCCAGCGGCCGAACGTCCAGCGGCCGAATCGGGAGTATGCGGCAGCTGCGACCATGTCAGGAGCAACTGCGGCGCGCGCGGAGGTGAGAGGGCTGGAGCAAGATTGGTCCCAAATCGTCCGCCGCTGCATCGACGGTGATTCGGGCGCATGGGCTGAAATGGTGCGCACGCACCAGAAGCGTGTCTACGGGTTGTGCTACCGCTTCACGGGGAATGCGGCCGACGCCGAGGATCTCACCCAGGACGTCTTCCTGAAAATCTATTCCAACCTTGGCAGTTTCGACGCCGGCCGCGGCAGCCTGCCGGTATGGATTGCGACCATGACCCGCAACCTGCTGGTGGACAACTTCAGGCGGACGCGAAACCAGCGGGGAACGAGTTCGCTGGACGACGGCTGGGACCAGAACGAAGAGATGAGGCCGGCAGACCGGCTGATGGCGACGGGGCCTACGCCGCACGAATCGGCGGCCCAGAAAGAACTGGCCAAAATGGTGCAGGGCGCGCTCGCCAAAGTGAGTGTGGAACTGCGCGAAGCAGTGATCCTAAGAGACCTGCAAGATTTTGATTACAAAGAAATTGCACAAGTATTGGGTATCCCCGAAGGGACCGTCAAGTCGCGCATCAGCCGAGGGCGCGCGGAACTTGCGCGTTTACTTGAGCGTAATAAACGGGAGGTGATGTAGCGATGGCAGAGCGCACACATATTCCGAGTTCGGCGGCCTGCGGCGAGTGGGAGATGCTGCTCACCGATGTCCTCGACGGGGTGGTGAGCCCTGAAGTCGAAGTGAAGTTCCTGGCGCACAAGGCGGTCTGCCTGGCGTGCGCAGCGCTCTACGAGGAGGCGCGAAAGGGACGGGAGTGGCTGGAGTATCTGGGACCAGAACCGGAGCCGCCGGCGGAATTGCTTGACAAGATCCTGGCCAAGACCGGCCCGGGGAACCAGGTTGATGGCTGGATCGGACAGGCTCTGCCGGTGGCGGCGAGCCCGAGCACGATTCCGGCGTTTGTTCCGCCGGTTTGGCAGCAGCCAGGTTTTTTTGCACGGATGCGCGCTGGAGTTCAGCCGCGGCTTTTGATGACCACGGCGATGGCCTTTTTCTCGATTGCCCTGACGCTGAATATTACGGGAGTTCATCTCGCCAGTGTGCACGTAACCCCGCTGCGGCTCGCGGATCTGAAGCCGCGCGCAGTGCGTGCTTACATGGAGCGGCAACTGACGATGGCTTCAGTGCCCATCGTGCGCTATTACGATCACCTGCGGTTTGTGTATGAGGTGCAATCGCGAGTACGGGCACTGCGCGGAGAAGCCGAGGACGAAAACGGCCAGCGCAGGGAGCAACAACCGAAGCCGGGAGAAACGAAGCAGGCTCCTGGCAGCAAGGATGGGGGCTTGCGAACGGACCCTCAGGAGGAGCCGGGAAACCCGGCGATGGAGCCGGCAGCGGAACCGGCAAGTGATGTTTTGGAGAGCAAGCTTGAGAACGAGATTGGGCCAACGGCAGGCAATTTCGCCGAAGGGCAACCATGCGAAAGGAGCACAGTATGGATTGCGCAAATCATAGCGGCGTAACTGCGGCAGCGTATTGCCAGAACTGTGGCAAACCATTGTGCCAACCATGCGTACGCAACGCACCGGGAGGACAGCTGTTCTGCGAGCCGTGCATGACGGCCTGGCAGGGCGCGCAGCAGGCGTTTGTGCCTCCACCGGCCGGAGCGCCGAACCCGGTTCTGGCCGCTCTTCTGGGGCTTATCCCCGGCGTGGGCGCCATGTACAACGGGCAGTTTCTGAAGGGTCTGGCGCACGTGCTGATTTTCGCGGTCCTGGTGAGCGCGGCCCATGTCTTTGGTGTTTTCGGCCTGCTGATTGCGGGTTGGGTGTTCTACCAGGTCTTCGACGCGTACCACACGGCGAAGGCGCGGCGCGATGGCGAACCACTGCCTGATCCCCTGGGACTGAACGACATCGGAAGTTGGATGGGCATCGGTCAACGCGGACCCGGTGCGCCGGGCTGGACGCCGGGTGCGCCACCCGCTGCTGGAACAGGACCGGCGAATGCAGGCACATACCAGCCTTATCAGGGTGGGGCATATCAGGCCCCGTACCAAAACCCGGGTGTCCCGCCGTATCCAAATGCGACGGGGCAGGCCGCACAGCCGGGCGACTGGCAAACGCCCTACCAGGGATCCGCTCCGCTTGCCGATCCGGGAGCACCGGGCGTGGGCGCACCAGGCACCGGCCCGGTTGTACCGCCGACGCCGCCGGCTTACTGGCGACGGCCGGAGCCGATTGGCGCGGTGATCCTGATCGCGCTGGGGGTTCTGTTCCTCCTGAATAAGATCGACTGGTTTTCGGGACGAGTGTTTGAGTATTCCTGGCCGCTGGTGCTGATCGGGCTGGGTGTATGGCTGATCGTGCGGCGGGTTGGGATATCGCACGGAGGGCAAAAATGAACCGCTATCTGATGATTCGCCGCTTGCGTGGCCCTGCGTTCCTCCTGCTGTTGGGCGTGAATGCGCTGCTGGCTAATGCACACATCCTTGGCTGGTGGCAGAGCTGGCCGTTTTACCTGATTCTGCTGGGAGTGCTGCTGCTGGCCGAGCGTGCGGCGCTGGCCGCAGAGGGTTACCCGACAGCACCCGCCGCGAGTTTTGCGGGCGCGGCGCAGGCAGCAGGACAAGACGCAGCAATGCCGGGAGGCGCAGAGACTGCGCTCGTGGCCAGGCGGAACCAGGGATTTGAGAATGATGCGAATGGAGGGCAATCATGAGCACTCCTCCGAATATGCCTCCGGGAGGATCGCAGCCGCCCTACGATCCAAAGATGCAGTGGCGGGTCTATCGCGAACAGCAGAAAGCGGCGTGGCGCGCGCAACGCGATGCGTGGCGGGCACAACGTTACGCCTGGAAGGCGAACTACGTCGGCGCGTACGGTCCGCGCGTGCCCTCAGTGGTAGGTCCGGTGATCCTGGTGTGCGTGGGCGTGATTGCGCTCTTGGTGGTAACGGGCCATATCGATTCGAGCGCATTCTGGAACTGGTACGGCGAGTGGTGGCCGCTGCTGCTGATCGGCGCCGGACTGGCCCTGCTGGCTGAGTGGGGGCTCGACATGCGCCGGAAAACCCCGGTGCGGCGCGGAGCCAGCTTCGTAGGAATTTTGATTTTCCTGGCCATCATCGGGGCGCTGGCGACGGCGCACAACCACATCTGGGGACCATGGGGCGGCGACGGCGACTTCTTCAACACGTGGGGACAGCCGGAGCACGGTAACGACCGGCAGGCGCTGAACCAGCAGATTCCGGCCAACGCCACCATCGACATTCAGAACCCGCGCGGCGACGTCAGCATCACTGCAAGCGACCAGCCGAACCTGACAGTAGACGAGCACGACATCGCCTACGCGAACTCGGACTCTCAAGCCAAACGCATCTTCGACAGCGAAGGCGCGCAGGTGACGCAGAGCGGTGATGCCGTGTTCATCAAGTGCAAGGACAACTCCAAGGGACGGGTCGATCTGACGATCACGGTTCCCAAGTCGGCGCGCTTGTCGGTCAATTCCGGATGGGGCGACGTGACGGCCGCAGGCCTGGGACAGGGGATCGATGTTTCGGCGCGCGGAGACATTCACATCAGCTCTGTTACGGGGACGGTACACGGCCACTTCGTGAACGGACGGCACGACACTTTTGCCGCCCACGATGTGCAGGGCGACGTGACGCTCGACGGCGACCTGAACGACCTGACGCTCTCGGAGATCAAGGGCAATATCACCGACAACGGCAATATCCTGGGCGACGTTCACATAGAGGTGATCTCGGGCGCAGTGCACCTCCACACGTCGGTGACGACGCTTGACATCGCTTCCCTGCCTGGCGACCTGACCCTGGATAACGATGACCTGCGCGTGACCGAAGCGAAAGGCCCGGTGCACGTGGCGACGCACTCCAAGGACATCGACCTGAGCCAGATCGAAGGCGACAGCTACGTGGAAGACCGCAACGGCACCATCAGCGTGGAGCCCGCGGGATCGTACAGCGTGGAAGCGAAGAATGACAAGGGCGATGTGAACGTGATTCTGCCTCCGAATGCGGCGGCCTCGATCGACGGCAGGACGCACAACGGCGACGTGATGACCGATTTTGCCCTGAGCGTGAGCGGAGACGAAGACAAGACCGTAACCGGGAAGATCGGCTCGGGCACAGCGCGGATCATGCTCAGCACGGAAAACGGCGATCTGCACATCAAGAGAGGAGAGCCGGCGGAAGCGCCGGAGGCAACGGCCAGCGCTCCCAATGGAGCAGGTAGCAAGCACCTCAAAAGCAAGACCGAGCTGCCGAAAGCCCCGGTAGCACAGTAGGCAGCGGGGGCAGCCCCCAATCTAAAGCAGGCGCGGACGGGTGACCTTTCCGCGCCTGTTTCCTTTTCGCCCCTGTTTCGTTTTATTGACAGGCGTTGTATGCTCCATGCCGAGGGGGTCGGGGCCATGCACAGACCGGTCAACGTGATCACAGTGGAACGGGAGTACGGCTCGCAGGGAGCGGATTTTGCGCGCCAATTGGCAACCCGGTTGGGTTGGAAGCTGCTGGATTCAGAGCTGGTGGCGGGCGCAGCCAGAGCCGCCGGAGTGGATCCCGAGGAAGCCGCCAAGCTCGATGAACGGCTCGACCCGTGGTACTACCGTTACGGCAAGATCTTTTACAAGGAACCGATGTACGTGACCTCAACCGGCGAGGAATACACATTGGATTCGGAACGCATGCTGGAGTTGATCAAACAGCAGATCCTGGAAGGGGCCAAGGTGGGGAATAGCGTGATCGTGGGCCGGGGAGCGGCATGCGCGCTGGCCGGGCGGCCGGGGTGCTTTCATATCTTTGTGTATGCGACGGCAAGCGCCAAGAAGCAGTGGTTCGCGCGGGCGTTTCCCCATAAAGCTCAGGATGCGGAGCAGGAACTGGCAGCGTTCGACCGCAGGCGCGCCGCCGCAATCCGCAAGTTCTACCAGCAGGAGTGGTGCTCGCGGGGGCTTTACCATATGCTGCTGAACTCGTGCATCGGCACCGAAGCGATGATCTCTGCGGTGGAGTGCGCAGCGGGGTTGTGCGCACCGGCAACGGCAGCGCACGCAGCAGGCTAAGTCTCTCGCAGGCTGATGCCACGGTTGCCGTCTCGCCCGCCTCGCGCGCTTTGCGCCGTTATCGCTGAAAGCCGCGGATCCTCTTCGCGGCCTCAAACAAAAGAGGCGCTGCTGCGTCTCTCCTTTGGCGCCCGCTAAGCGCCCGCAAATCCTCTCCGATCTACTCGATGTGTACAATTCCCAGGTGGAGCAACCCATGGGCGACCTCTGGAACGACGTGAAACACGGCCTGCATTTGTTTGTGAAGAGCCCCGGATTCACAGTAGCTGCGGTGTTGGCGCTGGCGCTGGGAATCGGCGCCAACACGGCGGTCTTCACGGTCGTGAATGCAGTGCTGTTGAAGCCGTTGGGCTATCCTGACGCCGACCGGATCGTGGCGGTGGGGATGAGCGGCCCTGGCGGCGGGCGAGCCACTTCGATCACCAAGTTTCATGTGTACCAGCAGCAGACCAGCATCTTCAGCGACGTTGCAGCGTACGATTTTGCGGGACCCGGCTTCAACATTACCGGCGGCCGGCCAGAGCTAGTGCATGGCATTCATGTAAGCGAGGCGTATTTTCGCGTCTTTGGGGCCCGGATGGAGTTGGGCCGGACGTTTAGTCCACAGGACGATTCGCCCAACGGGGGAAACGTGGCGGTGCTGAGCTACGGGCTATGGCAGAGGCGCTTCGGGGGCAGTCCGGCGGTGATCGGAAGCGCATTGCCGCTGGGCGGCAAGCCGTACACGGTCATCGGCGTGGCAGCAAGAGATTTTGTTACCGACCCGGAGGCCGACCTGTGGGTGCCCTTTCAGTTTGAGCCCAACAGCACCAACCAGGGGCACTTTTTCCTGGCGGCCGCGATGCTGAAGCCGGGTGTGACGCTGGCGGCCGCAAACGCGCAGATGAAGCTGGCACTGAACCAGTTTGCGCGGCTTTACGGAATCAAGAATCCTGATTTTGGATTTATGGTGGAACCTTTGCGTGACTCCATTGTGAAGGACGCGCGAAGGTCGCTGCTGATTTTGGAAGGAGCGGTCGTGCTGGTGCTGCTGATTGCCTGCGCCAATGTGGCGAACCTGCTGCTCGTACGGGCGACGGGGCGCAAGCGGGAGTTTGCCATCAGGACAGCGCTGGGCGCAAAGCGTGCACGCATCGTGCGGCAACTGCTGACCGAGAGCGTGATGCTGGCTACAGCGGGCGGGATCCTGGGGTCGGCGCTGGGATTTGCAGGTGTGCGCGCGCTGCTGGCGGTGAGCCCCGCGGGGCTGCCGCGCGTGGGCGAGGACGGCGGGGCGATTGGCGTGGATTGGCGCGTGCTGGGCTTCACCCTCGCGGTTTCGGCGCTGACCGGCATTTTGTTCGGGCTCTTCCCGGCATTCAGCGCCTCGCGAACGGATCTGGCTACATCGCTGAAAGAAAGCGGCAACCGCTCTGGGACCGGGTTCCGCCAGGGCCGGGCGCGGTCGGTACTGGTGATCGGTGAGTTGTCGCTGGCGTTGGTCCTCCTGGTTGGAGCGGCACTGCTGATCCGGACCTTTATGGCGCTGCACGCCGTGAATCCAGGGTTCGATTCACATAACGTGATCACCATGGAGATGTCCCTGACGGGCGAGCGCTATGAGACGACGGCAGGCCTTGCACAACTATCGCGGGATGGGCGCGAACGGTTGAATGCCATCCCCGGCGTGGAGGAATCGACGTTTACGTGTTGCCTTCCGATCCAGGGAGAGTTCGGTTTGCCATTCACAATCGTGGGTCGGCCCGTGGATCAGGCGAAAGGAAATCCCGGCGCGGGGTGGATGAGCGCCTCGCCGGACTACTACAAGCTCTTCCGGATTCCGGTCGAGCGCGGGCGCGAGTTTACCAACAGCGATACTGGCTCAGCCCCCGGAGTGATGCTGATCAACGAGGCGCTGGCGAAGCAATATTTTCCCAATCAGAATCCGGTGGGCCAGCAGATCTATGTGGGCAAGGGCATGGGACCGCCGTTTGAAGAGCCGGCGCGCATGATTGTGGGCGTGGTGGGCAACACGCACGACCGAGGATTGGGCCGCGACCCAGAACCGCTGATGATCGTGCCGGATGCGCAGGTTCTCGACGCCATGACGAAGTTGAACGCGAACATCATTCCGTTACATTGGGTGGTGCGGACGAAGGGTGATCCGCAGCCGCTGATGGCGCAGATCACAGAGGAGCTGCGGCAGGCGAGCGGAGGATTTCCGGTGGCGCACGTCCGCACCATGGACGAGATGGTGGCGCGATCGACTGCGCGCGAGAACTTCAACATGATTCTCCTGACGACGTTCGGCGCAGTGGCGCTGCTGCTGGCAGCGATTGGCGTTTACGGCCTGATGGCGTATTCAGTGGAGCAGCGCACCCAGGAGATGGGGATTCGCATCGCGCTGGGAGCCGACCGTACGGCGATCCGTAAACTGGTGGTGTGGCACGGCATGCGACTGGCACTCATCGGAATCGTGCTGGGAATTGCTGCAGCCTTCGGCCTCACGCGATTTCTGGCGAGCCTGTTGTTCGGCGTGAAGAGCTGGGATCCGATGGTGTTCATCGCAACGCCATTGATCCTGACCGCGGTCGCGCTTCTGGCAGTCTGGCTGCCGGCGACGCGCGCATCCAGGCTCAACCCGGTGGAAGCCCTGCGCGTGGAGTAGGCGCCAAGGCCGCTCGCGCGTCTATGCCTGGATGCGGCCGACGCGCGGCGCGATCCGCGTGAAGACTTCCCATGGAATGGTATTGGTAGCCGCGGCGTGATCGAAGGCGGTAATGGTTTCATTGCCGGTGTCGCCGCTTTGCGAACCGAGTATCGTGACTTCATCGCCGGCCTGGACGCCAGGAATCTCGGTGACATCGAGCACGGTCTGATCCATGCTGATGCGACCGACGATCGGCGCGCGCTGACCGCGTACGAGCAGGCTGAAGCGGTTGCCGAGCGCCCGGTCGAGCCCGTCGCCATAGCCGGCCGAAACCAGCGCAACGCGCATGGGTTCGGTGGCGACGAAGGTTCCGTTGTAGCCGACGGTGGCGCCAGCGGGGATGGAGCGAACCCCAACAACAGAGGCCTTCCACGAGAGCACGGGCTGGAGCGCGGCACGCGCCCCATGGAGCGATGGCGGCTCGGACGAAGAATAGGGCGGATCGAATTCGGGCGCGAGACCGTAGAGCGCGAGTCCGGGACGGAGCAGTGCGCGCATGCCATGGCGAGCGGCAAGATCAGCAATCGTGGGTGCCTGGCCCGCCAGGAGCGCAGCCGAGTTACCGACGTTCAACCACTCGGCGAAGAGACCGGCCGAGGAGATGCGATTGAGCACTTCGTCGAGCCACGCGAACTGGTCTCGAGTTACCTGGCCGTCGGCTTCGTCTGCGGCGAAGAGATGGGTCATGACAGCTTCAAGGCGGAGCGGCGATGAGGGGCCGAAGCGAGTGAGAACTGCGGCGAGTTGATCGAGGCTTGCTCCCTGGCGGCTCATGCCGGTGTCGATTTCGAGATGAACGGGAAGCGACTCGGGAGGCGCGCCGCAGTCGCGAGCGGCCGCGCGCAGGTCATCAAGCTGCCACAGCTCCCACACAACGGGCGTGAGCTGAAATTGGATGGCGGCAGCAGCCTGCCCGGGAAAGAGGCCGCCGATGACGAGGATGCGGGCCTTGGGGCATAGAGCGCGCGCTGCGATGCCTTCTTCGACGCTGGTAACGCCAAGCCAGTTGGCGCCGGCGCCGGCGACCGCCGGGGCGCAGATTGCCAGCGAGTGGCCGTAGGCGTTGCACTTGACGATGGCCAGCAGTTCCGCGTGCGGAGCCGCGAGCGAAGCAAGAAAGCGGAAGTTTTCTTCGAGGGTGCGGGTGCGAATCTCGACCCAGCAGGGGCGCATTGGCATGGGGGATGGCAAGGATCAGTTTAACGCGGGAGGCGCGAATGAATGCTTCCGGAAGGCAACTGTTTGTGTGGCCCCACCATCACAAACCACTGCGCTGAAGATGTCGCGGAGGAGGGTTCCATGGGCGTGTGGCCAACTTGGCGGACGCAGATGTTGCGATTGGGAGGTTGGCCGCTGGTGGCCATTCTGCTATGCGGATCAGCGTCCATGCCGCTCGCCGAGCCAGTGGCTGCGCATCATCTGGAGGGGACGGTGCACGGCTACCTGATGCTGAAAGCCGAGGACGGGCGCGTATTGGCGGTCGGGGACCTGGTGGAAATTGTGCGCGCCGACCGCGTGACCGCGCACACGGTATTTCATTTCAAAGATGGATCTCTCGACGACGAGACGACGCTTTTCTCTCAGCGTGGAACATTTCACCTGATCAGCGACCATCACATCCAGAAGGGTCCATTCTTCCCTCACCCGGTGGATCTCTCGATCGACACGAACAGCGGCGAAGTGACATCGAAGTCGACGGGAAAAGATGGGAAGGAACAAGTGAGAACCGACCACATGAAGTTGCCGCCGGACCTTTATAACGGCATGATTTTCCCGGTTACGAAGAACCTTCGGCCAAGCGGAGCGGAGGAGACAGTTGCGATGGTTGTGGCCACGCCAAAACCGAGACTGATCAAGCTGGCCATCTCTGCAAAGGGCGAAGAGAATTTCTCCCTCGCCGGCTTTGAGAGGAAAGCACAACACTACGAGATCAGGATTGAGTTAGGCGGCGTTGCCGGCGCGGTGGCTCCACTGGTGGGCAAGCAGCCGGCGAACACTCAAGTGTGGATCGAAAGCGGAGAGGTTCCGGCGTTCGTGGGCGAGGAAGGCCAACTCGGAGAGGATTGCCCGATCGTGCGCATTGAGCAAACAGCACCGGGTTTGCCGGAAGCCGCCCATTCGAGCCAGCCTCAAGCGAGAAATGGGAGCTGACCGGCGAAAGCTCTGCCGGTGGACTCAGCGGGGAGATTTCAGCGAAGCAGCGCAAAGGCGACGATTGTCTCAGCGAATGAGCCCATTTCGTTGACGAGTTCGGCTTCTAGGTCCGACGGGACGGGCATCTCGGAGGCAGCGATCTGCTCGGGCGTTGCGCCGATGAAGCAGAGCTCGCAATGGCCGAGGCCTTCTGTGCCGTCTCTGTCTTCGGAGCGGACAGGAGGCCCGAAAACGCGACAGGTCATGGGACGCCAGGCGTAGACATCGCAGCGACCGGTCGCGGGATCGAGCGCAGGGCAGGGCGCGTCGTTGGCGAAATCTTCGAATTTTTCCTGGTCTTGGGCGGATTTTCCAATCGTGCCCGTTTCCAAGGAGCCGGGGAAGTCCGCGCCGTGCGCGTTGAGCCAGGCGCGGGCGCGGCGCTCGAGGTCCGCGGCAAGGGCAGGATTTGTGGCACGCAGAGCGGCCATTCCGGCTCGCAGGCGGGCCGCATCGAGCGCATTGATTGCGAAAGCCCCGTAACAGCACTGGGTGCAGCCGATACGGCAGGCGAGGAAAGCGCCGGCGCGGCTCGCGGCATCGGACAGCGCCGAATCGACGATCTGGACGAGTTCGGCATCGCGCGCGGGAAGCGGCATGAGGGCAAGGATAACCGGCCAGACTTGAGAATCGCCCGGTTCGTTCGCGAACTCGGCATGCGTTATAGTCAGTGGGTGGTTGAGGGAGGTTCGGGTTGAAATTTTTCTCCTGTGTTTGGACGGTGGTTTTGCTGGCGCTATCTGCCATCGCAGTGCAGGCGCAGCAGGGGCGGCTGCTGGTGGATCAAAAGGGCGACCAGAGCCTGGCGATCGTCGATCCCGTGGCGGGAAAAGTTGTAGTAGATGTGACCGAGGGCGGGATCACGGGGCACGAGGTTGCGGGATCGCCCGACGGCAAACTGGCTTTCGTGCCCATCTACGGCGACAGCGGTGTGGGCAGGCCGGGAACCGATGGACGGAAGATCGTGGTGATCGATGTGGCGGCGGGCAAGGTGGTGGGCAAGATCGACTTCGACCACGGCGTGCGGCCGCACTGCGCTGTTTTCGGGCCGGACGGAATGCTCTACGTTACAACGGAACTCGATCAAACCGTGACCATCATCGATCCGAAGACGCTGAAGATTGTGGGGTCGATTCCTACGGGACAGCCGGAGAGCCACATGCTGGCGATTTCGCATGACGGGCGGCGCGGCTATACGGCGAATGTGGGGCCGGGCACTGTGAGCGTGCTCGACATGAAGGCGCGCAAGACGCTGGCGGTGATCCCCATCTCGGGGAACACACAGCGAATCGCCATTTCGAACGACGATAAGTGGGTTTTGACTTCGGATCAGACCGCGCCACGCCTGGCTGTGATCGACACGGGAGCGAATGTTGTGAAGACCTGGGTGAAGCTCGATGGGACCGGGTACGGAGGCGCAACCACGCCCGACGGCCGGTGGTTTCTGCTGGCGATTCCCGCAGCGAACGCAGTCGACGTGATCGACCTGAAGACGATGACCCTGGCGCGAAGCGTCGCGGTAGGCAAGAATCCGCAGGAAGTGCTGGTGCGGCCCGACGGGAAGGCCGCGTACGTATCGTGCATAAGCGGCAACCAGGTGGCCGAGATCGACCTGGTGACGTGGAAGGTGGCGCGGAATATCGAGACCGGGATCGGCACGGATGGATTGGGATGGGCGCGGTGAGGCCGCAAGCCGGCGAGTCAGCAAGTCTGTGCGAAGACGGAAAGCGGGGGGTTGGAGATGGCAGCGCAGTGCACGCATGCGGGAACGGTCAAGAAGGGCGTGAAGCCGCGCAGCAAAGGCTGCGAGGAATGCATGAAACTCGGCGACACGTGGCTGCACCTGCGGATGTGCCTGGAGTGCGGGCACGTGGGCTGCTGCGATTCATCGAAGGGACGGCATGCGCGCGCGCATTTTCACGAGACGCAGCATCCGCTGATCCAGAGCGCCGAGCGCGGCGAGGATTGGCGCTGGTGCTACGTGGACAACACGTATCTGTGACCGGCGATCACCTTTTACGCCACTTCCACTTCGATCTTCTTCCCGTCAGGCTCCAGTTTCACAATCTTGAAACTACGTATCTGGGCCTCGGCGAGCGGCTCGGGTGCCGCTGAAAGAGCCGGAGCGTTCCCTTTCCAACGAGCCTTGAGCATCGAGGAGAGCTGCGAAAGGTCGGGGGCGGAAGACTGTGCCCCGACCCCCAAAGGCTTTTGCGGCGAAGCCGCGGCTGCCGCATTGCAGGTGCCTCTTATCCCTTCGCCGAGTTCGACGATCGCTCCGGACGCGGTGAGCTCGACGACGCGGCCCGAGACGCGGTCGCCCACTTTGTGTTCGGCGATGTACTCGTCGATGCTGGTAGGGATGAGCTGCTTGATGGACAGCTTGATCTGGCGTTTTTCCGGGTCGACGGCAAGAACGAGCGCCTTGACGACCTGCCCTTCGCGCAGCGCGTCGCGCGGATGGTTGATGCGGCGGTCGGCGACAATCTCGCTGATGTGCACCAGCCCGTCGACGCCTTCAGCGATCTGAACGAACGCGCCGAAGTTCATGATCTTGCTGACGGGCCCTTCGATCTGCGATCCGGCGGGGAATTTGCGCTCGACCTCAAGCCAGGGGTCGGCGAGAGTTTGCTTCAGGCCCAGGGCGATGCGCTTCTCTTCCGGCTTCACCGAAAGAACGACAGCATCGACGCGTTCGCCTGTCTTGAGCAAGTCGGAGGGATGGCGGACTTTCTTGGCCCATGACATCTCTGAAATATGAATGAGGCCCTCGATACCGGGCTCGAGCTCGACGAAGGCTCCAAAATCCATGAGACGGGTGACCGAACCGGAGACGCGCGCGCCGGCCGGGTAGCGTTCGGATGCTGTTGTCCACGGATCAGCTTCGAGCTGCTTGAGCCCGAGGGATATCTTGCCGGTCTCGGGGTCGATTTTGAGAATGCGCAGGGTGAGCTGCTGGCCGAGCGAGAGGACATCATCGGGCTTGGCGATGCGGGCGCGGGAGATATCGCTTACGTGAAGCAGGCCGTCGAGTCCGGGCTCGATTTCGACGAAGGCGCCGTAGGGCATGAGGGTGCGTACCGTGCCGGTGACGATTGACCCGGGCTCGAGAGCGGCGCGGCGGCCGGCGAGCTCAGTGCGAGCTTGCTCTTCGAGCACGACGCGGCGGTCGACAACGACATCTTCATCGGCGACATCGAGCTTGGTGATGCGGCAGGTGATCTGCTGACCGACGAGGGCTTCGAGTTCGGCGGCATCGCGTGTCCCGCTGCGGCTGGCGGGCATAAAGGCGCGCACGCCGACGTCGACACTGAGTCCGCCCTTGACGATTGCTGTGACTGTACCGGCGACAGCGAGTTTCTCGGCAAAAGCGCGCTCCAGAGCCGACCAGTCGCGCGGTTGGGCAACCCGGAACCGCGAGAGCTCGTAATAGCCTTCTTCATTACGGCCGGTGATAGAGACCGGAAAGCGGTCGCCCGGCTTAACTTCTGCGGCATGATCAGGAAACGTAGACCGCGGTAGTACGCCCTCTATCTTGTAGCCAATGTCGAGCACAACCTGGTCGGCAGTGAGCGAAACGACTGTCCCCTCGAGCTGTTTGGTTTCGGCGCGATGGGTGTGGGTGCGCTCGAAAGCCGAAAGAAGGTCCCCGAACGATTCCGTTGGCTCTTCCGGAGCGGCAGAATCGCTCTCCTGACCTTCGGGCTCAGCTGCCGAAGCATCGGCAGGCGCTGGATTCTCCGTGTTGGTGTCTGGTTGCGCGGCCTGCGTCGCTTCGCCGCATGCCGCCTCGCTTTCCGGAGCTTCGGTTGGCGCGAAGGAAGATTGCGGAATGATTTCGTCGGTCATGGCGGGTACACACTTATTGTTTCACGATGCGGCGAAGAAACGGGAAGGTGGGGCAGGTTAACCTGAAGCAGGCGATGACGTACGCTCCCCCACGGCTTCGGCACGGCTTTGAGGCGTTTGGCTATCGCGACTTTACGCGATACCAGCTGGCGCGCGCGGCAGGGATTCTGGGCGCCGAGGCCCAGTCGGTCGCCGTAGCGTGGCAGGTATATTCCATCACGCACCGCGCAATCGACCTCGGCTACACGGGGCTGGCGCTTTTTCTGCCGGCGCTGCTGTTCCTTTTGCCTGCAGGGCATGTCGCCGACCGATTCGACCGGCGCATCGTGATCCTTACCTGTTACTCATTGCAGGTGGTGTGCACCTGCGCACTGGCTGCACTGGCGTGGACAGATACGCGCAACATCCTGGCAATTTATGCGGTGCTGTTTTTCATCGGGACGGGCCGTGCGTTCTCGGCGCCGTCAAGTTCATCGCTGGTCCCCATGCTGGTGCCTGAGACTCACTTTGTGAATGCGGTCACCTGGGGCGGTGCGGTCTTCCAATTCGCGAACATCACGGGCCCGGCGCTGGGCGGGCTGCTCTTCACGTTTCCGCTCGGGCGGTTTGTGCCAGGTTCGCGCCTTGAAGGCGCCGGTATTGTGTACCTGTTCACACTGTGGTCGGTACTCTGGTATCTCCTCATGGTTTCTAGGATGCAGATCCGGCCAGGGCGGGCCGAGCATCGGGCAACCTCACTGAAGGTGATGCTGGCGGGCCTGGACTACGTGAGGCGGTCGCCGCTGCTGCTGGGATCATTTTCGCTGGATCTATTCGTGGTGTTTCTGGGCGGAGCCACGGCGTTAATGCCGATCTTTGCGCACGAGATTCTGCACCAGGGCCCGCGCGGCCTGGGCATGCTGCGCGCTGCGCCGGCAATTGGCTCGCTGGCGATGGGACTCGTCATGGCGCGGTTTCCTTTACGGGGGCGCGCCGGGCTATGGTTGTTTGTCTGCGTGTCGATCTTCGGGGTGGCCACGGTCGTCTTCGGGTTGTCGCGGGTGATGTGGCTGTCGCTAGGATCGCTGGCGGTGGCAGGCGCGGCAGACACCATCAGCGTGATTGTGCGCAGCTCGTTATTGCAGTTGGGTACGCCGCCGGAGATGCGTGGGCGGGCCAGCGCGGTGAATTCGCTGTTTGTGGGAGCGTCGAACGAACTGGGTGAGTTTGAGAGCGGGCTGACCGCGCAATGGTGGGGCGCGGTGCGGGCGACAGTGATTGGTGGGTTGGGATCGCTGGCGGTCGCGGCACTGTGGGCCGGGATGTTTCCCAAGCTGCGGAGGGCGGATGAGCTGACATCCGCGGCGCTGCGCATGCAGGACCCCGAGGAGCAGGAGCTCCTGACTGGGCTGTGAACGGCGAGGCGGTCAGCTCTCGTGTTCGCCGAGGGCGAGACGAAGCTGGTGGGATTCGTTCCAGGCGATGCGCAAGCCCCCGGAGACGAGGCCGCGGCCCATCAATTGCACCATGGCGATGATGACGGTCATGAAGCGTGGCGCAGAACCGTCGGGCCAAAGCTGGCTTAGCGGCCGAGGTATGCCGTTGCGGTCGGGGTGATAGACGCGCTCGTCCCAGGTACGGGAACCGAGGGGAAATTCCGGATAGTGGCGAATGGCATCGATCGTCGATTGCAGAATGCGATGCTTCCAGGGCTCGGCGTACTGAGGCATAAAGAGCACGTGGCTCTTTTTCTGCCTGCGAACCTCGTGCACGAACTCGGTGAAGGAAGTGGCGTTGGTGAGATTGATATTGGCGTTGGGCTCGACGCCGTGGCGATCGCCGCCTGAGATGAGCAGCATGTTCCACTTTTCGGCCAACCGGCGCACCGCGCGGTTCTCGTCCCAGCCACGCAAACCGTTCAGCTCAAGAGCGTGAACATAGGCGCCGTTCTTCTGCAGGAATTCATTGACGAGAAACTGGTGCTTCTCTTTTCCGACGAGATAGAGATCCCACATCGGGTGATTAAAAACCACGAGGACGTTGGGCTCGCGATGAAGCGCGGCGAGAATCTCGGTAAGGCGGGAATCGCTGGGATGGACGGTGAAGTCTGCGAGCTCGGCCATCCATTCGGCTGCGCGGGCGCTGGGAAGGTTGTGCACACCGAGGTGGAAGGACTGCATGCTGCCGTAAGGAGCGCTCCACTCGACTGAAACCGGAATTTGCCGCGCGCTGGGAATGGTGCGCAGCAGCATGGGAGCCGTGATGGAGTCGTGGTCCGTAAGGGAGACCATGGCCTGCAGATTCTGCTTTTCGATCTGCCGGGTCTCCAGGTCGAAGGCCAGCTTGGGAGTCATAGGCGGCGTCCAGTAGCTCGCCGCATAGTCGACGCGGAAGCCATGATTCTGCTCAGCCCTGCTCTCCATACGAGAAATCAGGGGACGCATGACAGGAAACTGGTTGCCGAAGTTGGCCAGAAAGTCGAGGGTTTCGCGAGATTGATTGGTATGGCCGTGCAGCGAAACACCGGTTCGGAAGCCGCGGGGGGCATCCTGGTCGCGCCATAAATACGAGATGGTGGAACTAGGCATGTGCGCTCCTTGTCGATCTCCGAGCCTCAACAGATTTCCACAGCCAGTATCCATGTCACGCCATAAACAACGGGTTAAGGCCATGCAAATTGCACTTCAATTGATGCAGTAATGGAATCAAAGGAGTTACGAAAAACAGGCCTCAAATCGGGAGTTTCCGGCTATTTTTGAAGGACTTAAGTGCGTATCCCGATGCCGAATGTCTGATGAACGAGTGGAAGGAGCACAGCCTCAGCCAAGGTATGGGGATTGGCCGAGAATTCACCACTGTCATACAAATTTAACATACGCGGAACCTGGGGACCTACTCGGGCACGTGACGGAAGATTCGAAAGTTTGCCGTTTGTCGAGCCGGCCCGCCCGGCGCTACTTTCTGGTTTTCGCGAGTTCGGGACCAAGGAAATCGTCCAGATTCCAGTTTCCCATGGTTTCCTGGTCGCTGGCCCGCATGGTGGAAGGTCCTGCCGTGCCCGCTTCGGGTGAAAGATAGTTCTTCGTAAGGCCATCGCGCAAAAGCTCGAAGGCCTGCTCGGGGGAATCGGCGTACTGAAAGAGATCGAGGTCTTTGGGCGAGATGGCTCCAGTATCGACCAGAACCTCGAGGTCAAAGACCTTCTTCCAATATTCCGGTCCATAGATCACGACGGTGATCTTCTTATTCACCTTCTGAGTCTGTGCGAGGGTGAGGATCTCGAACATTTCATCGAGCGTGCCGAAGCCGCCGGGAAAGACGACCAGGGCTTTGGCCAGATAAGCGAACCAGAGCTTGCGCATGAAGAAGTAGTGGAACTCGAAGTTGAGCGCAGGCGTGATGTAGGGGTTCGGGCGCTGCTCGAAGGGCAGCAGAATATTCATGCCGATCGTTTTGCCGCCGGCTTCGTAAGCGCCGCGGTTGGCCGCTTCCATAATCCCCGGACCGCCGCCGGAAGTGACCACGAAGCGAGACTTGTGCGAAGGGATGGTCATGGCCCACTTGGTAAGGAACTGGGCAAGACGGCGCGCGTCTTCGTAGTAGCGCGCCATCTGGACGGCGGCCACAGCGCGCCTGCGCTGCAACTCGGTTGCCAGGCCGGCGGCAATCTCAGGAGGCTTGGCCGGCTGCTCTTCGCTGGGAGCCAACTTGGTCGAGCCGGTATTTTCCAGAAGCTCGAGGTCGTGATCAGCTTCTTCGCGGCCGCGGAATCGAGCTGAGCCGAAGAAGACGACGGTGTCCTGGATCTGCTCGCGGCGGAACCGCGCCAGCGGCTCCAGATACTCCGAGATGATGCGGATCGGCCGTCCCTCGGCGCTGTTGAGGAAGGCGATGTTCTCGTAGGCCAGCGGCGCGCTTTCGAGCGGCGGCGGAGTTCCGTTGCCGGGGATGACGGCACGAGGCGGGATTGCTGCCGATTCGGCAGACGGCTTCGGCCTCTCGGTTTTCGCACCGCTTGCAGCGCTGCTTATTTGCTGACTGTCTTGCATGGTTTAACCGTCCCGATGCCGGACAGCGTCTTGAAACGCGATCCAGAGGTTCAAAAGGCCCAGCCCGGAAACGATGCCGCGGACGGCGCCATGGGCGGCAAAAGCGGCCAGGGCGGGAAAACTCAGAAGGATTGGATTCTGGTCCCAGAAGGTGTGCGACCAGGGTGCATAGCAGACGGCCAGGCCGATATACATGCGCAGCATGACGCGAAGAAACAGTTCGATGCGCTCAAGCCACCTGGGCACGTCATGAGGGTGGGGTCCGGATGCTTGGAGAGGGGACGCGGAATCTGAAGCTGCAGCCTGGGTCGACCCAGAAGGAGTAAGCGGGCTCACGGTGACGGTGGACGAAAGTGATTCCGGCTGCTGGTGCATTCTTTTGCTTCGATTCGCAGTTCCCCGATGTCCATGCAGTGCAATCGGTTATCGCTCATCGCCTTTCTCCGGGGAGCCGCGCCCGCCGGGCAAAGGACACCGTATTGTCACGGTATCACAGAAGAGGTTGGCAGCCTCCCTCACGCCGGCTCGAGTGGCCTGGAGCTGGAGACGCTGGTGGATTCGGAGTATTTTGTTGGTGTGGTCCGGAACGGCGAGGAGATGGCTATGAAACTCGACGTCGCGATTATGGTTGCAATCCTGTTCGGCGGAACAGCTTTGGCCGGCCAAACTGTCGTGCCACCGCCAGAGGCGGCGAGTACGATCACCGGCTTTACGGTCGAGAACGGCCATGTGAAACCATTCGCAGTGTCAGTGCCCGCCTTTGCCTGCCCGGTAGTTGTGCACGCAGGGCACCTTGCTGATGGCAGCATGGTCAAGACCGACGGCGTGCATCCCAGGGGCACCGGACAGTGGCTGTCGCTCTCTCTGACGAACTCGAACCAGAAGGAAATTCAGAGTGCAACGCTATCCGTACGCGGTGTGATTCCCAAGGGGCATGTGACCGATGCCGGCGACTCGAAAGGCGCTGCACTCGGCGATGCAGTGGGCACATTCCATCTCAGGTTTGTGCCGGGGCCGAACGAAACGTCTGTAGCAAACCTTTGGGCGCCCGGAATGAGCGCGGTGGAGCGCATTGACCTGCTGGCGGTGATTTACAGCGACGGCTCGACGTGGAGAGTAGCAGCAGGACGAAGCTGCCATGTCGCGCCCGACCCGTTCATGCTGATCACGAGCCGATGAGCCCGGTGAAAGTGAATTGCTCTGCCCTGCGCTGCCCGCAAACACGAGGGACCGAGAGGACCTGAAGCGATCAGAAACGAAAGTACGCGCCGACAACCGGCTCGGCGGTGTGCGTAAACGCGTTCGTCGATGTGTAGAGCTTGGTGACGTCCGGCGCCTTGTAGAGATTGCCGCGATATTGCAGGCGCAAACCGATATGCGGGATCAGGCCCCAGTCGAGGCCGGCGCCATAGACATAAACGGCCTTGTTGTCGCTCGTGGTGTTGCTCTGACCGCCGGCGGGCAGGTTGAGCAAGGCTCCGATACCGAGTACGCCGAAGGGCCTGACCCTGCCGATGTGCACCGAAGGCGTCCAGTCTCCGGTGATTTCGTGGGCGTTCGCGGATACAGGAGCGGTGGATGGGTTAGGACAGGGCCCCTGTACCGGGCACGCGTACCCGCTGCTCGCGTAGACCTGATTGGCCCTGTTGTATGCATAGGTCGCTTCCCAGCCGAAAAGAGGATTCGAGATGTGGCGCAGCTCGAACAGCCCTCCGGCAGAGTTCGACGGGCTCTCCTCGACGCCGTTGCCGCTGGTTGCCCCGCTGAATGCGCCGTAAACACTGAGCGCGATGCTGGTCTGGGCGGGGACGCGATTGACGTTAACTGCCGCGAAAGAAAGTGCAAAAGCCCATAGAACGAAAATCTTGCTGATTTGCATATTGGCCGCCTGCAGGGAGATTGGACTGAGCGCCCTGGGACGCATCTTTCTCCTTCCCATTTGGACGCAGGACAGGGTCGGAGGGGTGATCGAGAGAAAGATAGGAGGCACCCAAAGTACCTGGGGGCACTCAAGGGACCGCAGGCAGAGCGGCAAGAGCCATCGCGATCTCTTCGGCCGGATATTCGTAGTTTTCGAGCTTGCCGGCCTGGTAATCGATATAAGACTGCATGTCGAAATGGCCGTGGCCACTGAGGTTGAATAGGATGGTGCGCGGCCTGCCTTCGGCCTTGGCTTCGAGCGCCTGGCGGATGGTTTCAGCGATGGCGTGATTGGACTCCGGCGCGGGAATGATGCCCTCGGCGCGCGCAAATTGAATACCGGCAGCAAATGCGTCCAGCTGCTGGACGGTGACGGCGTCGGCGAGCCCCAAATCAATGACGTGCGACACGAGCGGAGCCATGCCGTGATAGCGCAGCCCGCCGGCGTGAATGCCGGGAGGCACAAAGGTGCTGCCCAGCGTGTGCATCCTGACGAGCGGCGTAAGGTGGCCGGTATCGCCGAAGTCGTAAGCAAAACGACCCTTGGTAAGACTGGGACAGGCTGCCGGTTCGACAGCTACGATGCGGGCATTTCCCTTGCCCTTTAGCTTGCGGCCGAGGAAAGGCATGACCAGGCCGGCGAAGTTCGATCCGCCGCCTGTGCACCCGATAATGACGTCGGGCTCGTCGCCGGCCATGGCCAGTTGCTCGATGGCTTCCTGGCCAATGACGGTCTGATGCAGCAGAACGTGATTCAGCACGCTGCCCAGTGCGTACTTGGTCTCAGGATCTTTGGCGGCGACCTCCACAGCTTCGGAGATCGCGATGCCAAGCGAGCCGCTGGAGTGGGGATGTTCAGCGAGGATGGCTCGGCCCGCATCAGTTTCCCTACTGGGACTGGCAGTGACTGAGGCGCCGAAGGCTTCCATGAGAGCGCGCCGGTAGGGCTTTTGATCATAGCTGACGCGCACCATGAAGACCTTGCATTCGAGACCGAGGAATGCGCATGCCATGGAGAGCGCAGAACCCCACTGCCCGGCGCCGGTTTCAGTGGAGAGATGGGTGATGCCTTCCTGCTTGTTGTAGTAAGCCTGAGGGACGGCGGTGTTGAGCTTGTGCGAGCCGGCGGGGCTGACGCCTTCGTATTTGTAGTAGATATGCGCCGGGGTGTCGAGTGCCTTTTCAAGCCTGCGGGCGCGAATGAGCGGCGTGGGACGCCACTGAGCGTAGATCTGCCGCACCTCTTCGGGAATCTCGATCTGCGGGTCGGAGCTGACCTCCTGCATGATGAGCGCCATGGGAAAGAGCGGCGCCAGATCGGCGGGACCGATGGGCTGCAGTGTGCCGGGATGAAAAACCGGCGCGAGAGGCTTCGGTAGCGCGGGGAGGATGTTGTACCAGGCCTGCGGAATTCGGCTTTGCGGCAGATTGTATTGGATGGTTTCCATGCGCAACATTGTATCGGGAGGAGGGCGCATGAGCATTTCAGCTTCCAGCCCTCAGCTTTCAGCTATCAGCAGCTTCGCCTTTGGCAGACAAACTCAAGGGATTCCCGCAAGTCAGGCACTGAAGGCTGACAGCTCACAGCTGAAGCTGCATCCCTAGCGCTGGCTGGCTTCGCCAGAAGCGACACGACGATTGAATTCTGCAGAGCGATTGCGCGGGATGCTGAGCGACTTCCACCGGTTGCCGGCGAAATGCTTTGCCAGAAGCACGATCTGGCCGACGTGGAAGGAGTAGTGGCTCATTTGGCGATTGATCGCCTGCATCACAGAGTGCGCTTCGCCGCGAATGGTGACGGTGCGGCTGAGGTCGGCGTCGGTGAGCGGTTCCACCGCGGAGAAGACGCAGGCCCACCCGCGTTCCCATTCGACAAGGAGCGCGGCGCGATCGGAGGCGGGATCGATGAACTCGCCGTCGCGATTGCGATCAGGTTTTTCGCCGTCGGCAGTCAGGAAATCTGTCCAGCGAGAGCGCATGTTTCCGGCCATATGCTTGACGATGATGGCGATGGAATTGGCTTCGGGATCGAGAATCGCGAAGAGCTGATCGTCAGCGACCTGTTCGATGGCGCCTTCGCCAAGCCGCTTGGTCTGGCGGAAGATGGCCAGAGCGTCCTGGATGTACGAGGTGGTGAATTCGAGAGCCATGGGGAAATCTCAATTTGAATTCAGGGATTCGGTTCCGAGCGGCGGTTGAGCTCACTCTTTAGAGTGTTTGGCGCGGAGATAGCGAGCAGCCTCGACCAGGGCTGGTGTAATAAAGATTCCAATACCCGGCTGAAGTGCGCCTATACCGCCGCCCGCCGCAGTAGGAGTATGGAAGAAGCTCGGCACGACCAGCAAGAGGGCGCAAACCCATAGGGGAATTGAAGTCCAGCGGTTGTGCAGGAGCGCGACGAAGTAACAGGGCAGAAAGATGAGGCCGAAGGCGTAATGAGTCAGGAGTCCTGCCAGCGAATGATTTTGGGAATCGTAGGCCGCGGCGATCGCCGTCACAGCGGTGATATAGCCTGCGCCAAACCCCGAAAAAACAAAGAAAGGCATCGCCAGGTCCGATTGCCTTAGGTTGCGAGCGCCTTTCTTCTCGCCGGGTTGTTCTTTTTGCTCAACTTGGGTCATGAGGGAAGCTCTCACGAAAAGTGTGGGTTCGAAACCGGTGGAGCTGCGAAATCACTGCTCAAGGTTCATCGTTGTAGAGGTGGACCTCGATCTTGCCGCCTTCAACCTGGCGCGCTCGAAACATGCCGGGAGTGTTGAAGCTCCAGCCAAGCTGGCCGTCGGGCGCGATGACGATCACGCCACCATCTCCATGAATGGGGGCCAGCCTCTTTTGAATCACCTCGTCGGCGGCCTGCTGCAGGAGCATTCCTTTGTACTGGACAAGAGCACAGATTTCGCGGGCCACCGTGTAGCGGATGAAGTACTCGCCGACGCCTGTGCCGGAGACGGCGCAGGACTGATTGGAAGCGTAGGTCCCAGCGCCGATGATCGGCGAGTCTCCGACGCGGCCGGGCATCTTGCCCTGCAACCCGCCGGTGGAGGTGCCGGCAGCGACGTTACCCTGGCGGTCGAGCGCAACTACGCCGACGGTGCCGTAGGTGCGGGTGCCTTCTGCTTCTTGCAACTGCGCAGTGGGCACGACTTCGCCCGGAGGAGGCGCACCGGCGGGACGCGGCGGCACTGGCCTGCCCTCTTTCTCCAGTTGCTTGACCAGCGACTGCCAGCGGCTCTCCGTAAAGAAGTAACTCGGCTCGACCTGGTCCATGCCGGCCTGGAGTGAGTAAGCGTCGGCTCCCGGGCCGACGAGCAGGACATAGGGACTCTTCTCCATGACGGAGCGCGCCAGAGTGATGGGATAGCGGGTATGGGTTACGTCGGCGACAGCGCCGGCGCGCATGGTTGCGCCGTCCATGATGGCGGCGTCGAGTTCGGTTTTTCCCGCTGCAGTGAAGACCGCTCCGCGCGCGGCATTAAACAGCGGATTGTCTTCAAGAACACGGATGGCGGTCTCGACGGCGTCAAGCGAGGATCCACCGCTGTCGAGGACCTTGGCGCCGGCCTCGACGACCTGGGCGAGTGCGGCGCGATAATTCGCATCTCCATCGGCGCCAAGCTTGGCTCGGTCGATCTCGCCTGCGCCGCCGTGAACCACGATGGCCCAGTGACGAGAGGTCTTTGACTGGGTGGTTTGCGCTGTCGCCCCGATCACTCCGGCCCATGCGACTGCCGCCCAAATGAACGCCCCGATTCTCGTGCGCACACTCGCGTCCTCCCGATGCACTCAATGGTAGCGCGCAGCGACGCGACCTGATTGTGTTTTTTCTTCTCGATGGTCACTCTCGGTTAGTATCGCAATCAATGGCGCGGAACAATAGCATTCTTCGCTTCCTTTTCCTGCTTTTGGCTACCGCCGCAACTGCGGCCGCCAGGCCGCATCCGATACCGGTGAAGGTGGTGGTCGTGGCTATGTTCGAGGTCGGCGCCGATACGGGCGACCAGCCGGGTGAGTTGCAGTATTGGGTGGAACGCGATCATCTGGATCGAGCGTTCGACATGCCTGCCGCGTATCACGCGGTTCGCATGAACGATGAGGGAGAGATGGCGATCCTGACCGGCCAGGGGACGGCGCACGCGGCGGCCACGGTGATGGCGGTGGGCCTGGATCCGCGATTTGATTTTAGCCACGCATATTGGGTGGTCGCGGGCATAGCGGGAGGATCGCCGGACCGGATCTCGCTGGGATCGGCGGCGTGGGCACGATGGGTTGTGGACGGCGACCTGGGATACGAGATCGACGCAAGGGAGATTCCGTCAGACTGGCCGACCGGGATGTTGCCGCTACGGAAAAAGACGCCGTTTGAAGCGCCTGCGGAGGCGCTGGACGGGCAAGTGTTCGCACTGAACCCGGGCCTGGCGCAGTGGGCATTTAATCTGACCCGCGCAACCCCGCTCGAGGACTCAGACAAGTTGAGAGAGATCCGCAGCCACTTTGATGGAGAAGCAGCCCAAAGGACGCCGTTTGTGACCATGGGAGACGAGATTTCGTCGTCGACCTACTGGCACGGCAAGTTGATGGACGCGTGGGCCTCGGAGTGGGTGCGGTACTTCACCGGCGGCAAGGGCGTGCTGATGACCACAGCAATGGAGGACACGGGGACGTTGCGATCGCTCACCGATCTGGCGCGGGCCGGCCGTGTGGACCTGAACCGCGTAATGGTGCTGAGGACGGTGAGCAACTACGATCGGCAGCCACAGGGGCTCACCGCTGCTGAAAGCCTGGCGAAGCAGAGAGTGGGCGCATATGCTGCGTATCTGCCGTCGCTCGAAGCCGCCTACCGCGTGGGCCACGCCGTAGTCGCAGAGCTGATCGGCCACTGGGCTAAGTGCGAAATGACGATTCCGGTTTCGAATCCGTGAGAACGTCATGGTCTGTGACCTTCAGGCGGGCTGCGCAGAGCTCCCCGCGGAGACGGAGTTCATCCATTCGCGCGGCCCTGCAAAGCGGCAGGATTCTGAGGCGATAGCGGCGGCCTCGGCCAGCGCCTCGACGAAGCCGCGCCCGATGGACGCGAAGTAGCAGTAAGCACCATGAAAGACGTCGCCGGCGCCCATGGTGTCGACTACGTCAACCGCAGGCACGCGGAGGGTTCCCGAGGTGGCGCCGGAAGAAAACTGGATGGGATCGGCGCCGTCGGTAATGGCGATGCTGGTGACGCCCGAGGTTTTGAGAAATTCGATGACGTCAGTGCGCGACTTGCAGCCGGGCGGGAGGAAATCTGCAGAACAGATGGCGGTGTGCACGCTCTTCAGAAGCTCAGCGGCGCCCTCTTTCCAGCTGCCTCCATCGAAGACGACAAGGACCTGATTGGCGGTTGCAGCCTGGGCCCAGGCTCGGCAAGCCTCCATGTAGTGCCCGTCGACCATAACAACACGCGCCTGGCGGCAGAGGTTCTGGTCGACCTCGGCGGAAGGCGTCGGAACGCGGCTAGCGTTGGCTGAGACTACATTGCGTTGACCTTTAAGATCGACAGCGACAGAGGAGATGACCGGAACTTCATCGAATTTCGGATTCAGATCGATCAGCCTGATGGAGCGTGTCTGCAGTTCATCGCGGACCATCGTCGCCAGGGGATGACGGCCGGCGGCGGTGACGAGCGAGGCCTTTCCACCCAGATGGGCGAAGGCGATGGACGCGTTCGTGGCCGGCCCGCCGACGAACACTTCCTGGCTGCGTGCGGAGACCTTGGTATTTGCAGCGGGAAATTTATCCACACCGTACACGATATCTATGGTCGAGAGACCAACGAAGACTGCCTGGGTCATGGATCACTCCTGCAACGTGTGCGCCAAGGCCTTCCTGTAATGGATGCAGCGATCGACAACCTCGAATCCGAGCGCAGAGTGAGCGTGCTGCGAAAGAGGATTGTCGATGAGAGCGTCAGAAGCAACTTCCAGGCAGCCCTGTTCCCTCGACCAGTTCTCGGCCGCCCGCATCAGTTCCCGGCCAACGCCGGCATGGCGCTGCTGCTCGCGTACGTACCAGCCTTCGATATAGCCGACGGGTCGCGTCGTGTCGCAGCCATCGGCATGAGAGCGAAGACCTACTTCGATGAATCCAGCGAGAGCGTTATTCGGGTCTTCGGCAACAAAAAAAGCGACAGGGAGCGTTCCTGACTTTCCACTGGCAGTCTTGTTCTCAACCTCGATCAGATGCTCCTCGATCGAACCATCCGGCCAAAGCAGAGCACAAAGTTCGGCGAGTTCACGAACATCGATGGAGCGCGCCTGGCGCACGGTCGCCACACAGCTCATTCTAGCTACCGGAAGCCGGGAGACTTGGCGAAGACCGCCCCGGCGAGTGAGAATGCTTGGGTTCCGTAAATTCTCGTTCCACTGATGCCGTTGCGCAGCGAACTGGCCGGCGTGCGAGGGTCGGAAAGAGCCTCATAAGGAAGCTTAGATGCATTCAATCTGGTTTGGTGAGTTCATGGGAACGCTGGTGCTGGTGCTGCTGGGCAACGGCGTCAATGCCGGCGTGACGCTGCGCAAGTCGTATGCGGCAGATAGCGGCTGGATTGTGATCGCGACGGGATGGGCGCTGGGCGTGTTGTGCGGCGTGATGGTGGCTCAGGCGTTTGGCAGCCCGGGTGCGCATCTGAATCCGGCAGTGACCTTAGCGGCCGCAGTAGTGAGCGGGGATTATGGACACCTGCTGACTTACTGGTCGGCGCAGATGCTGGGAGCAATGAGCGGCGCGGGGCTGATGGCCCTGCATTATGCACCCCACTGGAAGCTGACGCCGGATCCGGCGGCCAAGCTCGGGGTTTTCTGCACGAACGCCGCTGTGCGCAGCCCGCTGGCAAACATTTTCAGCGAGATGGTGGGAACGGGAGTGCTGATCCTCGTTGCGTCCGCGATTTTTTCGAAGGGCGTGGCGATCAATGGGCCGGCTGCCGGGCTGGGGCCTTGGCTGGTGGGAAGCCTGGTGTGGGGCATCGGCCTCTCGCTGGGCGGAACGACCGGGTATGCAATTAATCCGGCGCGCGATCTTGGGCCTCGACTCATGCATGCGATTCTGCCCATTCCCGGCAAAGGCGGATCGAACTGGAGCTATGCGTGGATTCCCATTGTTGGCGACCTGACCGGCGCGGCGCTTGTCGGGTTGCTGGTACGCTGCGCTCA
>Ga0335071_10001037_pt1 | contig 30034 bp, 31 predicted proteins | sample Lox_Sample_15_FD_206724 | JGI IMG/M metagenome (GOLD analysis project Ga0335071, IMG submission 206724) | Soil microbial communities from Loxahatchee National Wildlife Refuge, Florida, United States - Lox_Sample_1.5 | ecosystem: Environmental > Terrestrial > Soil > Wetlands | place: USA...
GGACCGGAGGTTCAAATCCTCTCGCCTCCGCCACGCGAGACAACTGAAGACGGGCGCCCGTAGCTCAACGGATAGAGCATCTGACTACGGATCAGAAGGTTGGGGGTTCGAATCCCTTCGGGCGCGCTTACTACCAGCGCAAATAGGTTTCCTTGTTATCAGGCGCCGGCAGAGTTGTCACGGGATTGTCATCCCTGCGCAAAACTCTGCGCCCCGTAGGCGAACGCGTTGTGTCGTGAGCGCACATAGGTTCGTGTCAATCGCTAATAGTAGTTAAGTAGCAACCCGCCGAGCATCCACACCAAATACTGAGCGGTGCCAGTTCGATCAGTTTGACGGTCCGCCACGGCGCGGGCGGTGGCGATCGCTTTGCGACCATGCGTGCGGGGCTCTTGCCGAGGCCGGGTCGCCCAGCGCGCGGCCGCATGCCCGGTGATCACCGGCGCCGCGACGTTGGGTGTTGATCGTGGTCGCCAAGGGGACCCATTTCCGGCTCTACCGAGTTAGCAGGGGCGTAGTTGCCTGGTCCTGAGTGGCGCCTGCCGTGATTGGCGGGTGCAGGCCCACCGTACTCGGCGTCGTTGGTTGTCAGGGTTGCGGAATCCGAAAGCGATGCGCCCGACATGTTTGACGATGCGGTTGTAGCCTTCGCTGCGAGCGTTCGACAAGCCTGTGGAGATCGCGAGAATCATTGGGACCTGCCAGGTTTCGATGGTTTGGGCGAGGTCGTGGATCTCTGGGACAGAGGTTGCGGCGCAGAATGCGTAGAACCGGTACAAGGCTGCGGCGATGTCGTAGCGCAGCCCGCCGGTCGCGGTGCATGCTAGCACGTCGCGCAGCAGCTCCTTGGCGATCCAGGCGGCCAGGATGTCGCCATTGGGGTCGGCGGCGTCCAACGCGGCGATCAGACGGGCGCGTTGGTCCTCGGTGAGCCGTTCGACACCGCGCAGCAGCCGGCGCCGGTTAAGCCACTCAGGGTCGGCCTTGCGGCCGCGGCGGCCCCGGCTGTCCCAGGTGGTGCGCCGCCGCACCGCCTCGACCATCTGGTTGGCTCGTTTGACCAGGTGAAACCGGTCTACGATCAGCTGCGCATGCGGCAGCGCATCGCGCGCGGCCTTGGCATAGACCACCGACATGTCGATCGCCACGTGGGTGATCGACTCGCGCCAGGCCTGGTCACGTTCGCCCAGCCAGTCGATCACCGGTGCCGCCGAGCGGCCGTTGACCTGTACCAACAGGCCACCCGCCCCGGTGATGTCAACCAGCCCGGTGTCGAACCGGTCGACCCAGACTCGTTTGCCGGTGTCTGGGCACGTCTCGTATTTCGCTTTTCCCCTGCGCGTTTCGTCGATGCCGAGCACTGTCACTGGCTCGGGTTCGACGTCAAGCACGGGGTCGGCGGTGGCCGCGACCGCATCATGACAGGTGTTCCACGTGCAGCCATGGCCGGCGGCGACGGCGGCCACCGACCGATCGTCGTCGAGCACCGCGCAGGCCATCTCCGACTTCGCCCGCGCCGTCATTCGCGCCCTGGCAGGCACCGCCGGAGTTGCCTCGGTGAACGACTTGCGTTTACATAAAACGTTGGTACACAACCACTTACGTTTCCGCCACATGATCCGTGGACGGTCCGGGCCGATCTTGATATCACGCGGACGGGTCGCGACCCAGCCCTTCGACCGCGACGACCGCGTGCTGCACTTTGGGCATTTGCCGACCCATTCGTCGGCAGTGCCGACCACGACCACGCGGACACCGTCTTCGTTCAGCGTCACCGTGTCGACGACGATTCCTTCAAGACCCAGCAGCAATGTACTACCGTTGGACAAGCTCGCGCCTTTCTGCGATCTGGATGCGTGAGAACACCCAGTTCACAAGGGCGCGAGCCCTCAATCAGTCACCGACACGATCCGAATCGGTCACACCAGACCCCCACCAAGTCGGAAGAGACCCATTTTCCGCGGGCGACTCCACTAGGGGCGTCCGTTCGGCCAGCGCCGTCACCGCCACCAGGGCCCCGCGCACGACATGAGATTGTCGTCGTCGAACAACCACCGAATCGAGCGCGAACCTGTGCTCACCGCAAGCGCCTTTGTTGCTGGTCGGATTGTTTGTGTCAGAACTACGATCATCGCAGCTCAGAGGGTGCTTTCCTGATGCCGGCAGCCCGAGGCCGACAACCACGTCGGTGGGTCCAGGCCCTAGTCTGGCGAGATGGCCGAGTCTAAAACTCTTGGTGTAAGCGGCACGTCGAACACCCTCACCATCCCAGACGGCATCAAGCCCAGCGACGGACGATTCGGGTCCGGCCCGTCGAAGGTCCGACCCGAGCAGATGCAGGCACTGTTCGCCGCCGGCCACCTGCTCGGCACCTCGCACCGGCAGCTACCGGTCAAAGACCTGGTAGGCCGCGTCCGCGACGGGCTCCGCCAGTACTTCTCGGTGCCAGACGGCTACGAGGTCATCCTCGGCAACGGCGGAGCGACCGCGTTCTGGGACGCTGCCGCGTTCGGGCTCATCGACAAGCGGTCGCTGCACCTGACCTATGGCGAGTTCAGCGCGAAGTTCGCCTCCGCGGTGGCCAAGAACCCGTTCGTCGGCGATCCGATCATCATCAAGGCCGACCCCGGCACCGCGCCCGCCCCGCAGTCGGATCCGTCGGTGGACGTCATCGCCTGGGCGCACAACGAGACCTCGACCGGCGTCGCTGTGCCGGTGCAGCGGCCTGCGGGCTCGGGAGACGCGCTGATCGTCATCGACGCGACCTCCGGCGCCGGCGGCCTGCCGGTCAACATCAGCGACACCGACGCCTACTACTTCGCCCCGCAGAAGAATTTCGCCGGCGACGGCGGCCTGTGGTTGGCGATCGTGAGCCCCGCGGCACTGGCCCGCATCGAGTCCATCGCCGCGGGCGGGCGTTGGGTTCCCGCCTTCCTGTCACTGCCGATCGCCGTCGAGAACAGCAAGAAGAACCAGACCTACAACACGCCCGCGATCGCCACGCTGGTCCTGCTTCAAAGCCAGCTGGACTGGCTGCTGGGTAACGGCGGGCTGGACTGGGCTGTCAAACGCACCGCCGACTCCTCGCAGCGGCTGTACTCCTGGGCACAGTCAACCTCCTACACCACACCGTTCGTCGCCGATCCGGACCTGCGCTCGCAGGTCGTCGGGACGATCGATTTCAGCGAAGAGGTCGACGCGGCCGCGGTCGCCACGGTGCTGCGGGCAAACGGCATCGTCGACACCGAGCCGTATCGCAAACTGGGCCGCAACCAGCTGCGCGTCGCGATGTTCCCGGCCGTGGAGCCCGACGACGTCAGCGCCCTCACCGTGTGCATCGACTGGGTCGTCGAACGGCTCTGACCACCACCAGCGTGTGAGCCCAGTGACACGCAGCCGCTGCACCAGAGTCGCCTAGACGGGCCCGACGCTACGGCTCGGATGAGGTCGGCATGGGGACTCAAAGTCGTTGGACTCGACGTCGATGGCCTACGCGTCATCTGCGAAGGTGACGGCCCTACTGAGGAATACACCCTGCGTCGCCGGCCGGCTACGTGCAGCAGCGCGTGGCGACAACGCCCGCCCCAGCCGACCCAAATCGATGTCGAAGTCGAAAGTTATAAGTCAAAAGTTATATTGTCCCAAGGACATTCAGGCCAGAATCCGCGTTCAGGCGTCCCGGTGAACAACTGACCTCGCCGGCCGGCGTTGACGTCTTGTGGGTCGAGCGGTTCGTTCACCCGGCCTGCGGGAACGCTTACCGCCGCCGAGCGGGCAACCGGGGCTCACCCGGTGCTCTGCGACCGGCCCGCGCTTCTGACGCCACTGGAAGGTCGTGACTGGTGTTCTCGACAGCGGGCAGCACCGCGTCGAGTGTCTTGACCGTCTCGTTGAGCACTTCGGGCCCGAGGGCGCCGTCGGAATAACGGCGAGTTTCAGGACAGATCGACCAGTTTCAGCGTTGCGGCGTCGACGGCCGCGCCGATGGCGGCCAGCACATCGGCGGGAACCTCCCGGTCCAGCCTGAGCATCGCGGTCGCACCCGCACCGTCGGCGTCCGCACTGAGCTGTGCGGCGTGGATGTTGACGTCGGCGGCGCCCAGCAGGGTGCCGATCTTGCCCAGCGCGCCCGGCTTGTCCGCGTAGTTGATGACGAGGTTGACACCCTCGGCGCGCAGGTCGAAGTTGCGGCCGTTGATCGCGACGATCTTCTCCACCTGCTGCGGCCCGGACAGCGCGCCGGCCACGTTGACGACCGAGCCGTCGGAGGCGACCGCCCGCACGTCGACAACGCTGCGGTGATTGGGACTTTCGCTGGCCGTGCTGATGTCGACGGCCACGCCGCGTTCAGCGGCCAAGGCCGGTGCGTTGACGAACGTCACCTGGTCCTCGACAACTGCCGAGAACAATCCGCGCAAGGCCGAAAGCCGAAGCACCGCGACATCTTCTGCCGCCAGTTCACCGCGCACTTGCACCGTCAGCGACACCGGCGGCTGGGCAGCCAGGACGCCGACGAGCAGTCCCAGCTTGCGAACCAAATCCAGCCACGGCGCCACCTCCTCGCTGACCACGCCAGCACCCACGTTGACCGCATTCGGCACGAACTCGCCGGCCAGCGCCAGCTTCACCGAGGCGGCGACGTCGGTGCCGGCCCGGTCTTGGGCCTCGCCCGTCGACGCCCCCAGGTGCGGCGTGACGACCACCTGCGGGAGGTCGAACAGCGGGCTGTCCGTGCACGGTTCAGTGGCGAACACATCGACCCCGGCGGCGCGGACATGGCCGGCCGCCACCGCTTCGGCCAGCGCCGCCTCATCGACCAGACCGCCGCGAGCGGCGTTGACGACAATCACACCCGGCTTGGTCTGGGCCAGCGCCTCCTTGCCGATCAGCCCGGCCGTCTCCGGCGTCTTCGGCAGGTGCACGGAAATGAAATCGGCGCGGCGAAGCAGGTCATCGAGGCTGAGCAGCTCGATGCCGAGCTGGGTGGCACGCGCCGGGGAAACATATGGGTCGTAGGCCACCACATGCGTGCCGAACGCGGCCAGCCGCTGCGCCACGAGCTGTCCGATGCGGCCCAGCCCCACAACGCCGACGGTCTTGCCGAAGATCTCGGTGCCCGAGAACGACGACCGTTTCCAGGCATGCTCGCGCAACGACGCGTCTGCCGCGGGGATCTGCCGGGCCGCGGACAGCAGCAGAGCCAGGGCGTGCTCAGCGGCGCTGTGGATGTTCGAGGTGGGCGCATTGACCACCAGCACACCGCGCGCGGTGGCGGCATCGACGTCGACATTGTCCAGCCCTACGCCGGCGCGGGCGACGATCTTCAGCTTGGTGCCGACGGCCAGCACGTCGGCCCCCACCTTGGTGGCCGATCGCACCAGCAGCGCGTCCGCGTCGGTCACCGCGGCCAGAAGCTTTTCGTGATCGGTGCCGTCCACCCAGCGCACCTCAACCTGGTCGCCGAGAGCGGCGACGGTCGACTCGGCGAGTTTGTCGGCGATCAAAACAACAGGCAGGCTCACCCCGACAGCCTAGCCAGCTGCAATCAAGCGTCGAGGGCATCGTCGTCGGCAGCGGGCCCAATCGGCTCACCGCGGCCATCACATGCGCACGCGCAGGCCCGGCCAACTGTGCCCTCCGCGCGCCAGTGAGAAGCCTTCCGCTGCAGAAAGACTCACGAAATCCACGCAAGAGCAGGTTATTGCGATGTCGCGGTCCGGCGGCGTGCGCGACCAAATTTTTTGAGGACACGATGTCCTCAATCAGGCGCGGCAGTGGATTGAATCTGCGCGAGTTCAACTCCGCGGGCGCGCTACTACGGCCCGGCTGCGCGTACAGCGATCGGTCCCGCAGGGCGTTGAGGAGACGGTGCGTGCGCCTCGACGCATATGGGCAATTGCCGAGAGCGGCTGCGTGCGTCGCTTTTCTCCCGGCGCTGCGCCCCCGTATCACGGCAAGCCCGCGCCGTCGGTGTCTCAGCATTTGGCCAAACTGCGGATGGCCCGCCTGGTGCGGACCCGCCGAGACGGCACGCAGGTGATTTACCGGCTGGAAAACGATCACGTGCGCCAGCTGGTGATCGATGCGGTCTTCAACGCCGAACACGCTGGCCCGGGAGTGCCCGGGCATCGTCGCGGCGACGCGGTTCGTGCCCTGCCAGCGGGCCAGCACAACAAAGGATAAGGTAACCACGAAATGACCGAGACGCACAGCCACACCGAGGCTCATGCCCACGAACACAGCCACGGTGAGGTGAGCCATACGCATGCGCACACCGCCCACCAGCATGAGCATGTGGAGCACGAGCACACCCACCGCCACGATGGCACCGAGCACACCCATCGGCATGTGCACCAGAGCGGTCTTATCGAGGACCACGCGCACTCCCACGGTTAAGCGCCAGAACTGTCCGGCTCGCTCGGATCGTAAACGGGCAGCTGGGTTTTGGGGTGAATGAGATTGGCCTCGATCAGCAGGTCGCGGTCGGTGAGGATGTCGCGGGGTGGGCCGTCGACGAGCACGGTGTGGTCCTCACCGAGCACCAGGCAGCGGTCGGCGAGCCGGTTGAGGGCATCGAGGTTGTGGGTGGCCAGCACGATGGTTTTGCCCGCCTTCGCCAGGTCTTCGATCAACTCGGTGAGCCATTCGGCGGTGCGCGGGTCCAGGGCGGCGGTGGGTTCGTCGAACAGCAGCAGTAGCGGGTTCATGGCCAGCACGGTGCCGATGGCGACGCGTTTTTTCTGGCCACCCGAGAGTTGAAACGGCGCCCGATCGGCGAGGTCCTCGATCGCCAGCAGCCGCAGGATGTCGTCGACCCGACGCGCAGCCTGGGTGCGATCGAGGCCGAGCTGCAACGGGCCGAAGGCTATCTCGTCGCGCACGGTCGGTGAAAAGACCTGCGCGTCGCTGTTTTGAAAAACGAAACCGACTCGGGAGCGGAAGGCCCTGTTCATTTGTTCGTCGTCGAGGGTGTCCTCAGTGATGGGCTGGCCGAACGCGGTGTAGCTGCCGCGGTCGGGAAATATCAGCCCGTCGAGGATCTTCAGCAGCGTCGACTTGCCGCAACCATTCGCTCCCAGCAGGGCCACCTTCTCACCGGCGGCCACCGCCAGGGACACCCCCGCAAGGGCGGTGAACCTACCCAGGTAGCGATACGCCACATCGGTGCACACCAGGACCGGCTCCTTGACGGGCGGGCTGTCGCGGTCCGGAGCCGACGTGACGCTGTCGTCAGCGCACAACGAAATGCTCACCGATCAGCAGCGCGGCCCCGAACATCGCCATTGCGGCGGCGAACACCACATCCATCCGCGAAACAGCCCGCTGGGCCAGGACTTTGGCGTCACCCCGATACCCGCGCGACACCATCGCCTGATGCACTTCCTCGGAGAGGGCCATCGACTTTCCGATCAGGGCACCGGCGGCGGCGAACACGAATCGGCGGGCCGCCGCGTCGGGTTTCTCGGCCCCGACGGTGCGGGCCTTGCGCGCCTCGTACATGTCGGTGACCGACCCCAGCAGCAAGAACACATACCGGTAGGCCATGCCGACGATCAATACGAACATGCGGGGCACCCCGAGGGTCCGCAGTGCAGCCAGCAGCCTGGTCCACGGGGTGGTCAGGGTCAGCAGCACCACCAGGCTGATCGAGGAGGCCACCCGGCACACCACCAGCAGCGCCGACAGCACGCCCTGGCGGGTGATGCCTTCAACGTGGCCGTGCCAGTGCCACAGCGGAACGATCACCTCCCCGCCGGTGATGACGCTCAGCGTCGCGGGGATCAGCACGATCCCGGTGAAGATCGGCACGAACAGCCACACCCGTTTGACGAAGAAACCCACCGGCAGCCCACTGCATGCGGCCAGCATCAGGGTGCCCGCATATAGCACCAACAGCGCGGCGATGGTGTGCAGGAAGGCCCCGGCGACCAGCAGCCCCGACACGGTGACGAGTTTGACCCGCGCGTCGAGTCGTTGCAGCATTCCCGGTTGGGCCGCGGTGTCCTCGCTGAACATCACCTGCCGCAGCAGCTGAGCGGCGCCGGTAAGGGTCTTTTCGATATGGGATCCTTTGCGGCGCTTGCCGATACATCCACACGGGCACAACGCCGCCTCACGGTTAAGCAGCCAGTCGGGTGCGACCGCGGCGGGAGGTGTGGGCGGCGTAGTCGCCGTCATGCGTCCGATGGTGCGTCAGGGGTCGCCGGGGATGCATGGTGGGCTTGGGCCTGGCGGCCGGCGTGGTGGGAGGCGAGCGCGTTGAGGCCCCACACGATGAGAAAGACCGCGGTGCCCACCACGAGGATGCCCAGCAGCGCTGAGACCAGGTAAGCGATCACCGGGTGCGCGCCGTTGGCGAACCCGTAACCGCCCAGCAGTGTGTGGTTCCAGAATTGGGTGTATTTGGCCAGCCCAGTCGGCACTGCGTTCAGGCCCAGCTTGCCCAGCTGGAGTTGGGCGGGCTTGTCTTCGCCGAACGCGCCGCCGTGGGCGAGCAGACCCAACGGGGTCAGCAAAACCAGCACCGCCATCACCACCATCGCCACCACGGCCGGGCGCAGCCGCGGTTTGGGAGCTGCACGCTCGTCGGCATCCACTGGCACCCCGGGATGGTTGACCTGAAGCAAGGGCACATTCGCCCGCTGCAGATAGGCCACCACACCACCGGTCAACGCGGCCTCGACGAACCCGGCCACCACCAGATGCGCCAACAGCATCGCCGGAACAGCCTGCGACAGGTGATAGGGCGAATACAGCGGGGCACCCGAGGCGTCGTGAAACAGGGCCGGCTGAATCCCCAACTCGATGCCGCAACATAGCGCCGCCGCATTCAGACCGGCATAGCCACCGACCGCGGCGGCCGCCGTCCGCCGCCACGACGTCAACGTGGCGCCGCGGGCGAGCAGCCGATACACTCCATAGGCCACAAACGGCAGCACGATCGCCATGTTGACCACGTTGACCCCGTAGCTGAGCACCCCGCCGTCACCGAAACAACAACGCCTGAAACGCCAACGCCACCGCGACGGCGATCACCGCAGCCCACGGCCCCAACAGCACCGCAACCAACGCGCCACCGACCGCATGGGCAGTGGTGCCGTCGGGAATCGGGACATTGAACATCATGATCAAAAAACACACCGCCGCCAGCATCGCCAGCATCGGCACCTGCCGCGTCTTGACCACCCGTTTCACCCGCCGCGAGGCCACCATCAAGACCGGGATCGCCACCGCATACCCCACCGCGCACGTGGCCGGAGACAGATAACCATCCGGAATATGCATTACCGATTTCCTCGACTCAACAGCGGCCTAGTTGCCAATGATTTGCAACACCATACGCCCACGGATTGGGGGCAGCACGGTCGCGGCGAAAACTCCGATCACCATCTATGCGGATGGGCCGGGGGAGCTTCCCGGCGGTGCGGTCTGGTGCCACCACACCATCCCCAACCCGACGATCGTTGCTATGCCGCTGATGTAGGCGGCCGCGCAACATCATCGGAACCACAGGAGATAGACCGCAAGCGATGACACCGGACCGGCGACGGCGAAAAGGGGCGCGACACATGAAATCCAACTTGTGCTGGTCGGGGCGTTCGCCTTTGCCGTCAGGTTCAGCCAGCCAATTATGGCGATGCCGACGAGTGTGGCCACCACGGTGACCGTGAATGCCCGTGCTCGCCTTATCCAGACATCCTTGAGCACACCCTGGCTGATTTTCTTCAGCACCGCCTTTGGGTGTCGCTACTGGTGGACACGTTCGGTGATCGCGTCAAGGTGCAGGAATGTTCCCTGACCCCTCGGTAACGCTCAGCCCACCTGGTCGTCGCGGTTCGCCGCGGTGAGCAGGTCGTCGCGGGCACGCGCGACACGAGAGCGGATGGTGCCAACCGGACATCCGCAGACCTCGGCTGCCTCTGCGTAGGACAGTCCTAGCACCTGGGTCAAGAGCAAAGCGTCACGGCGGTCCGTGTCCAAGCCGTCGAGCAGCATCCTGATTTCGGTGATGTCTTCGAATCGGGCTGTGCTGCGGCGGGTGTCGAGCACACGCTCCAGATCGACGGTATAGCTGGTGCGTGGCCGGCTCTGGTTGCGGCGGATCTGGTCGACGACGACGCGACGGGCGATGGACAGCAGCCAGGTTCGTGCCGACGATCGGCCGGTGAACCTCGGCAGGGACCCCAGCGCGCGCAGGAAGGTCTCCTGCGTGAGGTCGTCCGCAATGCCGGGGTCGGCCAGGAATGCGATGGTCCGCCAGACATCCCTTTCGGTTGCCTTGATGAACTGTTCAAGTGCGGCGGGGTCGCCGCGTCCGGCCGCCAGCGCGAGGCAGGTGACTGTGTCGTCGTCGCCGCGCTCGCTCACGAGAAGTCACCTTAGGCGATCGGGTGTGCCTACTCCCACCCGGCAAACCCCGAAGGCATGTCGCCGCGAGATCGGCGAGTTCAGGCGGGTAACTTGGTCGAGTGAGAGCGGTGATTACTGCCCGCCGGGAACCGCTCAACGCGGTGATCCGACTACTGACGTAGCCCACAACACGAGGAGGACGATGACGGCAACCGTCGCGTCTAGCTCCGACGCATCGCAGCTTCGCCGGGTCGAGCTGGACGTGTCGGGGATGTCGTGTGCCGCGTGCGCCGCTCGGGTGGAGACCAAGCTCAACAAGGTTGACGGAGTGCACGCGTCGGTGAACTTCGCGACCCGGGTCGCCACCATCGACGCCCCCGACGCGGTCGGTACCCAGGACCTGTGCGAGGTGGTGCGCCGGGCTGGATACGAGGCGGCACCCCGGGCGCACCTGCCGGTTGATCAGGCCGATCCGGACGACGTGAAGGCCCGCAGCCTGTTGCGGCGACTACTGGTCGCGGCGGTCCTGTTCGTGCCACTGGCCGATTTGTCGGTGATGTTCGCCGTCGTGCCCAGCACGCGGTTCACCGGATGGGAATGGGTGCTGACCGCGCTGGCTGGCCCGATCGTGACGTGGGCGGCCTGGCCCTTCCACAAGGTTGCACTGCGCAACGCCCGGCACGGCACCACATCGATGGAGACCCTCATCTCCGTGGGCATCACCGCCGCCACACTCTGGTCGTTCTTCACCATTTTCGCGGGGAGCCGGCCCCATCAGATCCATGGGGTCTGGCAAGCGCTGATGGCCAGCGACGCGATCTATCTGGAAGTGGCCGCAGGGGTCACGGTGTTCGTCCTGGCCGGACGGTATTTCGAAGCACGCGCGAAATCGAGGGCGAGCAGTGCATTGCGGGCGCTGGCGGCGTTGAGCGCCAAGAACGTCACCATCCTGCTGCCCGGCGGCGGCGAGATGGTGATCCCCTCCGACGAACTCAAAGAGCAACAGCGCTTCGTGGTCCGGCCGGGGGAGACTATCGCCGCTGACGGTCTGGTGGCGGATGGCACTGCGTCGATCGACATGAGTGCGATGACCGGCGAGGCCAAACCGGTACGCGTACACCCGGGTGCGAGCGTGATCGGCGGCACGGTCGTGTGCGACGGCCGGCTCATCATCGAGGCCGCTGCGGTCGGCGCCGACACTCAGTTCGCGCGAATGGTCCGCTTAGTAGAGGAGGCGCAGGCGCAGAAAGCCGACGCGCAACGGCTGGCCGATCGCATCGCCGGGGTGTTCGTCCCCGTGGTTTTCGTCATCGCGCTGCTGACAGCGGCGGGTTGGGTGCTGAGCGGCGCCGGGGCTGACCATTCGTTCTCGGCTGCGCTGGCAGTGCTGGTAATCGCCTGCCCTTGCGCCTTGGGACTGGCCACGCCGACCGCCATGATGGTGGCCTCGGGTCGCGGTGCGCAGTTGGGCGTATTCCTGAAGGGCTACCGGTCGCTGGAGACGATCCGCGCCGTCGACACCGTGGTATTCGATAAGACCGGAACCCTGACCACCGGACACCTCGCGGTGACCGCGGTCGTCGCCGCAGAGGGGTGGGAGCCCGGCGAAGTGCTCAGGCTGGGGGCCGCCGTCGAGGCCGCCTCCGAGCACGCGGTGGCGTCGGCGATCGTGACGGCCACCGACGATCGCCGACCGGTAGCCGACTTCTGTGCGATCGCGGGAAGGGGAGTCAGCGGAACGGTGGGTGAACACCGCGTAGCCGTTGGCCGCCCGTCCTGGGTATCGCGCCGGTCACCGGTTCCCATCGCTATCGAAAGAGCGCGCCGGGATGGCGAAAGCCGTGGCGAGACTGTGGTTTTCGTCTCTATCGACGACGTTGTCTGTGGCGCGATCGCGGTTGCTGACGCTGTCAAGGATTCCGCGGCAGACGCGGTGTCAGCGCTGCACCGGCGCGGGCTGCGCACGGTGCTGCTCACGGGCGACAACGCCGCCGCTGCGGGAGCGGTAGCGGCACAGGTCGGCATCGACGAGGTAATCGCCGAGGTGCTGCCCGAGGGCAAGGTGGACGTCATCGAGCAGCTGCGTGATCGCGGCCGGGTCGTCGCGATGGTCGGTGACGGAATCAACGACGGGCCAGCTCTGTCGTCCGCGGATCTGGGGCTGGCCATCGGGCGCGGTACCGACGTGGCGATCGGAGCCGCTGACATCATCCTCGTGCGCGATACCCTCGATATCGTGCCGCAGGCGCTCGATCTCGCCCGGGCCACGCTTCGCACTATCAGGGTCAACATGGTTTGGGCGTTCGGTTACAACCTTGCGGCGATCCCGATCGCCGCGGCAGGCTTGCTCAATCCGCTCATCGCCGGTGCGGCGATGGCGTTCTCGTCGTTCTTCGTGGTGTCCAACAGCCTGCGGCTGCGCAGCGTCGGCGGCGGAGGCGACCTCAACGCACTCGACGTCCCATCAACTGCCATGTCAGCCACGTGAAAGGCCGACCACCATGTCACGCCAGACCTTCGCCGTCAACGGGCTGCACTGCCAGAGTTGCGTCAGAACCGTCAGCGAGGCACTGACCGCGTTGCCGGCCGTCAGCGCCGTCAACATCGATCTGGCTTCCGATGGCCCGTCGACCGTTCGTGTCGACGCCGACACCGAACTCAGCGCCGAGCAGATTCAGGCCGCCCTCGACGAAGAGGGTGACTTCTCTGTGGTGCGCTAGTTCTCTCAGGCCTGTCGGCTGTGGGATCACCTGGGCGTGCGAGATCGCCGAGTCCGGTTGTCCTCATGTTTGCTTTCGGATCAGTACGAAACAGCGGACATGAGAAAAGTGACTGCATAGGCTGGCTCGGCGAGGGTCCGGGGTCCGCCGGTAGGACCACCTAACTCGAAGGAGAGAAATTATGTCTCGAGCAGCTGGAGACCGCTACGAGTGTGATGCGTGCGGGGCCGTGCTCGTCTACGAGAAGCCGTGCCCGTGTTGCAAGTCAGCCGATGACCATGCCGAAGTCTGCTGCGGCAAGGCCATGGCGAAAGTGAACGCCTAAGGCAATCCGAGGGGCGATCAGCGGCGGGATCGCGACAGCTCTTTGAGCATTGCGTTGTAGGCGTCAAGTTCGTCGTCGTAAGCGGCGTCAGAATGGCGATCGCTGCGCGCCGCGATGCGGCGATCTTGCTGCGCCCACTGCGTCACCAGCGCGATGATAACTATGAGGACGGGCAATTCGCTTGACCCCCAAGCGATTGCCCCGCCCAGGTGTTGGTCACTGACAATGCTCAATAGCCACGGCAGGTCAACACTGCGGTAGAAGGTGCTGCCGATGGCCGACGTCATCGTCATGGTGGCGATGCCGAAGAACGCGTGGAATGGCATCACCGCGAATAGCAGGCCCAGTCGGCCGATGAACGGCAGCCGGCGTGGACCCGGATCAACACCAATGATGCCCCAGTAGAAGAGGTATCCGGTGATCAGGAAGTGCGCACTCATGAACTCATGGCCCCAGTGATACCGCACCAGTGTGCCGAATAGCGGTGTGAAGTAAACGGCATACAGCGATCCGACGAACAGCACGAATGCCGTGACCGGATGTGAGATGAATCTCGTCACCGGTGAGTGCACCAGTCTCACCAGCCATTCTCGCGGCCCCGGCGGGTGATCGGGGCCTGCGGGCGGGAGGGCCCGCATCGCGAGGGTGATCGGTGCCCCCAGCACGAGAAACACCGGAATGAACATGTTGAGCGACATGTGCTCGACCATGTGAACGCTGAACATCGCTGAGCCGTACGCCCTGACACCCGACCCCGTGACGAACACCAGCGCCAAACAGCCGATCAGCCAGGATGCGGTGCGTCCCGGTGGCCAGGCATCACCGCGCCGTCGCAAGCGCACCACCCCGGCGACGTAGAGCGAGGCCAGTGCGAGTGCTCCCATGCCGATGAGAGTGTCGAATCGCCAGAACGTCAATAACCGCAACACACTCGGCCGGTGGGAAAGCTCATAGCCGAGAAAGACATCCCACACGCTGTATTTGCGCGCCAGAAGCCCCGGCGCGGTCTGGATCGCCATGGCGGAAATCGCTGCCACGGCAATGATGCTCGCCAGCCCAGTTGCCGCCGCGGTTCGATTGCCCCACTGGACGGGCGCGGTTCGCGACCTGATGAGAACGACGAGGTCGCTAAGCCAGACGAGGGTCAGCACGGCCGCGCCCAGCACTGCCAGCCGCCCGTAGTCGGAGTCGGTGAGCGAAGTTGGGGGCAGCCTCAGCCAGAGCAGTTGCGCGCCGTACAGCAGTGCCACGGCAGCACTGGTCAGCTCGATCACCAGAACCCTCCGCCGCAGTTGCTGGCTCGGCGGCACCAGCGTCGCGCATACCTTCACCCCGGTGAGCACAGCGACGGCAAGCGCGAAGACGATCACCGAACTGGTCGCATAGTCGTGGTTCGGCCCTTGCCCGGCATTGCCGGTGACGGGGACGGCGATCACGCCTATCAGCGACGGAATCAGCAGCACGCAATGCCAAACCCAACGGACGGTGAGCCGCAGTGCCAGCGCGACAACACCGGAAAAGATGGTGACGGCGACCCATCCCCGGGCCATCTCCGATGTAGCGAGGGCGTCGCCCAGCGCTCCGGAGCTGATCAGTCGGGAAACTGCGAGGCCAGAGTTGTTGGCCGCCTGGATTGGGATCATCGCTGCTGCGGAGGCCAGCCACACCCATGACACCCGTTCGGCAAAGCAGTGGAGCCGGAATGAGTTGGCGTCCAAGACACCGCTGTGATCTGGGCTTGCCGTCGCCACGATGTAGACGACTGCGCCGAGCACCAGCGCCGCGGACAAGGTAGCGGTGAAATAGCCAACCACCTCCGCGACGCTGGTCAGCGTTCCCGGGAACGAGTCCCCCATCGCGACGAAGCGGCGGTCTCCTGAAACCACTGCGTAGCCGGCGGTCGCGCCCACCATAGCGACATAGCCGGCCACTAAAACGAGTCCGCCCGCGAACCTCGCGCGTAGCTGGCTCCTGCCCATCGTCGTCGCCTTCCACCCCCCGGCGAGTTCAGAGGCCAGTCTACGACTGCTCGTCGTACCCGGCGTCGGCGGGAACTTTTCGTCAGTCTCGATCGACCTATGCACACAAACCCGACCCGGGTCGGAGCCCTCGAATTGAAAGTCGTCGCCTATGAGTAAGCCGGCCTTGGAAGAACCCGTCGATCGTTCTCCTCGACGATGGTGTCTGTTCGACAGGGTGCAGCGGTGATCCAGGACCTCGCCCTGCGCTGGTTCGTCACCCTCCTGTTCGGGCTCAGCGCCGCAGGCTTCGTGTTTCTGATAGCCAGCGGTCCCCGCCGCTGGGCCAGCGTGGTCGGGCACGTGCTGCACGTCGTGATGGCGGTGGCGATGGCAGTGATGGCCTGGCCCAAGGGCGCGGAGTTGCCCACCACTGGAGCGATGGTGTTCTTCCTCTTCGCGAGCGCCTGGTTTGCCGCCATCGCCCTGACTCATGCGGGAGCCGGCCACCGGGTGATCAACAGCTACGACAGCCTCAAGATGCTGGCGATGGCGTGGATGTATGCGGTGATGAACGGTCAGCTGCTCCCAGGACAGTCCTGCGAACATCACGACAACCCGATGCCGGGAATGAACATGCCGGGAATGGAGATGCCCGGCATGGACATGTCCGGCGTGGGGACGTCCGACAAGCACGGGTCCATGGTCGACCATGATTACCCCGCATGGATTACCGCGCTCAATTGGGTTATCACGATCGGGTTCGCACTCGCGACGGTGTTCTGGATCTACCGATTTTTCACAGTGCGGCAATGTGATTTGGTGGAATGCGCGGACAATCGCGTGGGCGTCGTCGCCCACGCGACGATGGCCGCCGGAATGGCGATCATGTTCGGCGTGATGCTGTAGGGGTCGGCGATCAGGCTGCCGAGCCATCGGTCGGGTACAGATGCCCGCGGCGGCGCCCTCTGGTTGCCTTCTCCGGCACCACGACGTCGTCGGACGGCGAGGCGGCGTCGTCCGATCGCGGCTCGGGCTCGGTGGGACGTGCCGCGCGCCACACAAGCAGTGCCAATAAGGTGCCGGCCAGCACCGGCAGGTGGCTCAGAAGCCGCACGACGGTCACGGCTCCCGAAGCCGCGTCATTCATGACGAAACCCGCGAGAACGATGCTGAACACCACCAACACCGCGGCCAATCCGGACGCGGCTGCTGGACGCAACGCCGCGACGACCATCACCACGCCCAGCGCAGCCAACCATGCAGTCGACTCGTTGAGCAGATGCCCACCCATAATCGCGTCGTGCCCGCGGGACGGCATTCCCACGTCAACGCCGAATCCCTGCGCAGCAGCCAAGCCAATTTGAATCACGCCAACCACGCTAAGTGCCCACCGCTGCCACGTCGCAGTTGCCCACGCCGGAAGGGGCGGCCGGGCTGGGGATCGGTCCCGCGACTTCGGAACGGCCGAGACCTGTGAGCGGCCGACGAGCCGGCGCAAGTGCTGTGTCTGCTCGACTGCTCGCGAATACCATTCACGGCAGCCGGCGCACGAACCGAGATGCTCGTCGACCCGGAGGGTGGGAACGGGTTCTCGCTCCCCATCGATCCGGGCCGACAAGGCCTCGCGGGCGACGTCACAGTCCACGTACCAATAGTCGCCTATGTGTGCCATGTTGTTCCAGCTACGCAGCGCGGGCGGCTCCGCGCGCCTTCGAGGTCAATGGTCCCTGGGGACCATTTTGGGACCACCACGTTATGCGCGATGCTGAACGACCTGCGCGTCTGTGAACGATACGCAGCGGGCAAGGCATAACTTCGCCACCGCCGACCTGCGAGAATGCGTTACTGCTATTTACTGGAGGTCAAGTGGTCGCAGGGTTTCAAATTCTGGCGGGCTGTCAACGACGTCCCGAGACACGACAGCGTAAACAATGTCTCGGGACACCTGGCCTGTTTTCGGGGGAGTTTCCGCATTTGACGCCGCGGCTAAGATACCAATTCTTGGTATCATCGGACGTGTGGGTAAGAATACGTCATTCAGCCTCGACGAACATTACAGCGCGTTCATCGACGATGAGGTGGCGTCGGGTCGTTACCGCTCGGCCAGCGACGTCGTGCGTTCTGCTCTGCGGTTGCTCGAGGATCGTGAGACCCGCCTTCGTGCATTGCGCCAAGCACTCGACGTTGGCGAACGAAGTGGTGAGTCAACACTATTCGACTTCGATGAGTTCGTTTTGCGCAAGCGAGCTCAGCAGCCGCGCTGCCGGTGAACCGCTATGTACTTTCGCCGGCCGCCCGCGCTGACCTGGAACAGACCTGGGATTACACGTGTCAGCGTTGGGACGACGATCAGGCCGAGGAGCACGTGCGTGAAATCCAGCGCGCGATCGAACGAGTCGTTGACAATCCGATGATCGGACGGGCCTGCGACGAACTTCGCCCCGGCTACCGGAAGCACGCTGTTGGATCGCACACGCTCTACTACCGGATTGTCGGCGACGTGATCGACGTGGTGCGCATACTCCACCAACGGATGGATGTCGACCGGCACCTCGACTGACTCATACAGCAAGATGCCGACCGCACCAAGACGGCGAGAACCTACCGCTGCAGGATCTCATGCCGCGCTTCAACACCTCACCGATGACTTCCGAGGGACTTGAAATTGGAAGCGATGCCTGCCTTGTCACGGGATTGTCAACTTGCGTGACACACTCTGCGTCAAGACGGGATACCGCGAGACGGTTTGCCCAGGTGAGACGTAATTGTCTACACACCGCGGGACACCCTGAAACAAGCTGAAAGTACGCCGTTTCTGACTACGGATCAGAAGGTTAGGGGTTCGAATCCCTTCGGGCGCGCACAGCAAGCGTATTACCTCGGCTGATGCTGACGTTGTGGCCCAACGGAATTCCCGACGGTCGCCCAGGTGAAGAATGTGGTCCCCCCGGTATACGCAGGCGAGGACTGACCACTAGAGGGTTCGGCGCGAACGGCCCCCCGAATGGCCCCCGCCGCGGCCGGACCGTCACCGTCTGCGTGACCGTGCTGGTTTCGGTGCTGGGCGAAACCGTGACGGTGCTCGGCGGGATGGTCGTGGTGGGTGTGTCCGTGCTGGGAGTGCCCGTGTCGGTGCTCGGAGTCCCGGCGTCGGTGCCGGTGGCGGGGCCGTCTCGGTGACGGTCTGCGTCGGCGCTCTGCCACCGCCCCTCCGTGGTGACGAGGCGGTTCGGTAGTGGTAGTGGTGGTGGGGGCCGCCGTCGTCGTGGTGGACGTGCTGGGTGTCGTCGTCGTTGCGGGGCCATGCGCCGGCGAACCGGTGGCGAGCTTGACCACCAAGAACACCAGCGCGCCGAGCAGTATCACGCCAAGTGCGCCGGCCGCGACCAGCGCTGCCGGACGGCGATACCACGGCATCGGGGGGCGCCGGGTCGTCGTAATACCCGCCGTAGCGTGCGGCCTGGGTGGGCTCGGAGTAGTAGTCGGGTTGCTCGGGATGCGGCGGCACGACAGCAGATGGTAGTGGATCAGGCTTCGTCATCGATGAGGCGCAGCGCGCGCTCGAACAAATGCACTGTGGCGGTGTGCAATTGGTCGCCGACCTCTTTTTCGGCCTTGCCCGCACAGGCGCGCGCCAACGTGCCCTCGATCACGATGCCGAGCTTGAAGCACGCCAGTACGGTGTACCAGGTGATGTGCGACAAATCACGGGTGGTGTTCGCGGCGTACCGCTCAAACAGGTCGCTCGTGGTGGCCAGGCCGCTCTGGGTGCCCAGGGCATGGCTGAACACGCTGGATCCGTCGGGCTGCTGCCAGGTGGCCAGCAGCCAGCCCAAGTCCAGCAGCGGATCACCGATGGTGCACATCTCCCAGTCGACGATGGCGGCCACCTCCGGACCCGTCCGGGAAAACATCACGTTGGCGGCGTGGTAGTCGCCGTGCATGATGCCGGGCGTCCAGCTGGCTGGGCGGGTGCGCTCCAGCCAGGACGCCACCTGCTCGACACCTGGGATCTGCGGTCCGGGGTAGTTCTCGTACTCGCGATAGGAGTCCAGCTCCGAAAGCCAGCGCGGCACCTGACGTTCCAGGAAGCCGGCCGGCCTGCCGAAATCGGTGAGGCCGACCGCGACATGATCGACGGCGCCCAGCTTGGCCAGCGCGTCGGCCATCGAGAGCCCCATCTGGAACCGAATGTCGGGGTTGCTCGCGTGCAATGGCGGCAGGCCTTCGCCGGCGTTGAATCCGTCGACCGGGTCCATCAAGTAGAAGACGGCATCGCCCAGCACAGCGGCGTCGTCGCAGACCGCGATCAAGTGTGGGTGCGGTACATTTGAACCCGCGAGGGCAGCAAGGACTTTCGTCTCCCGCAGCATCACGGTGTTGCTTCGCGGACGCAAGTGCCGCGGGCCGCGCCGCAGCACATAAGGCCGGCTGGCGCGGGTGAATCGCAGCATGACATTCTGCGTTCCGCCGGTGACGTCGTAGACATTCTCCAACGGGCCTTCGCCCAGTCCCTGTTCGGACATCCATTCCGCAACGGCCTTCAAGTCTTGCGGGTTCAGTGACGGCGTCGGGATCGCGGGCGTCATCGCACTCCTTTGGCAACCGGTGGACCGGCTCACCAAAGAGTAGGCCAGCGGCGATGGGCCGCCCCGGGCGGCGCGGCTGGAACAATAGGTTGGGTAACTTACTTGCTGGGAAGGGAAATGGCGATGCCGCGGACCGACAACGATTCCTGGGACGTCACGCAAAGCGTGGGAGCCACCGCACTGGGTGTTGCCGCAGCCCGCGCCGCGGAGACCGAAAGCGAAAACCCACTCATCAACGACCCGTTCGCGCGCGTGTTCGTCGATGCTGCCGGCGAGGGTATGTGGAGCGTCTACACCGACCCCAAGCTGCTGGCCAAGGCGGTGGAAATCGAACCGGACGTGCAGGCGCGGATACAGCTGATGATCGACTTCATGGCCACCCGAACCGCCTTCTTCGACGAGTTCTTTCTCGGTGCGGCCGACTTCGGGGTTCGGCAGGTGGTCATCCTGGCGGCCGGGCTGGATGCCCGCACCTGGCGACTTCCGTGGCCCGACGGCACAGTCGTCTACGAACTCGACCAGCCCAAGGTACTGGAATTCAAAGCCAACACGCTGCGCGAGCACGGTGCACAGCCGACGGCTCGACTGGTGAACGTACCGATAGACCTGCGCCAGGATTGGCCGAAGGCGTTGCGGGAGGCCGGGTTTGACGCGTCACGGCCGGCTGCCTGGTCGGCGGAGGGACTGGTCCGTTATCTGCCGGCGCAGGCCCAGGACCTGCTGTTCGAGCGGGTACATTCGCTCAGCGCACCGGGCAGCTGGCTGGCGTCCAACGTGCCCGCCGCGGGCTTCACCGATTCCGATCGGATACGGCGTCAGCGGGAAGACATGCGGCGGATGCGAGCCGTGGCTGCCCAGCTCGTCAGCGCCGAGATAACCAACTACGACGATCTGTGGTACCCGGAGGAGCGCACCGCCGTCGACACCTGGCTGGGCGAACGCGGGTGGGATGTTGCCACGGCAACGTTCTCTGAGTTGATGTCCCGGTATGGCCGTGTCATTCCGCAGGGTGCGGAGGACTCAATGCCGCCCACTGTCTATGTGTCCGCGCAGCGGCGGGCCGATTGAGGGGCCGGTTTGCTCTGGCGGTTTAGCCGCGCACGCGGGCGAAATGCTGCCGAAAATCCTTGGGCGTCCCGTGTAGGGTGTTAATAGCGGTATTTTCTGCGGTGCAGAGCATTTTAGACATCCGTGCAACAGCAAGCGTTTCAAACCGGTGAACGAGAACGGCATTCGATTCTAAGCTGCCACATAAGTGCTCTAATCCGTTACACAGGAATGTAATTCGCGGGTTTGGTCTCCCGAAGGCGCGGGTAACCGCTACCGCATGAAAAATATCTCGCGTATCAGAGCAACGGTTGCAATGAGTGCCGGTCTTGGACTCACCGGTCTGGGGGTGGCCGCCGTGGCCGAGGCTCTGCCCGGTCCAGCGCCTTTACCGGACTAGCACTGGTGTCCCGGTCAATGGTGGGATCCGGGTTGGGGTGCTAACTGGGACGGTGGCCGCTGCCACGACGACCATTGGTACGATGGCGATCCCCGCGACGGAGGTCACTGGCACGGCTACGGGAACGACCGCGACCGCGACCCAGGTCATTGGAACAACGGCTACGGCGGCGACCACGACCCAGATCACTGGGACGGCCCCCGCCGCTAGGGGGTCCGGTGGCCGCGACCCATGTTTAGACACAAGTTGAATGGGTAACGCTAGGCGCACGAGAAACAGTTCTCGGGCACAGCGGAGGTCACGATGCGAACTCGCGGAGTTAGCGGAATCGTCGGCATCATTGTCGTGGTGTGGTTGCTTATCGGCGTGCTCGCGGTGTGGATGCGGGGCTACTTCAATTCTGGTCCAGCCAACTGCGCGTCAACGGTAACGATCGCGACAACGGTACTGGCCGGACCCTTGAATTGGAAGTTAAATCCGGCGGCGAATTGCGACGTCAATGTAAATGTTCCGCCACCGAAGCAGTGAGTTCTCGACACAAGTAAAAGGAAGAGATCATGATTGCTCTTGGAGTTGTCCTGGCCATCCTGGGATTTTTCTTCTCCCACATCCTGATGGTGATCGGCATCATTCTGGTGGTTGTCGGCCTGGTGTTCCACGTGATGGGCTCGGTGGGCCGTCCGGTCGCCGGCCGTCGCTACTGGTATTAACGGCCGCGTCGCCACACCGGATCGCGTGCTGCTTTGCAGTCACGCGATCCGTTCACAGGTGGCGCATAGCCAGGCCATAGCGCCTCCTCAGTCGACTGCGCATACTGGAATCTGTGACACAGCCCCGCGCCTCGGTAGAACGGGTGGTCATGTGTCGTGCCGACGGCAACCCGATCAATGTGCTCGTGGTGGACGACGAGTCGGTCCTGGCCGAGATGGTGTCGATGGCACTGCGGTACGAAGGCTGGAACATCGCCACTGCCGGTGACGGGGCATCGGCGATCGCGGCGGCCCGCGCCCAGCGCCCCGACGTGGTCGTCCTTGACGTGATGCTGCCGGATATGAGCGGTTTGGAAGTGTTGCACAAACTGCGCGAAGACAATCCGCAGCTGCCGGTCCTTTTGCTGACCGCCAAGGATGCGGTGGAAGACCGTATCGCCGGGCTGACCGCGGGCGGCGACGACTATGTCACCAAACCGTTCAGCATCGAAGAGGTGGTGCTGCGGTTGCGGGCATTATTGCGGCGCACCGGAGTGACGACAGTCGATAGTGGCGCGCAGTTGGTGGTTGGCGACTTGGTGCTCGACGAGGACAGTCACGAGGTCGCACGCGCCGGCGAGCCAATCTCGTTGACGTCCACCGAGTTCGAGCTGCTGCGATTCATGATGCGTAACTCCAAGCGAGTCCTGAGTAAAGCTCAGATCCTGGACCGGGTATGGAGTTACGACTTCGGCGGCCGGTCCAACATCGTCGAGCTCTACATTTCCTACCTGCGCAAGAAGATCGACAACGGTCGCGAGCCCATGATCCACACGCTGCGCGGCGCGGGTTATGTCCTCAAGCCCGCCCGCTGAGACCCGGCGGGTCTGGTCTCTTCGGCTGCGCTTGCTGGTCGGACAGATCGTCGTCCTCGCGATCGTGTGCGTCGGTATCAGCGCGGCCACCGAGATCGCGTTGCAGCACCACCTGGTGAGACAGCTCGATGGCCAACTCGCCGGGACCTCCTACCGCTCTTCGCTGATGTACCCGGAACCGAAGCGGCCGGGCTGGCGCCACGAGCCGCGCTTCTACTCCCCGAGGCCTGGTCCCGGTCCGCGGTTCCTCGACGCCCCGGGTCAACCAGCCGGCATGGTCGCCGCGGTGATCAGCAACGGCAAGACCGTCGACGCCGGCTATCTGACCAGCGACGGCGCTCGGGCCGCGGTGACCCCGGCCGCCCAAAAGCAACTGGAACGCATCGCGGACAGCCGGTCGCCGCTGACGCTCGACCTCGACGAACTCGGTCGCTATCGCGTCGTTGCCGCTCCCAGCCGCAGCGGCGGGGACGTCATCGTCACCGGCCTGTCGATGGCCGACGTCGACACCACCATGATGCGGATGCTCCTCATTCTGGGCATCGTCACCGTGATCGCGCTGGTCGCCGCGACCACCGCCGGCGTCGTCATCATCAGGCGTGCGCTGGCGCCGCTGCGCCGCGTCGCGCAAACCGCAAGCAAGGTAGTGGATTTGCCGTTGGACCGCGGCGAGGTCGAGCTGCCGGTGCGGGTCAGCGAATCCGACGCCAACCCGCATACCGAGGTGGGTCAACTCGGGTCAGCCCTGAACCGGATGCTCGACCACATCGCGGCCGCGCTGTCGGCGCGCCAGGCCAGTGAGACGCGGGTTCGTCAGTTCGTCGCCGACGCCAGTCACGAATTGCGCACCCCGCTTGCCGCGATTCGGGGTTACACCGAACTCACCCAGCGCATGGGCGACGACCGTGAGGCGGTGGCGCATGCGATGAGCCGGGTGGCCTCGGAGACGCAGCGGATGACGCGACTCGTCGAAGACCTGCTGTTGCTGGCCCGCCTGGATTCCGGCCGCCCGCTGGAACGTGAACCGGTGGATCTGTCGCGGTTGGCGGTTGACGCAGTCAATGACGCACATGTCGCTGGACCGGACCATCAGTGGGAGCTCGTGCTACCCGAAGAACCGGTGATCGTCACCGGAGACGCGGCGCGGCTGCACCAGGTGTTGACGAACCTGCTCGCCAACGCCCGTGTCCACACGGGCGCGGGTACGATCGTGACCACTCGGTTGAGCACCGAGCCGTCGTACACCGTGCTGCAGGTCATCGACAACGGCCCCGGTATCCCGGCGGCACTTCAATCCGAGGTGTTCGAGCGGTTCGCCCGCGGCGATTCCTCACGCTCCCGCAAGGGGGGCAGCACCGGGCTGGGGTTGGCGATCGTGTCCGCGGTCGTCAAGGCCCACAACGGGGCCATCACAGTCGACAGCTCGCCGGGTCATACCGAGTTCACGGTGCGGTTGCCACTTAACGGGTGGCAACCGCCCGCGCCCGGCTCCTAGGTCGCGTGGCTAGCTGGAGCACACAGCGTCGATTTCGAACGGCTTGTTCACCGATTGGGTCGGGTTAGCCATGTCAACGCCAGTGGCGGTGCCTTTGATCGTGTATTTGTTGCCGTCCTTGCTCGCGGTGGCATTGCCCTGGCCGCCTGCTGCGTAACCCAGGCTTACGCCATTGACGTTGCCGAGCGCGACGGACTTCACGTCTGGCGGGTTGGTGTCACTGAGCACGGCACCGATCCCGGTAGCGGACCCACCGATTGCGATGTTGACGGTGCCCCCTGATGTGGTGCAAACCGTGGTGCCCTGAATGTTTTGGTCCTTGCCGTCGATGATGACCTTCGACGCGCTGGAACCACCGGAGCTGGATGCCGACGCCGAGCTTGACGTGGAAGAAGTCCCGCCGCCCGACGATGACTTGTTGTTCGAGCAGCCGGAAATCCCCGCCGCCAGAATTGCCGCTCCGGCCACCGCGACCGTCAATCCACGCTTCACCTGTTCTCCTTTGCCCGACCTTTGCGGTCCACCGGTTTGGAGGACCGTATGGGCAGTATGCGTTTTTGCGGTGCCGCACATGAGGGGATCGGCGAAATTGTTTAGTTCCGGTTAACCCATCGGCTCTCGACCCGTCCTTCCGGCGAGGACCGCATTAATGGCAATGTGTTGCCATGGACCACAAACTCCCCACCGCACCTATCGAGTCGGCACATCGCGAACACGCGCTGCCATTCGATGACGTAACGGATTTCTCCGATGCCGACCGTGGTTTTATCGCCGCCCTGTCTCCATGCGTCATCAAGTCGGCCGACGGACGGGTCGTGTGGGACAACGACGCATATTCCTTCCTCAGCGGCCCGGCGCCGACGTCGGTGCACCCCAGCCTGTGGCGACAGTCGACTCTGGCCGCCAAGCAAGGTCTTTACGAAGTGGTGCCAGGCATCTATCAGGTCCGTGGCTTCGACATCTCCAACGTCACTTTCGTGGAGGGCGATAGCGGGATCATCGTCATCGATCCGCTGATTTCGACGGAGGTGGCCGCCGCGGCGCTCGCGCTGTACCGCACCCACCGTGGCGGTGACCGCCGCGTCGTCGCGGTGATCTACACCCATAGCCATGTCGACCACTTCGGCGGCGTCCTGGGTGTCACCTCGCAGGCCGAGGTTGACGCCCGCGCCGTGGCCGTGCTGGCGCCGGAAGGTTTCGTCGAGCATGCGGTCCAGGAAAACGTCTACGCCGGTCCCGCGATGACCCGCCGCGCCACCTACATGTATGGCACTCTGCTGCCGCGGGGACCCCTGGGCCAAGTGGGCTGCGGACTGGGCCAAGCTCCGTCCACCGGCGAGGTCGCCATCATCGTCCCGACCGTCGCCATCCGGCAGACCGGTGAGAAGCACACCATCGACGGCGTGGAGATCGAGTTCCAAATGGCGCCCGGCACCGAGGCTCCCGCCGAAATGCACTTCTACTTTCCACGTTTCCGGGCGTTGTGCATGGCCGAAAATGCGACACACAACCTGCATAACCTGTTGACCTTGCGCGGCGCACTTGTGCGCGACCCGCACGCCTGGTCTGGTTATCTCACCGAGGCGATCGACACTTTCGCCGACCGGACCGACGTGGTGTTCGCTTCTCACCACTGGCCGACCTGGGGCCGCGACAGCATCGTCGAGTTCTTGTCATTGCAGCGCGACATGTACGCCTATCTGCACGATCAGACCCTGCGACTGCTCAATCGGGGCTACACTGGTGTCGAGCTCGCCGAAATGTTCCAAATGCCACCGGCACTCGAGCAGGCTTGGCATACGCACGGGTATTACGGGTCGGTCAGCCACAATGTGAAAGCGGTCTACCAGCGATACATGGGCTGGTTCGACGGCAACCCGGCCCGGTTGTGGCCGCACCCGCCGGAGGCGCTCGCGCCTCGCTACGTCGAGGCCATGGGCGGAATCGACCGCGTTGTCGACCTTGCCAAGGCGGCGTTCGAAGCGGGTGATTTCCGTTGGGCAGCAACCTTATTGGATCACGCGATTTTCACCGACGGCGGGCACGCCGGGGCCCGCGCGCTGTACTCCGATACGCTCGAGCAGCTGGCCTACGGTGCCGAGAATGCCACGTGGCGGAACTTCTTCCTCAGTGGCGCAACCGAATTGCGCGATGGCAACTTCGGCACCGCCACGACCGCGACCTCCATGTCCATGGTGTCGCAGCTGACGCCGGAGCAGATCTTCGACAGCCTGGCCATTCGGGTCGACGGACCGCGCAGCTGGCATCTGGACATCGCCATGGATATCGCCTTCTCTGATCAGGCTGTCAACTACCGGCTTGCCTTGCGCAACGGGGTGCTCGTCTACCGCAAGGCAGCCGCCGACGCGGCCACAGCAACCGTTACGGTCAAGCTGGACGACAAGATTCGGTTGCTCAAGGCGGCGATGGGCGATTTCGCCTCACCCGGGCTGGAGATCTCCGGCGACCAGGATGCGCTGCAGGCTTTTCTGGACGTGCTCGATCAACCAGACCCCGACTTCAACATCGTCACGCCGTAGCCCTGGCTGTGGCCACCTCACGCCACGTCGATGACCACCTTGCCCAAGACCTTGCGATCGGCCACATGCCGCAGCGCCGCAGCGGTTTCGCACATGGGGAAGCGCGCCCCGATGTACGGCCGCACCGCGCCCAAGGCGAACATCTGCGACAACTCGCGCATGTCGCGGATGGCCTCGTCGGGATGATCGCTCATGAAGGTGCGGATCTCCATACCGCGCACACAGATGTCTTTGAGCAGAACGAGATTGAGCGGAATGGCGGGAATCGTCCCCGCCGCATAGCCCAGCGTGACAAAGGTGCCGCCGCGCGCCAAGCCGCGCAGCGCCGGCTCCGCATACGGCCCGCCGACCGGGTCGAGCACCACTCGGGCGGCATCGCCGGTTAGTTCGCGGATCCGCGATTTGAGGTCTTCGCGGTCATAGTCGACGGTGGCCTCGGCGCCGCGTTGCCGGCATAGCTCGAGTTTCTCGGGGCACGACGCCGCGGCCAGCACCCTGGCCTTCATAGCGACCGCCAGGTCGACGGCGGCCAGCCCTACGCCGCCCGCGGCGCCCAGCACCACGACCCAATCCCCTGCTTTCACAGCGGCGGTCGAGCGCAACGCGTGATACGCGGTGCGATAGGTCACGCCGAAGGCCGCGGCCGACGCGAAATCAGCGTCGTCGGGCATGAGCGCCGCCTGGCTGGCGTCGAGCAGCGCCTGTTCGGCGAACGCCCCGAAGGTGGTGCCGGAAACCCGCTGTCCCGCCACGAATGGCGTGCCGTCTCCCGCCGCGATCACCTCGCCGGCGATCTCGTTGCCCGGTATGAACGGCGGCGGGATCTTGACCTGGTATTTGCCCGCGATGAACAACACGTCAGGGAAATTGACCGCCGCGGCGTGCACCCGCACCAGCAGCTGGCCGGGCGCGGGGACCGGCTCGTCGACGTCCTCGATGACCAGATCCTCTGGCGTTCCATACGAACGACAGACAACGGCGCGCATCAATCGACCCCCAGTCCCAGGAGACAGAACCGTACCAGGTGTGTGATGTCCTCGCGGCTAGGCCGGTCGGCCGAACCCACGTAGCGCCGCATGCTGGCCGCGGTGCAGCTGAACACGGCCTCGACATCCCGCTCGACATCGCTACTGCCCAGTGCCGCAACCGGTGCGACGAGCAGATCCCGCAGTGGCCGCATCATCTCCTGGTCGGCGCCTCGCCACGGGTGGCCGGCCGACATCTGTCCGGCTGCCGCCCGGCTCATGCTGATCAGGTGCGGGTCGGCGACTTGGGCCAGCGTGCCCTCGATCCAGCGTGCGATCTTGTCCCGCGGCCTTTTCTCCTTGGCCATCTGGTGCTCCAGGTAAGACACCACGATGGCGACCCCGCGTTCCATCACGGCCAAGATGAGATCGTCCTTGCCGGCAAAGTACCGGTAAAACGCCTTGTTCGACGATCCGGCCTCGGCGACGATATCGCTCACCCGGGGCGGTTCGGGCGCAGCCCGTTCCATCACCCGCACCGCGGCGGCCAGGATGCGTTCCACCTCCTCGGTGGCCTCGCGCTGCCGGTCGTCAAGTGCGCGTTCGACCGCTGCGGTAATTCGGCTGTTCACTGCGAATCGGGAAGCGCCGGGATGTGGTCGACCCGGTCGCCGTACTTGCTGAGTGCGGCTTCGCGGCGGATATCCAGCAGTTCACTGGGCCATTCGGCGTCTTCGGGCTGGTATCCCTTCAGTAGCAGCCGGGCCAGATTGACCTTGTGGGCTTCGGTAGGCCCGTCGGCCAGCCCGAGCGCGACGCCGCCGAGCAGTACGTTGACCAGTGGCAGCTGGTCGGTGGTACCCAACGCGCCGTGCACCTGGATAGCGCGCAGCCCAATCGATTTGAGTACCTGTGATGCCAGGATCTTGCAGGCACCGATCTCGGCACGGGCAGCGTGCTCGCCGGCGGTGTCGATCAGCCAGGCCGCGTGCAGTACCGCCAACCGGAACGGCATCAGCTCGGTGTAAGAGTCGGCGATGAAAGCCTGCACCAACTGCTTATCCGCCAACGAACTGCCTTGGGTAAACCGGCTTTTCGCGCGACGAGACATCATTTCGACCGCTCGTTGCGCGACGCCGATCGACCGCATCGCGTGATGCAGCCGGCCACCGGCCAGCCGGGTCTGCAAAATCATGAAGCCGTGGCCGGGTTCGCCGAGCAACGCGTCGGCAGGCACCCGGACCCCGTCGTAGTGCACCAGCGAATGCCCGGGCTCGTGCGGCAGCGCACCGACCAGGTGATGGGTGGCCTCGATGGTCAGGCCTTCCGTGCCGGCCGGTACCAGGAACGTCGAGGCGCCGCGGTGGACCGGCACGTCGGGGTCGGTGATCGCGACGACGATGAAGAACGACGCGACGGATGCGTTGGAGGAGAAGTACTTTCGTCCGGTGATCACCCAGTCGTCCCCGTCGCGGAAGGCGCGGGTACGGAACACCCGTGGGTCGGCGCCGCCCTGCGGCTCGGTCATCGAGAAGCACGAGAAGATCTCCCCGGACAACAACCCGGCCAAGTAGCGGTCCTTCTGCGCCTGGGTGCCGAACCGGGCGATGATCTCGGCGTTGCCGGTGTCGGGCGCTTGCGTTCCGAACACGATCGGCGCCCACGGGCTGCGGCCCAATATTTCGTTGATCAACGTCAGCTTGACCGCCCCGAATCCTTGCCCGCCCAGTTCCGGGCCGAGGTGCGGTGCCCACAAACCCATATCGCGAACCTGCTGTTTCAGCGGATCGACGATGCGTCGCCGCTCGTCATTCAGCGGCAGGAACTCACAGCCCGGGAACAGCACCTCGAGCGGTTCCACCTCGTCGCGGACGAAGTCGCGGATCCATTCGAGCTTTTTCTCGAATTCCGGTTCGGTGGAAAAGTCCCAGGACATGTGGATGCTCCTACTCGTTTGATTGGTGGCGACCCGCGGCGCCCGGCTGCGCCGCGCTTGCGATCGCCTCGTTTGATTGGTGGCGACCCCGGCCGCGCCCCCATCATGGGATTCCGCCGTCGGCGCGCAGGATCGAACCGGT
>Ga0335071_10001038_pt1 | contig 30023 bp, 22 predicted proteins | sample Lox_Sample_15_FD_206724 | JGI IMG/M metagenome (GOLD analysis project Ga0335071, IMG submission 206724) | Soil microbial communities from Loxahatchee National Wildlife Refuge, Florida, United States - Lox_Sample_1.5 | ecosystem: Environmental > Terrestrial > Soil > Wetlands | place: USA...
CGGTCATCCCCAGGTCCTTGAAGGACCCGGTGTGGGTCACCCCGCACTGCTTCACCCAGACCTCGTCGAGCCCGATCCCGGCTGCGTACCGATCGACGCGTAGGAGCGGGCTCGCCCCCTCGCCCATCGAGACCACGTTCTTCTCGGCGAGCTCCGGATACACCCACTCCTTCTTGCCCCATACGCCCGAACCGTAGGGCCAGGGGCCACCGCGAAACCGCTCCTCGAAGAGCCGCTTCCAGTCCGCGGCCGGCCGCTGCCTCAGCGCTTGGCGATCGTGCTCGACCTCGAGCAGCCCCCCGCACCTCGGACACTCGTAGACCACCTCGGTGAGGGCGGCTCGAAAGTCGCAGCCCTCGGCGCAGCGGAACCAGGAGGTGAAAGAGGTCATGCACACCCCGTCGGTGAGAACGGGCCAATTTGGCGGGTGCGAGGCTACATGGCAAGCGGATCCGCCGGCCCGCGGCCAAGGTCCCTAGGCCCGCGCGCCGCAAGCCGGGCACCGCCCGCCCCGGCGCGGCGCGCCGCAGCTGCAAAGGCCGGCAGCCTCCTCGGCCTTGGCCGGGGCCGGCTCGGGCAGCGGCAGCCGCATCCCGCACCGGCTGCAGAGCCGCTCTCCCGGAGCCGCCTCGGTCCGGCAGTAGCGGCAGGTCAACACCGCCGGATAGGGCGTGGGCTCGTCGCCGGCACCTTCGCCGGTCCGCTCCAGGCCGGCCAGAGGCTCGATCGCCACGTCGACCGAACCGGCCGGGGCGGGCTCGAGGCCCGGGACCAGCTCGGCCACCGGCGCCTCGAGGGCCGCGTGACGTGTCGGCTCGAGCCCCGGGACGAGCTCCGGCTCGACCGGCGCGGAATCGACCTGCAAGGTGGGCTGCAGGCCCTCCAGGGGCGAAACGGACGCATCGAGCGGATCGGCGCCCGGTAGGCGCCGGCCACACACCTCACACTCCGACCCGGCGGCCTGGGAGTGCTCGCAGACGGGGCAGACCAGCATCCGCCGATCCTACCGCACCGCGGGCGTTGCGTGCCCATCGAGCGTGTGGGTGAGCGGCACGAACCGGACCGGTAGCAGATCGGTCTCGAGAACGCTCCCGTCCTCCCGACGGTCGACCACCCGCAGCACCTGGCCGAGCTCGTCCGGCCCCACCGGCAGGATGAGCCGTCCCCCGGGCGCGAGCTGCGCCAAGAGCGCCGGCGGGACCTCTGGCCCCGCCGCCGCCACCAGGATTCGATCGAAGGGGGCTTCCTTTGGCCACCCGAGCGTTCCGTCCCCGAGCCGCAGGTGGACCGGAGCAAGCCCCGGCTCGCTCTCCAGCACCGCCCGGGCGCGCTCCAGGAGCTCGGGCACGATCTCCACCGAGTAGACCACGCCGGCCAGGGCGGCGAGCAGGGCCGTCTGGTAGCCGGAGCCGGTACCCACCTCGAGCACTCGCTCGTCGCCCTCGAGGCCGAGCCGCTCGCTCATGTAGGCGACCACGAAGGGCTGGGAGATGGTCTGCCCGAAGCCGATGGGGAGCGGCCAATCCCCGTCGGCGTCGCGCCGCAGCTCGGGGAGTACGTAGCGGGCCCGGTCGATGCGGCCCGCGGCGGCGAGGACCCGGTGCGAGCGGATCCCCATCGCTTCCAGTCGCCGCGCCAGCTCCGCGCTCACCCGGCCATCATGGCTTCTTCCCTGGAAGGTTGCACCACCCCTCACCCCACCTGCGCCAGGGAGACCCGCTCCGCCCATCGGTGCCGCAAGGCCTCGCGGGCCGCGGCGTGCTCCGGCCGGGCCAGGTCGGGGTCCGCCTCCACCAGGGAAAGCGCCTCCGCGCGCGCCTCCTCCAGGATGGCCTCGTCGCGGTAGAGGTCGGCGATCTCGAAGAGCCGCTGACCGGACTGGCGGGTGCCGACCAATTCCCCGGGCCCGCGGATGCGCAGGTCCACCCTCGCCAGCTCGAAGCCGTCCTGGATCCGCTCCATGGCCCGCAGCCGCTCCCGGGCCTCGTCCCCGGCTCGCCGGAAGTGGGCGATGAGCAGGCAGTGGCTCCGGGCTGCTCCCCGGCCCACCCGGCCGCGCAGCTGGTGAAGCTGGGAAAGGCCGAACCGCTCCGCGTGCTCCACCATCATCACCGTGGCGTTGGGCACGTCGACCCCCACCTCGATCACCGTCGTGGCCACGAGCACCCGGAGCGCTCCCGTCCGGAAGCGCTCCATCACCCGGGACTTCTCCTCCGCCTTCATCTGGCCGTGGACGAGCCCCACCTCGTGGCCGGGGAAGATCCGGGCCAGCTCGGCCGCCCCGCTGGTGGCGTCGGCCAGGTCGCTCTTCTCGCTCTCCTCCACCAGGGGGTAGACCACGTAGGCCTGGCGGCCGCGCTCCAGCTCCCGGCGGGCCAGGTCGTAGGCCGCCTTCCGCTGCGAGTCGCCGAAGAGACGGGTGAGGACCGGCGTGCGCCCCGGCGGCAACTCGTCGATCTTGGAATGATCCAGGTCGCCGTAGAAGGCCAGCGCGAGCGTGCGCGGGATGGGGGTCGCAGTCATGACCAGGACGTCGGGCCGGCGCCCTTTCTCCATCAGCCTGGCCCGCTGCAGCACACCGAAGCGGTGCTGCTCGTCCACCACCACGAGACCGAGCCGCGCGAAGGCCACCTCCTCCTCGAGGAGGGCATGCGTGCCCACGGCGATCCGGGCCCGGCCCTCGGCCACCGCCCGGCGCGCCTCCCGCTGCTCCCTCGCCCGGGCCGCGGCCACGACCCGGGCCACCTCCACCCCGCTCCCGGCCAGCCAGCTCGAGAGCGTGCGTGCGTGCTGTTCGGCCAGGATCTCGGTCGGGACCATGAGCGCCGCCTGGAAGCCCGATCCCACCGCCAGCATCATGGCGGCGAAGGCCACCGCCGTCTTGCCGCTGCCCACGTCCCCCTGGAGCAGCCGGTTCATGGGCTCGGGGCGAGCCATGTCCCCCGCGATCTCGGAAAGGGCCCGCGCCTGCGCCCCCGTGAGCAGGAACGGCAGCCGCGACACCGCTCGCTCCAACGCCGCCGGCGAGGCGTCGAAGGCGATCCCCGGCTCGGTACGCACCCCGCGCCGCCGGCGGGCCAGGACGAGCTGCAGGAAGAACAGCTCCTCGAAGACCAGCCGGCGGAAGGCGGGAGTCGCTCGGGCCGCGGCCAGCTCCGGAGCGGTGCCCGCCGGCGGGAAATGGGCCTGCTGGAGCGCCTCGGCGCGGGAGAGCAGGCGCCGGCGGGCGCGGACCGCGGCGGGCAGGTCCTCGGGGGCAAGCGGCGCCAGCTCGTCGCAGAGCCGCTTCATCAGCTTGCGCAGGGCCGGGTGCTGATAGTCGGCCGGGCCGGCGTAGAAGGGAACGATCCGCCCGAAGTTGGCCGAGTCTCCCGGCTGGACCTTCTCCACCTCCGGCTGGCTCATCTGCCGGCGCCCCCCGAAGCCCTCCGTCACCTTCCCGGAGGCGAGAAGCGAGTCGCCGGCGGCGAAGCCCTTGAGCCGCCAGGGCGGCGGGTTGAAGAACACCAGCTCCACGGTGCCCGGGATGGGTCCGGGCTCGGGATCGGCCACGGTGACCTTGAGGATGGGGCGGCCGTTCCGCATCCGCTGTGTGCGGACGGCCCGGACCCGGCAGAGCACGCTCGCCTCGTCGCCCAGCGCCAAGGCGCCGACGCGCCGCAGGGCGGTGCGGTCCTGGTAGGCCTTGGGCCAGAACTCGAGCGCCTCCTCGACCGTCTCCCGACCCCGTTCCTCCAGCAGGGCGCGCGGCGCGGGGTGGGCGAAGGCGAGGTCGCTAAGCCGCTGCCCGAGCGGGCGGGCCGAGGGCCCCCGGAGCGCACCCGGCCCCGCGGCGGGGCGGGCGGGCGACGGTGCCGGCGGGGGTCGGGCTCGGGCAACACCCGGGTCCGGTCTAGCGCCGGGAGCCCGACCGGGTAGTCTCGGCGCCCCCCCCGGCTGCAGCCGGGCGGCCCGGGCCACCTCTCCGAGGTCGGGCGGAAGGGGGATGAGCGCGCCCAGATGGCCGGCCATGCGGGGCAGCACCCGGCGACGCTCGTCCGGGGGTGCGGCGTCGAAGGCGGCCGCCTCCCGCAACAGCTCGCGCAGGGCATTCGACTCGGCCGCCCCGAAGCTCCGGGCCCGCTCGACCGCGCCACGCACGGTCGCTCCGAAGCCGGCGAGCCGCTCCGCGCCGGCGAAGCCGTCCTTCACCGCGAAGCGGAACGCGGGCAGGAGCGCCTCGAGCGCCCGGGCCGCCGCACCTTGATCGACCCGCCTGGCCATGCCGTCTCGCCCCGAGCCACACCGGGCCCGATCGCCTCGGCCGAGCCGGACCGTGGGCCCGGGGTTGGCAGGCTACGCCTCGGGTCCGACGTCCGACTCCAGCCCGGCGGGCAGCTCCTCCTCCACGAAGTCGATCTGCCGGATCTCGTATTCCTTCTGCCCCCCGGGTGCCTGGACCCGCACCGTGTCGCCCTCGCTCCGGCCGATGAGCGCCCGGGCGATGGGGCTCGTGACCGAGATCTTCCCCTGCTTCAGGTCCGCCTCCAGCTCCCCCACGATCCGGTAGCGGGCCTCGTCGCCGGAGTCGGTGTCCTCGAGGTGCACGGTGGCGCCGAATACCACCCGGTCGCCGGCGTGCTTGGACACGTCGATCACCTCGGCGCTCGCGATCCAGTGCTCCACCTGGGCGATGCGCCCCTCGACGTGCCCCTGCTTCTCCTTGGCGGCGTGGTACTCGGCGTTCTCGGAGATGTCGCCGTGCGACCGGGCCTCGGCGATCTCGCGCACGATGCGGGGGCGCTCCACCGCCTTGAGCCGCTTCAGCTCCTGCTTGAGGCGGAGCAGGCCGCTCTTCGTCATGGGCACGCGCTCGGCCATCGTCCCTTCCTTCCCGGAGCGTAAAAAACAGGGGCGGCCGGCCCGGGTGCCGGGGCGGCCGCTAAAGCTAGATGACTAGAGCGACGGGGGGGCCGATGTCAACGACCGTCCGCGTGATACTCCTGGATCGACCGGACGATCGGGTCCCCGCTCCGCGCCAGCTCCATCGCCCCCACCGCCGCCCGCGCCCCCGTCAGGGTCGTGAAGTAGGGGAGCCGTTTCATGAGGGTCTCCCGACGGATGGAGTAGCTGTCGGAGACCTCCTTCTTGCCCGCGGTGGTGTTCACGACGAAGTGGACGTCCCCGTCGATGATCCGGTCGACGATGGACGGCCGGCCCTCTTTCACCTTCTTCACGAGGGTGGTGGGGATGCCATGCTTGCCGAGGAAGACGCTCGTGCCGCCGGTCGCCAGGACCTCGAACCCGAGCCGCACCAGGCGGCGGGCGATCTCCACCGTGGCCTCCTTGTCCGCGTCCTTCACCGAGACGAAGGCCCGCCTTCCCGGGCCACCCCGGGGGAGCGTGTTCCCCGCGGCTGCCTGGGCCTTCCAGAAGGCCTCGGCGAAATCGTTCGACACCCCCATCACCTCGCCGGTGGACTTCATCTCCGGCCCGAGCACCGTGTCCACCCCCCGGAAGCGGGCGAAGGGGAAGACCGCCTCCTTCACCGACATGTACCGCGGCCGGCGCACCCCCTTGGCGCCGGCCTCGTCGAGCGACCTGCCCACCATGCAGAGCGCCCCGGCCTTGGCGAGCGGCAGCCCGGTGGCCTTGCCCACGAAGGGCACGGTGCGGCTGGCACGCGGGTTCACCTCCAGCACGTAGATGTCCCGGTCGTTCTGGATGGCGAACTGGGCGTTCATGAGGCCGACCACCCCGAGCTCCCGGGCCAGGGCCACCGCCTGCCGCTCGATCTCCGCCACCACCTCGGCGCTGAGCGAGTGCGGCGGCAGCGAGCAGGCGGAGTCGCCCGAGTGGATGCCGGCCTCCTCGATGTGCTCCATCACCCCCCCGATGACCACCTCCCGCCCGTCGGCGACCACGTCCACGTCCACCTCGGCGGCATCGCGCAGGAAGCGGTCGATGAGCACCGGTCGCTCGTGCGAGGCCTGCACCGCCTCGCGCAGGTAGTTCTCCAGGTCGCGGTCGTCGTAGACCACCTGCATGGCCCGCCCCCCCAGGACGTAGGAGGGGCGAACCATGACCGGGTAGCCGATCCGCCGGGCGACGGCGAAGGCCTCCTCCGGGCTGCGGGCCACGCCGTTCGTGGGCTGGCGCAGCCCCAGCTTCTCGATGAGCGCCGCGAACCGTTCGCGGTCCTCGGCCCGGTCGATGGCGTCGGGGGTGGTCCCGAAGATGGGCACGCCCAGCTCGTCGAGCGGCACCGCCAGCTTGAGCGGCGTCTGCCCACCGTACTGGACGATGAGCCCCTGCGGCCTCTCCCGATGGACGATCTCCAGCACGTCCTCGAGGGTGAGCGGCTCGAAGTAGAGCCGGTCGGAGGTGTCGTAGTCGGTGGAGACCGTCTCCGGGTTGCAGTTGACCATGATGGTCTCGAACCCGGCCTTTTGCAGGGCGAAGGAGGCGTGCACGCAGCAGTAATCGAACTCGATCCCCTGGCCGATCCGGTTGGGCCCACCCCCCAGGATGAGCACCTTGGGCCGGTCGGTGGGCATCGCCTCGCACTCCTGCTCGTAGGTCGAGTACAGGTAGGGGGTGTAGGCCTCGAATTCCGCGGCACAGGTGTCGACCCGCTTGAACACCGGCCGGACTCCGGCCGCCCAGCGGGCGTCGCGCACCGCCTTCTCGGTCGTGCCGGCGAGCCGGGCCAACCGCTGATCGGAAAAGCCCCTGCCCTTCAGGGCCCGCAGCGCCTCTCGATCCCCCGGCAACCCCTCCGCCGCCACCCGCGCCTCGGTCCGCACCAGGTCCTCCACCTCCCGCAGGAACCAGGGGTCGATGGCCGACAGCCCGTACAGCTCCTCCACCGAGAGCCCGGCCCGCAAGCCCTCGGCCACCCACCAAAGCCGCAGCGCCCGCGGGACCCGCACCTGGGCGCGGATCTCGTCGAGCTGAGCGGGGGTGTAGGAATCGCCCGGCCCCTTGCCCAGCGGCGACTCCAGCCCGGAGCGGTCGATCTCCAGGCCGCGGATGGCTTTCTGCAGGCTCTCCTGGAAGGTCCGGCCGATGGCCATCACCTCGCCCACCGACTTCATCTGGGTGGTGAGGGTGTCGTCGGCCCCCTTGAACTTCTCGAAGGCGAAACGCGGCACCTTGGTCACCACGTAGTCGATGGTCGGCTCGAAGGACGCGGGGGTGTAACGGGTGATGTCGTTTTGAATCTCGTCGAGGGTGTAGCCCACCGCCAGCTTGGCGGCGATCTTGGCGATGGGAAAGCCCGTGGCCTTGGAGGCCAAGGCCGAGGAGCGCGAGACGCGCGGGTTCATCTCGATGACCACCATCCGCCCGGTCTGGGGATGGACGCCGAACTGGATGTTGGACCCGCCCGTCTCCACCCCGATCTCGCGGATGATGCGGACCGAGGCGTCCCGCATCCGCTGGTACTCCTTGTCGGTCAGCGTCTGGGCCGGCGCCACGGTGATGGAGTCGCCGGTGTGGATGCCCATGGGGTCGACGTTCTCGATGGAGCAGATGATGACCACGTTGTCCTTCCGGTCACGCATCACCTCCAGCTCGTACTCCTTCCAGCCGAGGATCGATTCCTCGCAAAGCAACGTGTGGTTGGGGGAGAGAGCCAGGGCCCGACGGGCCAGGGGCTCGAACTCGTCCAGGTTGTAGGCCACCCCGCCGCCCTCCCCACCGAGCGTGAAGCTGGGCCGGATGATGATGGGAAACCCGATCTCCCGGGCGATGCTGCGAGCCTCCTCCCAGCTCCGGGCATAGCCGCTCTGGGGCAGCTCCAGCCCCACCCGCTCCATGGCCTCCTTGAAGAGCAGCCGATCCTCCGCCTTCTCGATGGCTTCGAGCTGGGCGCCGATGAGGCCCACCCCGTGCCGGGCCAGCGCGCCGCTCTTCGCCAGGGCCACCGCCAGGTTCAGGGCGGTCTGCCCACCCAGGGTGGGCAGGAGCACGTCCGGCTTCTCGCGGATGAGGATCTGCTCGGCCACCTCCGGGGTGATGGGCTCGATGTAGGTCCGATCGGCAAACCCCGGATCGGTCATGATCGTCGCCGGGTTCGAGTTGAGGAGGACGATCTCGTACCCCTCCTCCTTCAGCGCCTTGCAGGCCTGGGTGCCCGAGTAGTCGAACTCGCAGGCCTGCCCGATGACGATCGGGCCGGACCCCACCACCATGATCTTCCGGATGTCCTTGCGGCGCGGCATGGTCGGTCGTTTAACACACAACCGGTCCGGACGCGGACGCCCCTGCAAGCTCGAAGCAGCGTCCGTCTGCCGCGGCCCCGGGCGCCACCCCTAGGCCGGAGCCCGGGCGGCGATCTCCCGGTCCCTGGCTGCCTGCACCGCCTCGAGCAGCTTCTTCAGCTTGGGATGACGCTCCGCCAGGGCGGCGATCATCGGCGCAGGGAACGCGACCACCGTGAGGTCGTCCGCGGCCAGAAGCGCGAGCGGCCGCCCCGTCCCCAGCACTCGCCCCTCCCCGAAGGTCGCACCGCGCCCGAGGTGCGCGACCTCCACGCCCTTCAGCTGCGCCGAGCCCTTGCCATCGAGCACCAGGATGAAGCTCTCCTCGCCCTCGCCCGAGGCCAGCTCCCCGGCGGCAAAGTCGACGAGCCGAGCCAGCTCGAGCAGGTCGTGCCGCTCCTCTGCGCCGAGCGACCGGAAGAGCGGGTTCGACTCGACAAAGGCAGTGGCGGCGAGGTCGCCCAGCACCTCCCGAGACACGCTGGCCATAGACCTTAAAGCTAACATAAGCTCCGCTCGCCCATGTACCCGTTCGTGTGTCTCTGCGCGTCCCTGCTCCTCGGCCAGACCGGAGCGGCCGAGCCGACCGGGGAGGCACAAGGGATCGAGGAGACGGCCCCCGCTCCCAAACCGCCCGCCGAGGCATCCGAGGCCGAGCCCCCACCCCCGGCTGCGGAAGCCCCCTCGCCGCCGCCCCGACGCCCACCCCGCGCCGCAGCTCCTCCCGCCGAGAAGCCAGCCCCGGCTGCCACTCCACCGCCCGATGCCGAGAAGGCAGCGGTGGCCCGCGCCGCCCTCGCCTTCATCGATGCCTTCCTCGCCGGCGATGACGGGGCCCTGTCCGCCACCTGCACCGAGCGGTTCAGCTTCGATGGCGACACTCGTACCGGAAAGGCCGAGGTGCGGCGTGCCTGGCGGGACCTCCTCTCGGGGCGCGACCCGGCCCAGAAGCAACGATTGCTCGACCTGGAGATCCTGCCCGCCGCCGACGCGCTGGCCCGGCTAGGTCCCCCACCCGCCCGGATCGCCGCCCTCGCCGCCACCAGGGGAACCTGGATCGCGATCGCCAACGTCTCCCGCCGCCCGGTAGTGCTCTTCCTGTCGAAGGAGGCAGGGCGCTGGGCGGTCGCCGGGATCGAGTGATCGAGGCGGCCAGGGGGCCCCCGAGCGGCCCGCTGGCATCCGCCCCTCTCTCCCCGACAAGCTGGCCTGCCTCCCCGGGGGTCGCGCCCGACCGGGTTGCATGCTGAACGGCGCGGCGACCCGCGGGTCCGATCGCTACCCATTCTCTCGTGGGGGCGCTGGACACTTGGAGGAGCGATGCGTCGGAGCAGGTGGTGGTGGGCGCTCGGGGCGCTCGTTCTCGTGGCTGGCGTCGGGTTCACGGTCCGGTGGCGAACCCGAGCGGCGGAGGGAGGTTCCGGGCGCACGGCCGCAGCACCGCGGCGCGGCGGGCCGCCCCCAGCCGGCCGACCGACCCCGGTGCTGGTCGCCGACGTAGCCCGGCACGACGTCCCCATCTACCTGGAGGGGCTGGGCTCGGTGGTGGCGAACCGGACCGTGACCGTCCGCACCCAGGTGGACGGACGGCTTCAGGAGGTCCGCTTCCAGGAGGGCAAGTCCGTGAAGCGGGGCGACGTGCTGGCCCAGATCGACCCCCGCCCCTTCCAGGCCCAGCTCGACCAGGCCCAGGGCGCCCTGCTCCGCGACGAGGCGCAGCTCAGGGTCGCGCGGCTCAACGTGGAGCGCGACAAGCGACTCGTCGACCAGAACCTCATCGCCCAGCAGCAGCTCGACACCGACACCGCCACCGCCGGCCAGCTCGAGGGGGCGGTCCGGATCGACGAGGCGACCATCGAGTCGGCGCGACTCAACCTCGACTACGCCCGGATCACCTCCCCCGTGGACGGGATCACCGGGATCCGGGCGGTGGACCCGGGCAACGTGGTCCACGCCACCGACGCGGGCGGGATCGTGGTCGTGACCCAGCTCGATCCGGTGGGGGTCATCTTCTCCCTCCCCCAGGACGACCTCGTCCCCATCGCCCAGCACCAGGGGGCGAATCCACTGCCCGTCGACGTGTTCAGCCGGGACGGGTCCACCCGGCTCGGCCACGGAACGCTGGAGCTCGTCGACAACCAGATCAACCAGTCGACCGCCACGCTGCGGCTCAAGGCCATCGTCCCGAACCCGGGGCGGCTGCTCTGGCCCAACCAGTTCGTGAACGCTCGGCTCCTGCTGGAGACGCGGCGGGGAGCGCTGGTCATGCCGGTGGCCGCCGTGCAGCGCGGCCCCAGCGGATCGTTCGCCTGGGTGGTGGGCGGCGCCGGCACCGTCGACGAGCGGCCGGTGCAGCTCGAAGGGACCCAGGGCGACCTCGCCCTCCTCTCCGGGGGCCTGGCCGAGGGCGACCGGGTGGTGGTGGAGGGGCAGAACCAGCTGCGACCCGGAGCGCCCGTGGCGGTGCGCGAGAGCAGCGCCCCCCCGTCACAAGCCGCCTCGCAGAAGCCGGTCGCCCGAGACGGGGGAGGCAACGGAAGCGGGGGCAGCGCCCCGTGAGCATCTCCGCGCCGTTCATCCGCCGGCCGGTGGGGACCGCCCTCCTCACCGTGGGCCTGGTCCTGGCCGGGCTGGTCGGCTACCGCCAGCTCCCCGTCTCGGCCCTTCCCCAGGTCGACTACCCGACCATCGTCGTCTCGACCCTGCTCCCGGGCGCCAGCGCCGAGACCATGGCCTCGGCGGTGACCACGCCCCTGGAGCGGCAGTTCGGCCAGATGCCGTCGCTCGCCCAGATGACCTCCGTCTCCAGCTTCGGCACCTCCCAGGTCACCCTGCAGTTCACCCTGGACCGCAGCATCGACGCCGCCGAGCAGGACGTGCAAGCGGCCATCAATGCCGCCGCCACCCTCCTGCCCCGCACCCTCCCCAACCCTCCCACCTACTCGAAGAGCAACCCGGCCGATGCGCCCATCCTCACCCTGGCGGTGACCTCGTCCACCCTTCCCCTCGACCAGGTCGATGACGCCGCCGACTCCATCCTCGCCCAGAAGATCTCCCAGGTCTCCGGAGTGGGCCTCGTCACCATCAACGGCGGCCAGAAACCGGCCGTGCGCGTCCAGGTCGACCCCGCCGCCCTGGCCGGAGCCGGGCTCACCATCGACGACGTGCGCACCGCCCTCGTGGCCGCCAACGTGAACCAGCCCAAGGGCAACCTCGATGGCCCCCGCCAGGACTATGCCCTCGCGACCAACGACCAGCTCGAGGGTGCCGCCGCCTTCCGTTCCCTGGTGCTCGCCTATCGGAACGGCGCCCCCATCCGCCTCACCGACGTGGCCCAGGCCCTCGACGGGGTGGAGAACGCCCAGCTGGCCGGCTGGGCCGGCCGGGACCGGGCCATCATCCTCAACGTCCAGCGCCAGCCGGGGGCCAACGTCATCGCCGTGGCCGAGCGGGTCAAGGCACTGCTCCCCCAGCTCGCCGCCTCGCTGCCCCAGGGACTCACCGTGAGGACGCTGGGCGATCGGACCGAGACCGTGCGCGCCTCGGTGAACGACGTCCAGCTCACCCTGCTCTTGGCGGTGGTGCTCGTCGTGGCGGTCATCTACCTGTTCTTGCGGAGCTGGCGGGCAACCATCATCCCGGGCGTGGCCGTGCCCCTCTCGCTCGTGGGCACCTTCGGGGTGATGTACCTCCTCGGCTACAGCCTCAACAACCTCTCGCTCATGGCGCTCACCATCTCCACCGGCTTCGTGGTGGACGATGCCATCGTCATGATCGAGAACATCGCCCGCTACGTGGAGCAGGGCGAGCCGCCCCGCCAGGCCGCGCTCAAGGGGTCCCGGCAGATCGGGTTCACCATCGTCTCCCTCACCGTCTCGCTCGTGGCGGTGCTCATCCCCCTGCTCTTCATGGGCGGGATCATCGGCCGGTTGTTCCGGGAGTTCGCGGTGACCCTGTCGGTGGCCATCTTCGTCTCGGCCCTCCTCTCCCTCACCCTCACGGCCATGATGTGCGCCTACCTGCTCGGGCGCGAGGAGCGGGCCGGGCCCGTGGCCCGCCTCGCCGAGGCAGCCTTCGCCCGGGGGCTCACCGGCTACGACCGGACGCTGCGCTGGGTCCTCTCCCACCAGCCGCTCACCCTGGCGGTGACGGTTGCCACCCTCGGCCTCACCGTGCTTCTGGCCATGCTCGTGCCCAAGGGGTTCTTCCCGCAGCAGGACACCGGCCTCGTCCAGGGGATCACCCAGGCGCCGGCGGACATCTCCTTTAAGGCCATGATGGGAAGACAGCAGGCGGCCGCCGAGGTCGTCCTCGGGGACCCGGACGTCGCTTCGGTGGCCTCGTTCATCGGCGCCGACGGCACCAACGAGACCCCCAACAGCGGCCGGCTCTCCATAAACCTCAAGCCGCGCAGCCAGCGCTCCGAGAGCGCGGCGCAGATCATCGACCGGCTCGATGCCCGGCTTTCCCAGGTCCCGGGCATCTCCGTCTACCTCCAGGCCGCACAGGACCTCAGCATCGAAACCCGGGTGAGCCGGACGCCCTACCAGTACACCCTCGAGGATCCCGACCCGGCCGAGCTCGCGCTATGGGGGCCCCGCGTGCTGGCCCGCCTCGAGGCCCTCCCCCAGCTCCGCAGCGTCGCGAGCGACCAGCAGACCAATGGGCTGCAGCTCCACGTCACCATCGACCGCGACGCCGCCTCGCAGCTGGGAATCCTCCCCCAGGCCATCGACGACGTCCTCTACGACGCCTTCGGCCAGCGCCAGGTCTCGACCATCTTCACCCAGCTCAACCAGTACCGGGTCATCCTGGAGGTGCGGCCCGCCGACCAGCAGGACCCGGCCGCGCTCTCCCGCCTCTACGTGCGAGCCCAGACCGGGGACGTGGCCCCCCTGTCCACCTTCGCCCGCTTCGAGACCCGGACCGCCCCGCTCGCCATCTCGCACCAGGGCCAGTTCCCGGCGGTGACCATCTCCTTCGACACCGCCCCCGGGGTCTCCTTGGGGGCGGCGGTCAAGGCCGTGGAGGCCGACCTGGCCGACGCCGCCCTGCCGCCCGGGCTGCAGGGGGACTTCGTCGGCACCGCCCAGGCCTTCGGCGAGGCGCTGAGGAGCGAGCCCCTCCTCATCCTGGCCGCGCTCGTGACCGTGTACATCGTCCTGGGCGTCCTCTACGAGAGCTACATCCACCCCATCACCATCCTCTCCACCCTGCCTTCGGCCGGGGTGGGGGCCCTCTTGGCCCTGCTCCTCACCCGCAACGAGTTCACCATCATCGCCCTCATCGGGATCATCCTGCTCATCGGCATCGTGAAGAAGAACGCCATCATGATGATCGACTTCGCGCTCGAGGCGGAGCGCTCCGAGGGGCGATCGCCGCTCGACGCCATCCACCAGGCCTGCCTGCTCCGGTTCCGGCCCATCATGATGACCACCATGGCGGCGCTGCTCGGCGGCCTGCCGCTGGCGCTCGGCACCGGGACGGGCTCGGAGCTGCGACGGCCGCTCGGGATCAGCATCGTGGGCGGGCTCATCGTCTCGCAGCTGCTCACCCTCTACACCACCCCGGTCATCTACCTGTACATGGCCCGGGCGGGCGCCTGGGTACGGGGCCGGAGGTCCGCGAGCGCCCAGCCGGCGGACGCGGGCACATGAGCGAGCGGCCGCCCAGCCCGGTCGGCCCCCGCCCGCCCCTGCCCCCCGCCGCCGGCCCCTCCCTCTCCGAGCCGTTCATAAGGCGGCCCGTGGCCACCACCCTGCTCGCCGCCGCCCTGCTCCTCGCCGGCGCTGCCGCCTACACCCAGCTCCCGGTGGCGCCCCTGCCCCGCGTCGACTTCCCCACCATCAACGTGAACGCCAGCCTTCCCGGGGCCAGCCCCGAGACCATGGCCTCGGCGGTGGCGACGCCCCTCGAGCGCCGCTTCGGGAGGATCGCCGGCCTGGCCGAGATGACCTCGGCGAGCACCCTGGGGCAGACCAACGTGACGCTCCAGTTCGGGCTGGACCGGGACGTGGACGCGGCCGCCCGCGACGTCCAGGCCGCCATCAACGCCGCGGCCGGGGATCTCCCGGCCAACCTCCCCTCCCATCCCACCTACCGCAAGGTGAACCCGGCCGACGCGCCCATCCTCATCCTCTCCCTCACCTCCCGCACCCTCCCCCTCTCCCAGGTCTTCGACACCGCCAACACCGTGCTGGCCCAGAAGGTCTCGCAGGTGCCGGGGGTGGGCCAGGTGTTCGTGGGCGGGGCCCAGCAGCCGGCGGTGCGGGTGCAGGTCGATCCCGACGCCCTGGCCGGCCTGGGCCTGGGGCTCGAGGACGTGCGCAACGTCCTCGCCCAGGCGACGCTCGACCAGCCCAAGGGCGCGGTCTCGAGCGCGGGGATCACCCGCACCATCGCCGCCAACGATCAGCTCACCCGGGCGGCCGCCTACCGGCCGCTCATCCTCGCCTACGCGAACGGCGCCCCGGTCCGGCTGGGCGACGTGGCCGACGTCATCGACGGCGTGGAGAACGAGCACGCCGCCGGCTGGATCGACGGGCAGCGGGCCGTGGTGATGCTGGTCCGGCGGCAACCGGGGGCCAACATCCTCCAGGTCATCGACAGCGTGAAGGCCCTGCTCCCCCAGCTCACCCGGGACATCTCCCCGGCCATCGACGTGCAGGTGGCCATCGATCGGGGCCAGAGCATCCGCGCCTCGGTGCGCGACGTGGAGCTGACCCTGGTGTTCGCGGTGCTGCTCGTGGTGGCGGTGGTGTTCGTGTTCCTGCGCAGCGCCCGCGCCACCGCCATCCCCAGCGTGGCGGTCCCCCTGGCGCTGCTCGCCACCTTCGCCGCCATGTACCTGCTCGGCTACAGCCTCGACAACCTCTCGCTCATGGCGCTCACCATCTCCACCGGGTTCGTGGTGGACGACGCCATCGTGGTCACCGAGAACGTGACCCGGTTCTTGGAGGCCGGCCGATCCCCCTTGCAGGCGGCCCTCGAGGGCGCTCGCCAGATCGGCTTCACCATCGTCTCCATCACCGCCTCCCTCCTGGCGGTGTTCATCCCCCTGCTCCTCATGGGCGGGATCGTGGGGCGGCTCTTCCGCGAGTTCGCGGTGACCCTGAGCGTGGCCATCGCCGTGTCGGCGCTGGTCTCGCTCACCGTCACGCCCATGATGGCCTCGCGCCTGCTGCGCCCGCCCGGGGCGGAGCGGCACGGCGCGCTGTACCGCCTCTCCGAGCGCGGCTTCTCGAAGCTGCTCCGCGGCTACGACCGGGCCCTGGGCTGGGTCCTCGGCCACTCCCGGCTGGTGCTGGCGGCCACCATCGGGACCGCCTTGCTCAGCATCGCCCTCTACGTCTTCGTCCCGAAGGGCCTCTTCCCCCAGCAGAACACCGGACAGCTGGCCGGCTTCTCCGACGGGCCCCAGGACGTCTCCTTCCCCGCCATGATGGCTGCCCAGAACGAGCTCAATGCCGTGGTCCTCTCCCACCCCGACGTCGAGCACATGATCGCCTTCCTGGGCGGCGGCACCATCAACAACGGCTTCGTCTTCGTCCAGCTCAAGCCCTCGAGCCGCAAGACCCCGGACCAGGTGATCGGCGAGCTGCGGCCGCGCCTCGCCCGGGTCCCGGGGACCGCGCTGTACCTCCAGTCGGTCCAGGACCTGCGGGTCGGCGGTCGGCTGTCCCGCACCCAGTACCAGTACACCCTTCAGGACGCCAACCTCCAGGAGCTCAACAGCTGGGCGCCGCGGCTCCTCGAGGCGCTGAAGCGCGCGCCGGAACTGCGCGACGTGGCCAGCGATCAGCAGACCTCGGCCCTCGAGCTGCTCGTTGCCGTCGACCGCGACACCGCCGCGCGCCTGGGCATCACCGCCGCCGCGGTCGACGGGGCCCTCTACGATGCCTTCGGGCAGCGACAGGTGGCGACCATCTTCGGCCCGCTCAACCAGTACCACGTGGTCCTGGAGGTGAAGCCCCCCTTCCAGGCTCGCCCCGAGGACCTGGGCAAAATCTACGTCTCGACCGCCAACCCCGGCACGCAGGTCCCCCTCGCCGCGGTCTCGCGGGCCACGCCCCGGGCCACCTCGCTCTCCGTCAACCACCAGGGCCAGTTCCCGGCCATCACCCTCTCCTTCAACCTCGCCCCGGGCGTCTCCCTCGGCCAGGCGCTCCAGGCGGTGGAGCGCACCGAGCGATCCATCGGCCTCCCCGCCAGCGTCGCCGCCAGCTTCCAGGGCACCGCCCAGGCCTTCGTCAGCTCGCTCTCCAGCGAGCCGCTCCTCGTCTTGGCGGCGCTGCTCGCCGTCTACATCGTCCTGGGAGTGCTCTACGAGAGCCTCATCCACCCCATCACCATCCTCTCCACCCTTCCCTCCGCCGGGGTGGGGGCGCTCCTCGCCCTCATGCTCTTCCGCCTCGACCTCAGCATCATCGCCCTCATCGGCGTCATCCTCCTCATCGGCATCGTGAAGAAGAACGCGATCATGATGATCGACTTCGCCATCGAGGCGGAGAGGGGTGAGGGGCTTGCTCCCCGGGAGGCCATTCACCAGGCCTGCCTGCTGCGCTTCCGGCCCATCCTCATGACCACCCTGGCGGCGATGCTCGCCGGCCTGCCCCTGGCGGTGGGGGCCGGAGCCGGCGGCGAACTGCGCCGGCCCCTGGGCATCGCCGTGGTGGGCGGGCTCCTGCTCTCGCAGGTGCTCACCCTGTTCACCACCCCGGTCGTGTACCTCGCCCTGGACCGGGCCCGGCTCCGGGCGAAGCACCCGCGGCAGACCACCTAGCGCAGGCTCTTCTCCAGCTCGGCGATGCGATCACACCCCTTGTCGATCTGCTGCAGGGAGGTGGCGAAGGACAGGCGGATGTACCCCGGAGCGCCGAAGGCGGAGCCGGGGACGGCCGCCACGAGGTGCTTGTCGAGGAGGAGGTCGATGAGGCGAAGGTCGGTGCCCAGGGGCTCGGCCGCTCCCGGAGCCCGCCGGGGAAGCAGGGCCGAGACGTCCGGAAAGACGTAGAACGCGCCGCTCGGGTCGAAGCAGCGGATCCCCGGGATGGCGTTCAGGCGGGCGACGATGTGCTTGCGCCGCTCGTCGAAGGTCCTCCGCATCTTCTCCACCTCCTCGTCGACCGCCGCGGTGGTGAGCGCTGCCAGGGCCGCCTTCTGGGCGATGGAGTTGGGGTTGGAGGTGGAGTTGTCCTGGAGCTTCTGCATGGCGGCGATGAGCGGCTGCGGTCCAGCGGTCCAGCCGATGCGCCAGCCGGTCATGGAGAAGGTCTTCGACGCCCCGTTGACCAGGGCCACCTGCCCCTGCAACGACCGGTCGACGTCGAGCACGTTCTCGAACCTCCCCCGGTAGACCAGGTGATCGTAGATGTCGTCCGAGACGACCACGATGTCCTTCCCTCGCACGCACTCGATCACCGTCTCGAGCGTGCGCCGCGAGAGCATGGCGCCCGTGGGGTTCGAAGGGCTGTTCACGATCACCGCCCGGGTGCGCGGGGTGAACGCGCGGCGGATCTCCTCCGGAGCCGGATCGAAGCCCGTGTCCATGGTGGTCGCCACGAGCACCGCCACCCCCCCGGCCACCCGGACCATGTCCGCGTAGGAAACCCAGTAGGGGGTGAAGATCACCACCTCGTCGCCAGCGTCGAGCAGCGCTTGGAAGAGGTTGAAGAGCGCGTGCTTGCCACCGCAGGAGACCAGCACCTGGTTGGGGGCGTAGCTGAGACCGTGGTCCTGCGCGATGCGCGCGGCGATCGCCTCGCGCAACGGGGCGATGCCGGCGGTGGGCGTGTACTTGGTGAAGCCCTGATCGAGCGCCTTCTTGGCCGCGTCCTTGATGAGCACCGGAGTGTCGAAGTCCGGTTCCCCGGCCCCAAAGCCCACCACGTCGACCCCCTTGGCCTTCATCTCGTTGGCCTTGGCGGTGACGGCGAGCGTCGGCGACGGCTTCACGGCATCGAGGCGCGCGGCGAGCTTCATGGCTTCATTTCCCTCCAGGGACGAGAGCGGGCCGCCGAGGAGGATAGCAGAACCCCCTCCCACCCCGCCCCAGCGTTCCCACGCCGGAACAGGCCGCAGCCCGTCCGGGACAAGAGCCCCCGCCATCAGAGCGGATGGGACTGGGAGGCGGCCGCCTATCCCCACCCCAGCTTGCGCCGCAACCCCTCGAGGACGTTGGGCGGCACGAAGGCGGAGACGTCGCCCCCGAAGTGGGCGACCTCCCGAACGAGCCGCGCCGACACGAAGAAGTAGTCCTCGCCGGTCATGACGAACACCGACTCGAACTCCGGGTCGAGCTTGCGGTTCATGTTGGCCAGCATGAACTCGTACTCGAAGTCGCTGGCGGCCCGCAGCCCGCGCAAGACCGTGTGGACCCCCTTGGCCCGGGCGTAGTCCACGAGCAGTCCCTGGAAGGCGTCGACCTCCACCCGCGGATCGTTCCCCACCGCCCCGGCGATGAGCGCCTGGCGCTCCTCGGGCGTGAACAGCGGCGCCTTGTCCGGGTTCGTGGCCACCGCCACCACCAGCCGGTCGAAGACGTGCAGCCCACGCTGGATGATGGCCAGGTGACCATTGGTCAAGGGATCGAAGGAGCCGGGATAGATGGCGACGCGCGGCATCGGCGAGCGAGAGTATGGCTCACTCGCGCCGGTAGATCGAGATCCCCGTGCCGCCGTAGGTGCGCCGGTCGAGAAGGGCAAGGGACCCGAACCGGTCGGGTGGTGGGCGCCGGACGTCGTGCTCGGCCACCGCTCGACCGCCCGGCGCAAGCAATTCGCCAAGGGCCGGCAGCACTGCCTCGGGCCCCTCGGCGTAGGGAGGATCGACGAAGGCGAGCAAGAAGCGGCCCCGGGCGAGGCGGCCGAGCCCCGACGGCAATTCCGCCCGCAAGAGCTCGACCCGCTCGGAGAACCCGCAGGACTCCGCGTTCCGCCGCAGCACCTCCAGGACCCGAGGATCCCGCTCCACGCAGACCGCCCGCTCGCACCCTCGCGAGAGCGCCTCGAGCGCCAGGGCGCCGGTGCCGGCGTAGAGGTCGAGCACCTCGCCCCCCTCGAAGAACTGCCCGAGCAGGTTCATCACCGCCCCGCGAACCCGCTCGCTGGTCGGACGGGTGGAGAGGCCCCGCGGCGCGACGAGCCGCCGGCCGCGGGCCGAGCCGGCGATGATCCGGGTCACCCCCGGTCCTGGGCGAGCTGCCGCTCCAGCCCCCGGGCCACGGCCGGGGCGCTCCCCTCCGCGCCCAGCGCCTCGATGAACTCCGCCGCCTCCACGAAGGCCCGCGCCTCCAGCCGTTCGACCTGCTCCGCCCCGAGCAACGCCGCGGCCCGGTCGCGCCAGCGGGCCCGCCGCTCGGCGGCCTCTTCCCCCATCGGCTCGGGCGCAGGGGACTCGCCGCTGGCCCGCGCCGCCACGCCGCCATCCTCGCAGCCCCGCACCCCCGAGCCGCGCAGCGCCGCCAGCAGCGCCGCCGAGACGGGTCCCCGTCGCAGCACCGGCAGACCACCCAGCGCCCGGCCCAGCCGGTCGAGCGCGCCCAGCTGTACCCGCGCCGACTCGGCGTCCGGCGGCGCCGGGCAGCGGACGCTCACCACCGCCGCCGGCACGCCCCGCCGCTCTAGCTCCTCCACGAGCGCCAGGGTCCGCATGCCCGCCCCCACCTCCCCCGGGGCGACCACGCAGTCGAAACACAGCCCCCGTTCGGCGAGCGGCGCCGCCACCTCGGCCAGCACCCGGCCCCGCTCCTCCGCCGCCACGGATGCAACGTCGAAGGCCACGTGGGTGAGGCCCGCCTCGATGAGCCGCCATACCTCCCGGCCCACCCGCTCGAGCAGGATCGCGCTCTCGCCCTCGAGCACCACCTCGGCGGTGAGGAAGTACGGCAAGGCGGCGGCGATCTCGTCGGCGCTGCGGGCCGCGGTCTCGAACCACGGCTCGGGTTCGAGCCCGCGGGGGATGGAGAGCCCCACCGCGGAACGGAGCACCTTGGCCGCCACCAGGGCGGCCCGGATCACGTCCGGGGTGCCGGCAGCGATGGAGGGGAGCCTCAGACCCCCGGCCGCCGCCAACAGGTCCGTCAAGGAGACGGGACAGGCGTCGCTGCGGGGCGCAAGCCGCGCCAGGGCGCTGGCGGGACGGAAGGCGAGGACGGGCGAAAGCACCGGCCGATATAGCACCTCGCCCCGTTCAGTGCGTCAAGTCGTATACGTGGGCGTAGTCGCTCGACTCGATCTGCAGGGTGGTGTGGTCGATGCCGAAGGCCTCGCGCAGCGCACGCTTCATCTCGTCGAGAATGGCGTCGTTCTGCGGGCCCATCTCCTCGGCCCGCACCACCACGTGGGCAGAGAGCGCATGCAGCCCGCTGGAGATCGTCCAGACGTGGAGATCGTGGACCGCCACCACCCCGCGGCAGCAGGACATCCGGTACGAGACCGCCGTCACGTCGATGTGACGTGGCACCGATTCCATGAGGATGTCGGTGATCTCCACGATGAGCCGGGTGGCACCCCAGAGGATGAGCCCGGCGATGCACAAGGAGAGCACCGGGTCGATCCAGCTCATCCCCCCGCTCAGGGCCATGGCCCCGGCGCCGAGGAGGATGGCCACCGAGGAGACGGTGTCGGAAAACACGTGCAGGAAGGCGCTCCGGGCGTTCAGGCCCTCCTCCCGGTGCAGGACCCAAAGGATGCTCAGGTTGGCCGCGAGCCCGACCGTGGCCACCCCGGCCATGAGACCGAGCTCGATGTGCGCCCCGGGTCGTCGCAGCCGCTCGATCGCCTCCCAGACGATCCAGCCCGCCAGCACGAACAGGGCCCCCACGTTCACCTGGGCCGCCAGCACCTCGGCCCGGCGGTAACCGTAGGTCCGCTTGTCGTCGGCCGGGCGGCCGGAAAGCCAGGCGGCCACCAGCGCCAGCCCCAGCGCCGCCGCGTCGGTCAGCATGTGGCCGGCGTCCGAGACCAGCGCCAGCGAACCGGCCAGCCAGCCACCCACCGCCTCCGCCACCATCACGCAACTCGTGAGGACGAGGGCGATGGCCAGCCGACGGACGCTCCGCCTACCCGCCCCGCCGGCCCCGCCCGGGGAGTCGGCCGGGATCGCGCGCGCCGACGACCGCCCGTGGGCCCCCTCCCCGTGCCTGTGACCGTGCGACATTCCGCTTGAACCTCCGGCGCAGTCTACCCCATGCTCCGTCGCCACGGGACACCGGTGCCGGCCCCGGCGCGCACCCGGCGGCGGTTCAGCGGGGGCGAACAAACGAGCGAGACGATGCAGAAGACTGCCCACCCGGCCCTGGCCCGAGACGGCACCCGACTCCACTTCACGGAGATCGGCGAGGGGGCCCCGGCGGTCATCCTCTCCGACGGCATCGGCTGCGCCGGGTTCGTCTGGCGCCACCTGGAACCGGCTCTCGCCGCCCACCACCGGATCATCCACTGGAACTACCGGGGCCACGGCCGCAGCGCCAGGCCTCGCGATGCGTACCGGGTGACGCTCGACGACTGCGTCGAGGACCTGCTCTGCGTCCTCGACGCCGCCGGCGAACGGCGCGCCGTCCTGGCCGGACACTCCATGGGGGTGCAAGTGTCGCTCGAGGCCCACCGCCGGGCACCCGAACGCGTGGCCGGGCTGCTCCTCGTCTGCGGGGCCCCGGGCCACCCGCTCGACACCTTCCACGACTCCTCGGCACTCCGCCTCGCCTTCCCCTTCGCCAAGAACGCGGTCGAGAAGCACCCCACCCTGGCCCGGCTCCTCTTCCAGGCGGTGGTGCCCACCGACTTCGCCATCGAGCTGGCATTGGCCCACGAGGTGAACGGGGCCCGGGTGGAGCGGGCCGACCTGGTGCGCTACTTCGGCGACCTGGCCGACATCGATCCCTTGCTCTTCGTGCGCATGCTGGCCTCGGCCAACGAGACCGACAGCTCCGACCACCTGGCGAAGGTGGACGTGCCCACCCTCATCGTGGCGGGCGGGCGCGACTCCTTCACCCCGGTCCGCCTCTCCGAGGCGATGCACCGCGCCATCGCCGGGAGCGAGCTCGCGGTCATCGCCCATGGCACCCACGTCACTCCCCTCGAGTACCCGGCCCTCGTGGCCCGGCACATCCGTTCCTTCCTCCGACGTCGCTTGGGCCCGCCCCGCCGGATCCCGGCCGCACGCCCGCCCCGTTCCGCCCGGAGGCGGCGCACCGGCACCGACGAGGATCCCCGGTGAGAAGATCGGGCTGTACCCCGGCGCTGCTCGCCGCCCTGCTCTGCGGCCTTGCCAGCAAGGCCGCCGCCCAGCGCTATGACCCGGCCTACCGCTGGCGAACGGCAGACACCGACCACTTCCGCATCCACTTCCACGAGGGGGAGCAAGCCCTGGCCGATGTGGTGGCCGCCACCGCCGAGCGGGCCCACGCGGCGCTCGCCCCCGCCCTTCGCTACGCACCGCCGGGTCGCACCGAGGTGGTCCTCTCCGACGACTCCGACGACGCCAACGGCTCGGCCACCCCCGTGCCCTACAACACCATCCGGCTCTACGCCGCGCCGCCGACCGAGCTTTCCGAGCTGAACGCCTACCGGGACTACGTTTCCACCCTCGTCTTTCACGAGTACACCCACATCCTCCACATGGACAACGTGGGCGGCTTCCCGGCCGTGGCCAACCGCGTCTTCGGCAAGCTGTGGGTGCCGAACGGGCTCGTCCCGTCCTGGATGATCGAGGGGCTGGCCGTGCTCCACGAGGGGGACGGCGCCCCCGGGCCCGGCGCCGGAAGAACCCGCAGCAGCCTCACCGCCATGGTCCTCCGCTCGCTGGCGCTCGAGCCGCCCGGGTTCCCCGCCCTGGACCAGGCCTCCAACCCGCCCCTGTTCTGGCCGCTCGGGTCGGTCCCCTACCTGCTCGGCGGACGGTTCATGGAGTTTCTGGAGGCGCGAAGCGGACGGAAGGCCCTGGCCGACTACCTGGCCGCTCAGGGGCGGCAGGTCTGGCCCTACGCGCCCAGCTCGGTGGGCGAGGACTTCTTCGGGGAGGGCTTTCCGCGGCTTTGGGCCGAGTTCTCCCAAGGAGAGATGGAACGCGCCCGCCAACGGCTGGAGCAGGTGCGGCAGCGGCCGGTCACCCACCCTGCCCGGCTCACCTTCCTCGGGGGCACGGCCGGCTGGCCACGGTGGGCCGCCGACGGCTCCTCCATCGCCTACCTGCGCGCCGACCTCGACGAGCACCCGGCCCTCGTGCAGGTGACGCCACAGGGCCGACCGGTCCGCCGGCCCATCCCGGTGCTGGCCGCCTCCGGCCTGGGAACGGGCGGGGGCGCGGCCGTGCTTTCCGCCGCCGAGGTCTACCGCGAGTTCAGACTCTACGACGACCTCTGGCGGGTCGATCTCCGCACCGGCGCCCGCCGGCGGCTGACCCGCGGCGCCCGCGCCAGCGATCCGGCCCTCTCCGCCGACGGCCAGTGGCTCGCGTACCTGCGGCGGACCGGACCCGGGGAAACCGCCCTCGTCCGCCGGCGCCTGGCCGAAGGCCCGGAGGAGACCGTCTTCGCCGAAGAGGGCGCCCAGGTGTTCGCGCCGGCTCTCTCGCCGGACGGCCGGCGGGTCGCCTTCGCCGTCCACCGCCTGGGGCGGCGCGACATCGCCCTGGCCGAGGAGGGCCGGCTCACCTTCGTGACCGCCGACGACGCCCTCGACGCCAGCCCGGCCTTCAGCCCCGACGGCAAGTGGCTCCTCTTCTCATCCGACCGGGGCGGCGTCTACAACCTCTACGCCTGGCCGGTCGAGGAATGCCTGTCCGGCAGCACCGCCTGCGCCCTTCGCCAGGTGACCAACGTCGAGACCGGCGCCTTCCAGCCGGCGGTCTCCCCCGACGGCCGTACCATCGCCTTCATCACCTACTCCCGCGACGGCTACGACCTCGCCACCCTGCCCTTTGACCCGCAGACCTGGCTCGACCCCGAGCCCGAAGGCGAGCTCGCCCCCGCACCCGAGCCGCACCCCTTTCCCCCGCTCGCCTCGCGCGCCTACGCACCCTGGCCCACCCTTCGCCCGAGCTTCTGGTTCCCGCTCGTCGGTGCCGATGCCGCCGGTCCGGTGGCCGGCGCCCTCACCACCGGCGGCGACGTCCTCGGCCTCCACTCCTACGCCCTCTCTGCCTGGTGGGGGCTCCGCTCTCACCAGCCGGGATACTCGGCGGCCTATCTCGGCGGCTGGTCCTGGCCGGCGGTCGACGTTCTCTCCAGCCGCTACGTCGCCTCCGCCCGAGTGGGCCGCCGGCTGCAGACGGTCTGGACCCCGGTCGATGCCGGGCTCGACTTCCCCTTCACCCACCTGGAATGGTCGGCCCTCTTCCGGATCGGCTGGGATGGCACCTTCCGCGAGGTGCTGGGAGGGCCGGGGGAAACCGCGCACCAGCCGGAGCAACTCGGGGTGGGCAACGCCTTCGGCTCGGAGCTTACCCTCCGGGCCGCCTGGTCCAACGCCGAGCGCTACGTCCGCTCCATCTCGCCCGAGGACGGACAGGCGGCCGCCCTGGACGCGGCCGTGGCCGCGCGCGAGCTGGGCAGCGACTACCGGCTGGCCCAGATCCACGGCTCGGTGACCGAGTACCTCCGCCTCCCCTTCACTCGACACGTGGTCCTGGCGGCACGGCTCGGCGGCGGCGCCGCCCGAGGATCGATCGGTGACTCGGCCCCCTTCACGCTTGGTGGGCCGGTCCAGCCCGACCTTCTCTCGATCCTGCTCGCTACTCCCCTGGCCAGCCCCGACGAGCTGCGCGGGTACCCCGTCGGCTTCTTGGAGGGGACCGGCTTCGCCCTGGCCAACGCCGAGCTGCGGTTCCCCATCGCCTCCCCCGAGTTCGGCCACACGACCTGGCCCATCTTCCTGCGACGGGTCCACGGCGCCGTCTTCGCCGATCTGGGCGACGCCTTCGACCTCCCCGGCAACCTGCCCTTCGCCGGGCACCGGTTCGCCTTCGACCAGCTCCGGCTGGGCGCCGGCGCCGAGCTACGGCTGGAACTGGCCCTCGGCTACTTCGCGGTCACCGACCTGCGCCTCGGGGCGGGGCATGCCTTCGGCAGGGTACTGCACGGCGAGAGCAGTGAGCGCGGGGTGGCCCCGGTCGTCTTCCATGCCATCCTCGGTGGCGCGTTCTAGCAGAGCGCCGCCGCGGGCTCGGGCGCCCATCGCCAGAAAGCGCCACCCTCCTCGATCCGTCTGGCCCATCCCCGGACCGGGAGCTTCCATGAGCACCAGCCTGCCCCACGTCGCTCAAGAGCGCCGGCACGGTGCGCTCCCGGGCCCGCCCAGGGGGGAGCCTTCAGGCCAGGATGCCTGCCCCCTCTCCCCGCCGCCGCGGATGGCCGGCCTCGCTCGAGCGAATCACCTCCGCAGGTCGACGGGCGAGAACGGCTCTTGCCACCCACCCCCGGGGGGCGGGAGCGCGCCCGGCTTCGCAAGCCGTCCGGTCGAATTCACTGGCCCGCCGGCCCAGGGTGGCGTCATTGATGGTGCCCCAGCCGCTCATCTCCGGTACGAGGATCTCCCGTGAAGCTCATCGACCTCCGCTCCGATACCGTTACCCGCCCCTCGCGCGGCATGCGCGAGGCCATGGCAATTGCTGAGGTCGGCGATGACGTCTTCGGCGAGGACCCCACCGTCCGGGCGCTGGAGGAACGCGTCGCGGCCTTGCTCGGCAAGGAGGCTGGGCTGTTCGTCCCCAGCGGGACCATGGCCAACCAGGTGGCGCTCGGGGTGCTGGCGCGCGCCGGTGAGGAGGTCATCTGCCACGAGGCGGCGCACGTCGCCGGCTACGAGGGCGGCGCGCCGGCCGCCCTCTGGGGCATCCAGCTCCGCCCCGTGGCCGGCGCTCGCGGGATCCTCACCCCCGCGGCCGTGGCCGCGGCCATCCGACCCGAGGCCGACTGGTTCCCCCGGACCCGGGCCGTGGCCATCGAGAACACCCACAACGGCGCCGGGGGCACCGTCTGGACACTGGGCGAGGTGCGCGAGATCGGTCGTCTAGCCGTCGGGCGGGGCCTCGCGCTCTACCTCGATGGCGCGCGGCTCCTCAACGCCTCCGCCGCCTCCGGGGTTGCGCCACGCGACTACGCCGAGCCGGCGACGCTCGCCTCGCTCTGCCTCTCGAAGGGACTCGGGGCCCCGGTGGGATCGGTGCTCACCGGGCCCGGCGAACGGATTCGCGAGGCGCGCCGGCTGCGGAAGCGGCTCGGCGGCGGCATGCGCCAGGCCGGGGTCTTGGCCGCGGCAGGGCTCTATGCGCTCGAGCACAACGTGGCGCGGCTCGCCGACGACCACGCCAATGCGCGGCGCCTGGCGCTCGCGCTGGGCGAGCTGCCTGGATGGACGGTAGCGTTCCCCCCGGAGACGAACCTCGTCTACCTGCGCCTCTCTGGTCTCGCGGCGACCGAGGCGGCGGAGCGGTTGCGCACGAAGGACGTCCTGTGCGGACCGGCCGGCCCCGACTTGCTCCGCTTCGCCACCCACCTGGACGTTTCCGCGGAGGACGTCGAGGAGGCCATCCGGCGGGCCCGGGCCACCTTCCGCTGAGCGCGCCCAGGCGAAGCGCGAAACAGCGGTGACGCTAGGCCTCGCCTTCGGCTCGAGGGGCCCGCCGCAGGGCATTCAGGATCCGGACAGGAGCCAGCACCAGAACACCGGCCAGCCGGAAGGACTCGACGATCACCGAGACGGCCAGCCCGGCAAGCGACGCGCTGGCGCGCTCCTCGGCGCGGCGCTCGTCGGCGGCTTGCTCCGCCATCTTCACCACCCGCTCGGCCTGGGCGCGCCGGGCAGCCCGCGCCTGTCCGCCCCGTTCGCCCACGTAGCGCTTGCCGCCCGGGGCGCCGCGCCGCAGAGCTGCTGCCTCCCGCCCCACCGCTTCCCTGGCCGCCCCCGGACGGTTCTTTCTCGCCATGCTTGAAACTAGTGAGCCGGCCCCGGCGAGCACCGCTCATGAACACCCTCGACCGTCCCCTTGCACCCCCGCGCGGGCGATGCTAGAGAACGCCGGTTTCGCGCCGACATAGCTCAGCTGGTAGAGCAACTGATTCGTAATCAGTAGGTCCCCAGTTCAAGTCTGGGTGTCGGCTAAGGAATTTCGGAGAGCGGTGTTCCGGTGTCGCTACCTGGTCGCTACGAGGTAGCGACACCTCGTTTTGGGCCCACCCCTCCTTGTTCGAGCAGGACCCGTTCCACTACTCCCCCCGGACCAACGGCGGCAGCTCCTGGAGCGACGCGGTCCTGGAATTCCTCAAGTACCAACAGTTCACCCAGGGCCGCACGCCGAAGTACGTGGAGGAGCAGGCTCGCTACCTGGAGCGCTTCGGCCAGCGCAAGGCCTTCTGGAGTCTGGACTCGTTCACCCGGGACGACGTTGAGGCCTTCCTGGCCGACCTCCAGCGCGGCGAGGTCACCGAGCGCCTGGTCTTGGCCAAGGACGAGAACGGCGAGCCGCTGCTCGACCCCGAGACCGGGAAGCCGAAGAAGGTGCGGGCCAAGGCGCCGGGCGTCTACTCCCGGAACCGCTACCTGGCCGCCCTCACCAAGTTCATGAACTGGGCGCGCGGCCACGGCAAGACCCACAACGACGGCGACAAGAAGGTGCGCCAGGTCCGCGAGCCGAGGCAGAAGACCTCGAAGCGGCCCGTGGAGCCGAGGCGCTGGCGCGCTGCCCATGAGCGCCTGCAGGAGAAGTGGAAGCTGGCCCAGGAGGTGCTGGTCGGCTCCGGCCTCCGCTACGGGGAGCTGGCGGCCCTCAAGGCCGACGATCTTCACGACGCCGACAACGGTGGTGGCTCCATCGTGGTCCCGGAGTCGAAGGGCCGCGTCGGCCGTGACATCCCGGTTTCCGGCCCGGTCCTGGCCGCAGCGCGCCAGCTCCTGGCCCAGGGCGGCGTGCCTGACGACAACGGGTCCCAACTCGACAACCGGCTCGCGGTCGCGTGCAAGGCGGCCGGGGTGAGGCGGTACACGGCCCACGAGCTGCGGCACACCTACGCCGCGAGCTGCCTGCTCAACGGCATGGACCTCCTGGAGCTGCAGCGCAGGCTCGGCCATGCCGACCTGACCACCACGCAGATCTACCTCCACGTCGTGCGGTCAGTGCAGGGCGACAGGAAGCAGTACGCGCCAATCTGAACCTCTCACTGGCGCCAGTGGAAGATCGTATCCTGTCTGGGCCATGACCAGCCCCGTCCCTGTCCGCCGATGAGTCGAAGGTGCTTCGCTTCATCGCGACTCAGGCGCGTAGCAAATCCGCAGGAGTACCGTACTCACGTATTGACACCCTTCTGCGGGGCAACTCCGGGGCTCTGCTTCAGCGACTCCAGAGCCTGGGCTTCGCGTATCGGGCGATCGGCGGCGGCCTTCTGCTGCCCACGGCGCTCGGTCTGCTCATGGTGGAACAGTTCAAAGACACCGTCCGCTCGCTTGTGGACGCTACCATCGAAGTCGGCCACACGGCCCTTGACTCCGGGGAGATGGACCGAAGGACTATTGTGCTGACCAAGCTTGGTGACATGCTCGAATCGAAGATCGGGTTCGACTTCGAGCTTCCTTCTTCTCGGCTCTTGCTTGGCCTCGCCATGCACGGTCTTGAGCCCTACATCTACACGCTGGGTGACATGCCGGAGGGTGTCCCCGGCGCAATCCAGTTGAACGCCCAGCTCTACGGTGTCTCGTCACTTGAGGAAATCGTTCGAGCGCGCGAGGCTGAACAGGTCGCTGACAGTGAGAGGCGGGCCGGCCCGGGCCGTTCGGTGCTAGAGTCCGCGCCCCATGATCACCTCCGAGGTCCAGGCCGCGCCGGCGCCGGGCGGCCTGGCGCGCCGCGTCGCCTGGTGGCTCCTCCCGTTCGCCGCGCTGAGCGCGGCGCTGGTGGTCCTGCTCCCCGACAGCTACCAGCAGGACGGCGGCTACCACTTCCTCTTCGGCCGGCTCGGGGTCTAAATCGATTAAATACCCATGAAGGAGCGCGGCCTTGCTAGAGCTTCGCTCGGACCTCTCACTGCCAGCGAAAGGTGCTGCCATGGGTCTCCCGTCGAAGCGCCCGGACGTCTTCCCTTCCTTGCTCGCCCGCCTGCTCGCGGCCTCGCTCCTGGCGGCGCTGGCCGCGTCGCCCGCGCCCTCCTCCGCCGCCGAGGAGGTCTGGGTCCCCACCTGGACGGCGAGCCCCCAGCCGGTGTGGGACGGGACCTTCTTCGCCAACCCGTCCATCCCGCCCTCGCTGCGCAACCAGACCGTGCGGCAGTACGCCCGCGTGAGCGTGGGCAGCGGCCGGATCCGGGTCGTCCTCTCCAACGAGTACGGGAAGGCGCCCGTCACCCTGGGTGCGGTCCACGTGGCCATGGGCGCGGCGCACGGGGCCATCGTGCCCGGGACCGACAAGGCGCTGACCTTCGGCGGCAGCCCCTCGGTCACCATCCCGCCGGGCGCGCCGGCGGTCAGCGATTCGGTGGACTTCAAGCTGCCGGCGCTGGGCAAGGTGGCGGTGAGCTTCTTCGTCCCCGAGGTCGCGGCGGCCTCGACCTGGCACAACGACGCCCAGGAGACGACCTACCTCTCCGCCGACGGCAACTTCGTCGGCGAGGCCCGCTTCGACGCCGCGCAGAAGGCCAACTCCCGCATCTACCTGACCAAGATCCTGGCGCAGGCGGCGCCGGGCACCCGCGCGGTGGTCCTCTTCGGCGACTCCATCACCGACGGTGACGGCTCCACGCCCAACGCCGACCGCCGCTGGCCGGACGTCCTGGCCGAGCGCCTCCAGAAGGTG
>Ga0335071_10001039_pt1 | contig 30010 bp, 27 predicted proteins | sample Lox_Sample_15_FD_206724 | JGI IMG/M metagenome (GOLD analysis project Ga0335071, IMG submission 206724) | Soil microbial communities from Loxahatchee National Wildlife Refuge, Florida, United States - Lox_Sample_1.5 | ecosystem: Environmental > Terrestrial > Soil > Wetlands | place: USA...
CGGCTGCTCAAGCCTGACGGGTGTTACGATCCCAGATAGCGTCACCAGCATCGGATACGATGCATTCTGCTGGTGCAGCAGTCTAACCCTATATGGGACGACGGAAAACGGCGGTCTGGTCGGGAAAGGAACTCTGTTCAGGATTGGCACCGACGGGAGCGGGTTCGCCACCCTCCACAATTTCGAGGGCAGCGATGGCAGCGCTCCGTATTCAACACTCGTTATGTCTGGCACCGCGCTGTACGGCACGACCGTGTCTGGCGGTAACTACACCGACGGAACGGTTTTCACAATCAACACCGATGGAACTGACTTCAGTATCTTGCATCATTTCTCCGGTTCTGATGGGAGACAGCCGTATGCAGGCTTGTTGCTCTCGGGTCATATCCTCTACGGGACAACAATGTTCGGCGGCACGTTTGACCTTGGAACGGTGTTTAAGGTCAGCACAGATGGGAGCGATTTTGCCACAATTTACAGCTTCAGCATCAGCTATGGATACTGTCCAAACGGCATGCCGGTTCTTGCGGGAAGCACTCTTTACGGAACCCTCTCGTCCGGCGGCATGGGAGCGGAAGGCGCAATCTTTGCGGTGAACATCGATGGAACAGGGTTCACACCCATCCATAGTTTTGAAGGGTGTGTATCCGGCGTTAACGGCGATGGGGCCGTGCCTTATAGTGGTCTGGTAGTATTTGGCGGCATGCTCTATGGGACTGCCGTTCAGGGCGGCGCCTGTGGGGGAGGTTCGGTGTTTGCCTCGGCTCTGTTGCCCATGGGAATTCCAAGTGCAGCCAATATCACAGTTGCTACACTTCAGGATCACCCGCTCAAGCTGGCAGTGGCAAAACTCCTCGCTCTAACTCACGGTCCCGAAGGTGACGCCTTGGCGCTCACCGGCGTCAGCGCCGCCAGCACCAACGGCGGTTCCGTCGTGCTTGGCCCGGATCAAATCACCTATACCCCGGCGGCAGGCTACATCGGAGCCGACTGTTTCATTTACAGCGTCAGCGATGCGATGGATGCTACGGCCTCCGCATATGTGTTCGTCCAGGTTCTGCCGACGAATCAGATTTCGGGGAATATGTTGCCGCTCACCGCGATTCCGGGCGGGTACCAAGTCAGCTTCGCCGGGATTCCCGGGCGGACCTATAGCGTGCAGCGCGCGCCCACGATCAACGGTCCGTGGGTGACCATCGGCACCATCAGGGTTGGCTCTAATGGCCTCGGGATTATCCAAGATACCAATCCGCCCGAAGGCGCGGCTTTTTATCGCACCACCTATCCTTGAAAACTCAGGGAAGAAACCCTTGTATGAAGCGAACAATCATCAGTTCGAGACCTTTGAAAGACCGGCTTGGTGGGCGATGTAGAGTCTGGCCTGTGGCCCGAAATACAGACTTTGCCGGGCCAATGATCGAGGCACAGCCTCGACGCTACACGTTTCTCGGAGGTCTCAGTTCACTATTGGCACTGGTGCTGGCCAGTTCGGCATCAGCAACTTCCATTTTCACGGTGGACAATCTGTCGGCCACGATCCCGGACAATGATTTGAACGGGTATCAGAACTCCCAAATCGTCAGCGGTCTTTACGGGCCGGTTACCGGCGTGACGGTAAGTTTGAATATCGCGGCGGGATTCAACGGCGATTTGTATGTCTTCGTTCAGCATAACAATGCGCTGGCGGTGTTGCTCAACCGGGTGGGTGTGAATGCGACGAACGGAGTCGGCTATCTGGATGGCGGCTTCAACATCACGCTGGATGACGCCGCCGCCAACGACGTGCATTTCTATCAGAACAAACCTTACAGCTTGAATGGGAACGGGCAGTTGACGGGCACGTGGCAGCCGGACGGGCGATTCATCGATCCGTTGTCAGCCGGCTCGGCGTTCGTGAGCGCGACGCGGGGCAATCAGTTGAGCGTCTTTGATGGGCTGGATGCGAACGGCACCTGGACGTTGTTTGCGGCAGATGTATCGCCTGGCGGGGTGAGCATTTTGCAGGGGTGGGGACTGGCCATCACGGTGGTTCCGGAACCAGGCAGTGCGGTTATGCTCGGTTGTGGCCTGGCCTGCGGACTGGCCTGGACGCTGGACCGACGAAGCTTGCGGCGAAAGCGCCAGTCCTGACGGTTTGGGGTAATTGAAGCTGCGTCACCTGATCCGCATATCGCGGCGGTGTGCCCGCCCATCCGCGGTTAAAATCGAGCATCAATCCTCCGCGAACAAATATTCCAAATCCGTCGTGGTGAGGCTGCGCGCAAAGCCTTCCTCGCCCAGCACGTCGGCGATCGTCTGCGCCTTGCTCTGCTGGAGCTCCCAGATTTTTTCCTCGACCGTGCCGGGCGCAATCAGGCGGTAGGCGTTCACGGTGTGCGTCTGGCCGATGCGATGCGAGCGATCGATGGCCTGCGCTTCCACCGCCGGGTTCCACCACGGGTCGTACAACACCACGTAGCTCGCGTTGGTCAGGTTCAAGCCGGTGCCCGCCGCGCGCAGGCTCAGCAAGAACACGCCCGGCTGCGTATCGGCTTGGAAGGCGCTGACGACCTGCTGCCGGTCCTTCGTCTGGCCGGTGAGGATGTGCGTGGGAATCTGCCGGTCGCGGCATTCCTTTTCCAGCAGGCTCAACATCTGCACGAACTGGCTGAAGACCAGAACCTTCTGGCCCTCGGCCACCAGCGGATCGAGCAGTTCAAACAGCGTCTCGGTCTTGCCGGACGCGGTGTCGCTGCCCACCAGCCGCGGATGGCAGCAGACCTGGCGCAACCGCGTGAGCGCGGCCAGCACGTGCATCTTGCTCTTGTTGAGGCCCTGCTCGGCCACGGCCTGCATGATCTGGTCGCGGCTCCGGCGCAGTTCGGCCAGGTAAAGTTTCCGTTGCTCGTCGCCGAGCGGACAATCGCGGCGTTCCTCGATGCGATCGGGCAGGTCCTTCGCCACATGCTTCTTCAGGCGGCGCAGCAGCAGCGGCCGCAGCCGGGCCGAAAGCCGCTTGCGCGCGATGCGCTGGGCGGATTCGGTCTTACCATTCCGCGGCGGCGGTTCTTCCACCGGGGCAGTCTCGTCGGCAACGGCGGCGCGTGGCTCGTAGGTTTCGAGGAATTGTTCCTGGTTGCCGAGGTAATTCGGCTGGATGAAATCCACGATGCTCCACAAATCCAGCAGCCGGTTTTCGAGCGGTGTGCCGGTGAGCGCGAGGCGATGCTCGGACTTGAGCTGCTTGACCGACTGGGTGACCTGCGCCCCGGGGTTCTTGATGAACTGCGCCTCGTCCAGGATCACGGCGCGGAAGGCGAACTTCTGCAACTCCTCCAGGTCGCGCCGGAGCAGCGCGTAGTTCGTCACGATCAGGTCATGCTCGGGAATCTGCTTGCGCAGGTTATGGCGGGCCGCACCGCTTTCGAGCACCAACACCTTCAAGCCGGGCGTGAACCGCTCCGCCTCGCGTCGCCAGTTGTGCAGCACGGACGCCGGGCAGATGACCAGCGACGGTTTGGGGTTCTTCGAGTTGCGTTCGCGGAGCCAGGCCAGCCACGCCAGCGCCTGCAGCGTCTTGCCCAGCCCCATGTCATCGGCGAGGATGCCGCCCAGCTTGATTTGGGTGAGGTGACAGAGGAAATCGAAACCATCTTTCTGGTACGGGCGCAAATCGGCGCGCAGGCCGTTGGGCAGTTTGACCGCCGGCACCCCCTTGAAATTCCGCACGCGTTCGCGCAGCGCCTTGGCTTCCGGCGAATCGGCAAACCGCGTCAGCTCGCTTTCGTCCAGATGCGCGACGTGTTCCAGGCCGACTTTTTGCGGCACCGCGATGAGGCCGTCCACGCCCATCTCGGCCATGGCTTCGTGCGCTCCCTGCACGGCGGCGGTGTCGAGTTCCACCCAGCCGGAGTTGGGCAGCTTGACAAACCGGCTCGTGGCCGCAGCCAGCCGTTCGAGGTCGGCCTTGCTGAGTTTGAGCCCTTCGGCCTCCCACTCGGCGGAAACGGACAACCAGTCAATGCCGCTGCCCTTGACGATGAGCCGCGGTTTGAGCTGGCGCGGCTGCAGGAACAGGCGGTGAAACGCCGGGTTGCCGAGAAACTCCGCCTCCGCCGGCCGTTCCGCCCACACCGCCGCGAGCGTGCCAAGGAAATTCTCGTTCGCGTCGCCGATCCACAAGCCGGGCTCGGGCGCGAACCAGTCAAGCTTGCGCAGCCATTGGACGGCGGGATCGAGGCGGGGGTCGTCGAGGACTTCCGGCTTGTCCGTCGGCCGTCTCTTCGCCTCGTTCAGCACCCATTCGTGGCCGTTCCAGGACCAGACGCTCTGGTCCCGCAGGCTTTTGGCCAGCAGCCGCAGCCGCACGGTGTCGTCGAGCAGCTCGAACACGAACTGCGGTTTGGCCGGGTGCGCCACGCAGAGCCGTTCCCAATCCACGCCGTGGTTCGACTGCGTCTTGCGCAGGTGGAGCAGCAGCCGATGGCTGAGCTTGCGCACCGGCACGGACGGCTGCTGCGTGAGGCACTTGAGCACGGTCGGCGGGGGCGCGTTGCGCAACAGGAAGAACGTGCCGTTGAGCAGCGCCAGCGGCGGGTACCGGTTGAAAAATTTCACCTCGTTCACGGCACGCATTTCGCCCCCGGGCAATTCGATGCGGTGCGTGAATGACAGTTCCTTGTCGCCGTTGTCCAGGTGCGGGGTGAGCGCGGCAATCTGGCCGAAAAAGTGGAGCGGCCGGCCGTCGCATTCCAGGCGCGGAGTGTGACCCCAGCGCGTGAGCCATTGGAGCAGCTCGGCGTCGGACAACACCAGCGTATCCGCGTCGCGCAGGGTGGTGTTGCGCTGGGTGTCGGCCAGCCACTGGATGAATTCCCAATCGGTGGGCGAAAACAATTCCTGCTCGTGCGTGGCGCGGACGACCAGGTCAATCAGCTCGCGCAGGGTGCGGGCCTTTTCCCCGGTGCGCGGCCGGAGCAACAGGAATTGCACCGCCAGGCGATGACGCGACGGCTCGGCCTCGTCGGCCTGCACGCGGCAGACGACGCGAAGCGTGGCGCGCGGGGTGTCGAGCAGCGGCAAAGCGGGCGGCGCGAGCCAGTTTTCGAGCTCCTTGACGAGATTTTGCTCCTGCTCGGCGGCTTCGGCGCGGGCGAACCGGTCCGGGCTGGCATGGGCCTGCAATTCCGGGGGCACGGACCGTTTGGCGCGCAGAAACAGGAACGCCAGCTCCTCGAGCCGCGCCCGGCCCTGGGCGTTCAGCAGCCGCGGCCACCAGTGCGTGTCGGGAAAATCCTTCCGCGACAGCGAAAGCCGCTCGAAATAATCCTCCAACAGGAGCCACGACCGCTGCGAATCCGGGCACGTCGCGAAACTGTTCAGCAAATCCTCGCGCTCGTTGACGGTGGCCTTGGAATCGGACAGCTCGCGGCGCAAATCCGCGAAAGCGCCATAAGTTTGCGCCAGCACTTTGTTGTGCGCATCGTACTTCGTCGTGCCTGACCGCAGGCCATTACCATTCCTGAGTGAAACTTTAGGCATCGGAAAAAACTTAGACCAGTATTTCGTCAGACGCACCAATGTCGGTCAATCAGAAAGCAAATAAAATTATGCACCTTCTGTTGGCTACTCGTTGACATGCGACAGGCAGCGGCTATAATGGACAATTTATGAACCGCAATCCGCATGTGGCCGTGGTCGGCGCGACCGGCGCCGTCGGCATCGAAATGATCCGCACGCTGGAAAAAAGGAATTTTCCGGCGGGCCAACTGACCCTGCTCGCCTCGGCGCGCTCCGCCGGCAAAAAACTCAAGTTCCGCGGCCAGGACGTCACCGTGGCCGAGTTGAAAAAGGATTCGTTCACCGGCATTGACATTGCGCTGTTCAGCGCCGGCGGGAGCATCTCGAAGGAATTCGCGCCCCTCGCCGCCAAGGCCGGCTGCGTGGTGGTGGACAATTCCAGCGCGTTCCGCATGGACGACGCCGTGCCGCTGGTGATTCCCGAAATCAACGCCGCCGACATCAAAAAGCACAAGGGCATCATCGCCAACCCGAATTGCACCACCGCCATCACGCTCATGGCGCTATACCCGCTGCACCAGGCGTTCGGCGTGAAACGGATTTTCGCGTCCAGCTACCAGGCGGTGTCCGGCACCGGGGCCAAGGCGATCGAGGAATTGAAACGGCAGGTGGGCGAAATCGTCGCCGGCAAGCCGGTGACGAAGGAAGTCTATCCGCACCAGATCGCGTTCAACGTGCTGCCGCAGGTGGATTCCTTCCTGCCAACGGGTTACACCAAGGAAGAGATGAAGATGGAAAACGAGGGCCGCAAAATCATGCATCACCCGGCGTTCCGGGCCAGCGTGACCTGCGTGCGCGTGCCGGTATATCGGTCGCACTCGATTGCGGTGAGCGCGGAATTCGAGAAGCCGGCGAGCGTGGACGCCGCGCGGGCCGTGCTCAAGAAGGCGCCGGGGCTGGACCTCGTGGACGAGCCGGAGAACAAGAAATATCCGATGCCGCTGTTCACCTCGGAAAAATACCACTGCGAAGTCGGCCGCATCCGGAAGGACTGCGCGTTGGACAACGGGCTGTGTTTCTGGGTGAGCGGCGATCAACTGCTCCGGGGCGCCGCGCTCAACGCCGTGCTGATTGCGGAGGAGTTGCTGAAGTAAATCAACCGCCAAGAAGCCAAGAGCGCCAAGCCGGGATTTAATCAAAGAGAGCAGGAGTCAAGCACTGGCCTCTGCTTTCTTGTTTTCTGATCTTTATCTTGGCGTCCTTTGTGCCTTGGCGGTTTTAGTTCACGGCGTTTTGAGCCGGTAAAAGCCGCTGGCATTCGTCGGCGACAGAACCACTTCGTTCTGCAAATTGGTGAGATTGAGCACCGGCGGGTTGGTCACGGCCGACCAACCGGACAGACCGGCACTTTGCTGTAGCACGAAATTCGTCGAGGGCACGATCCATGAAAGGGTGAGGGCGCCATTAGACGACACGAGATTCAAAGCGGGCGTGGGTGTGTTTTGCAGAGTCCAGACACCGCCGCCATTGGCCGCCGCTGCCAGCTTGCTTCCATCCGCTGAAGAAACGAGGGAAGCCCAGTACGCGCTGGGGGAGAGATTGGTCACCCAGTTGACTCCAAAATTTGTTGAAACATAAAACAAGGAATTGCCCGCCGCCACCAATTTGCTTCCATCAGCTGAGGAAGCAATCTGCCAGGCATTGAATGCGCTGATTTGAGACCAAGTATTTCCTGAATTCGTTGATAGGTAAACTTTGCTGGCAGCTGCCAGCAACCTACGGCCATCTGCCGAAGTGGCGACAGCCGACAGGGAACCATTCCCAATGAAGTTTGTTGTCCATGAGCTTCCCGAGTTCGTCGAAGTCAAAACCGTGCTGGGACCGCAAGCCAGCAACGTGCTTCCATCTGCCGAAGATGCGAGAGACTTCCAGCGGTCATAAGGCGAGGTATTGGTTGACCACGTGTTCCCTGCGTCGCTTGATGTGTAAAAATCGGGCGCAGGGAAAATCCTCGCAAGAGCGGCGAGTTTGTTTCCGTCCGCGGAAGAAGCAACCGAAATCCAACCGTTACTCGGCGCGGAGTTTTGCGTCCAACTTAGACCCGAATCAACGGACTGGTAAATCCCGCCCCCGGAGATCGCCGCCACCAGTTTGGTGCCGTCCGCCGAGGACGCAACCGAACACCAAGTTGCAGTGGGGGCATTGGTGGCTTGGGTCCATGTGGCCCCCGAGTTCGTGGACAGATAAATTGGGCCGGGCGCAACGATGTAAGCAGGGCCCGGCCCGACGCCGCCGTTGGCTACGGCTACCAGCTCGCTCCCATCCGCCGAACACGCAATCGCCGTCCAATTAGTGCTGGGCGCGCTGGTCTGCGTCCAAGTTTGAGCAACTGCAAAATTCGCACCGCTGGCTACAGTCAAGCTTAACAGAATCGTTCGCACGAATTTCATTTGCTGATTGTCAGGAATCTAGCTCTCGCCGGGGTTTTCGGCAAGTGGCGCGTGGTGAGATTGCGGAAGAGTTGCTGAAGTAAATCAACCGCCAAGACGCCAAGAGCGCCAAGCCGGGATTTAATCGAAAAAAGCGGGAGTCAAGAATTGACTCCTGCTTTTTCGTTTCCTGAATTTAATTTTGGCGTCCTTCGCGCCTTGGCGGTTTTAGTTCACGGCGTTTTGAGCCGGTAAAAGCTATTGCTGCCAGTCGGTGAAAGAAGCACTTCGTTTTGCAGGTTGGTGAGATTGAGCACCGGCAGATTCGTCACGTTTGACCAGCTGGCTAGATCGGGGCTTTGCTGCAAGACAAAGTTGGTCGAAGGGATAGTCCAGGAAAGGACGAAACTGCCGTTAGTCGGCCAGAGGTCCAGGTGAGAGGAAGGGGTCGCTTGCCCGGTCCAGATTCCACCGCCCCAGACAGTAGCGACAAGCCGGTTTCCGTCCGCTGACGATGCCACTGCCGACCAGACCAAATTGAGAGCGCTGTTCGTATTCCAGCTGTATCCGAAATTCGTCGAAGTACAAAGCGGAGATTTGGCGGCCTGAGCAATCAATTTTGCTCCGTCAGCCGAAGCAGCGGCGCCCCCTCCGCCACCGATGTACCGGGCAAAACTGTTTGTCGCCCAAGTGTTGCCTGAATTCGTCGAGCTGTACCCCACACCCGACAATATGGCAAACAAGTTCCTCCCGTCCGCTGACGAGGCGAGTGCATCAACGCTCCCGCTCAAGGCAGCGGGTTGCATCCAGGTGACACCGGAATTGGTCGACGTGACGATTCGGCCCACGTTATTACCGGCCACGAGTTTGGTCCCATCGGCCGACGACGCGATGCAACGCAAATCGGCCGCCGGAGCCGTGTTGGAAGTCCAGGCGGCCCCGCCATTGGTTGAGAGGTATACCCGGCTGTTGGAGTAAACTGCCGCCAGCTTCAAGCCGTCGGCCGACGAGGCAATGGCAAACCAGTTTTGGCTGGCAAGATTGTTGGTGTACCAGGTCGCCCCTGCGTCGGTTGACGTGTAAATGCCGCCTCCATAAACCACCGCCGCCAGCCTGCTCCCGTCAGCCGATGAAGCGACATAATTCCAATGCAGGCTGGGAGCGGTCGTTAATGTCCAGGTTGCTCCCGCATTCGTCGAGGTATAAATCTGTCCGTTCCAGAACTGGCCTCCGATCACCGCCACCAACTTGCCGCCACCAGCGGATGACGCTACCGCATACCAGAGATTGGACGGCGCGCTGGTCTGCGTCCAGGTTTGGGCCAGAGCGGGATAGGCTGTTGATAAAACCGTCAAAACACACAGAAGAATTCTGAAGTTTTTCATAGCAATGGAATCTTATAACTGATTTCAACGCAAACAACTGTGCGTTTGCGCGCACAGCGCCTGTGCGTCTGCATGCACAGCCTGTCATCTTCTCGCAAGCATTCTGTTGGCGGGAGCTTTCGGACCGTGCGGTTGGCCGCTGACTCGGCAAGTGGCGCGTTGTGAGATTGCGGAAGAGCTTCTGAAATAAGCCAACCGCCAAGACACCAAGGGCGCCAAGCAGATTTGTTTTTGAAAGCCTTGGCGTCCCCCGCACCTTGGCGGTTTTGATTCACGGCGTTTTAAGCCGGTAAAAGCCGCTGGCATTCGTGGGCGACAAAACCACTTCGTTCTGCAAGTTGGTGAGGTTGAGCACCGGCGGGTTGGTCACGCCCGACCAGCCGGATAGATCGGCGCTTTGCTGCAACACAAAGTTGGTCGAAGGGATAGTCCAGGAAAGGACGAAACTGCCGTTAGTCGGCTGGAGGTTCAGCAATGAAGTTGGTGGAATTTGCGCCGTCCAAATTCCACCGCCGGCAGTTGTGTACGGAGGCAAGGGCGTGATGGGTTGGCCGGCGTCAGCGGCGAACAATTTGCAGCCATCCGCCGAGGTGGTTACTGCAACCCAATTGTGTGCAGTCACCTGGTTGGAGCTCCAGGTTCTCCCTCCATCCGCAGAAGTATAGATCGGACCGCCGAGGACTTGGGCTCTCGGGGCGCCGCTGCCTTGGGCAAGGGCTACCACTCGGTAACCATCGGCTGAGGACGCTAAGGCGATCCTGTTGCTGGCCGGCGCGCTCGTTTGTTCCCAAGTCGCTCCAGAATTGGTGGAAATGAAAATCCAAGATCCGGCAGCGGCGAAGCATTTGGTGGCATCTGCTGACTCAGCAACGGACGTCATGACATAGGAAAACGAATTTGTTGACAGCCAGCCGCTTCCCCAATTGGTTGAAATCAAGATTTCCCCTCCTGCCGCAAGCAGCTTGGTTCCATCGGCCGAGCCCACCAGTACATTCCAGGAGCCGGTGGGCAGTTTATTGGTCGTCCAAGCGACACCCAAATTCGTTGAGGTGAACAGGGTGGCGTTGCCCGGCAAGCCGAGGTAAGTGATTATCGCTGCCAGTTTACAGCCGTCCGCCGGCGTTGTCATCGGATACGAAAAATTACCCCCATCCAGATACGGTATATTGTTTGACATCCAAGTCATGCCGGAATCGGTCGAGGTGTAAAACGAGCCGGTATAGGAGAGATTTGTGGGGAAGCCACCGATCAGCGTCGGCGTTCCCAAAGCCGCAAGCGTGTTTCCATCCGCGGAGGAAACAACCCGGGACCACTGTGATCGGGGTGCGCTGGTCTGTGTCCACGTGCTCCCTGAATCCGAGGAAACCCAAATGCCGCCCGGGTTGACGACCGCCACCAATTTGGCTCCATCCGCCGAAGAGGCAATCGAAACCCAATTGTTAGTCGGCGCGCTGGTCTGCGTCCAGGTTTGGGCAAGTGCGGGACTCACACCGCAAAGAATAGCCGCACTTAACCGTATGACCTTGATGCATTTCATTTGCTGATTATCGGTCAATTTACCTTTCACTGGAACATTTCGCAAGTGGCGCGTTGTGAGATTGCGGAAGAGCTTCTGAAATAAGCCAACCGCCAAGACACCAAGAACGCCAAACAGATTTGTTTTTGAAAACCTTGGCGTCCTTTGCGCCTTGGCGGTTTTGGTTTAAGGCGTTTGAAACAGAACGTGGATTTTTTTGACTTGGGTTGGCCACCCGTTCCCGCATCATGTCGCCGATGCCGTTTTTCTCAACGCCGGATGCCAAAACGGTGGACGCGGGCGATAGCGCCTGGCTCAAGCCGGGCTGGTTCGCCGCGTTGCTGGCGGTGCTGACGCTGGCCGCTTATCCGCAGGTTTTCCTCGGCTTCCAGACGTTCGTTTATCGCGATTTCGGCCTTTTCTCCTACCCGATTGCCTATCACTGGCGCGAAAGTTTCTGGCGTGGTGAATTGCCGCTGTGGAATCCGCTGAACAACTGCGGCACGCCGTTCCTGGCGCAATGGAACACCCAGGTGCTCTATCCGCCGGCGCTGTTCTATCTGCTGCTGCCGCTCTCGTGGTCACTGGGCGTGTTCTGCCTGCTGCACCTGTTCTGGGGCGGCCTGGGAATGTTCTTCCTCGCGCGCCAGTGGACGCAAAATTCCCCGGCCGCCGCATTTGCCGGAATCGTGTTTGCCTTCAACGGGTTGATGCTCAGCAGCCTGATCTGGCCGGCCACCATTGCCGGACTGGGCTGGATGCCGTGGGTGGTGTGGCTGACCGAACGCGCCGGGCGTGAAGGCGGCCGGATGCTCATCGTGGCGGCTCTCACCGGCGCGCTGCAAATGCTGTCCGGCGGCACGGAAGTCGTCCTGCTTACCTGGGTCTGGCTGGGCGCGTCCACGTTGCTGGCGTGCGCCGGCGGCGATGGCCGGGGGTGGCAAATATTCTGGCGGACTGGACTGATCGTGTTGCTCATCAGCGGGCTGGCGGCGGCGCAATTGCTGCCGTTTTTCGACCTCCTGGATCATTCACGACGTCAGCAGGAAATCTCCGCCACGCTCTGGCCGATGCCGCTGACCGGCTGGGCGAACTTCTTTGTGCCGCTGTTTCGCTGCCGTTCGTATCAGGGCGTCTTCATGCAGGACGGGCAGTCGTGGACCAATTCCTACTATGTGGGCGTGGCCACGGTAATGCTGGCGTTGGTCACACTTTGGCGGGTGCGACAACGACGCATCTGGTTGCCGACGGCGCTTATCGGCCTTTCTCTCATCCTGGCGCTGGGCGAGGCCACGCCCGTTTACAACTGGGCCGCACGGCACGTCAGCGCCATCGGCCTGATGCGCTTTCCCATCAAGTTCGTGATCCTGCCGGTGTTCCTCCTGCCGCTGCTGGCCGCCCAGGGACTGGCACAAATGCCGATGGAAGCGGGAAGCCGGACCGGGGGGCGACGCGGACGCGCTGCGCTGGTCTGGCTCGGCGCGATAGCGTTGGTCCTTGGCATTCTATGGTGGCAATGGTCGTCCGGATCGCCGGGCGACAACCGGATGGCTATTTTAGGGAACGGCCTCGCGCGGGCGGCGTTTTTTACGGCCGTCGCCGGCGGTTGGTGGTTTGCCGGCAGGATCTCTTCGCGGTCGCCGCGCCGGTGGTGGCAACTGCTGCTGCTGTTGCTGGTATGGCTGGATTTAACCCAGGACGCGCCCCGGCCACAAACTGTCAACCGGTCAATCTATGAACCGGGATTGTCGCGCCCGTTGCCGGCGCCACGGTTTGGCGAAGGCCGGATGCTGGTGCCGGGCGCCACGAGCCTCGAACTGGGCCACATGTTTCTCGCCGACGTCACAAAGGATTATCTCGGCCGGCGTTTTATGCTGTCCAGCGATTGCAACCTGCTGGACCATTTGCCGAACTGCGACGGGTTCTTCCCGCTCTGCCTGGGCCGGTTCGCCGCGTTGTTTTACAACTATGCCAAGGACTCCACGGCCGCGCCGCTGCTGGATTTTCTCGGCGTGTCCCAAATCCTCGCGGTGCAAACGAATAATTGCGAATGGATTCCGCGCACGGGCGCCCTGCCGCTGCTGACCGGCGGACAGAAACCGCAATTCACCGACGACCTGGCTGCCATCCAGAGTTTGACCAACGGGGACTTCAATCCGCGCCGGGAAGTCTGCCTGCCCGAGGCCGCGAAACCCTTCATCGCGGCGAGCAATGCGACCCCGGTGACGATTTCGCCGCTGAAGTTCTCCGCGAACCGGATCGAAGCCGAGGCGGAGACGGCCGCTCCGGCGCTGCTCGTAGCAGCCCAGATCTATTACCATCCGTGGCACGCCTACGTGGATGGCCGGCCGGCGCGGTTGTGGCCCGCGAATTACGCCTTTCAAGCCTTTGAAATCCCGCCGGGAACCCATCATGTCAAACTCGTGTACGAAGACCGCCGGTTCCAATTGGGCGCGGTCATTTCCCTGGCCACGCTGGCGGGGTGTCTCCTCGCATTCATCCGGCCGCGGCGCCAGCCGGCTCAGGGCTTGGCTTCCCGGGTGTAGGCGACGAGCGTTTTGATTTTCGCCTCGGCCGCGGCATCCCGGATTTTCACCACCTTTCCCCAAGGCGCATTTTCGTCGGCGTTGATGGCGAGAATCAGCTGCGGATTTTTTTCCGCCCGGGAAATCAGTTCGCTCTTCACCTGCTCAAATGTCTTCGGCAGCTTGTCCAGGTAATACATGCCGTTGGTGTCGATGCTCACGACGAGCGGCGGGTTTTCATTGGAACCGGTTTTCTGGGACTGCGACGACTCGGGCAGTGTCAACTTCAAGGACGACTGCTTCTTGAAGGTGGTGGTGACCATCAAGAAAATGAGCAGCACGATCAGCACGTCCACCAGGGCGACGATAATGACCGTGGGCGTGTTGCGGCGTTTGTGGATCAGAAAGCGCATTTACTTTTTGGCGGCAGCGGAGAGGAGCGGCGGCGCTTCGGGGGCGAGCTCGGCCTGGCTGGAGATCCGGTATTGCCGCCGGATGAAGTCGTCGCAAAGCGCCTCCATTTCCACGGCCTGGACCTCGACTTTTTTGCTGTAATAGCTCCAGGCGATGAGCGACGGGATGGCGATGAGCAGGCCGAGCAGCGTCGCCCGCAAAATCAGCGAGATGCCTTCGGCCAGCTTGGCGGCGTCGTTCACACCCGTCTGGCCGAGGCCGCCGAACACGGTCATCATGCCCGCAATGGTGCCGACCAGGCCGAGCAGGGGCGCGATGCCGACGATGACTTCGAGCACGACCAGGCCGCGTTCGAGCCGGACGATTTCATGGCGCGCAGCGGTTTGGAGCGCCTCCACGTTCTCCTCTTTCGGCCAGTCCAGATGATCGGCGGCGAGCAGCAGCAGGCGGCCCAGCGGCGACGGCTTCTGCGCGCACACCCGCCGCAGCACGTTCACGTCGGCGCGCGTTTTGCAGGCCGCGAGCGTCTCGGTGATGGCCGGCGGCACCACTTTGGCCCAGCGCAGCGATACCGCGCGCTCCACAATGAACGCCAGGCCGACGATTGAAGTCAGCCCCAGCATGAAATAAATCACAATTTCCATAAATAGTTCCGTCCGCGCAATCAGCGGGTTCAGTAATAATAAAACGTGAACGTGATTTCGCGAAAATTCTCGCCGACCATCCGGCGCATGTCGCTCGGCCACGGCGCGAACGGCGCCGGGTCGCTGACGGCCTTCTGGCAAACGTAGCCCAGCAGGTCGCCGACCGTGTTTTGCACGACACTCATATCGGTGATGGTGCCGTCGTAATTCAAGTGAAATCGCAGCGTCACCCGGCCGGTGCGGTCCATCGCAAATTGCTGGCTGTCCAGCAGGTCATACCAGCGCTGCGTGACCGCTTCGACCAGCGCCGCGTCGTACGCCCCGAATGGCGTCGCCTTGACATCGAGCGACGGCACGAGCGCCTGCCGGCGCATGCCCCCCTCCTGCCGCATTTGCGGGCCGGGCAGGCGGTGCGTTTGCTGCGCGCGCGCCTCCTTGACCGTGCGGGGACGCGGCGGCTCCGCTGGCTTTGCCTCCGCCGGCTTGCCGAGCGTCAAATCCCCCGGCGCGTTGGCCACTTCCGGTTCAGGTCGGGGCGCCGGCGCCGGCGGGGCCGGCTGCAGCTTGTTGAAGTCCGGGCGCGCCACATTCTCGGTTTTCACCACCTCGGTCTGTTTGCCGTTCAGTTGCGGGACGCTTTTGTCGCCGAGGGTGGGGTCGGCGGCGCGGGAGTTCTGGCTGGAATAATATTTTGAGTCCTTCGGCGCTTCGGCGGATGGCTGCGGCACCTCCACGAAGGTCAGTTGGGGCTCGGCGTTCTGGGGCAGGATCGGTTTGAGATGGAGCAGGGTCAGGCGGGGCAGCCAGCTGGGCCAGCGCCACTGCTCCCACCAGTGGAATTTCTTGCCGGCTTCGTACCCCCCCCAGCTGAGCAAATGCACCGCGAGCGACAAGGCCAGGGCCAAGCCCAGCCGCCGCAAATCACGACGACTGAGCCGCAACGAATCCAACGGGGTACCGACTCCGGTCATGCCTGGAAAGTTTGCCGCACCGAATCGCCGCGGGCAACTCCTTTGCCGGGCACGGCCCGCCCCGCTGGCTCCCGGCCAGCGCCAGCGAACCCAGCGCTTGATCCCAACGGCGTGAGCTTAAAGCGCCTCAACCTTCATCCGCAGGAAGGCTGAAGCGCGGGCGTTGCTGGACGCAAGATAACGGAAACGCGTCTGTGGTTCAGGGCGCCGGCAGAATTTCAATCCCGTTGATCTCGGGATTTTCCTCCTGGGCGGTGAAGGTGATGGTTACCTTGCCGTCGGTGACGTCCACATCCACCGGTACGACCAGGGCGCGCTGGCCGCCACCGGCCTTGGCCCAGACATCGAAGTCCTTGAACTCCTGGTTGCCGACCTTGAAGCTAAACACCCGCCCGCCGGCCCCGCTGATCCCGTCGTAGGTCTCGGCGAAGTGCAATTTCACCACGTACTTGCCGTTGGGCACCGGGTAGGAAAACGCGGTCATGCTGTAGCGTTCCGTCCGATACAGGGCCGGGTCCTTGGTGTTGGCAATTTGCATGTCATCGGGCCGGTCCGTGGTTTCCCCGTCGGCAAAACCCTGGTCCGGCAGCCAGACGTTGCCCTCGGAATCCGTGAACGAACTGAACAAGCCGGCCTTGATGCGCACCGGCGGCGGCACGGGGGCCGGGGCCGCGCTCACCGGCGCTGCCGCGGCGGGGGCCGGCGCGGGTGCAGGCGCGGCTTCGGGAGCGGCGGCCGGCGCGGGCGTTGCCGCCGTCGGCGCCGGGGTTGCCGGAACGGTCGGTGCCGGCGTGTCCTTCGGCGCTGCCGCCTCCGGAAGCGGGGTTACGGCGGGGGCGGTTTTAACCGAGGTGGATTCGGAAGCAGAATGGCAGCCCGCGAACAAAGTGATGGCCAGTAACGCGGCGAAGCCGAAGGCGGAACAACGGATCAGACATTTGGCATTTCGCATAAATTTCCTTTGGGTTAGCAGCTTTGTCAGTCGGGAACGGAGTTTCGGCCATGTCCCGCACCCGGGCAAGCAAAAACCCATGGACTTTCCTGCGCCGATCCGGCTGTCCCGCTCGCTGCGTCGCGGATGATTCCGGGCGTGGATTGACCCGACGACCAGGTAACGTCAGGGATGATACAAACGGAAGAACTGTTGCCGTCCCGTGACCGGCACTTGCACCCAGGCCTGAGTGCTGTTGGTCTGCGTGGCTTGCGTGACATTCGACCAGGCCGCCGGCGGCGCCAGGTTGGTCGCGGAGAGGAGTTGGTAATCCGATGCGAGCACCGGCCAGGAAACGATGACATTGGTGCCGGACGGAGCGAGGGATAACTGCAGCGGGGCGGTCAGCAGTTGAGTGATCCGCGTGGACCAAATGCCGCTGTCAAACGTGGTCTCGATGCCGGACGGATACATGCCAATGACCCAAAACCGGCCGGGGTCGGCCGGATCGACCGAAATCGTGCTGTAATCGCCCCACCGGCTTTGCGTCGTTAATTCCAGCACCTCGTACAGGTCATGGTAACTGGCCACCCCGGACTGCAGCAGGATGGGATTGCCGAACGTGGTGACGCCGTTGACCGTCAGCCCGGCAACGGCATAGCAACTGATGTAGGTGCCGGAACCCGAACCGTTGTAAGTGATGACCATCACGCCATTCGTATTGGCCGCGATGGACGGGAAAAACAGATCCAGGCTGGCATCGGCCAGCGTGCCGGATTCCAGGAGCGCCTGCGTCGCGGCATTGATCCGGTACCAGCGAATGGCGACCCGGCCGTTCACCTCCGTGTTATGAACGGCGTAAAGGACACCCCCGACGGCATAAACCCGGGCGCTCAACCGCGCGTCGTTGGCTTGCAGCGTGGCCGTGCCATCCGGTTGCACCGCGGTAAACAACGGTATGCCAAGGTCGGGATTATCCGGCACCAGGTAAGGGCTGACGAAGATATTGGTGGGGTCCGAAAGGGTCGCATCCGGACCACCGGAACCCAGCACGGCAAAGCTCACGAGATTTGAATGCGGATCACTGGTGGTCCCGATGTCGCCCACCGCCAGAATATTCCCGCTGCTGCTGCCGTCAAAACACGTCACTGGCTGCAGCACCTGGCCGCGGACGCTGTAATCCATCACCCCAGACCAGGTGCTGTGGGAAATATTGGTGGCCAGCAAGTCCGCCTTGGGAATCGAGACCAGGCCCGGTCCGACCGGATTGTCTTCGCCCACAAAAAAATCGCCGGAAAGATAAACGGCATTGCTGTCCACGCCCATCGTGGGGAAATCCGCGAAATCGCCGTTGTCCGGATCCGACTGGAACATGAACCCGGTCCAATGGCCGGTCGGATCCGCCGTGTCGGAGAAGGCGAGCAGGAAATCGTTTGCCTCGAGCGTGGGATCTCCGGACGGCGCGGCGGCATCGTAATCAACCTGCGACGCAAACCAGCGCTGGGAGAGGGGGTCGTAAATGACGCGCGGATCGGACACGCCGGAATCGGGGGAGATGACCAAGCCGGCGTTGGACCAGAATTTGATGTCGGAGATCCGTTTTACGCTCGCGCCGTTGGTCTTGTTATAGACGGCAAAGGTGCCGTTGATGAATTCCACGAAGTGTTTCGGACCGATGTTGCCGTTGGGATCCGGCGGCAGCGCCGAGGAATTGACGCCGTAGGTGCTGCCGATGAAATTCTGGCCAAGCTTGACGGCCACCTGGGCGCGGCCGGCGGCGGCCATCGACAGGCAAAGGCCAAAGGCGACAAATTTCGGGCAAGCCATGCTTCTGGGTGAATTCATCAAGGCTTACCATAACACCAAGCCCGCATTTGTCGATTCGTCATGCCCGGGTAAATCGCCACCGGCAAAAACAGTCCTGGGGGTGCGGGTCCGGCGGCGCGAACACGCATTCCACGCGGATGCGCTCGTCGATGGCCCGCGCAAAACTCTCAAACTCGGCGCGGTGCATGTCCTTGCAGCCGTATTCGCCCAGGCCGCGCTTCAGGCGCGCTTCCTGGCTCGGGCACGACGGCACGGTGATGATCACCTCGCTTTCGCGTTCCTCGATGCGATAGCCGATTAGCAGGGTCCAGGGATAAAGCCGCAAGGCCTGAACGAAACCTTTCAAGCCCTTTTCGTGAATCCCGAACCGGGCGACCAGGTCCTTGGCCGCCAGGCCGCCCACGCGGCCCCAGACCTGCTCGTTCAACTTCTCCGCCTCGGGCTGGCCGTGCCGCTCGGTCGCGTAGATGAACCAGAACGCGTCCATGACCTTGTAATGCCAGAGCAGGAACTCGGCATAACGCCGCAGCCCGGCTTCGTCCAACTGCTTCAGCGCCGAGGTATCCATGGCAGGCTATCGACCGCATTATGACGCAGCCGCCCCGGCGTGCAAGCCGGGACCATCCGCGCCCTTTGGCTCGGAACGCCGGAATGATCCGGCCGGTTCACAAATCAGGCAATGGCGGCCGGATGCATCCGGCGTTCCAGTGAATGGTGGCCACGAGTCTTTCCTTTTTAATTTTCCAATTTTCTGTTTTGCCCCCATCTTGGGCCCATGGAACTGTCCGCCGCCGAGATCCGGAAAGCCGTCCGGGCCGCGCTGACCGAAGACATCGGCCGCGGCGATGTCACGACGCTGGCCACGGTGTCCCGCACCGCCACCGCCCGCGCGGTCCTGCGGGCGCGGGAGCCGCTCGTCGTGGCCGGGCTCGATTTCGCCGAAGCCGCATTTCGTCAAGTCCTGCCGTTCACCATTCGGAGGGGCGAGCTCTGCGAGTCCCAAATTTCAGGGCGTCGTGAGACTTCGCCCCCCGATAGAATCAAGATTCAGCGACTTGTTTACGACGGGCAACGCGTCAAAGCCGGTGCCATATTGCTCAGGATTTCCGGTCCGGCCCGCGCCTTGTTGAGCGCCGAACGGGTGGCGCTGAATTTTGTTCAACGGCTCTCCGGCATCGCCACGTTGACGGCGCGGTTCGTGGCGGCGGTCAAGGGGACCCGCACCCAAATCCTCGACACCCGCAAGACCACGCCCGGCTGGCGGCGTTTTGAGAAGTATGCCGTCCGGTGCGGCGGCGGCAAAAATCACCGGTTCGGCCTGTTCGACCTGGTGCTCATCAAGGACAACCACCTCGCGGCGCTGCGAAATGAAAAGCCGGATGCCGTCACCGCGGCGGTCCGGCGGGCGCGTCAGCGATTTCCGAAATTGAAAATCGAGGTCGAAGCGGACACGCCCGAGCAAGCCGGGCAGGCGGCGGACGCCGGCGCAGACATCATCCTGCTCGATAACCTGAGCCCGGCGCAATTGCGGCAGGCGCTGCGCCGGGTCCGGGGCCGGGCGAAAACCGAGGCCAGCGGCGGCGTGACTCTGGCCACGATCCGCGCCACCGCCCGGACCGGCGTGGACTACATTTCCGTCGGCGCGCTCACCCATTCGGCCCGCGCGGTGGACCTGGGACTGGATTTTACAAACGAATAATTTTAATGCTCCTCGTGCTCATCCTCGTCCTCGATGGTCCGATTTCGAGAACGAGGAAGAGAATGAGGGCGATGACAGAATGACCACGGACGCAAAAATCATTTCGGCGCTGCGGGCGAGCCCGGACGGTGTGTCGGGTGCGGACCTGGCGGAGCAACTGGGCATCAGCCGGGCGGCAATCTGGGCGCGCATCGAGGAGTTACGCCGGGTGGGCTACGAGATCGAGGCCGGGCCGCACTTCGGCTATCGACTGGCGGGCGAACCCGATGCCCTGCTGGCGGACGATTTGCTGGCGCGGCTCGCATCGGTGGGGCGAGACTCCGTCGAGCCAAAACCTTCAAAACTCAAGATTCGAGAGACTCCCGCACCGCCCAAAGTCATCGGACGCGACATCCGGGTTTTCGAGCAGACGACCTCGACCAACGACGTGGTGGAGAAACTCGCGCGCGATGGTGTGCGGGAGGGCGTGGCCGTCTTTGCGGAGGCGCAGACGAAAGGCCGGGGCCGGCTTGGCCGGAAATGGATTTCCCCGGCGCGGAAAGGTCTGTGGTTCTCCATTTTGCTGCGGCCCGAGTTGCGCCCCCAGGAAGCCACGCAATTGACCGTGGCATCGGCCACGGCGTTGCGACGCGCCATTGCGTTCGCGACCGGGCTGCCGACGGAGATCAAATGGCCGAACGACATTGTGATTGGCGGCAGGAAAGTCGCGGGCATCCTGACCGAGTTGAGCGCGGAGCCGGACCGGGTGCGATACGTCGTCCTCGGCATCGGCGTGGACGTGAACCTGGGGGCGGGGGAGTTTCCGCCGGAATTGCGGAAGCTGGCGACCTCGCTCAAGATCGAGTCGGGGCGAACGATGGCGCGGGCCGAGCTGGCGGTGGCGATTCTGCGCGAGCTCGATGCCGACTATGCCAGGCTGTGCGGCGGCGGGTTCGCCAAGCTGGCGGACGAATGGCAGGCGCATTGCCAGACGATGGGCCGCCAGGTGACCATTCAAATCGGCGAACGCAAAATCCGCGGGCGCGCCGAATCGCTGGACGATGCCGGCGCGCTGCTGTTGCGGACCGAACACGGCCATCTGGAGCACGTCACGGGCGGCGATGTGACCTTGGAAAAGTGATTGGTGATTCGTTAAATGAGTGATTGGCAAATTGGCATTGACGATTGATCCATTTAACCAATCACTTATTTAACCAATTACGATGATTTTACTGTTCGACATCGGCAACACGAACACGCACATCGGCCTGGCCAACCGCCGCCGGGTTGTAAAGCAGGCCGACATTCCCACCGCCGCCTGGTTCAACGGAATGGCGCCAAAACGGGTGCGGCAATTTGTCGGGCGGGGCCGGCCCGACGGCGCCGCCTTGTGCAGCGTCGTGCCGCGCGCGACGCCGCGGGTCCGCCAGGCGCTCCGACGACTTTGGCAATTGCGGCCGTTCGAGCTCAACTGGAAGACCCTGCGGGGGGTGGGCATTGATTATCCCCACCCGGAAACGATCGGCGAAGACCGCCTGGCCAATGCGGTGGCGGCCCGGCATCGCTTTGGGGTACCGGTGGTAGTGGTGGATTTCGGCACGGCGGTCACGCTCGATGTGGTGGACCGCCGCGGCAAGTACGTGGGCGGGATCATTGCGCCCGGCCTGGCGGCGATGACGGAGTATCTGCATGAAAAGACGGCGCTGCTGCCGCGGATCAAGATCCACGAAATCAAGACCAGCATCGGCCGAAGCACCGAGGAGGCGATGGTGGTCGGCGCCGTGCATGGCTATCGCGGCCTGGTGCGCGAACTGATTGCCGAGTTGAAGCGCGCGTTAAAGACCAGGCAATTGCCGGTCGTGGCCACCGGCGGTTACGCGAAGCTGATGGCGGCCCGGCTGCCGGAAATTTCCGCGGTGGACCCGAATCTCACCTTGGAAGGCTTGCGGCTGGTCTGGGAAGCGGCGCGCGGCGACGACTGACGCTTCTTTGCTGGAAAATTCCGGTTGGAGAGTCGATTTTTGACAAGGTTCCCGGAGAAAATGGTGCGCGCTGCAGGGTTTGAACCTGCAAAAAACCGCTGATTCATTGGGAAAGTCAGATAGTGCCTCACAAATAGCCTCACAAAAAACCGGCATTGCGTTGGAAGGCCTAGAATCCGTAGTGGGGGCTTGGTCCAAACTTCCTGCGCCGCTCAAGGCGGCAATTCTGGCCATCGTCAACTCCGCGGAGGGTGCGCAATGAATGACAATCCTCCAGGGGAACAACGCGAAGGAACTGTGAGCCAGGGAAGCGGGGCCTGCTTTCCATTTTCGCGTGGGGACGAGAATAACGAGCGGGAAAACGTCATCTGTCCTGTCTCGCGCATAAACTTGCATGGCGATCGGCAAGGGCCAGGGGCGGCGCGGCGCGCAGCGCCGCCCGCCTCGGCCCTTATTCATCAAAATAGAAACAATGGCATTGAGTCAGAATTGCCCGTCCTGCGGGATGAATTCCAAGCCGAACAGGAAATCAAGGAAGTCGAAGCAATTGTTCAAAGGTTGCCGTCTCGTCTTCGCAAAAAAATATTCGCCCTGCGATTGAAGATCGAATGGATGGTCAAAACCTACGGCATCAATCATGTTGGCCTGCAAACCATGACGATTCGGGAAAACGTGACCGACCGCAAAGAATTTGAACGCCGGTTCAAATCCATCGCCACCAATGTCTTTCCAGAGCTCTTCCGGGACTGGCTCCGGGTGTTTGAACGGCAACAGCGCGGAGCCTGGCACGCGCATGTCGTGGTCGTCACCAAAGAGGACATCCGCACCGGTACGGATGTCGCGGCCCTAAATCAACTGCTCAAGGACAAGCGGGACCGCAAAATCAGCAAGGCGGTCTATTACAGCGGCATCAAGCGGCTGGCCTCGCCGAACCTGAAAGCCATCTGGAAAGAGTTCCGGCGGCTGTGCGGCCTTGGGGAATTCAAGGCCCGGCGACAGAAAAAGGGGGCGCGGTATTACAAATTTGATGCGTGTCACCTGTTGCCGGTCATCAGCACGGCGCAAGCGCTGGCCGTGTATGTCTCCAAATACATTTCCAAGGGCTTTGAGCATCGCCGGCCCGAGGACAAAGGGATGCGGCTGGTGGGCAGCACGCGTAATGTCTCACGGGTATGCAATGAGCACTTCTCCTGGGCGGGAGGCGGCGGCAGGCTGTGGCGGGCCAAGCTGGGGCTTCTGGCGGGCATGTTGAACATCAAATCCCTGGATGAGTATGCGGAGAAGTGCGGGCCAAAGTGGGCTTACCATTTGCAGCCGGCCATCGCCCTGATTGAGCTGCCGCATTACGACGATTTGAAGCTGGCCAAAGTTGCCGGTTGGGTGAATTTGGTAAACGAGCATGGCGAGCCGTGGACGTGGCCCTGTTTCTCACCGCCCACCGAGATTGTGCGGAAGTCGCATGCGGAGGCATTTATGTTGGCGCAGGACATTCTGCAAAATCAGCGAAAGGTGCGCCCGGACGGCGAAATCAGACGGGGTATGCACATTAAGGTCAAGCCTCCAGGCGAGCGAGCGCAACCGGCGTTCAAGTCGTGGTTGAGTTACACGTCGGGAGAGAATTGACAGCATACGCCAACGATCGACTGTTCCGCCGAGGGGCGGTTTGAACTGTTGGAATCGATTCAGGTCGGGCGCTCAACCTTTCGCCCGCCGGGAATTGGCTTTCAGCCACGCGGCATATTCCGCCTCGGACATTTCCCCGGCGGCCAGCGCGAGCGTGCGCACGACGGCATCGGCTTCGCTGGCGTGGAATTCATGGCCGTTGCGTTCGAGAAAGCCCGCGCCGAGCATGAAACCCGTGCGCTTGTTGCCGTCTATGAACGGATGGTTCTTCACCACTCCGAAGACATAGCTCGCCGCCAGATCGGCCAGGCTGGGTTTGCCGTAGGCGAAAAGCTGGCGCGGTTTGGCCAGTGCGGATTCCAGCATGTTCTCATCGCGCAAACCTTCGGTGCCACCGTATTGTGCCAGCATCATTTCATGCAGCGCCAGACACTCCTCGCGCGTCAGCCAATACGGCTCTTTCATTTGGCGAGTTCGCGGAGTGTATTGCGATAACGGCGCGACAACTTTTCAAATACGGCCATCGTCTTGGCGAAGTCCTTGCGATTGGGACGGATTTGCAATCCATCTTCCGAAGATTCGGTCACGACCAGGGTGTCGCCCTCGCCCGCCTTGAGATGGGCGAGCGCCTGTTTGGGCAAAACGAGACCGACCGAGTTGCCAACCTTGCGAAGTTTTAATTCCAGAACCATGAAAGCAATGTAACCACAAATGTTATAACGTCAAGTGTCCGGCGCGTTTTTTGGGGGTCTAAAACAATTCCTCGGTTCGGGTTTCGCGGACGGTGTAGGCCACGGTATAAGTGCCGGTCGGGCCGGTGCCGTTCTTGCTGATTTTGGCGGACACGAAGGCCGGGCCGTGCTGGCGCTTGATTTTGGCCAGTTCGTTTTCGGCGGTCATGCGGTCGGGCAGGAGCACGAGGCGGCGGCGGTTGTCCACACTGACCACGCGGGCCAGTGTGAACGTGAATTGTTCGGGAGCGTTCATTGGAAGAAGTAGCCCAGTTCGCGCAAGCTGCGGTGGCCGGGGCGGTCGGTGGTGGCCGTGCCCATGATGACGTGGTCCAGCAGTTCCACCTTCAAAAGCTGGCCCGCGCGGATCAAATCCCGCGTGACTTTGATGTCCGCCTCGCTGGGGGTGGCGTCGCCCGAGGGATGACAGTGCATGACCACAATGGCGGCGGCGTTGGCAACCAGTGCCGGGCGAAACACTTCGCGAGGATGGCAAAGAATCGTGTCCAGCGTTCCGGTGGCCACAATGAAATGTCCGAGAATGTCGCGGCGGGTGTTCAAGACCAGACAAACGAGGGTTTCCACATCGGGATTGTGTCTGGGGTCGGTATCAATGTGCTTGCGCCAGTAGTCGGCGGCATGGTCGGGCGTTTCGGCCTTGCCGTAGGCAGGCGTTTCCCGCAGGGTCAAAACCCGGAACTCACCCAGCTTGGCCATTTTGGCTGAAACTGTTTTTGAAACCGACGATGGCCGGACCGGAGCTGGAGCTGACGCTTCAAACAATAAACTTTGTGTATTCATAAGCTTTTTTTTGAAACCGCTGTCCGTCCGTCTGCCGTATGCTGCTCGCTTCACCTGCGCGGAGGCTTTGCCTGAAGTGACTGTGATTTCTTTCCGGCGTGCAGGCGGCATGACAGGGAAAGCTGTGGCGAACTCGCGCGCCTCCTCCGTGGCGTGACGCCTGCGCTTCGTCGCCGGAATGAAATCGGTCCGCGAGAGCGGAAATCAAACCCTTGAAGGAAAAGCCGGAGCAGCGAGCAGCAAGCGGAAGATGGAACGGGGGAAGGCGGTCAAAGAAAACGCGCCATGACCAAACACCTCACCGAATAATTTTGGGTCGTACTCAAACCTCCTTAAAGGACAGCCATGCGCGAAGGTTCCAGCAGACCTTAACGTCATGAAAGCGGCCCAAGCAGGTCAAAGACTGTCCGCTGGACTTTTGACGCCCAGCCCTGGCCTCTGCATGACATGGGTGTAAATCTGCGTCGTTGTCACATCCTTATGCCCCAGCAAATCCTGCACCGTGCGAATGTCCGTTCCCGCCTCCAGCAGATGCGTCGCGAAACTGTGCCGCAGCGTGTGCGGTGTGACCGCTTTCCGCAGACCGGCAATGCGTGCCGCCTGCTTCACGGCCCGTTGCACGCTCATGCTGTTGACGTGATGGCGCCCGCGTAAGCCACTCTCCGGATCCACCGACACCATCTTGGACGGAAACACCCATTGCCAGATCCACTCCTGGTCGGCCTTGGGATACTTCACCCGCAACGCCCCCGGCAGCCAGACCCGGCCCAATCCCGCCTTCAGGTCCCGCTGATGCAATCCCTCCACCCGCTTCAAATGAGCCGTCAGCGGCGCCTGGAGCGACTCCGGTAAAATCGTCACCCGATCTTTAAATCCTTTCCCATCGTGGATGATAATTTGACCCCGCTCAAAATCCAGGTCTTTCACCCGCAGCCGCAGCCCTTCCAGCAACCGCATCCCCGTACCGTACAGCAGCCGCGCAATCAGCCCGAACGTGCCCTCCATCGCTTCCAGCAGCCGGCTTACCTCCGCCCGGCTCAAAACCACCGGAATGCGCCGCAACCGATGCGGCCGTTCCACTGCGCCCAACTGGTCAAACGGCTGGTGCAAGACCTCCCGATACAGGAACACCAGCGCATTCAACGCCTGGTTCTGAGACGACACCGCCACATTCCGGTTCTTGGCCAGATGCGTCAAAAACGCCTCCACTTCCGCTTTGCCCATTTCCCGTGGATGCCGCTTGTTGTGGAAAAAGATAAACTGCCGCATCCAATTCCAATAAGCCGATTCCGTCCGCAGGGAAAAGTGTTTAAACCGCATGACCTCTTGCACTTGCTCACGCAGACGCAGCTTGGGATTGGGAATGAGGCTTTCACGGGGCCGGAATGTGGTATTTGCCGATTCCATATTTGACAGTTTTTTTACGCAAATCCGGCTGGACAAGCCAGTTAAAATGCATTAGAGAAGTTTTCATGACCGGTGTTATTCAACAGTTTTGTTGCATACTTACAAGTTAGACCACTATGGACGAACAATTTCATATCTTCAGATTATCGGGTGGGATGATATTCTGCATTGCCTTTGCCGCAGTGATTATTTTTCACAGGCGACTTATCTACAAATTATGGGCAAAGGTTGCCGCGATTATCATCTGCATCACAGCGGTCGGATGGGGCGCTCTCGGTTTGACGTTATTGCATGGTTCCATTTCGAGTGAGGGTCACTTTTTCCCGCGTTTTTGGATTCAGCAATTGCTTGGAGGTATTTGTGTTTTGCTCATCCTTACCATTTTAATTGCCCGACCGTATCAAAAGTCACAAAGATGACGACGTGGTCTAACAAATCGCTCCAGGCAACGCGGGATGGCCGGTCCAGTTCCGCTTCGCGGTTCACGTCCTTTGGTCCCGCGTGCCTGAGCTCTGGACGTTAGGCCACTAGACGCATGAGGATAATTTGCACACTTATTTTGGTGGCGTTGCTTTCGGGTTGTAGCCACAAACAGACAGCGCAGGTTAGCGATGTTACCAAGCCCGAAACGATTGTTCTGAAGCCAGGCCCCAGCCAAGTTGCTACCAACATGACAGGCATAAACTTGCGTTTTCACGGCCAGCTTGACGGCGACGCCACTATTACCTGGAAACCTCACGACCCAAAAAGATTGACTGGCGTATTTGATGTCAAGACCGGCGGCAGTGACTTTTCCGGCAGTGCCCAGTTAGATTATTCACCGGGAAGTGTCCGTTCCGGCAAGGTGATTATTGAGTATGAGTTTTATGAGTGAATGGCCTAACAAATCGCGAGGCTGTGTGAAAAGTCTTCGCACCAAATTCGGTAACGATCAAAATTTTGTTGTGAGCCGTTTTGACAAATCGAGCAGTTGGAGCGGATGGTCGAAAAATGAGTTTTCACACAGCCTCGCGCTGCAGGCAACAGCCGCTGCCCCTGCCGGTTGAGGACCATTTATGATGAGTTCGTTTGTCATTTTGTATTTTGGTTGTCCCGCTCGGCGGCTGTGCCTGAGCTTTGGACGTTAGGCGTTATGAGCGATACCGGCCATCCTATTTGGTTTCTGCTCTTTGCGATTGGCCTTGTTCCACTGACGACAGCGGGCGAGTTGGTTGCAGCATTGTTTTCCAAGCGAGTGCGGACGTTTATCGTGAGGCATCCTTTCGCACACTTTGTTTGGTTTGGCTTTACGATTCTCTGCATCCTGCTTTTGATTCCAATGCCGAGCGGGCCGCATCATCGGTTTTAGATTTTAGTTTGCATGAACACAATAACGCCTAACAAATCGCTGCAGGCAACGCGGGATGGCGCTCTCAGTTCCGCTTTGCGGTTCATGTCTTTTGGTACCGCGTGCCTGAGCTCTGGACGTTAGGCTGTCAGTGCGTCATCATTTATGAGCGATGGTTACGATATGACAGATTTGCTGACGCTGGCGGTTTCCGAGCGAGCGGAGAGATTAAGTTTGCACGCCGGTCAGCCGCCGGTCGTTCATGTTCATGGAGAGGCAAACACAGTTGAGGGGCCAGCCATCACTCCAGACAATGCGGATTCGTTGCTTCGGAGTTTGGCTGGCACACGTTACATGCGAGAATTTCGTGAGCGAGGCGCAGTGGCATTCGTTCACACTTTTCAGGATTCAGCGCAGTTTCGAGTTCAGGCGAGATTAGAGCACGATGAAATTCAGATTGACTTGCAGAGAGTGGCAGCCTAACAAATCCCTGCAGGCAACGCGGGATGGCTGTTCCAGTTCCGCTTTGCGGTTCACGCTGGTTGGTCCCGCGTGCCTGAGCTCTGAGCTCTGGACGTTAGACCACGTTGCGTGCTTTCCATGAAATCGAACGCACATATCGTCGAAGGCGGCGGATGGATTACGCGGCAGACAGTCGGCAAACCGAGGGCTCGACTCTTCGGCTTCTTGGCGATCATCTGGCTTTTGATTTCTATTTGTGCTTCGTTTCCGTTTTGGGATGGGTGGCCACAGAGTTTTACAGGTTTGGATTGGTTGTGTACCTTGTTGCTCTTACCACAGCCGGTATTGTTTGTGCTGGCCATCGTATTTTGGCTTACGGAGCAGCCACGAGCCATCAGAGAGCAGCACCCGAATCCCGATCATGACATACGTAAGTTGTATTGAGTATGACCACGTGGTCTAACAAATCGCTGCAGGCAACGCGGGATGGCGCTCTCAGCTCCGCTTCGCGGTTCACGCTGGTTGGTCCCGCGTGCCTGAGCTCTGGACGTTAGACCGCAAGTTCGCATGAGACCTCACCAAGCCAAAAGATTGCGACGATGGATTGAAGCGGTGCTCGGCATAGGCATTTTGTCCACGTGGATTGTGGCGGAGATTTATTTTCCGCTTGGAGCGCGGTTCATATTTGGTGTGATTTGTGTGCTTGCCGCCTTTTATTTTGGGTGGAGATTGGAGCGCGTTAATACACGGCAAGCAAGGATTGACGCGAGCCTGACAGCGGGGTTTGGCGAGTCAATCCTGAAGTGCGGAGCGCCAGACCGGTTGCGAGCGGCTTTCGAGCGATTTCTCAAGAAGCAGGAGCCTGCAGACAAGATTGGTCGTCACCGAGTATTGCTCAGCGACGAGATTTCCGTCGAGTTGGGACAGCTATCAAGAGAGCAGAAGAATGGAGCAAGTAAAACACAATCAGCGGTCTAACAATGGCGCTGCAGGCAACAGCCACCGCGCCTGCCAGTTGACCGATTTATGAAATTTGGACATCATCATTGTAGCCAACGTCAGTCTCCGGTGGCTGTGCCTGAGCTTGGACGTTAGATGAAAAAAGGTGCCATTATGATAAAATTAATTTGTCAATTTCTCGTGTTAGGGTTGCCTTTGCTGGCACTCGCTGATGAGCAGCCTACGTGTTGCATGTCGTTTGGTGGTGGTGATGAGAAGGAAGACAGTTGGATAATATATGGCTACCGTACCAACAAAATCGCTTTCGTAATCTTCCAGACGATGCACGGTACAAACGACGCAGGTTATTCACAGCACATTCATCTGACACAACATACCGAGAATTCATCCGCGGGGGTTAGGAATGTTTGTGAAGGTTGGATTGATATGCCAGATGGCACTAAGCGCGATTTGCCTAGCTCCGGTATGGTATTTGAATGTACCGATGGTGTGTTTCATTCAGCCCCGATTGACATATCATATGACGATTTCTTGATTTATCTAAAAAAAGCGCGTCCCGATCCTTGGACTTATAAGGGGCTCACGGTCACTGACCTCAAGAACTTTGAAAAGAAAGGGAAACCCAAATCATCTAACAAAGCGCTGGAGCCAACAGCCACCGCCCCTTCAGTTTCTACCAACAAATGAAATTTGATTGCCACACTTGCATTTCAGAGTCAGGCTCCGGTGGCTGTGGCTCAGCTTGAGTCGTTAGCCATTATCGTGCGCCATGAACATTCACGATTACCTGATCGACCACAGCGGCTTTGATTGGGTGGCGTTGCTGGATGAGTGGCGCTGGCTTCTGCCGCCGAAGTTCAACATATGGCTCCTGACGCGCACCGGAGATTTGTTTATC